>MTEW01002692.1_pt1 | contig 162431 bp, 163 predicted proteins | sample 1042681 | NCBI WGS metagenome assembly MTEW01 (sample SAMN06185811, study PRJNA358809) | soil metagenome | isolation source: soil biostimulated with citrate as carbon source | place: India | collected 2015-05-23 | reverse complement strand
ACCGGCTGTCCGGTCAGACGGGAACGCGCTGGCAGCGGTGCCGCACCTCGCCCTTCGAGACGCCGCCTGCGGCGGCTCCTCAGGATGAGGTGCTGCTGGCGGAGGCGGATTCCATGGCCCCCGGCCACCAAGACAAGGGGTACTGGAATACCGGCAGGCCCAGAGGCCCGGCCCGATCAAACGCACAGCAGAACTGATGGGAGAGCACCGGCTGTTCGGTCAGACAGGAACGCGCTGACGGCAGAGCCGCACCTCGCCCTTCGAGACGCCGCCTGCGGCGGCTCCTCAGGATGAGGTGCTACTGTATAATGTGGACGTTTTAGAGGTCGACGACCTTGCCGTCCTTCAGCGTCACGCGGCGGTCCATGCGGCCAGCCAGTTCGTGATTGTGGGTGGCGATCAGGGCTGCAAGCCCGGACTGGCGCACGAGCGCTTCCAGAGCACCGAAGACATAGGACGAGGTCGTCGGGTCGAGGTTGCCCGTCGGTTCGTCGGCCAGAAGAACAAGCGGCGCGTTGGCAACGGCGCGCGCGATGGCGACACGCTGCTGTTCACCGCCGGAAAGCTCCGAGGGGCGATGGGAGGCGCGCTTGCCGATCTTCATATATTCAAGAAGCTGCTGCGCACGTTCCGCCGCCTGCTTCTTCGACAGTCCGCGGATCATCTGCGGCATCATCACGTTTTCCAGCGCGGAAAATTCCGGCAGGAGGTGATGGAACTGGTAGACGAAGCCGATGTCGTTGCGGCGCACCGCCGTGCGCTCGTCATCGGAAAGCTTGCTGCAGGAGCGTCCGTCCAGGAAAACCTCTCCCTCATCGGGACGTTCCAGAAGGCCAGCCGTGTGCAGCAAGGTCGATTTGCCCGCACCCGATGGCGCGACAAGCGCAACCATTTCGCCGCGACGCAGCGTGAAATCGGCATCCTTGAGGATCACCAGTTCGCGGTCGGCCTCCTTGTAGGCGCGGCCGACGCGTTGCAGCCGCATGATGATTTCAGCCGCCATTATTCATACCTCAATGCTTCGACCGGATCGAGCTTGGCAGCGCGCCAGGCCGGGAAAATGGTGGCGATGAACGACAGCACCAGAGCCATGACGATGACGGAAATCGTCTCGCCGGGGTCCATCTTCGCGGGCAGCTGGCTCAGGAAATAAAGTTCCGGATTGAAGAGCGTGGTGCCGGAGAGCCACGAGAAGAACTCGCGGATTCGCTCGACATTCAGGCAGACGACGACGCCCAGAACCACACCGGCCACCGTGCCGGTGACGCCGATGGCGGCGCCCGTCATCAGGAAGATGCGCATCACCGCGCCGCGGGTTGCCCCCATGGTGCGCAGGATCGCAATGTCATGCCCCTTGTCCTTCACCAGCATGATGAGGCCGGAAATGATGTTCAGCGCCGCCACGAGCACGATCAGCGTCAGGATCATGAACATGACATTGCGTTCGACTTCCAGCGCCGAGAAGAAAGTCTGGTTGCGCTGGCGCCAGTCGACAAGCGAGAGCTGGCGCCCCGCCGCCTCTTCCACCGGGGCGCGCATCGCATCCACCTTGTCGGGATTATCGACAAAGATTTCAAGCGATTGCACCTTGCCTTCCTGATTGAAGAAAAGCTGCGCCTCGGAAAGCGGCATCATGACGATGGACGAGTCATATTCCGACATGCCGATCTCGAAGATGGCGACAATCGGATAGGCCTTCACGCGCGGATTGACGCCGAACGGGGTCACATCGCCGTCGGGCGAGATCACGCGCAGCGTATCGCCGATGGACAGGCCGAGATTTTCCGCCATGCGGGTGCCGATGGCGACGCCGCCCGCCTGATCGAAGCCCTGCAGCGTGCCCTGGCGGATATTGCCGGAAACGAGCTTGAGCTTGTCGAGGTCTTCCTCACGCAAGCCCCGGATCAGCGCGCCATTGCCTGCGCCGATATTGCCCTGCACGAGCGCCTGCCCTTCCACCACGGGAATGGCGAACCTGATGCCGGAAATACCGTCGATCCGCTTGATGAGATCGGCATAATCATCCAGCGGGCGGTCAATCGGCTGCATGATGAGATGGCCGTTGATGCCGAGGATTCGCGAAAGAAGCTCGGCACGGAAGCCGTTCATCACCGCCATGACGATGATGAGCGTCGCCACGCCCAGCATGATGCCGGTGAAGGAAAACCCGGCAATGACCGAGATAAAGGTCTCGCGGCGGCGCGCACGCAGATATCGCCATGCGATCATCCGCTCAAAGGCCGAGAATGGACCTGACTTCGGAGCCTTCTGGGCTACCTTTGCCTTGTCCCCGGATTTTGCTGCCGCCGCGTTGCTCATGCTTCTGCCGTCAACAGGTTGATCGCAGCTTCGACGCTCAGGTTCTGGCGTTCGCCGGTCTTGCGATCCTTGATTTCGACTTCACCGGCGGCAACGCCGCGCGGTCCGACGATCACCTGCGTCGGCAGGCCGATCAGGTCCATCGTGGCAAACTTTGCGCCCGGACGGTCGTCCGTGTCGTCAAGCAGCGGATCGACGCCTGCATTGGTCAGCGCTTCGTAGAGCTTCTCGCTCACGGCGTCGCAGCCTTCGTCGCCCGGCTTCATGTTGACGATGCCAGCGCCGAACGGTGCGATGGCCTTCGGCCAGATGATGCCTGCATCATCGTGGAAGGCCTCGATGGCGGCTGCGACAAGGCGCGACGGGCCGATGCCGTAGGAACCCATGGAAACCAGATGTTCCTTGCCATCCGGGCCCTGCACTTTCGCGCCCATCGGTTCGGAATATTTGGTGCCGAAATGGAAGATGTGGCCGACTTCGATGCCGCGCGCGGAAACCTGATCTTCAGGCTTGACCTTGGCCCAGTCGGCCTCGTCGTGCATTTCGTCGGTCGCAGCATAAGGCGTCGTCCAGCGCTGGACGATGTCGGTCAGCTGCGCATCGTTGCGGAAATCGGTGTCCGCGCCCGGCACGGCCAGATCGAGATAGGCCTTGTCGCAGAAAACCTGGCTTTCGCCGGTTTCGGCCAGAATGATGAATTCGTGGGAAAGATCGCCGCCAATCGGGCCGGTATCGGCGCGCATCGGGATAGCCTGCAGGCCGACGCGGGCGAAAGTGCGCAGATAGGACACAAACATGCGGTAGTAAGCCATTTTCGCGCCCTCATAATCGAGGTCGAACGAATAGGCGTCCTTCATCAGAAATTCGCGTGAGCGCATGACGCCGAAACGCGGGCGCACTTCGTCGCGGAACTTCCACTGGATGTGGTAGAGATTGAGCGGCAGGTCCTTGTAGGAACGCACATAGGAGCGGAAAATGTCGGTGACCATTTCCTCATTGGTCGGGCCGAAGAGCATGTCGCGCTCCTGACGGTCCTGGATGCGCAGCATTTCCTTGCCATAGGCGTCGTAGCGGCCGCTTTCGCGCCACAGGTCGGCGGACTGGATGGTCGGCATCAGGATTTCATTGGCGCCGGCGCGGTTCTGCTCCTCGCGGATGATGTCGCAGACCTTGTTGAGCACCTTCAGGCCGATCGGCAGCCAGGCATAGATGCCGGCCGACTGTTGACGGATCATGCCCGAACGCAGCATCAGCCTGTGGGAGACGATTTCCGCCTCCTTGGGGTTTTCCTTCAGAATAGGCAAAAAATACCGCGACAGACGCATCGTAACCACCAATCAAGAGGGACTGCCTGAGTGCTTCAAGAATCAGGCAAAAATTAAGCATATTCGTCGGTTTCTTACCGGGTTATAGATCGGTTGGAAACCCGCCTGGAAAAGCTTTCGCGGCGGCGGATTTCCCCATCCACAGCCATGATCGCCTGCCGAAAGAACTGCCTCCGCCAAATCGGGCATCCAGATTCACATTCAAATTCAATATATTACAGATATATCACTCTCTCCGGGGAAATTTTGCGAAAGAAATATGACGCGATAGAAGATTTTTCGTGACAAAAGCTGTGCAGTTCGCTATTTTTTTCATCATAAGAGCAACAACGGAATAAAACCGTTGGTTTCACGCGGTCAAAGTCTTGGGAGGATGGATCCAGGCGCGACTTTCGCAGCCGCCAGTCAAATGGAAACGGATCGAACGCGTATTTGATTAGCAAGGCGAAAGCCTTGCTTTTTTTTTGCACTTGCGGGACGGCTCTGGTCTCCGCAGTTTCGCTATTTTATTTGCGCGAATAACACATTGATTTTGTGGGATTTATCCCGGTGCCCTCTGCGCATCCAAGTATTAAATTTCACTTAAGTATAAATCGATTTATTCATGCACAATTGCCGAGGAAATGGCCTCGCTGTCACAAATGACGGCGGGTTGTAGCCTGTCGGAAATTCAACGGGTTACGCTTAAGGGCTGCCACAGACTACAACTTTTGGTGGAGTCATCCACTTTTCTTTATACAAAAAAGAGGCTGCCTAATTTTTAGGCAGCCTCAAAATTCATGCCGGAACCGGACCCGTGAAACCCGGTCGGGTCAAGTCAGATCCGGGAAGAAATGCGGGATATCGTCGAGGCCGTAACCGCTGACCTGCGTCAGATAATAATAGAGCAGGAAGATGAGCGTCGCGACGACCGTCGTGCGCAGGAAGGCCCGACCGATGCGCGGCCTCGCCGGAGCGCTGGCGACCGTGCCCAGGGTCACTTCGTTTTCTTCGGCCTGTGTACGCAAGCCGACCGGCAGCAGCGCGAACAGCGTGGTCCACCAGATGATGAAATAGATCGCGATACCCGAAACCAGAGACATGATTACACCTCTTCCAGTTCGATCAGTGTGCCGTTGAAATCCTTGGGATGCAGGAACAGGACCGGCTTGCCATGCGCGCCGGTTTTCGGCTCGCCGTCACCCAGGATGCGCGCGCCTTCCGCCTTGAGGCGATCACGGGCGGCGATGATGTCCGCAACCTCGTAGCAAAGATGGTGCATGCCGCCGGACGGGTTCTTTTCCAGAAAGGCGGCGATGGGAGACCCCTCGCCCAGAGGTTCCAGCAATTCGATCTTGGTGTTGCCGACGTCGATGAAAACCACGGTTACGCCATGTTCGGGCAGCGCCTGCGGCTCGGTGACTTTGGCACCGAGCTTACCGCGATAAAGCGCTGCGGCGGCGTCAATATCCGGAACGGCGATTGCCACGTGGTTCAAGCGTTCGAGCATCAGCACCTCCCATGCCGGTCATTCTGCAAATATATGCGATTACCGTATCCTATTCACGAACACCGTCACCACGGGCTTTTTGCCCCATGCTTCATTTGCCGCAGCGCGAACGGCACGGCGCACGGACTCCCGCACCAGCTCGATATCCTTGCGGCGAACACGCGGAATGCTGTCGATGGCCTCGATCGCCGCGTCCAGAAGGATATCTTCCAGCAGGTCGCCCTGCGCATTTTCCTCCGGCACGCCGAAAGTTACGAGGTCGGGCTCATCGATGATCTTGTGCTCGCGGTCGAGCAGCACCGAAACGGCGACATGGCCGACATAGGCAAGCTTGCGGCGCTCGACCATGCCGATTTCTTCCTCGTCGCCGATCAGCTTGCCGTCCTTGTAGATGCGGCCAACCGGCGCTTCATCGATGATCTCGGCCTTGCCCGGCGCCAGACGCAGCATGTCGCCATCGCGCACCTGCGCGACCTGCTCGATGCCTTCCATCGCGCCAAGCGAGCCTTGCGCGACAAGATGCGCTGCCTCGCCGTGCACCGGCACCAGAATTTGCGGGCGAACCCAGGAATACATGCGGCGCAATTCGCTGCGGCGTGGATGGCCGGACACATGGACCAGTGCATCCTCGTCGCCGATGATCTTGATGCCGCGATCGATAAGGCGGTTCTTGATATCGAGAATGGCCTTTTCATTGCCCGGAATGGCGCGCGAGGAGTAGATGACCGTATCGCCCGCCGTGAGAGCGAGGCTGCGCATTTCGTCACGCGCAAGCTTGGCGAGTGCGGCACGCGGCTCGCCCTGACTGCCGGTCAGGATCATCACCACGTTCTCGCGGGGAATATAGCCGTAATCTTCTTCGCTGAGATATTCCGGCAGGCCTTCCATATAACCAAGCTCGGTCGCAACGGAGATGGCGCGCTTCATCGAACGCCCGACCACCAGCACCTGGCGGCCCGCGTCACGCGCCGCCTCGGTAATCGACCGGATACGGCCGACATTCGACGAGAAGGTGGTGATGGCCACACGGCCACGCGCATTTTCGATCAGCTCACGCAGGCTTTCGCCCACCTGACGTTCGGAAGGCGATTCACCCTCGCGCAAGGCGTTGGTGGAGTCGCAGATCAGCGCCAGCACGCCAGCATCACCGATGGCGCGGAAACGCGCCTCATCGATGACGGGGCCGAGCGAGGGTTCCGGGTCCATCTTCCAGTCGCCCGTATGCACGACCGTGCCGAGCGGCGTCGTAAGGGCCAGCGAAACCGGCTCCGGGATCGAGTGGGTGACGGCCACGGCCTCTATCTTGAAAGGCCCGACCTCAAATTTTTCGCCAGCCTTGTAGATGGTGATCGGAATGTCGGGCGCGCCATCCTCCGACTGCCGCTTGGCTTCCAGCAGACCGGCGGTAAAGGGCGTCGCATAGACCGGCACCTTCAGGTGCGGCCAAAGGTCGAGCAAGGCGCCGAAATGGTCTTCATGCGCATGGGTGATCACGATGCCGCGCAGATTGTGCTTTTCAGCTTCGAGATAGCGGATATCCGGCAGGATGAGGTCGGCGCCCGGCTGTTCCGGCCCGGCAAAGCTCACACCCATATCCACCACCAGCCACTCGCGGTTATCGGCTGGGCCAAAGCCGTACATGGCCAAATTCATGCCGATTTCGCCCACGCCGCCAAGGGGCAGAAAGACGAGTTCCGTAGTATTGGATCGGGCCATGAAATTTCCTCTATGACTATCGAGCGGTCTTGCCGCACCAACTGAACCCAAAGTTGTCCTGTTGCAACCCTGGCAAGACAAAACAAAGCAAATTATTTGCGTATTGTAGCAGCAGTTCCGAAATAGACATCGCCAGCCGTTACTGCAACCCGCGAACCATCGTCTTCGCGAATAACAAAACGGCATGCCTCGTCAATCGTATCAAAATGACCTTCGACGATACGGCCTTCGACCTGCATCGTCACACGCTGGCCGAGGCCATGGGCGCGCTCCAGCCAGCGCTTGCGAATGTCATCAAGGCCGCGCCCCTCGTTCCAGACGCGATAATTGACGGACCATGCATCCGACAGGGCCGCGAACAAGGTTTCGGCATCGCATTTGCTGCCAAGCGAGCGCAGGGAAGTCGCCGCATAGGGCAGATCGTCAGGAAAGGCGACCACATTGGTTCCGATGCCGATGGCAACGGCGAACAGGCCTTTTCCCATAATGGAAGATTCCAGCAGGATGCCGGACAGTTTGGCGCCATTCAGCAGAACATCGTTCGGCCATTTGAGGCCGATTGTCGGCGGCACGGCAGGCCCGGTCGCGGCGAATATCGCGTCAAGCGCATCGGCGAGCGACAGGCCCGCGACAAACCCGAGCGTTGCCGCCGTTTTCATTTCGTAGGATTCAACGAGAAGCAGCGTGGAGGCAAGATTGCCTTCCGGCGTGGACCAGGCACGGCCCCGTCTTCCGCGACCGCTTTCCTGTTTCTTCGTGACAAGCCAGAGCCTGCCCGGATCACCCGCGGCTGCCCGTTCCAGGGCAACGGCGTTGGTGGAACCTACCGTCTCGAAGCTTTCGAGACGGTAGCCCTCATTTTTCGCAACAGGCGAAAGCGCAAAACTCATCTATGCTTCCGCCTCGTGCATTTGTCAGAAGAACGTCTTGGCTGCGGCTTCGGCAAAACCACCGATCGGGCCAGCAATGAAGACGTAGAAGAGCACGAAGGCACCGGTTACACCGAGAACCAGGCGAAGCTCGCCCGCGACGGGAACGAAACCGCCGGTCGGCTCATCGAACCACATGATCTTGATCATGCGCAGGTAGTAGAACGCGCCCACGACCGAAGCCACGATACCGATGATGGCGAGCGGCAGGAGACCGGCCTGCACAGCGGCAAGGAAGGTGTACCACTTGCCGAAGAAGCCTGCGAGCGGCGGAATGCCGGCGAGCGAGAACAGGAAGATGGTCATGATGGTTGCCAGCACCGGATTGGTGCGGGACAGACCGGCCAGATCATCGATGTTCTCGACATTGCCGTCCTTGGTGCGCATTGCAAGAATAAACGCGAAGGTGCCGAGCGTCATGGCGAGGTAGATCGCCATGTAGATCATCACGCCCTTCACGCCGATCACCGTGCCTGCGGCCAGACCAACAAGCGCATAACCCATGTGGCTGATCGAGGAATAAGCCATCAGGCGCTTGATGTTGCGCTGGCCGATGGCGGCAAAGGCGCCGAGGATCATCGAGGCAAGCGCGATGAAGATGACGACCTGCTGCCAGTCATGGGTGACCGGGGCAAAGGCTTCCGAGACGACGCGGATGATGAGCGCCATGGCGGCCATCTTCGGAGCGGCGGCAAAGAATGCCGTTACCGGGGTCGGCGCACCTTCATAGACGTCCGGCGTCCACATGTGGAACGGAACGGCGGAAATCTTGAATGCCAGGCCGGCCAGAATGAAGACCAGACCGAAGACCAGGCCCAGTTCGCGCTGTCCGCCGGAGACGGCCTGCGCGATTTCGGCAAAGCCGATATGACCGGTGTAACCGTAGACGAGCGAGATGCCGTAAAGCAGCATGCCCGAGGACAGCGAACCGAGGACGAAGTATTTCAGGCCTGCTTCCGTCGAACGGACGCTATCGCGGTTGAACGCTGCCAGAACATAGAGCGCCAGCGATTGCAGTTCGAGGCCGAGATAGAGCGACAGCATGTTGGAGGCGGAAACCATCAGCAGCATGCCGAGCGTGGAAATCACGATCAGGACCGGGAATTCGAACTTGTCGAACTTCTCCGCCTTGGCGAAGCCGACCGACATGATCAGCGTCACGATGGAGCCGACCAGTGTCAGCACCTTCATGAAGCGGCCAAAACCGTCATTGACGATGGCGCCGCCGAAAACAGCGCCGTTCGCCGGGAAAAGGATGACCAGAGCCAGCGCTGCAATAAGCACCGCGACGGATAATCCGTTGACGAGCGTGGCCGCCCGTTCGCCGGAGAACACGCCAATCATGAGCAGTGCCAAGGCGCCTACAGCAAGGAGAACCTCCGGTGCTGCAAGGGTCAGATGAGCTATCAGATCAGTCTGCATGACCTACGCCTTTATTTCTTACTGTGCCAGCACGGCGCTCGCGGAGCCCGCGAGTGCTGCGTCGTAATGTTGGACCAGGGCGTTCACGGCACCGGCGGTCACATTGAAGACCGGGGTCGGATAGACGCCGAAGAAGATGGTGAGCACCACAAGCGGGTACAGAATGAGCTTCTCACGCGGGCTGAGGTCGAGGAGCGCCTTGAGGCTTTCCTTGGTCAGCGCGCCGAAGATCACCTGACGGTAGAGCCAGAGCGCATAGGCCGCCGAGAGGATGACGCCCGTGGTTGCGAACAGCGCCACCCAGGTGTTGACCCGGAACACGCCGAACAGCGTCAGGAACTCGCCGATGAAGCCCGAAGTACCCGGCAGACCGACATTCGCCATCGTGAAGATGAGGAAGGCCACCGCATATTTCGGCATGTTGTTCACCAGACCGCCAAACGCCGCGATCTCACGGGTATGCATGCGGTCATAGATCACGCCGACGCAGAGGAAGAGCGCGCCCGACACGATGCCGTGCGACAGCATCTGGAAGATTGCGCCCTGCAGGCCCTGCTCGTTTGCCGCGAAGATACCCATGGTCACATAGGCCATGTGCGCAACCGACGAATAGGCGATCAGCTTCTTCATGTCTTCCTGCACCATCGCGACGAGCGAGGTGTAGATGATTGCGATCACCGACAGCGCGAAGATGAACGGAGCGAAATCAGCGGAAGCCAGCGGGAACATCGGCAGCGAGAAGCGGATGAAACCGTAGCCGCCGAGCTTCAGCAGGATACCGGCCAGAATGACCGAGCCTGCCGTCGGTGCTTCAACGTGCGCATCCGGCAACCAGGTGTGGACCGGCCACATCGGCATCTTCACCGCGAAGGACGCGAAGAAGGCGAGCCATAGCCATGTCTGCATCCCGGCCGGGAAGTCGTATTTCAGCAGCTCCACGATGTTCATCGTGCCAGCCTGCCAGTACATGGCCATGATGGCGATGAGCATCAGGACCGAGCCCAGAAGCGTGTAGAGGAAGAACTTCAGGCTCGCATAGACGCGGCGCTTGCCGCCCCACACGCCGATGATGATGAACATCGGGATAAGGCTTGCCTCGAAGAACACGTAGAACAGGAACAGGTCGAGCGCGCAGAACACGCCGATCATCAGCGTTTCCAGAATGAGGAACGCGATCATGTATTCCTTGACGCGCTTTTCCACCGACACCCAGCTTGCCAGAATGCAGAAGGGCATGAGGAAAGCGGAAAGCACCACGAACAGGACGGAGATGCCGTCCACGCCCATGTGGTAGCTGATGCCGCCGCCCATCCAGTCGACCTGCTCGACCATCTGGAAGCCGGGGTTCGAATTGTCGAAACCGGCCCAGACGACGAGCGACAGGGCGAAGACGAATATCGTCGTCAGCAAAGCGACGTTGCGGATATTGCGACGCGATGCCTCGCTGTCGTCCTTGATCAGAAGGATCAGTAACGCGCCGACGAGCGGCAGAAACGTGACCGTTGAAAGAATTGGCCAGTCGGTCATCAGAAAGAGCTCCCGAGCATCATCCAAGTGACGAGCGCGGCGACGCCGATCAGCATCGCGAATGCGTAGTGATAAAGGTATCCGGACTGCATCTTGACGACGCGGTTGGTAACGTCGAGCACGCGGGCCGAGACGCCATCCGGGCCGAAGCCGTCAATAAGCCAGCCGTCGCCACCCTTCCAGAACACGCGGCCAAGCCAGCGAGCCGGACGCACGAAAAGGAAATCGTACAGCTCGTCGAAGTACCACTTGTTCAAGAGGAACTGGTAGAGGCCACGATGACGGGCAGCCAGTTCCTTCGGCGTTTCCGGCGAACGGATGTAGAAGATCCAGGCGACGATAAAGCCGAGAACCATCGAAACGAACGGCGACAGCTTCACCCAAAGAGGAACATGGTGATATTCCTCGAGGATCTGGTTGGCAGCCGAGGTGAACAGAGCGCCCTTCCAGAACTCGGCATATTCGTGGCCGAAGAAGAGTTCCTTGAACACGACACCGGCAAAGAGCGCGCCGACGCCGAGGATCAGCAGCGGAACGAACATGACGGCAGGCGATTCATGGACGTGATGCATGACTTCCGCCGAAGCGCGCGGCTTGCCGTGGAAGGTCATGAAAATCAGGCGCCAGGAATAGAAGCTCGTGAAGAGCGCGGCGATGATGAGAAGCGTCGAAGCGTAGCCGCTGGCAGCACTGTGCGAAGCGAAGACGGATTCGATGATCGCATCCTTGGAGAAGAAACCGGCGGTGCCGATGACCGTGCCCGGAATGCCGAGGCCGGTAATGGCGACCGTGCCGATGACCATCATCCAGTAGGTGATCGGGATCAGCTTGCGCAGACCGCCCATGCGGCGCATGTCCTGCTCTTCCGAAACGGCATGGATGACCGAACCGGCGCAAAGGAACAGAAGCGCCTTGAAGAAAGCGTGCGTGAACAGGTGGAACACGGCGGCGCCATAGGCACCGACACCGAGTGCAGCGAACATGTAGCCGAGCTGCGAGCAGGTCGAATAGGCGATGACGCGCTTGATGTCGTTCTGCACGAGGGCGACCGTTGCCGCGAAGAAGGCAGTCGTCGCGCCGATGATGGTCACGACCAGAAGCGCGGTCTGCGACAGTTCAAAGATCGGCGACATGCGGGCGACCATGAACACGCCCGCGGTAACCATGGTAGCGGCGTGAATGAGCGCCGAAACCGGGGTCGGGCCCTCCATGGCGTCCGGAAGCCAGGTGTGCAGCAGGAACTGCGCCGACTTGCCCATCGCGCCCATGAAGAGCAGCAGGCAGGTGATCGTGATCGCGCCCTGCTTGTCGAGCTGATAGCCGAGGAAGTTCAGAACGACCTGATTGGCATCGGCGGCGCCTTCAGCGGGGAGGAAATTGGCGGCAGCAGCGAAGATCGTGTTGTAGTCGACCGACTGGAACAGCGCGAACACGCCGAAGATGCCGAGCAGGAAGCCAAAGTCACCAACGCGGTTGACGACGAAGGCCTTCATGGCGGCGGCGTTTGCCGAAGGCTTCTGGAACCAGAAGCCGATCAGGAGGTACGAGGCCAGACCCACGCCTTCCCAGCCGAAGAACATCTGGACCAGATTGTCCGACGTGACCAGCATGAGCATGGCGAAGGTGAAGAGCGACAGATAGGCGAAGAAGCGCGGACGGTGCGGATCGTGATGCATATATCCGATGGAATAGATGTGCACGAGAGCCGACACCGAGTTCACCACCACCAGCATGACGCCGGTGAGCGTGTCGATGCGCAATGCCCAGTCGAAGGAAAGCGCGCCCGAGGTTACCCAGTGCAGAACCGGGATGCGGACGGTTTCCGCGTCGTGGCCGAGCGGAATCTGGAAGAACACGACCCAGGACAGGACCGCGACGACGACCATGAAACCGGAAGTGATGTATTCGCTCGCCTTGGCTCCGATCTGATTGCCGAAGAGACCGGCAATCAGGAAGCCGAGAAGCGGAAGGAAGACGATCGCGTAGTAGAGCATTTGCCCGTCAACCTTTCATAACATTGACGTCTTCCACCGCGATGGAGCCGCGATTACGGAAGAAAACAACGAGAATTGCCAGACCGATGGCCGCTTCCGCAGCCGCGACGGTCAGAACGAAAAGGGCGAACACCTGCCCGACCATGTCGCCGAGCTGGCTGGAGAACGCCACGAAGTTGAGATTGACCGAAAGAAGGATCAATTCGATCGACATCAGGATGACGATGACGTTCTTGCGGTTCAGGAAGATGCCGAAGACGCCAAGCGTGAACAGGATGGCCGAAACGGTCAGATAGTGGGCGATACCGATTTCCATATGCTTATCCTCAGATGCCTTTGCCCGTTTCGACTTGTTTGATCTCGATCGCCGTTTCGGGCGTGCGAGCAACCTGGGCCGGAATGGACTGGCGCTTGACATTCGGCTTGTGCCGCAGCGTCAGAACGATGGCGCCGATCATCGCGACCAGAAGGACGAGACCAGCAACCTGGAAGTAGAAGACGAAGTCGGTGTAGAGAATGTCACCCAGAGCAGCGGTATTGCTCCGCTCGGCGATATTCGGGATCGGCACGGCGCCCTGCCCCAGCTTCGGTGCAAACATGTTGCTTGCAAACACGAAGATCAGCTCGCCGAGCAGGATGAGGCCGACGAGCGCGCCAACCGGCGCATATTGCAGCGCGCCGCGCTTCAGCTCGGAGAAATCCACATCCAGCATCATGACGACGAAGAGGAAGAGAACCGCCACTGCCCCGACGTAAACGACGAGCAGGATCATGGCGAGGAACTCGGCCCCCGTCAGCAGGAACAAGGCTGCCGCATTGAAGAATGTGAGGATCAGAAACAGCACCGAATGCACGGGGTTGCGTGCCGCGATCACCATGAACGCGGATGCGATCATGATGAAGGCGAACAGATAGAAAAACGCTGCCGCAATACCTGTCAGCATGGGGATCCCCCAACACCTTTCCGTGAGCAAAGCCTTATTGCCTTGCCCTCTTTAGTCTTTGTTTGCCGCGAATAATCGCGAAACTTAAATTCCAGCAACAAGATGGGCCGCCCCTTCCTGTTGCCGCTTTTCAAACCGGATGCCGAAACCAGGTTTCAGCAGGACCAATCAGCGATATGGCGCATCCATCGCGATATTGCGCGCGATTTCGCGTTCCCAACGGTCGCCATTGGCAAGGAGCTTTTCCTTGTCATAGTAGAGTTCTTCGCGGGTTTCGGTCGCGAATTCGAAATTCGGACCTTCCACGATGGCGTCCACCGGGCATGCTTCCTGGCAGAAACCGCAATAGATGCACTTCACCATGTCGATGTCGTAACGCACCGTGCGGCGGGTGCCGTCGTTGCGGCGCGGACCGGCCTCGATGGTGATGGCCTGCGCCGGGCAGATCGCTTCGCAAAGCTTGCAGGCGATGCAGCGTTCCTCGCCGTTTGGATAACGGCGCAGTGCGTGCTCGCCACGGAAGCGCGGAGAGACCGGGCCCTTTTCATGCGGGTAGTTCAACGTCGCCTTGGGCGCGAAGAACTGGCGCATGGAAAGAAAGAACGCGCCTACGAATTCCTTGAGAAGGAGCGATTTGGCTGCTTGAGCGAATGAAGCCATGATGATTACTCCTTACGCCAGACCGAAGACTTTGAGGAAGGTCGCGGTTGCGACGACCATGAAGAGCGAGATCGGCAGGAACACTTTCCAGCCAAGGCGCATCAGCTGATCGTAGCGATAACGCGGAACGAAAGCCTTCACCATTGCGAAGAGGAAGAAGCAGAAGCAGAGCTTCAGCATGAACCAGATGATGCCCGGAACCCAGTTGAGGAACCACACATCCACCGGAGGCAGCCAGCCGCCGAGGAAGAGCGTCGTCATCAGGGCGCACATCAGCGTGATCGCCACATATTCGCCGAGGAAGAACAGAAGGAACGGCGTGGACGAATATTCGATCATGTGACCGGCCACGAGTTCGGATTCAGCTTCGACAAGGTCGAAAGGCGGACGGTTCGTTTCGGCCAGCGCCGAAATGAAGAAGATCACGAACATCGGGAACAGGCAGAGCCAGTTCCAGTCGAGGAACGAAGCCGGCAGGCCAAGCATGGTGCCGAGGCCGGTATTCTGCGAAAGCACGATGTCGGTGAGGTTGAGCGAGCCAACCGTCAGCAGGACCGTGACAATCACGAAGCCGATGGAAACTTCGTAGGAAACCATCTGCGCGGCAGAACGAAGCGCGCCGAGGAACGGGTATTTCGAGTTCGATGCCCAGCCGCCCATGATCACGCCGTAAACTTCGAGCGAAGAAATGGCGAAGATATAGAGTATGCCGACATTGATATTGGCGATGGCCCAGCCTTCATTGACCGGAATGACCGCCCAGGTCGCCATTGCGAGAACGGCGGAAACGAAAGGCGCAAGGAGGAAGACACCCTTGTTTGCGCCCGACGGGATGATCGGTTCCTTGAAGACGAACTTCAACAAGTCGGCGAAGGCCTGGAACAGACCCCAGGGACCGACAACGTTCGGGCCGCGACGAAGCTGCACCGCTGCCCAGATCTTGCGATCCGCGTAAAGCAGGTAAGCGACGACGATCAGCAATACGACGAGCAGAACGACCGACTTCAGCGCTATGATAAGCGCGGGCAAGACGTAAGCTGCAAAAATTCCTTCCATTGTTCCGTCTCTCTCTCGCTTACTCAGCTGCCTGTTGGAAGCCGCCGGCCGCGAGCGCCGAGCATTCGGCCATGACGGCGGAAGCGCGCGCGATTGGGTTCGTCAGGTAGAAGTCCTTGACCGGGGAGACGAACGCAGCGCCGCCGCCCGGGTTTGTTGCCTTGGCCGCCAGCGCGACGAGATCGTCGGCGGAAGCAGGCGCGATGGTGTCGATAGCCGCCATATGCGGATAGTCCGCATAGAGCCGGGCGCGAAGCTGCTGCAGCGAATCGAACGGCAGGCGCTTGCCAAGGCTGTCGGAAAGAGCGCGCAGGATCGCCCAGTCTTCCTTTGCCTCGCCCGGCGCGAAACCGGCGCGGTTGCCAAGCTGCACGCGGCCCTCGGTGTTGACCCAGGTGCCCGACTTTTCCGTATAGGCTGCGCCCGGCAGGATAACGTCGGCGGCATGGGCACCGGCATCGCCATGCGTGCCGATGTAAACGATGAAGCTCGATCCCTTGCGGGTCATGTCGAGTTCGTCTGCGCCGAGCAGGAACACGACATCCAGATTGCCGAGCATGTCGCCAGCAGCCTTGCCGCCCTCACCCGGCACGAAACCGAGATCCAGAGCGCCAACGCGCGAAGCGGCGGTGTGCAGAACGGAGAAGCCGTTCCACTCGTCCTTGATCGCGCCGACGTCCTGAGCGAGTTTGGCGGCGGCCGACAGAACCGCACGACCGTTTTCGCCGGTGAGCGCGCCCTGACCGATGATGATCAGCGGACGTTCAGCCTTGGCCAATACGTCGCGGAATGCGTTCTGGCCGGCAGCAAGCTGGCCCAGCGTTTCAGCGCCAGCACCCAGATATTCGTAATCGTAACGCAGTTCAGCCTTTTCACCGATCAGGGCGACCGGGAAATGGCCCATGCGCTGACGCTTGCGGATGCGGGCGTTCAGAACAGCGGCTTCAACACGCGGATTGGAACCGATGATGAGCAAAGCATCAGCGTTTTCAATGCCTTCGATGGTCGAGTTGAAGAGATAGGTTGCGCGGCCCAGAGCCGGATCGAGAGCTGCGCCATCCTGGCGGCTGTCGATATTGGCGGTGCCGAGCGAAGCCATCAGGCCCTTCAGCGCGTAGAGTTCTTCAACCGAAGCCAGATCGCCAGCGACCGCGCCGATCTTTTCAGCCGACGTTGCGGAGACCTTGGCGGCGATGGCAGCGAATGCTTCCGGCCACGATGCTGCAACCAGACGGCCATCCTTGCGAACATATGGGCGGTCGAGGCGCTGGGTGCGCAGGCCATCCCAGATGAAGCGGGTCTTGTCGGAAATCCATTCCTCGTTCACCGCTTCATTGACGCGCGGCATGACGCGCATCACTTCGCGACCACGGGTATCGACGCGGATGTTCGAGCCGACGGCATCCATCACGTCGATGGTTTCGGTCTTGCTCAGTTCCCACGGACGGGCCTGGAATGCATAAGGACGCGAGGTCAGAGCGCCGACCGGGCAAAGATCGATGACGTTGCCCTGCAATTCAGACGTCATGGCGCGTTCGAGATAGGTGGTGATCTCGGCGTCTTCACCGCGGCCGATGAGGCCCAGTTCCGAAATGCCTGCCACTTCCGTCGTGAAGCGGACGCAGCGCGTGCAGTGAATGCAGCGCGTCATCACCGTCTTGACGAGCGGACCGATATACTTGTTTTCAACGGCGCGCTTGTTCTCGCGATAGCGGGAACCGTCGGTGCCGAAGGCCATTGCCTGATCCTGCAGGTCGCACTCGCCGCCCTGATCGCAGATCGGGCAATCCAGCGGGTGGTTGATGAGCAGGAATTCCATCACGCCTTCGCGGGCCTTCTTGACCATCGGCGTGTTGGTGAAGATTTCAGGCGCTTCGCCATTCGGGCCGGGACGCAGATCGCGCACGCCCATGGCGCAGGATGCCGCCGGCTTCGGCGGTCCGCCCTTCACTTCAACCAGGCACATACGGCAGTTTCCGGCGATGGAAAGCCGTTCGTGGAAACAGAAACGCGGGACTTCCGCGCCCGCGGCTTCGGCAGCCTGAAGGAGCGTATAGTGATCGGGTACTTCGATCTCTGTGCCGTCAACCTTGATCTTTGCCATCGCTTATCCAAACCTGCGGCTTGTGCCGCATCTTCCAGATCTCAAACTCTTGCCCTGCCCTTACTTTTGGCATGGCCTTTACCGAAAACCGCCAGGCACTTTTCGGGGCCATGCCCTGCCGGGCAGGCTCACACAACTTATTCAGCCGCTTCCAGACGGATATTGCGGCTCTGAACGGCGTTGCGCGTATAATCGTCAATGCGCTTTTCAATTTCCGGACGGAAATTGCGGATCAGGCCCTGAATAGGCCATGCAGCGGCATCACCCAGTGCGCAGATCGTGTGACCTTCAATCTGCTTGGTCACGTCGAACAGCATGTCGATCTCGCGCTTCTGCGCGTTACCCTTGACCATGCGCTCCATCACGCGCCACATCCAGCCGGTGCCTTCGCGGCACGGCGTGCACTGGCCGCAGCTTTCATGCTTGAAGAACGCCGCCAGACGGGCAATCGCCTTGATGATGTCGGTGGACTTGTCCATGACGATGAGGCCGCCGGTGCCGAACGACGATTTCTTGTCACGCATGCCGTCGAAATCCATGATGGCGTCCATCATGTCCTCGCCCTTGATGACCGGGCACGACGCGCCGCCGGGAATGACCGCCAGCAGATTGTCCCAGCCGCCGCGAATGCCGCCGCCATGCTTTTCGATCAGTTCGCGGAACGGAATGCCGAGGCCTTCTTCCACGACGCAAGGCGTGTTCACGTGACCGGAAATCTGGAACAGCTTGGTGCCGACATTGTTCGGGCGTCCGATGGACGAGAACCATGCCGCGCCACGACGCAGGATCGTCGGCGCAACGGCGATCGATTCCACGTTGTTCACGGTCGTCGGGCAGCCATAGAGGCCCATATTCGCGGGAAACGGCGGCTTGAGGCGCGGCTGGCCCTTCTTGCCTTCGAGGCTTTCGAGCAGAGCCGTTTCTTCACCGCAGATATAAGCGCCAGCGCCGTGGGTGACGAAAATGTCCATGTCCCAGCCGCACTTGTTGCCCTTGCCCAGCAGACCGGCTTCGTAACATTCGTCAATTGCCGCCTGGAGGGCTTCACGCTCGCGCATGAATTCGCCACGGATATAGATATAGGCCGTGTGGGCGCCCATGGCGCAACCGGCGATCACGCAGCCTTCGATCAGCGTATGCGGATCGTGGCGCAGGATTTCGCGGTCCTTGCAGGTGCCGGGCTCGGATTCGTCGGCGTTGACGACCAGATAATGCGGGCGACCGTCGCTCTGCTTGGGCATGAACGACCACTTGAGACCCGTCGGGAAGCCAGCGCCGCCGCGGCCGCGCAGGCCCGACGCCTTCATCTCCTCGATGATCCAGTCACGGCCCTTTTCGATCAGCCCGCTGGTGTTGTCCCAATGGCCGCGCGCCATTGCACCCTTCAGGGAGCGATCCTTGAAGCCGTAGATATTGGTGAAGATGCGATCTTTATCAGCCAGCATGTCTCACCTGTTTCCGTTCGTGTTTGCCAATATCGAAGTCATCATACCGGCTTCTTTCCGAATACCTTGATGTATTCCTCGACGCCGCCCTTGGCCAAAGCCTTGGCCTGCTTCATCCAGTCTTCGCGCTCGATGCGACCGTGGAAGCTGAGATAGCCGTCGACCCAGTCGCGCTCGGCCTTCTTCCATGCAGCGACCTGCTTGAAGGTGAAGATGCCAAGCTCGTGCAGGGTCTGCTCGATCTTCGGACCGACGCCCGAGATCAGCTTGAGGTCGTCGACCACTTCCGGCCGCTCCATGGGCTGGGGACGGTTCTTGTCGTCGAGCTTGTATTCCTTCGTGGTTTCGACGGAAGCGGCCTTTTCGGCTGCATTCGAAACCTTGACTTCCGAAGGCGACTTGAGCGCCGGAGCGGTTTCAGGCGCGTTGGTCACGGGCTTTGCCGCGTTGGACGGCGGAACATTCGCGGCTTCTGCCTTTGCCTTGGCTTCGGCTTCCGCCTTTGCCCTGGCAGCGGCGGCATCGGATGCCTTGCGGGTTTCGAGGCCGATCTTCTTGTAGTCCAGCTCTTCCGTCAGCGACGTCAGGCCATTGAGCGGATTGGAGGTTTCACGGTCGATCTGCGGACCCGGCTTGACGGTGTCGCCCTTGCCGGCTTCAAACGCGTCGATGATTTCGGCAAGGCGTTCCGGCGTCAGGTCTTCATAGGCGTCCTTGAAGATCATGACCATCGGTGCATTGGCGCAGGCGCCCTGGCATTCCACCTCTTCCCACGACAGCGTGCCGTCGGCGTTGAGCTCGAACGGGTCGTGGTTGATCTTGTGGCGGCAGACATCCATCAGCGCTTCCGAACCGCGCAGCATGCAAGGCGTGGTGCCGCAAACCTGGATGTGGGCGCGCGTGCCGACGGGCTTCAGCTGGAACTGCGTATAGAAGGTCGCAACTTCCAGAACGCGGATCAGCGGCATTTCGAGCATGGCTGCAACGTGTTCAATGGCAGCTTTCGTGACCCAGCCATCTTGTTCCTGCGCACGCATGAGCAACGGAATGACGGCCGACTGCTGACGGCCTTCGGGGAATTTTGCAATCGTCTTGAGCGCCCAGGCCTGATTTTCCGCGTTGAACGCGAAAGCGGCTGGCTGGACGGCATCATCTGCGAGACGGCGAACGGACATCAGCGGTCAACCTCACCAAACACGATATCGAGCGAGCCAAGAATTGCCGACACGTCAGCCAGCATATGGCCGCGGCACAGGAAATCCATGGCTTGAAGATGGGCAAAGCCCGGAGCGCGCAGCTTGCAGCGATAAGGCTTGTTGGAGCCGTCCGATACGAGGAAGACGCCAAATTCACCCTTCGGCGCTTCAACTGCTGCGTAAACTTCACCGGCAGGCACGTGGTAGCCTTCCGTGTAAAGCTTGAAGTGATGGATGAGCGCTTCCATCGAGCGCTTCATCTCGCCGCGCTTCGGCGGCACGATCTTGTTGTCGGCGTTGGAAACCGGACCGACGCGTTCCTTGCCGAGGAGCAGGTCAACGCACTGGCGCATGATCTTCGCCGACTGGCGCATTTCTTCCATGCGGATCAGGTAGCGGTCATAGCAGTCGCCGTTCTTGCCGACCGGAATGTCGAATTCCATCTCGTTGTAGCACTCATATGGCTGCGACTTGCGCAGATCCCATGCTGCACCCGAACCGCGAACCATGACGCCCGAGAAGCCCCATGCCCAAGCGTCTTCCAGCTTCACGACGCCGATATCGACGTTACGCTGCTTGAAAATACGGTTCGGCGTGATGAGGTCGTCGAGATTGTTGAGCGTCTTGAAGAATGGATCGATCCATTTGCCGATGTCTTCGACGAGCTGGTCCGGCAGGTCCTGATGGACGCCGCCCGGACGGAAATAGGCTGCGTGCATGCGCGCGCCGCAGGCGCGTTCGTAGAACACCATCAGCTTTTCGCGTTCCTCGAAGCCCCAGAGCGGCGGCGTCAGCGCGCCAACGTCCATGGCCTGCGTGGTGACGTTGAGAAGGTGGTTCAGGATACGGCCGATTTCCGAATAGAGAACGCGGATGAGCTGGCCGCGCTTCGGCACGTCGATGCCCAGCAGGCGTTCGACGGCGAGCGCATAGGCGTGTTCCTGGTTCATCGGCGCCACGTAGTCGAGGCGGTCGAGATAAGGCAGGGCCTGAAGATAGGTCTTGGCTTCCATCAGCTTTTCGGTGCCGCGATGCAGCAGACCGATATGCGGATCGACGCGCTCGACCACTTCGCCGTCGAGCTCAAGCACCAGACGCAGCACGCCGTGCGCGGCAGGGTGCTGCGGACCGAAGTTGATATTGAAATTGCGGACCTGAGTCTCAGCCATGTTCAGCTTCCTGTTTGGCTGCAAGAGCCGCCAAGAACTCCTCGCCGGTCATCCGGTGGGTGTCGTTGGCAAAATCGTAATTCGCAGGCTTGTTATCGATGAAGATTTCTTCGGCGAAATGAAAACGTTCCGGTTCGGCAAAAGCCTGCATCGAAACGACCATCATTCCATCATGGACACCGCGCCAGAACAGCGACGAACCGCACTTCGAGCAGAAGCGGCGTTCGCCCCATTCCGAAGACGAATAGGTCGAGAGGGCAGCTTCGTCTTCGATTTCGACCGAAGTGCCGCAGTTGACGGCCATGAAAGCACCGCCCGACCAACGCCGGCACATGCTGCAATGGCAGACATCCATTTCCATCTTTGCCGGAACAGCGGTGAACTTCACCGCTCCGCAAAGACATTGACCGTTCAATCTCTCGCCTGCGCCCATGAGTATGTCCTCAGTTCGCCTTGGCTTTCTCGTCGCCCGGCAGAACGTAGTCCGTTCCTTCCCATGGCGAGAGGAAGTCGAAGTTGCGGAACTCCTGACGCAGCTGCACAGGCTCGTAGGCGACGCGCTTCAGCTCGTTGTTGTAACGAACTTCAACGAAACCGGTGAGCGGGAAGTCCTTGCGCAGCGGATGGCCTTCGAAACCGTAGTCGGTCAGGATGCGGCGCAGGTCCGGATGGCCGGAGAACAGGACGCCGTACATGTCGTAGGTTTCGCGCTCGAACCATTCGGCGCCGACGAAGACCGGAACCGCGGACGGCACCAGCGTGTCCTCATCAGCCTGAACCTTGACACGGATGCGCTGGTTCTGGCGCGGAGACATGAGCTGGTAGACGACATCGAAGCGCTTGGCGCGCTGCGGATAGTCGACGCCCGAAATATCCGTCAGGTTGACGAACTGGCACTGCACATCGTCGCGCAGGAAGGTCAGAACGCTGATGATGCTGGCAACCGGAACCGACAGGGTCAGCTCGCCATAGGCAAGCTTCGCCTCTTCGATCGCATCGCCGAGACGTTCCTTGATGTAGCCGGAAAGTTCACCGAGAGCTTCTTCGCTCATGATCAAATGTCCTTTTCTTCGGCCTTAGCGTTCAATGGTGCCGGTGCGGCGGATCTTCTTCTGCAGCATAAGAATGCCGTAGAGCAGAGCCTCAGCGGTCGGAGGGCAGCCCGGAACGTAGATATCGACCGGAACGACGCGATCGCAGCCACGCACCACCGAATAGGAATAGTGGTAGTAGCCGCCGCCATTGGCGCAGGAACCCATCGAGATAACGTAACGCGGCTCCGGCATCTGGTCGTAGACCTTGCGCAGGGCGGGCGCCATCTTGTTGGTCAGCGTGCCGGCGACGATCATCACGTCGGACTGACGCGGTGAAGCGCGCGGAGCGATACCGAAGCGTTCGGCGTCGTAGCGCGGCATGGAAATGTGCATCATTTCCACGGCGCAGCATGCCAGACCGAAGGTCATCCACATCAGCGAGCCGGTACGCGCCCAGGTAATCAGAGCGTCAGCGGAGGTGACGATGAATCCCTTGTCGGAAAGCTCGCTGTTCAGATCGTTGAAGAATGCATCGTCGGAACCGACAGGCTTGCCCGTGCGCGGGTCAAGAATGCCCTTCGGCTGCGGAGCCACGAGCGTTGTGTTGGCTGAGGTCAATCCCATTCCAGCGCTCCCTTCTTCCATTCATAAATGAAGCCGATGGTCAGAACGCCAAGGAACACCATCATCGACGCGAAGCCGAACCAGCCGATTTCACCGAAGGACACGGCCCACGGGAAAAGGAAGGCGACTTCCAGATCGAAGATAATGAAGAGAATCGACACCAGATAGAAACGGATGTCGAACTTCATACGGGCGTCATCGAAGGCATTGAAGCCGCACTCGTAAGCAGAAAGCTTTTCGGGGTCGGGCTGTCTGTAAGCGACAAGAAACGGCGCAACCAGAAGGGCTACGCCAATTACCATCGCGATGCCGAGGAAGATGACGATCGGCAGGTAGGAACTTAAAAGCTCGTTCATGGTCCTTTATCCGGCTTGAATACGAGGCTGCGCCGCCTGTCATAAGCTTTTTGGAGCTGACGACCATGCGACACATTGCATCTGTTGCAACCCCGTCGCCCCAAGCAGCTTCAAAAGGCATGCCGTGCGAACTAAGCGCTTTTCGCCGGGACGGTTATCGCAGCGCGTGCGCAAGCGCAACCCCTCCGGCACGATCTATTGGGCAAAGTCGAACCAAGATGCTTAACAAGCCATGCATCCGGCCCGCTTATCCCCCTTAAAACCCCTATAACATGAAAAGATCATAATTTCGTGAGGAAAAGTCGCCCGGTCCGCGCCGTCCGGCAATCCTCCGCGAGAATCAATTGCCCACGACTTCGTGGGTGGAAACCGGCGATCCAGTCCCCCGCCTGAAAATGCGTTTACGGACCAGCGGAGCCCGCCGCCCCCACCAGCCGGCCCGGCAGATAGAGCACGAGCGATGCGGCTCCCTTGATCGCCGAAGCGCCGTCCGCCAGCACCGCCTGCCCCGTCGTCCGGTTCTCGCGCCCGTTCAGGGCGTTAAGCGAGAGCGTGCCGTCGCTGACCAGAGCCATGAGCGACGGCGAGGATGCAAAGACATTATGCGCGCCGCCATCCAGATCGGTCGCGTCGATCACCGCGATCCCGTATTTCTGAAGTATCGGAATGCTGGTGCCGTCCCCTACCCGCGCATGGCCGCCCGTGATGAAGGACGAGACGCCCAGCGCCCGATCGCTGCGCGATGTCATTACCGCTGTCGGACGCGGCATTGGGTCGATGTCCCTTATCTGCTTTTCAAAGACGTCGAGATCGATATCCGGTGCCGCGAGCAACAGCGCGGTGATGCGGCGCAGCACATGCTTTTCGCCACGCAGGGACAGGGTTCTCAAAGCCTCCATGGTGACGAAGCCGCCCATCGAGTGGCCGACGAGCACAACGCGCTCGGCCTTGCTGCGGGCGACAAGTTCGAGCAACCGGGCCAGACCATCCCGCGCAAAGTCCGCGCTGTCTCGATCATAGACATAAAGGCCCAGATCGCCGCCGGACGGCCAGGCATATTCGACCGCCACCGACTTCATCTTGTAATCATGGACGAACTGCGCGGTGCGGAATGTGCTGTCGGCAAAATTATTGTTGTAGCCATGCACGAAGATCAGGATTTCCCTGTCCTTCGGCCCCTGCCTCGCAAGGGCGGCATTCAATTGTGCGAGAAACTGCTCCGCATCCTCGTATGGATGGAATGCGGTTGCCGCGAAATTTTTGGCCGGGTCGGGCTTGTAGCCGGTCGACTCCACCTGCCCTTTCACATGGGCCGCCGGAATGCCGACATCGACCTGCGCGAAATTGAGCGTCTTGGAGCGATTTGAATTGTAGGGCTGCGAGAAATCGTCGGAGCGCTGGCGGCTCGTCGCAACATAGATGGGAACCACAGCCGCCGGTTTCGCCGGTTTGATAATGGCGGCTTCCGCCGCCGCCACCGATTGCGGGCTCGAATTGGGACCGTGCCACAACACGGCGCGCGGCGTGTCACAGCCGGCAAGAATCAAAAACGTTGCAAGCACACCAAGAAGAGCGTGTCGGGTCATCGTCGCAGCGATCCGTTCCTGTCATCCGGTTCCGCGCGATTGAAAACAGGAAATCGGGTCCTTGGCAATGCATGGTCAGGTGGCAGGTTTTCCGCCGCCGCGATTTAAGGCGGAGGACGGCTTGCGTGAATGATGGAAAATTCCGTTCGCGTTTGCGGTGAAAGTTGGAATGGAAACATGCCGGATGGCAATGGGTTTGCGAAGCAATGCCTTCAGATCGCATTCGCACCGGCTATCATGGATGCCCGGCTATCATGGATGCATTGTCGGCCATAGCAGCGAAAGGAGATCACGCATGAGCCACTATCTGCTCGCCAGCGGCGATCTTCTTGTCATTGCGGCGATCATCCTGTCGGTTGCCTATCTGTCCTGGAAACAATTTTCCAAGTAGCAGGCCCACGGTTCGGCAATTCCACGATTTTCCTGAAGAAGGCGGTCCGGCGCCACTTTCGTGTCAACGTTCAATCTATCGATTTGTTGAGAGGAAAGTGGCGCGAGTGACGGGGCTCGAACCCGCGACCTCCGGCGTGACAGGCCGGCACTCTAACCAACTGAGCTACACCCGCGCATTTCTCGGCAGCCCTGAGGCTGCGTCGCACCGGCGTTTCCGTCCGGTGTGAGCGGTCGTTTAAGGGGTTCTCGAACAAGTGTCAAGCGCGTGTTTGGAGAAGATTTGCGATATTGGAAAAATCATTCACAGGACGTTTCAACGCCCGTGCAATGTCAGCAATTTCGAGCATTCCCAGTTAAATTGAATCAATGGAAATGCTTGTTCTTTTTCTGCGCATTATCCCGCGCAAAACCGCTTCGCACTTTTTCTGGAAATGCTTGCTCTTGCGCATTATCCCGCGCAAAACCGCTTCGCACTTTTGCTGGAAATGCTTGCTCTTTTTCTGCGCATTATCCTACGCAAAACCGCTTCGCACTTTTGCTGAAAATGCTGGATGAAAAGAAGTGAAACGGCGGTGGGCGCCACTTTCGTGTCAACGTTCAATCTATCGATTTGTTGAGAGGAAAGTGGCGCGAGTGACGGGGCTCGAACCCGCGACCTCCGGCGTGACAGGCCGGCACTCTAACCAACTGAGCTACACCCGCGCATTTCTCGGCAACCTTGCGGCTGCGTCGCACCGGCGTTTCCGTCCGGTGTGAGCGGTCGTTTAAGGGGTTCTCGGACAAGTGTCAAGCAAGGGTCATGAAGAAAGGATAAGAATTTTCGATTTTGCTGCGGAACGCCTGTTTTCCGGGCATTTTCAATGACATCAAACTTATCCACAAGCGCCGCCATGGCCCCGGAATCAGTCCGGTTTCCAGAATCATCGCCACCCGCGACGGAGAGTGCCTGTTTCTCCGCTACTAAAGCGCTAGAATCTCGTTGCTTGCTTTCAGGCAAGTGACGTAGTTCACTGAAACCGGACCGGAGTTCAATAAAAGACAATCATACCGACAATCGATCCCGGTCATATCCAGATGCCCGGCCCGGAAACTACTTCGACGGGCGCTTTATCTCTCTGTTTGTACGCATCGCATTTTTCCGAAGCAGGTTTCTACTTTCGGACATTTCAATTGAGTTTCGACATTGGGAGGAGAATATATGTCGGCTTATCGGATCACACGGCGCGCGGGCCTCGCGCTCGGCCTTTCCATCCTGTCAGCATTCGCACTTGGCAGCCCTGCCCGTTCACAGACATTTCCAGACCGGGTGGTGACCATGGTCGTGCCGTTTGCGGCTGGCGGCTCGACGGACGTGGTTGCCCGCGTCATCGCGGCAAAAATGTCGGAGATTCTCGGCCAGCAGGTCATTATCCAGAATGTCGGCGGCGGCGGTGGCAGCCTTGGCGCTGCGAATGTCGCGCGGGCCGACCCGGACGGCTATACGATTCTGATGGGCACCGTGGCGACGCACGCGCTCAATCCGCTGATTCTGAAGACCAAGCCTTATGACGCGGAAAAGGACTTCGCTCCGATCTCGCTTCTGGTGATCGTTCCCAATGTGCTGGTGGTCAATCCGGAGCTTCCGGTGAACTCCGTCAAGGAACTTGTCGACCTGCTGAAAGCCGAGCCGGAAAAATACAGCTATGCCTCGTCCGGCAACGGCACGCCGCTGCATCTGTCGGGCGAGCTTTTCAAGAAGATGGCCGGCGTTTCGATGCAGCACATACCCTACAAAGGGTCCGGCCCCGCTCTCAATGACGTCATCGGCAATCAGGTTCCGATCATGTTCGACAACCTGCCCTCCTCCTCGTCGCATATGAAGGGCGGTACATTGAAGGCCCTCGGCGTCACCACCAAGGAGCGCGCGCCGTCCTTCCCCGATGTGCCGACGATCGCAGAGACGATCCCCGGTTATGAGACCTATACATGGAACGCGCTGTTCGCACCTGCTGGAACCCCACCCGAGGTCGTGGCCAAGCTCAATGAAGCCGCGAACAAGGCCATGGAAGATCCAACCGTGAAGGAGCGCATGAAGGAATTCAGCGCCACCATCGTCGGCTCGACACCGGAAGAACTCGCCGCGCATGTGAGGGCCGAAATCGCCAAATGGACGCCGGTCGTCAAGGATGCCAACGTCCAGATCGACTGACCGCCCGCGCCTATTCGCTGCCGGTATTGCGCCATGGGTGCAATACCGGCAGTCATTCCACCTCCCACACCCTCCCCGCTTCCAGAGCCCCGAAGGACCAGATTCGTTCTCCCCTTGATTTAATACCGACCAGTTGGTATGATATAGTCAGGGAGTACGAAAATGGCACGCAAACAGAACCCATCGACCCGGTCCAATCTGCTTGATGCAGCGCTCGGCGTTATTCGCACCAAGGGTTATGCCGCAACGTCGGTCGATGACATCTGCGCCAGGGCATCGCTGTCGAAAGGCGCATTCTTTCACCATTTCTCCAGCAAGGAAGATCTGGCCGTTGCCGCCGCCAACTACTGGTCGGAGACAACGGGCGCGCTTTTTGCGGATGCCGCCTATCACGCTCCCGAAGACCCGCTTGAGCGCGTGCTGGCCTATGTCGAGTTGCGCAAGCAGCTCGTTCAGGGCGAACTGCCTGACTTCACCTGCCTCGTCGGCACCATGACGCAGGAGGTCTATGAGACCAACTCCGTCATCAGGGATGCCTGCTGGGCCAGCATTTCAGGCCATGCGGACACGCTTGTCCCCGACATTGCAGCCGCGATGGAGCGCTATCCGGTTGCCAGTGATTTCACCGCCGAAAGCCTCGCGCTTCATACGCAGGCGGTTATTCAGGGTGCCTTCATCATCGCCAAGGCAAGCGGCGATCCGCAGCGTGCGGTCGAAAGCATCGATCATCTCAAGCGATATATAAGCCTGCTTTTCAAACACCCCGCCAACACCCGCTGAAAGCGACAATGGGAGGAAACCATGCCCAGCACTATCCGCCTGCACCGCGTATTCGCCACCAAGCCGGAAAAGGTCTATCGCGCATTCATCGAGCCGGATGCCATGGCAAGCTGGCTGCCGCCCTATGGCTTTGTCTGCACCGTCCATGAGCTGGAGGCAAAGGTCGGCGGCAAGCACAGAATGTCTTTCCGGAACTTTACGACGGGCGAAAGCCATTCATTCGGCGGCACATATGTCGAACTCGTTCCGGGAGAAAGGCTCGTCTATACGGACAGTTTCGACGATCCGAACCTGCCGGGCGAAATGAAAGTCACGATCTCGCTGAAAGCCGTATCGGTCGGCACCGAAATCAATATCGAACAGCAGGGTGTGCCGGATATAATTCCGGCTGAAGCCTGCTATCTCGGCTGGCAGGAATCCCTCGAAAAGCTGAAGAAGCTGGTCGAGGCTGAAATCACCCAGTAATCCCGTTTCGGGGATCACGCGCGGGGCTAGCGGCAGAGGCCGCTGCCCCGCATCACCGAACGAATGAAATATCGGACAGAAAATTTCCCGTCTTCTTTGAGATACAACAAATCCGGTTCTCGCCTGTCACTCTAGAATGGCTCCAATGATGATGCGGCTGTCGTCATCATGCTTCGAAGCCTGACAGCCACGGAACAACAAGATGTCGGCAGAACCTGTCTCCCTCTCCCCCGTAATCGATGTCCGCACCATACCGCCGATTTCGCGGCATGCGACGATCTTCGCGATGATCGACGCGCTTGAGCCCGGCGAAGCGCTGGAAATCGTCAACGATCACGATCCGGTGCCGCTGCACCGTCAGCTCGAAACCCGCAATCCGGGCGCCTTCTCCTGGGTCTACAAGGAAACCGGCCCACTATGGCGCGTCGAGATCGGCCGCCGGAAAATCCATCATGGCGCAGACCATGAATGCAGCTGCGGCAATCACTGAAGTCTTGCAGACCCATGTCCGGGACGAATTGAGATGATCGGCGCGACGCTTTCCCGTTGGACCCTGTCCTATTTTACCGCTTCGCTGGCTTTCCTCGTCTTCGGGCTTGGATTGATGGCGGGTGGTTTCGGCTTTCCGGTTCATGGGATTCGCGCCGCCGAAACGCTCATCGTCGTGCATGCCGTTTCCATCGGCTGGCTGGCCCTGCTGATGAGCGGCGCACTGCTGCAATTCGTCCCGGTTCTGGTGAACCGCCCCTTATGGGGAAGCGGTGCAAGCCTCCCCGCCTTGCTTCTGCTGGTGACGGGCCTTTCCGGCCTGCTTGTCGGCTTTGCGGGCATGGCGGGGCTGACGGAAAGCCCGGCATGGCTGCTGCCGGTCTCGGGCATGTTGCTGACCTGCGGATTTTCCCTCATTTTCGCAATATTGGGCATGACGCTCTGGCTTGCCCGCCCGATCGCCCTGCCTGCGCGGTTCGTCGCGGCAGGCATCTGTTGTCTTCTGATAACGGCACTGCTTGGCAGTATTTTCACCTTCGCGCTGTCCGGCTTTACTGAGCAGGCCGTCCTGCTCGATATTACGGGATCGGCATTGCCGGTTCACGCCGCGCTTGGTCTTGGCGGCTGGATGACCTTTACCGCCATGGGCGTCAGCTACAGGCTTTTGACAATGTTCATGCTGTCGCCCGACGCCGTGCGGCAAACAACCAGAATCATATGGTGGGAAGGCGCTGCCGCCCTGACCATCCTTGCAGCCGGGATCGTCATCGCAGCGCTGGAAACGGGATCGACCGAAATTGCCGTCACGGCGGCTCTCGTTCCCGGCATTGCCTGCATCGCGCTTTATATCGTCGATATCCGCGCGATCTACCGGCAGCGCAAACGCAAGACGATTGAGCTGAACAGCGCGGCCAGCATTCCGGCCTTCATCGCGCTGGGGCTTTCGCTGCTGCTGGCTATCGCCCTTTTCTGGACAGAGGTCTCCGACCGGATGATTGCCGGTCTGGTCTATCTGTTCACCTTTGGCTGGCTCTCCGGCCTGAGCCTTGCCCAGCTCTACAAGATCATACCCTTCCTGACCTGGCTCGAATGTTATGGCCCAGTGATGGGACGCGCACCGACGCCGCGCGTGCAGGATATGGTCAGCGAGGGGCGCGCCCGCCAATGGTTCGCTCTTTATTATAGCGGCGTTGCTGTCGCGACGCTGGCCCTGATCGCCGGTTATCCGACCGTGTTTCGCCTTGCCGTAGCCTTAAGTCTCGCCGCCATACTCGCATTGACCGTGCAATTCTTTCGCGCCCGGCGGCTTCTTGATGTACCGCACGGCCTGCGTCTGCCAAAAGGGGCAACCCTGCCGCATCTGATCTATGCCGGTGAACCAATCTTCAGGAGATCGAAATGACACTCTCAGTTCAGGACATCGCACACCATGTGCTGGACGTGCGCCCGCTGATCAAGGGCGGCGTGGAACCGTTCAACGCCATCATGGAAGCAGTCGATGGCCTTGCGCCGGGACAAGGCCTCCTGCTGATCGCGCCGTTCAAACCGGCACCGCTTTTCAGCGTCATGGAGCGGAAAGGCTTTTCGGCAAAGGCCGAGCCTCTGGAAAACGGCGACTGGCAGGTGCTTTTCAGCCCGGCGGCGGATGCTGCGCCGGAGTTGCAGTTTTCCGAGAACGTCGTTTCGCCGGATGTCTGGCCGGAGCCATCGCGCTATCTCGACTGCTCAGACATGCAGCCGCCGGAACCCATGGTGCGCATTCTGGCCGAAGTGGAGGATATGCCCGCCGGTGCGGTTCTGTTCGCCCTCCTGCACCGGGAGCCTTTGTTCCTGTTTCCCGAGCTTGAAAAACGCGGCCATGCATGGGTCGGCAATTTCGATGAAACCGGCAATGCCTATCGCATCATGATCCGCGTCGGAGAGCCGGGGTAGATGCCATGCAGCACATAGCCCATGCCCGGCTGGAGCAGCAGATCATCGACAGTCTGCGTCTGGTGCTCGATCCCGAACTCGGTTTCAACCTGATCGATCTCGGCATGATCTACAGCATCGACATAGATGATGGCGGCAAGGTCGATATCAGCATGACGACAACGACGCCCGGTTGCCCCGCAGCCGGTTTTCTGACCGATGCCGTGCGCGCCAGCGTCGAATCTGTCGAAGGCATTCGGGCGGTGAATGTCGAGCTGACCTATGAACCGGAGTGGATGCCCGAGATGGCAGCGCCTGAAGTACAGGCCCGATTTGGCGAGTAATCCAAGGTCACGCAAACCCCTCATCGAAACCAGCGAATGGCGCCAGACTGTTCGCTGGTTTCTCTTTGGGCGGAACCCTTTGTCAAAAAGCCTTTGCGCCAGCGCAAACAAGGCGGAACATAAATCAAGAACTGAAGATAAGCTATTGATATTGTGTGGTTAATATTACCCGATTTTCTGCATCACCTTGATCGCAGTCAAGGACCATCCACACGGCCTTTTCTATAGTCGGCATGACAGAGCAGGAAATGCTCGGTCCTATCGTAAAGGAGAGTATCGATGGTCGACCAGATGCAAATCAGCCGCCGCAGCATATTGGCGGGAGCCGCCCTCGCAGGGGCGCTTGCGCCGGTGCTGGCAACAACATCGGCCTGGGGACAGGGCGCGGTGAGAAAGGCAAGTGCTGCGGAGATTGCGGCGCTGCCGCGCCAGAAGGTGGAGTTGGTGGACCCTCCCTTCGTGCACGCCCACACCCAGGTTGCCGAGGGTGGCCCAAAGGTGATTGAATTCACCATGGTGATCGAGGAAAAGAAGATCGTCATCGATGACGCGGGAACCGAAGTTCACGCCATGGCATTCAACGGCACGGTTCCGGGACCGCTGATGGTGGTGCATCAGGACGATTATGTCGAGCTGACGCTCATCAACCCCGAAACCAACACGCTGATGCACAATATCGATTTCCACGCCGCAACGGGTGCGCTTGGCGGCGGCGGGCTGACGGAAATCAATCCGGGGGAAAAGACCATCCTGCGCTTCAAGGCGACCAAGCCCGGCGTCTTCGTCTATCACTGCGCACCTCCCGGAATGGTTCCCTGGCATGTCGTCTCGGGCATGAACGGCGCGATCATGGTGCTGCCGCGCGAGGGATTGCATGACGGCAAGGGCAAGGCCCTGACCTACGACAAGATTTATTATGTCGGGGAGCAGGATTTCTATGTGCCGCGTGACGAGAACGGGAAATTCAAGAAGTATGACGCGCCGGGCGACGCATATGAAGACACCGTCAAGGTCATGCGCACCCTCACCCCGACCCATGTCGTGTTCAACGGCGCGGTCGGCGCACTGACGGGCGACAAGGCGATGACGGCGGCGGTTGGCGAGAAGGTCCTGATCGTCCATTCGCAGGCCAATCGCGATACCAGACCGCACCTCATCGGAGGTCACGGAGATTATGTCTGGTCGACCGGCAAGTTCAACACGCCGCCCGATGTTGATCAGGAAACCTGGTTCATTCCGGGCGGTGCAGCCGGAGCAGCTTTCTATACGTTCCAGCAGCCCGGCATCTATGCCTATGTGAACCACAACCTGATCGAGGCCTTTGAACTTGGCGCAGCAGCCCACTTCAAGGTCACGGGTGAATGGAACGACGACCTGATGACATCGGTTCTGGCCCCGTCGGGCACATAAGGCCAATGCACGAAGGCGCTTCGCCTCCCGGAGCGCCTTTGGCAAATCTTCCCCAACTGTTGCTTTGCAAAGAAAGGCTCGGGGCTGCATCCGCCTGCCTCCCGGATGGATGCGGTCCCCTGTTATCCGATGAACAAATGCAAAGGAAAGAAGTGCCTGCGAGAGCTTGCGGTGGCCGTTCCGGCGGTTCTGCTGGCAGTTGTGGCGGGGCTGTTCGTCGTTGACGCCGTAGGACGTCCGGGTCAATCGCTGCCGGGCGCATCCGCGCTGCGTCCCGAAACGGTTGTCATTACGCCCCGCACCATGACCTATCGGGCCGATGGCGACTTCCAGAAGAACAATTACCCCGTCGATGCCCCGTTGACGACGCGCAGGCTGTCACGGCCATTCGAGATCATGAAATATCAGGTCGGCACGGCCGACTACGAGCTTTGTGTGGAGGATGGCGCATGCCAGCCTGCCGAGGCCCTGCCGCACAATCACGATGCATCGGCTGCCGAGGCGCCGGTCGTCGGCGTGAGTTACGATGATGCACTGGCCTATGCCGACTGGCTGTCGCGCAAGACCGGCGAAAACTGGCACCTGCCGACGGACGAGCAGTGGGCTTTCGCCGCAGGGTCGCGCTTTCCCGACGATGCGCTTGGCATCGAGGACGATGCCGCAAGCAATCCTGCAATCCGCTGGCTGAGGGATTATGAGAAACAGAGCGCCCGCAAGCTGGACAGAAGCCCCGCGCGACGCCCCGCCGGTGCCTTCGGCGTCAACGAACTGGGAGTAGCCGACATTGCAGGCAATGTGTGGGAATGGACGCAGACCTGCCACCGCCGCGTCAATATCGATGCCTATGGCAAGCAGGTTGCGGAAGTGCCGTCGTGCGGGGTTTATGTGGTCAATGGCAAGCACCGCGCGGCGATGAGCTCGTTTATCCGCAACCCGAAAACCGGAGGATGCAGCGTCGGCGTCCCGCCCGACAATCTCGGTTTCAGGCTGGTGCGTGACAACCGCTGGTATGCCGTGGTGTGGAAGCGTATCCAGAACATAGGTGCATGAGCTGTGAATGCCCGGTCCCCGGCTGCGAAAACAATTCCAAGCCCGCTGTGCTGTGCTAAGGTGAACATGGGTCTTGGAGTGTGAGAAAATGCAATGTCCATGATAGATCGCGGACTTGTCAGGAAACTGTCCCTGTTCGCCAAAATGAGTGATGGCGAACTCGACAAGCTTGTTTCATATGCAACCACAAAGCGCGTTCTGCCCGGAGAGGCGATTTTTGAACAGGGCGACGATGCCGTCCTGTTCTATCTGCTCCTGCACGGGCGATTGAAGGTCAATCAGGTGACGCCGGACGGACAGCAGATCATCGTCCGCATGGTGCATCCGGGCGACCTTTTCGGCTTTGCGCGCGCCTTGCAGAGAAGCGATTATCCCGGCACGGCGGTCGCCGTGGCGGAGAGCATCGTTCTCGCCTGGCCAACCGAGCTTTGGGACTATTTCGTCGAGCAGAATCCCGGTCTGGCGATGAATGCGATCCAGACCATCGGCAAGCGACTGGAAGAAGCCCATACGCGCATCCGCGAAATGTCGACGGAAGAAGTCGAGCGGCGTGTCGCGCACACGGTTCTGCGCCTCGCGCGTCAGGCCGGACGGAAAGAGGAAGACGGTATCCGCATCGATTTCCCGATCACGAAGCAGGATATCGCCGAAATGACCGGGACGACGCTGCATACGGTGTCGCGCATTCTCACCGGCTGGGAAGGACAGGGATTTGTTCGCGGCGGACGCCAGAAACTGACCGTTCTCAATATGTCGGGCATCAGGCGGCTGGCCGATGGCGAGCGATAAGGCGGCGGAAAACGCCTGAAAATCGAGCGAAAACAGCCGCCGAAATCCAAGCAAAATTCAATCAAAACAAATATTTAAAGATATTTCTTTTCAAAGAGATTCGGGACGACGGGCAGCGCATTCGTGGCTCCCGTCTCCCTCGCCTACTGACCGAGGAAAAGGACGGCGGCAATTACGATGGAAGCCGCAACGGCGGACAGGGTGCCCGCGCCCTGCAAGGCTCCCATACGATAGAGAACCAGTGAAAAACCGATGATCGCCGGTGTCGCGACGATGAGCCCGATCTGTGCGTCCGTCATTGAAGTTTCCTTTGCTATGGTGGCGATACACTGGCCCGGTCAGTGCGTTTGTTCTTTGCCAAAACGCAAAGAAGCTCCCGATTGCGGGCGCTAGGCATGTTCCATGTCTGGAACCGAAGATTTGACCATAGTTGCAACGGGTTCGGAGGATCGCCCCGAAGACGATCTCCTGCTCTGGATCCTGGTGTGGAGCGAGCTTGCCGCCTTCGCAATCCTGCTGACCGCTTTCATGGTGATGTCGATCATCGACGTGGAAGGCGTGACGCAGCTGCGTTCGCATCTGAGCCCAGCCCTCGCCGCAACCAACACCGTCGTGCTTTTGATGAGCGGCTGGCAGGCGGCAATTGCCGTGCGCAGGCGCAACGATTTGAGCAAGGCTCGCCGTCCGCTTTTATATGCCGCATTTTTCGGTCTCGTTTTCGTGGCGATCAAGCTCGTGGAATATTCGCATGAAATCGAGTTCGCGGGCGATGATGCCGCGGGCTCCTTCTTCGAGCTTTATTTTCTGCTGACCGGCTTTCACCTGATGCATGTGCTGTTCGGGTCGGTGGTGCTGGCGCTGGTCGCATGGCGGCCGACACGATCCAATGTCCTGCTGATCACGACGCTCTGGCACGCCATCGACCTCGTATGGCTGGTGATGTTTCCTGTCCTTTACCTTGCCTGAGGCCCACAGTGTCCGATCGCGCTTCTTCGCTCACCCGAACATTCATTGTCCTCGTTCTCCTTGCCCTGAGCGGCGCATTCATCGCAGCCACCAGCGCAGGAATGCTCGCAGCCGTCGTCATCGTTCTGATCCTCGCCTTCGCGAAGGGCTGGTTCGTCATCCTCGACTTCATGGAGATGCGCGGGACGGACGGCCTTTTGAGGCCTGCCTTGCTGGCCTGGCCTGCGCTCCTGCTGGCGCTTGCGCTCGGACGTTCCATTCTTGTCCGCATCCTCTTGTAAACAACTGTTCCATCTCCCGTTCTGCGCTTTTCTGGAAACGCTCCAGTCTTTGCCAAATCGCAAAGAAGGCTTTTGCCCGACCGATAGAACGGTCCTGTCCCGTGATGCTGGCGAGGGGAAATGACCAGCCACATTATCGACGGGGGAATTTGCCGGGCTTTGACCCCGGCCAATGAAAGGACGAAGGGATGGCAGAACGCCTAACCAAGACCGGCGCTCGAAACGTCTTCTACGGCGGGTCTATTTTCTTTTTCGCGATCTTCGTGGGGCTGACGGCGCACAGCCACTACTACATGAAAACGACGTCCACGGATGAATCGACGCTGACGGCATCCGTCGCCCGCGGCAAGCACATCTGGGAGAAAAACTCCTGCATCAACTGCCACACGCTGCTGGGTGAAGGCGCCTATTTCGCGCCCGAGCTCGGCAATGTCTGGAAGCGCTGGGGCGGGGAAGAAGACCCCGAAGGCGCACGCGAGACAATGAAAGCGTGGATGCAGGCACAACCCACCGGGATCGAAGGGCGTCGCCAGATGCCCCAGTTCAACCTGAGCGAACAGGAACTCAACGATCTGGCTGATTTCCTTGAATGGACCAGCCGCATCAAGACGCAGGACTGGCCGCCCAACGAGGCAGGCTGAGCGCGGGATGAACGGAGTTACACATTATGAAATATGAAAGCCAAAAGGTTGCGATGCTCTATTTTTATGGAGCGCTCGTACTGTTCATCGCGCAGGTCGCATTCGGCGTTCTCGCCGGTACGATCTATGTCCTGCCCAACACGCTCTCCGAGCTGCTGCCCTTCAACATCGTCCGCATGATCCACACCAATGCGCTGGTGGTCTGGCTGCTGATGGGCTTCATGGGTTCGACTTATTATCTGCTGCCGGAAGAGACCGAAACCGAGCTTTACAGCACCAGGCTCGCCGTCATCCAGTTCTGGCTTTTCTTCGTCGCCGCAGGCATCGCCGTTGTCGGTTACCTGTTCCATATTCATGAGGGGCGGGAATTTCTCGAACAGCCATTCATCATCAAGGTCGGCATTGTCGTCGTCTGCCTGATCTTCCTGTTCAACATCACACTGACGGCGCTCAAGGGCCGCAAGACGACCGTAACAAACATCCTTCTGTTCGGCCTGTGGGGCCTTGCCCTTTTCTTCCTCTTCGCCTTTTACAACCCGATCAATCTCGCGCTCGACAAGCTCTACTGGTGGTACGTCATCCATCTGTGGGTTGAAGGCGTGTGGGAACTGATCATGGCGTCGATCCTCGCCTTCCTGATGATCAAGCTCAACGGCATCGACCGCGAGGTCGTCGAAAAATGGCTCTATGTCATTGTCGGGCTGGCCCTGTTTTCCGGCATTCTCGGCACCGGTCACCATTATTACTGGATCGGCGCGCCCGGTTACTGGCAGTGGATCGGTTCGCTGTTCTCGACGCTCGAAGTCGCCCCGTTCTTCACCATGGTCATCTTCACCTTCGTGATGACATGGAAAGCCGGTCGCAAACATCCAAACCGTGCGGCTCTTCTCTGGTCCATCGGCTGTTCGGTGATGGCCTTCTTCGGAGCGGGTGTGTGGGGGTTCCTGCACACGCTGTCGTCGGTCAACTATTACACCCACGGCACGCAGCTTACCGCCGCCCACGGACACCTCGCCTTCTTCGGCGCCTACGTCATGCTCAACCTTGCGGTGATGGCCTATGCGATCCCTGAACTGCGTGGACGGGCGCCATACAACCAGATGCTCTCCATGGTGAGCTTCTGGGCGATGTGCACGGCCATGTCCGTGATGACGTTCGCCCTGACCTTTGCGGGCGTCGTCCAGACCCACCTTCAGCGCGTGCTCGGAGAAGCATTCATGACCGTGCAGGATCAGCTGGCCGTATTCTACTGGATACGCCTCGGCTCCGGCGTCGTGGTGGTGATCTCGGCCTTCATGTTCATCTGGGCCGTGCTGGTTCCGGGCAAGGAACGTCGCGAAAACACCTCCGGCTTCGTACAGCCCGCCGAATGATCGACGCTAGGCCCCGCCATCAGGCGGGGCTTCACCGCCTGATGCAAAGGAAAACGGCCATGAACTCCATTCTCAGAAATATCGACAATACCGGTGTCTCAATCCCTGCCTACAGCCCATCGGGCAATGAATGCGCGCTTTTTGAAATGGCATGGACGCGCAAGCTGCCATTGCTTCTGAAAGGTCCGACCGGCTGCGGCAAGACGCGGTTTGTAAGCCATATGGCCGCAAAGCTCGGCCTGCCGCTCTCGACGGTTTCCTGCCATGACGATCTGGCAGCCGCCGACCTGACCGGGCGTTATCTGCTGAAGGGCGGCGACACCATATGGGTTGACGGCCCGCTGACCCGCGCCGTGCGCGAAGGCGGCATCTGCTATCTCGACGAGATCGTCGAAGCGCGCAAGGACGTGGCCGTGGTCCTGCATCCGCTGACCGATGACCGCCGCCTTCTGCCATTGGAGCGCACCGGGGAGCTGCTCGAAGCGCCCGACCGCTTCATGCTCGTCGTATCCTACAATCCGGGTTACCAGAACCTGCTGAAATCCCTGAAGCCCAGTACGCGACAGCGCTTCGTTGCCATCGAGTTCGACTTTCTGCCGAAAGAGCAGGAAATCGCGGTGGTGAGTGAAGAAAGCGGACTTGCCGCACAGAAGGTCGCGCCGCTGGTGGCGCTGGCTCACCGGCTGCGCGGGTTGAAAGGCCACGATCTGGAAGAAGGTGTTTCGACCCGCCTGCTGGTCTACTGCGCCACGCTGATCGAGGCGGGCATGCCGCAACGCGAAGCGGCGCGCGCCGCAATGATCGAGCCTCTAACCGACGAGCCGGACGTGAAGGCCGCGCTGATTGAAGTTGCCGATGCAATGCTGAAATAGGCGGGCGCACCATGCTGGATTTTCTGGAACTGGAGGAAACCGTCGGTCGGGCGTGGCATCGCCTGATCGGCAAGACGGGATCATGGCCGCATTATCCCGAGCAAGCCGTGCAGCTTGGCGATATTCGCCAGAAGCTCGCTATCTGCTTTCGCGGTTTTGGCGGCGACGTAGCCGTGCAGATTGCCCCCGCCCGCGCGCGAACCTCCGGGCACAGGCTGGGCCTGCGGCAGCGAATGGCCCTGGGTGAAGAAAAACTCAGCCAGCCGTTGCGGGATGAAGCGACATTGATGCTGCCGCCAGAGATCGCGCTTTTTCCCGACCGCACGCTCAATTACGATCTTTACGTCTGGCTTGCCGGTTACATGGCGGTGATGCCGGTTGAGGTGAACGAGCTTCCCACCGATCCGCTGCGCCGCAATCTTGCATCACTTGCTGTCGCATCGGAAACGGTTGCGAAGACTTGCCGGGTATTTCCCGGCTTGCAGAAACGTTATGCGCGGTTGTGCGAAGCAGTGCTGGCTGCACGCCCCAAACGCCCGCTCCATGGGCTGGAGCGACAGGTGGAAGAGCGGATTCTGGCACTTCTGAAACAGGGCGCGGGACTGCCCGACGACAGCCTCCCCACGATCTTTCCGCATTGCGCGCCCGCGAGCTATCTGCCTGCCCTGCCCGCCCCACTATGGCCGGAATTGATAAGGCGCGAGGAAACCGCCCCGCGCGACAGTGACGACCAGCCGGTGCCCGGCAGCAAGGTCGAAGGCGTCGAAACCGGACGGCAGATCGCCAATCGCGAGAAGCAGGACCCCAGACTGGCCGACAGAAGCCCGTTCATTCTCAACCGCTTCGAAAAAATCCTGGCCATGGCCGAAATGGTGAGCGTCGACCGGCCAACCGACGATAGCGACGAGCAGAACGCCAAATCCGCCGACGAGCTTGACGATCTGACACTGGGTGAGCGCAAGGGCAGACCTGCTGCCCGTTTCCGGTTCGACCTCGACCTGCCGCCGGAAGCCATCGACCGAACGGCTCTCACCGCCGGACTGACCTATCCGGAATGGGACTACCGCAAGGCAAGCTATCTTCAGGATCATTGCCACGTTCTGGCTACCCCCGCGCAAGCTCGTGACGTGCCAATGGAACTCGATGATGAAGCAATGAGCCTTGTACGACGCGTGCGGCGCCAGTTCGAAATCCTGCGTCCGGGCCGCGAATTGATGCGGGCGCAGCTCGATGGCAATGATCTCGATCTTGATGCCGTGGTCCGTTCGCGATGCGACTTTGCCGCCGGTGGTCAGGGGAGCGACCGTGTGCACCTGATGAACCGCCCCAAGGCCAACGACCTTGCGGTCACCATTCTGGTGGACGTGTCGCTATCCACCGATGCCTGGATCGACAATCGGCGCGTGCTGGATGTGGAAAAGGAGGCGCTTCTGGTTCTGGCCAATGGCATTGCAGCCTGCGGCGACCGCTGTTCCATCCAGACCTTCACCTCGCGCCGCCGTTCATGGGTGCGGGTCGAGACAGTGAAAGATTTTGACGAAGCTTTCGGACCGGCGGTCGAACACCGGATTGCTGCGCTGAAACCCGGCTTCTATACGCGAATGGGAGCAGCCATCCGCCATTCTACGGCAAAGCTTGCCGAACAGCCCAACCGCAAGAAGCTCCTGCTGGTGCTGACGGACGGCAAGCCGAACGATGTCGATCATTATGAAGGCCGGTTCGCCCTTGAGGACAGCCGCAGGGCAGTCCAAGAAGCGCGCGCCAGAGGCGTCAACGTCTTTGCCGTGACGGTCGACCGCGAGGCCAGCAGCTATCTCCCCGCACTTTTCGGCCGCAGAAACTATGCGCTCGTGGCCAGACTGTCGAAACTGCCATTCGCTCTGCCCGCGATCTACCGGGTGATGACGGGATAGCGGGGTCGATCGACTTACTCGATAGCGCGACGCCTATCCCCGCTCCGCATTGTGGGTTTCTTCCGAAGGTTTCCAGATTCTATAGCGGATTTCGAAACCGTCCTTCGCATAGATGACAATCGGGAGGCGGCTATTATAGCGGAGCATGAAGTTCTCGCCGCGCACCGGCACGAAATCGGTTCGCTTGCTGTCTTCCGGGCAGGCCATCAGGGTGCCGGACATGCGGTCGCTTGCCGTGAGGGTGAAATAGTCGAAGCCCCAGCCTTCAACGGTACTCGGGGTCAGACTTCCGCCGAACCAGCTTATATTGCAGTCCACGGTTGCGTTGCGCCCCGCGATGATTTCCACTTTCGCATCCTGTTCCTTTTCAAGCGGCGGAAGATGGATGACATAGCGGTAGGAACCGGACGGCGCGGCCGGAAAAGCCTGCAGGTTCCTTTCAGATTCGGTCTTTCCCTCGGCGCTCGCGACCTGGGGAACGGCGAAACTGGCTGCGATCAGCCCTATCTGCAAGAATTGTCTGGCTTTCATGGTCATGCTCTCGTTTTCTGTTGCGTTCCCACTATCGCAATAATGGAGCGGAAGCTGTGGGAAATTTCACTCTTGCACGGTTTCAGAAACTGAATCCTTTTTCTCATCGGGTCGCCCGCCCAGGCGCTCGGGCAGATGCTCGGCCAGTCGCTGAATGACGAAGTAGAGACCGGGGGTGAGAAGCAATCCCAGACTGGTGGCGGCCACCATCCCGCCAAAGATCGTGACGCCGACAGCCTGTCTCGCGCCAGCGCCTGCGCCCGACGACAGGATGAGGGGCAGAATGCCGAGGATAAAGGAAACGGCTGTCATCATGACGGCACGAAAACGCTGTTCGGCACCGGCACGGGCAGCCTCCCCCGCCGTCAGACCGGCCTCGCGTTGTTCCTTGGCGAACTCCACAATCAGGATGGCGTTCTTTGCGGCAAGCCCGATCAGCAACACCATGGCGATCTGCACATAGAGGCTGTTCTGCAGCCCGAAGAAAGTGAGACCCGCGACGGCCCCCAAAAGCGCGGCGCCCAGCGACAGGATCACGACTGCCGGCAAGGCCCAGCTTTCGTATTGGGCGACAAGGAAGAGATAAGCAAAGAGGAAGGCAAGCGCGAAGATGAGCGTCTCCTGACCGCTGCTTCTTCTTTCCTGGAAGGATAGTCCCGACCATTCATAGCCATAGCCTTCCGGCAGGACTTCCGAAGCGACCTGTTCCATCGCCGCCATGGCCTGCCCGCTGCTGGAACCCGGTGCGGTTACGGCGTTGACCTGCGCCGAAGCTGCAAGATTGTATCGGGTGATGACGAAGGGCGCCAAAACCGTGGTCAGCGACACAACGCTTCGCAGCGGGACCATGGCTCCGCTGCGGTTGCGGACGTGAAGCTTGAGGATATCCTCGCTATGCGCGCGGAAGTCGGAATCGGCCTGCAGGTTGACCTGGAAAACGCGCCCGTTCAGAGTGAAATCATTGACGTAGCGCGAGCCGAAATTCGCACCGATCGCCGCATATATATCCGATACGCTGAGGCCAAGGGCTTCGGCGCGGGAACGGTCGACATCGACATAGATCTGCGGGACATTCGCGTTAAAAGTGGTTGCCGCACCAGCGATTTCGGGACGCTGATTGATGGAGCCCAGCAAGGAGGCAACCACCCGCGCGATCTCCTGCGGAGGCTGGCCCTGCAAGGCTTGCAGCCGGAAATCGAGACCGCCAACCGCTCCCATACCCGCGATTGCGGGCGGCGCGAATACGGCAACATTTGCGCCCGGAACCTGCGAGAACTTAGCGCGCAGGCCGTTGACGATACTGTTGAGCTGCAAAGCCTTCGTCTCGCGGTCCGCCCATGGCGTAAGCGCGGCAACGGCCATGGCGCTATTGGGCGTGCTCGTTGACTGCAGGATGCTGAACCCCGCCACCGTTATGACATCCTGAACGCCTTCGGTCTCGCTCAGCGTCTTGCGCACATTCTCGACGATCAGGTTCGTGCGGTCGAGCGAAGCCGCGCTCGGCAGCTGTATGTCGACAAAGAGCGCGCCCTGATCTTCATCAGGCAGGAAGGTTGCGGGAAGATTGACAAAGACGAAATAGGCCAGTGCAAAACAGGCGACGACGCCTGCAACCGGTATGACCCAGTGCTTCACCAGAATGCCGACGATCTTGCCGTAGCCTTCGCGGGTTTTTTCCATGGAGCTTGAGAACCACGCCAGTGGACCCCTGCGGTAACCGCGCTGGCCGTGCCTGAGCAGAAACGCCGCAAGCGCTGGACTGAGCGTCAGGGCCACGAATGAGGAAAGTACCAGCGCCGACGAGATCGTGACTGCGAACTGCCTGTAAAGCTGTCCGCCGATGCCCTCCAGAAAAGCGGTGGGCGTGACCACCGCCAGCAGGACGAGCGTCGTGGAAATAATCGGCCCGGTGATCTGGTGCATCGCCTTGCGCGTCGCATCGATGACCGGAATGTCCGGCTCGTCTTCCAGCACATGCTTGACGTTTTCCACGACCAGGATTGCATCGTCCACCACAAGCCCGATGGCAAGGACGAGAGCCAGCAGCGAAATCATGTTCAGCGAATAGCCGACCGCAAACAGCACCGCCACCGCACCCAGCATGGAGACCGGTATGGCCAGCGCCGAGATCAGCGTCGCCCGCCAGTCCTGAAGGAAGATGAATGTGACCGCGAGCACGATCACGAAAGCCTCGAACAATGTTCGGGTGGTCAGTTGCAGGCTCGCCTCGACGAACCGTGTCGCATCATAGACGACATGATATTGCAGCCCCGCCGGAAATCTCGATGACAGGCGTTCAAGCTCCGCCTCCACGGCTGTCGCGGTCTGGATCGCATTGGCGCCGGGCGACTGGTTGATTTGCAGCATAGCCGATTCATGACCGGCAAAACTTGCTCTCGAAGCATAGTTGCGTGCGCCCAGTTCCAGACGCGCGATGTCGCGCAGGAACACTTTCGCACCGTCGGCCCCGGTACGAACGACGATGTTTCCAAACTCCTCCGTATCGCGAAGCCGTCCCTCGGCTACCAGCGTATATTGAAGCTCGGTCCCCACGCGCATGGGCGGCGCGCCAGCCTGACCGAGCGTCGCCTGGATATTCTGGCGCTGGATCGCCGCCGAAACCTCATCGACCGTTATGCCGAGCGCGTCCATTCGCTGCGGATTGAGCCAGACGCGCATCGAATATTCGGACGCGCCCACGACATTCGCCTCGCCGACGCCGGGTACGCGGGCCAGCGCATCGACAATCGTGGTCGTGGCGAAATTGGTGATTTCAAGGGCGTTCAGGCTGTCGTCCGGTGAGTAGAACGCTATGCCCAACACGAAATCCGGTGAGCGGGACCGGACCGACACGCCTTGCTGTGCCACCGCTGCGGGCAGACGGGAGATCGCCAGCTGCGCGCGGTTCTGGACATTGATCTGCGCCAGTTCAGGGTCGGTTCCCACTTCAAAAGTGACGGACAGCGAATACTGCCCGGCATTGGAACTGGTGGACGACATATACATCATGCCATCGACACCGTTGATTGCCGTTTCCAGCGGTCCGCCGACGACATCGGCGATCACTTCCGCGCTCGCGCCCGGATAGGAGGCCGATACATTGACCGTCGGCGGCGTGATCTGCGGATATTGCTGGATAGGCAATGAAAAGATCGCAATCGCACCAGCGATGGAAATGATGATCGAGATGACGATTGCGAGGCGGGTTCGCCTGATGAACAGCTCTGAAATCATTGCCCCACCCCTGCACTGCCGGGGATCGGGTCAAGGGGAGATACGGCCTGCCCGTCTGCGATGCGCTGCAAGCCCTCGACGACAATCGTTTCACCGGCCTTGAGGCCATCCGTGACCGACCACCCATTGTCGATGCGTGTGCCCGTCACGATGGGTCGCCGGGAAACCGTGTTTCCTTCGTTGAGAACGTAGACATATTTGCCCTGCCGGTCCTGCAACACGGACGCCATGGGGACCACCGGCAATTCACCGGCCGTTTCATCCATGAGATTGACGGCAACCACCTGCCCCGGAACCAGAATATGGTTCGGATTGGCAAACAGCGCCCGCACCGCCACTGTGCCGGTCTGCGCGCTCACTTCATTGTCGATGAACTGGATGGTCCCGCGTTCGCCATATTGCGTACCATTGGCAAGCGTCAGGCTCACCTTGAAGCTTTCCGGGCTGACCGTGCCACCTCCCGCTTCCTTCTGGCGAATGGCGATCAGCGCGCGGTCCGGGATGGAAAACACAACCCGCACGGGATCAAGCTGCACGATGCGTGCAAGCGACCCCATGCTCGGGCCGACCAGATTGCCCACTGTGAAGAGCGAACGTCCTATCGTCCCGTCGATCGGCGATCTTACCTGCGTGTAAGAGAGATTGAGCCGGGCATTGTTGAGCGCGGCTTCGGCGTTGCGCACATCCGCCGTGGCAATGTCGAACGCGGCCTGCGCATCATCGAGAGCGGCTTGCGAAACGGTATTCCGGTTGGCGAGGGTCCGCGTTCGGGCGAGTGTTTGCCGGGCGGCATTCTGGGCGGCTTCCGCCCGCGCGACCTGTGCTTCCGCGGACATGACCGCCGCCTGCATCTGATCCGGCTCGATTTCGAAAAGGAGATCGCCTGCCTTGACCGCCGATCCCTGTTCAAACGCCTTTTCCTTCAGGAAACCCGTGATCCGGGCCTGAATATCGACCGCTTCAATCGCCTCCACCTGCCCGTTGAAACGAAACGGCGCGGTTGCGGGCGCCAATTCCACTTTGCGCACGACCACGGGAGGCGCTCCCCCAGCCGGAGGCTGCTGGGCGAGACCGGGCAGCACCGGCAAGGTCCAGAGCATCGTTACAAGGGCAGCGGTAACAGAACGACGAACGAGAGACTTCTTCAATTGCGTGTCCTCCCTCCGGGACGGCATCGGTCGATCACTCACGCATTTCGGGTACTCAGGGCTATTCCGATATAGGCAACGCCCGCGATCATCAGCGCAATTCCAGCGATTGATCCGGACGGCAGGTCACGCGTCAAAGGCCATTTCGCCACCAGTGCCGCACTGGCGGACCAGGCAATGAGGCCGGACAGGGTAAACCACCACCAGCCGCCTGCGGGCCTGATTTTCCAGGACAGCGCCAGTTGAAGGAAACCATGGACGAACACGACGATTGCAATCAGCAGGGTGATGGCGAGCGCGCCCTTGAGCGGGTTCAGATAGATCATGATCCCGCCTATAAGCTCCACCACGCCGGACAGTTCCTGCCAGACGAAACCTGCCCAGCTCTTGATCCAGAGCGACTGGATTATCTTGACGACGCCGATGGCCATCAGCACCAGCCCGAACATGGTGCTGGCTGCAAAGTCCGAGATTGCGGGCAAGAACAGGCAGAGTATTCCACCCGCAAAAAGCAGAATGCCGATACCGAGAAAACCTTTCCATTTTCTCTGTTCGACTGTCTTTCGTTCCATTAATTGCAGTTGCTGGATGTCCATTGCGGACCCCTCAATGTCAACAGGAGGACGTTACTGCGAATGTGAAAGTATGTGCATGTTTCGATATAATAGTATAGTCCGCTTGCAATAAAACCAGAGGGCGGATCACCAATCGCCGTCTTCCAGTTTCAGCCAGCTCGTTGAGGTAATGCCGGAACGCAGGCTCATCTGCGCTACCAGCGCTTCGACCAGCCGGTCATCTTCCTTGCCCGCGAACAGCGTCGCCTCTATTTCGGTCTCATTGCTTCCTTCGATGTGATGGCTCCGGATCGCGTGGAAGCGGAGTTTCTTCAGATCGAGCGTCTGGATCAGCAGCGCCCTCACCGGAATTTCGCTTTCCGAAGGACACCGGAATTTCACGAGATAAAACTGCTCGTTCTCGGGTTCGACGAAGGAATAGCGGTTCACGAGCACCGCGATCCTTGGCAGCGAAATGTTCAGGCAGACGATGAAAAAGGCCGTTTCGATGGCGAGCGGCCACATCCCGTAACCGGTCAGAACGCCAACCGCGCCAGTGCTCCAGACCGTGGCTGCGGTACTCAGCCCCTTGATGCTCGCGCCGTCCTTGATAATCAGCCCCGCGCCGAGAAAACCGATGCCTGTCACAACCTGCGACCCCATTCGGAGGTCGCTACCAAGGCCGAGCGAATAGGGCAGCGAAGCATAGGCCGCAGCGCCCAGCGCCACCAGGCCGTGCGTCACAAGGCCGGAATGGCGTTGTTTGATCTGGCGCTCCAGACCAATCACGCAGCCGAGCAGAAGCGCCAGCCCGAGATTGATCATGATAGACGGGATTGCGACGACTTCCGTCATGCAGGTCCTTTATGTCTCGGGCGATCAGGCAGGCAATTGCCCCATGAAGCAGAGATGTCCGCCCTTGCGCCAGACACCCGCATTACAGCTGATTGTGCGCAGGCAGGGCCGCTCAACTGAACAGGAGGCAGTATAGGCATTCTTTGTGCAGATTAGGAAGACTTGTCATCTGTGCGATATCATATTTTTATTATAGTGCTTGAATTATTTCATCTAAAGTAGTTTCATCGAAAAATTCCGGACGCATTCTTTCCAAAATCGACTGAGGGGTCAGATTGCATGGGTTTGCTTGGAATACTACTCGGACTAGCCCTGCTCATGTGGTTTGCCTATCGCGGCTGGAGCGTCATTCTGCTTTCGCCGGTGGCGGCGCTGCTTGTCGCGCTTCTCTCCGGCGAGCCCCTTCTGGCCAACTGGACATCGAATTTCATGGGCGGAACGGCAAGCTTCGTCAGCCGATGGTTTCCGCTTTTCCTGCTTGGCGGCATTTTCGGAAAGCTGATGGATGACAGCGGCTCCATTACATCCATTGCAAGATATCTGACGGAGAAACTGGGTGTGAAGCGCACGATGCTTTCCGTCGTGCTTGCATCGGCAGTCGTCACCTATGGCGGCGTCAGCGTGTTCGTCGCCTTCTTCGTTCTCGTGCCCATGGCGCGGGAAATGTTCAAGGCAGCCAACATACCGGCGCGCCTGATGCCTGCGGCCATCGGGCTTGGCGCCTTTACCTTCACCATGTCGGCAATGCCGGGCACGCCCTCCACGAACAACGCCATTCCGATGCCCTATTTCGAAACCACGACATTCGCGGCGCCGGGACTGGGCATCATAGCCTCCATCATTACGCTGGTCTTCGGCATGTGGTGGCTGCAGCGCGCGGAAGCCAAAGCGCGGGCTGCGGGCGAAAACTATGTCGATGACACGGGCGATGTCGAAATCACAGAGAAAGTCAGGGAACAATCGACCCTCTCGGGCGACTTCGACCCGGCCGAGTTCGAACACGGAGCGCGCGCGGCCGCGCTGCCACCCTTCTTCTTTGCTCTCCTGCCCTTGCTCGTTGTCATCGTCGTGAATTTCCTGATGGCGCTGATTATCCTGCCCCGTGTCGATTTCTCGTTTCTCGAGCAGGAGCCATGGAATATCGACGTCGGTTCTTCGATCGGCTTGTGGGCTGTCCTTATTGCGCTGGCAGCGGCCATCGTGACGTTGTTGGTGGTCAATTTCAACCGGCTGCGGGCAATCCGGGAAAGCCTCGACGCCGGGGCCAACTCCTCGGTCCTGCCGATCCTCACCATAGCAAGCCTCGTCGGCTTTGGTGCGGTCGTGGCCGCCATGCCCGCCTTTACCGTGGTTCGGGATGCGGCGCTTGAGGTGCCGGGCGGTCCTCTCGTCTCATTGATTGTCGCCATGAATGCTCTCGCGGCTCTCACCGGGACCGCATCCGGCGGCATGGCCATAGCGCTCAACGCGCTGGGCGATGAATATATGCGACTTGCGATCCAGTATGGGATAAGCCCCGACCTCATGCACCGCCTCACCGTGCTCAGCGCTGGCACGCTGGACGCTCTGCCTCATAACGGTACGGTGCTTCTGCTCCTGCAGATCAGCAAGCAGACCCACGCATCAAGCTATTTCGACATGGTCATGACCGTGATTGTCGGTGTGATCATATCGCTCGCTGTCGTCTTCGTGCTCGGGTCTGTGTTTGGTTCCTTCTAAGCATAATCATTGTTGTTGAAAGGAAGCGAAAATGAAAAGGACATTTCTTCTTGCCGCCGCACTGTTTTCAGTGATGGCAAGCCCCGCATTCGCGCATCTCAACCCCGCCGAACACGGTTCGTTTGCGGCGGGCTTTACTCATCCCCTGTCCGGCGCCGATCACATACTTGCCATGGTCGCCGTCGGTCTTTGGGCCTCCATGCTTGGCGGGCGCGCGCTCATCGCCGTTCCGTTGAGTTTCGTGGGCGTCATGCTGCTGGGCTTCGTAGCCGCTCTCAGCGGCGTGCCGATCCCCTATGTGGAACCCGTCATCCTCGCATCCGTTATCGTGCTCGGCCTTCTCGTGGCCGTGGCATTCCGTGCATCGACCCCGGCTGCTGCACTTATCGTCGGGTTCTTCGCATTTTTCCATGGCTATGCGCATGGCGGAGAAATCGGCGGCGCTGCGTTTCTTTCCTATGGTGCCGGTTTTGCGCTTGCGACCGCATTGCTTCACGCGGCGGGCATTGGCGTAGGGCTTGCAGCCGGACGCGCGCTGCAGGGATCCGGCGGGCAGATGGCAATGCGAGTGGCTGGCGGCTTTGCGGCCCTCAGCGGACTTTACCTGATGGCAGGATGATGTGAGCGTCATCTTGCTGGATCATTCGAAGAGAAATACTGAACCTGAAATGCCAAACGATGGGCCGGTGCCGGAAATGCCCGTGCATTCTCCGGCGCTGCCCATGCTGCACCTCATGCGGCTGGTCAGTCCCAGCCAGCCCGTGGGTGCTTTTTCCTATTCACGCGGCCTCGAATGGGCCGTCCATTCGGGAACGGTCACGAATGAGGAAAGCTGTGCCGGATGGGTATTCGGCCTTCTGGAACATAGCTACGCCGCGCTTGACGGCGCTATTTTCTGGCGAATGGTTTCGGCGTTGATGCAGGACAATGAGGCCGAATTCCATCGTCTGAACGACTGGCTTGGAGCAAGCCGCGAAAGCAGTGAACTTGAACTGGAGGACCGCCGGATGGGCGAGTCCCTGCTCACATTGCTGTCGGAACTCGGTGTCGAGCGGGCCCGCAGCTTCGCTTCGGACCAGCGCGCGACCTATCCGGCGGCCTTTGCGATTGCAGCGTGTCACTGGAATATCGCGCCCGTCGATGCCCTGCGCGGCCTTATGTGGAGCGTGGTTGAAAGCCAGATCATGGCCGCAATCCGTCTCGTGCCGCTCGGTCATACGGCAGGCCAGAGGATACTTATCGCCGGCGCAGCGAAGATCGAGCGCGCCGTCGAAAAGGCCCGCACGCTGAATGACGATGAAATCGGCAACACGGCACCCGCGCTGGCCATGGCCAGCGCCTGGCACGAAACACAATACAGCCGCCTATTCCGGTCGTGACCGGAGCGTTTGCCTGTATCGTTTGAGATTTTCTTCCGCCGTGGTCGCATCCGCCGGAGCAACCGGCACCAGAGCCTTGAAAGCATACTGGCCGATCAGCATGATCCAGGTGACGATCACGAATGTCGAGGTCAGCACCGGCATTCCAATCGGTTTCAGGAATATCGCGACCGAGGCCCAGACCCAGGTGGACACGACGGCGCCGAAGACGGCGTAGAGGAAGCTGCTCCAGTTGAAAACAAGGAAGAAGCCGCCCAGCGCCATTGCCGTCAACGCCGCGTTATAGCCGAAAAGCCCGTCACGAATGGCCCCTTCCGGACCGCCGAAGGTGGCGGCGATCACCGCTCCTATTATCGCCCCCAGAAGGCCCATGAAGGCGCTTATCCGGGAGTGGATGGCGATGCCGACAAGCATGATGTAGCCGGTGATCCAGTTATCCTGAAAGAATATCTGCCCGATGGCCGTGCCGATCCCCATGTACCAGGTCGGAAGGTCATAGGGGATGGCGTAGGAAAACTGCTCCGGTGAAACCGGCTTCGCCATCGGCCCCGCATCTATGGCATCGAACTTGAGAATGGCGAACAGAAACAGCCAGCCGACCAGCACGAAGGGCATTGTCAGGGGCGCGACCTTGTGCGGTCCCAACAATGCGGCGATGCTGGTGAAGGCCATGGTGGTCAAGGCAGCGGCACAAATGACATAAATCGTCATGGCGGGCGACGGCACTGCGCCGCTGCGGAAATCCTCACTGGTGAAGGCGACCAGCGCAAGGGCGACCAGAACGCCGTTGAACCCGAACAGGCCGTCGCGGATGAGGCCCTTGTCAGCCTTGAGGATGATTGCCGTCAGCGTGCTGGACACAACCCCGAGCAGGCAGACAAGCGCGTAAATCCAGGAGTTCACCAGAATGGCGAACAGAATGACCAATCCGGATAGCGGGTTGTTCTGGAACACCACTTGCCCGATGCCGCGCAGCGTCCAGTCGATAAATCCCAGAGAAGGATGATCCCGCATTGCATTGAGCTGCATGGACGTATTCCCTTCTATATTGATCCAGAGCATTTCCCCGTTCAATCGAAGCGTCGGAAATGCTCCATCCGTTTGTTTCTACGCATGTCCTTACCCCGAGACCGGTTTCCACCTTCGGGAGACATGCTCTATTTCCTCCGCTACGGCATCGGCTCCCGAAATCGAAATCGATTTTCGGAAGCACGATGCGCAGCTTCGACAGGTAGAGCTTCCTTGCGTAGTCCCGAGGGACACGAGGGCGCTCTAGAACAGGAAATAGCGTTGTGCCATCGGCAGGACGTCAGCCGGTTCACACGTGATCAATTCACCGTCCACCCGCACCTGATAGTTCTGCGGATCGACCTCCAGTTTGGGCGTCAGCCCGTTGTGGATCATGTCTTTCTTGCGGATATTCCGGATACCCTTCACGGCAACGAGCTGCTTGTTGAGCTTCAGCTTTTCGCCGATGCCGTCATCCAGCGCCGATTTCGACACGAAAGTCACGCCGGTGGAACCGAGCGCGCGCCCCAGGACCCCATACATCGGCCGGTAATGGACCGGCTGCGGCGTTGAGATCGATGCATTGGGATCGCCCATCGGGGCCGTTGCAATCATGCCGCCGATCATGACGAGGCTTGGCTTCACGCCGAAGAATTCGGTTTTCCACAATACGAGATCGGCCCGCTTTCCAACTTCAATCGAGCCTATCTCATGCGCAAAACCGTGCGTGATCGCCGGGTTGATCGTATATTTGGCGACATAGCGCTTGGCGCGGAAATTATCATTCCGGCTGCTGTCTTCGCCGAGCGGGCCGCGCTGCACTTTCATCTTGTGGGCCGTCTGCCAGCAGCGCAGAGTGGTTTCCCCGATGCGGCCCATGGCCTGCGAATCCGACGACATCATCGAGAAGACCCCCAGATCATGGAGAATGTCTTCCGCCGCGATGGTTTCACGCCGGATACGGGATTCAGCGAAAGCCACGTCCTCGGGAATTTTCGGGCTGAGGTGGTGACAGACCATCAGCATGTCGAGATGTTCGTCGACTGTATTGATGGTGTAGGGACGCGTCGGATTTGTTGAAGACGGCAGGATGTTTTCTTCGCCCGCCGCCGTGATGATATCGGGCGCGTGACCGCCACCGGCGCCTTCCGTATGGAAACTATGGATGGTCCTGCCCTTCATCGCGGCAAAGGTATCCTTGACGAACCCGCTTTCGTTCAGCGTATCCGTATGGATGGCGACCTGGATATCCTCCTCGTCGGCCACGTTCAGGCAATTATCGATGGCGGCGGGCGTCGTTCCCCAGTCCTCGTGGAGCTTCAGGCCGACAGCTCCGGCCCTTATCTGCTCGCGGAGGGGTTCGGGCTTGCTGGCATTGCCTTTGCCCAGCAGTCCCACATTGATGGGGAGCGCCTCCACGGCTTCCAACATGCGGTGGATGGCCCATGGCCCCGGTGTAACCGTGGTTGCGAGCGTGCCGACCGTCGGCCCCGTTCCGCCGCCGACGAGCGTCGTGGTGCCGCTGGCCAGAGCTTCCTCGGCCTGCTGCGGCGCAATGAAGTGAATATGCGTGTCTATCCCGCCGGCGGTGAGGATCTTGCCCTCGCCCGCGATGACATCTGTGGCGGGACCGACGACTATATCGACGCCCGGCTGGATATCGGGATTTCCGGCCTTGCCGATCCCCGAAATACGGCCGTTCTTGATGCCGACATCGGCTTTGATGATGCCCCAATAGTCGAGGATGATGACATTGGTGATGACGAGATCGGCTGTTTCGGCAGCAGGTCTCTGTCCCTGCCCCATGCCATCGCGGATAACCTTGCCGCCGCCGAAGGTCACTTCCTCGCCATAGATGCAGCGGTCGTCCTCGATCTCGATGATAAGTTCCGTATCGGCCAGCCGCAGACGGTCGCCCTTTGTCGGGCCATAGAGTTCTGCATAGGCTTGTCTTGAGATGGTCCCCATCTCCCCCTCCTACAGCTTCCCGTTGATTTTTGCATTGAAGCCGTAGACCTCGCGGTCACCAGCCAGCGCGACCAGTTCGACTTCACGGTCCTGCCCGGGCTCGAACCGCACGGCGGTCCCAGCCGGAATATTGAGGCGGAAGCCCCTCGCCCGTTCCCGGTCGAAGTCAAGAGCCTCGTTCGTCTCGTAGAAATGATAATGCGACCCGACCTGTATCGGCCTGTCGCCAGTGTTCGCCACGGCGATGACGCGGGTTTCACGACCGTCATTGAGTTCGATCGTCCCGTCTTCGATGAAATATTCACCCGGTATCATGATCGTCTCCTCAAGCGCATCCCGATATTTTCAAGATGCGCGTTAAAGCAAAAGCCCAAACGTTCCCGGCAGTGCGGGAGATGTTCTACGGAATTGGATTGTGAACGGTCACAAGCTTGGTACCGTCCGGAAAGGTGGCTTCCACCTGAATGTCATGGATCATTTCGGGCACGCCCTCCATCACCTCATCGCGGGTGAGCAGGGTGGCTCCGTAGGACATGAGTTCCGCAACCGTCTTGCCGTCGCGGGCTCCCTCCAGAATTTCGGCGGAGATGAAAGCCACGACTTCGGGATAATTGAGTTTCAGCCCTCTGGCCCTTCGTCGTTCCGCAACCAGTGCTGCGGTGAAAATCAGAAGTTTGTCCTTTTCACGTGGCAATAGTTCCATTTGTAGGCCCTCTCAAAGTCATTATGTTGCCCATATGCGTGGTGCAGCCGCCGGTTTTCCCAATCCGGTTTCGCGGATGACTTCCCAGGCTTTGCGAAACAGTGCTTTGGCTTCCGACATGCGTCCACCGAGATAGCGACAGACGATCACCCGCTCGAGCTGCGATACCGAAAAGAGATTTTTTCCTGCATCGCCGAGTGCTTCGCGAATGCGCTGAAGTGTGTTTTCATGCGCGGGACCGGCATAAACCATCGTTGCGACGATGGGCCTGGCGCAGAATGCAAAGGCCGCATTCATTGCCTGGTCGGCACCTTGAAGGCGAAACTGCTCGAACCAAATCGGCCTTCCGTCCCGAAATACTTCGACCCTCTGGCGAAGCTCGCCCGCATCGAAATTCTCCCGACAGGCGGGCCGTCCGAGACTGACAATGTCCCACCCAAGATAAACTGCGTCTCCACTCAGGGAGACATGCGTGCTTATGGAAGCCTTCGCGCCATCAAAAACGATTGTTTCCTGCGGGAGATATTCGCATACGCCACCCTCGCCCACATTGATCCGCGTGGTCTGGATGCTGCGGCCCCGGTCGCTGCGATAGAACTTGGTAGCGCCCGGCGTCGTCAGGACGGCTTTGGAGCCCGGCCCCAGAAAACAGGAAATATCAAGGACATCCTCACCCGCAACACCACCGGGCGGATGAAGAAGATAGACATGTGCGCTTCCGTCTTTTTCGGGATAGAAGGGTTGCTGCACCGCGAGCGGCCCAACGTGACGGCGCCGCATCAGGCGCGTCACTTCATGACTATGCTCGAACCCCAGTTCAAGCTCGGCATGCCAACCCTTGCTCATGAATGCTTGCCACCTCTGCGTTCCCGTAGATTTCGATGCGTTATCGATGTCGAGCAATAAAACGAAGGCAGAATGCAATATTGAGGCAGGATAACCCCGCACATCACCATAGACAAGCTTAATTAGAGACTTGATTGATACGTCCGTCAACTTGATTCAATAGAACACCGTAAAATAACCCATAGTCGAGTTCATATGGATAAAGGGTCATGACGGATGCGAGCGTGTTCATTTTTTGAGCAATCCGCATTTTCGCTGGACAATAGAACGCTCTAACTATTTGTTTCCCCGCATTATCTTCTCTAGCGGGTAGCCAATCGGTCAATCACACGTGCAGGCAGGTGAAGAGCCAGCGAGGCCTGCTCGAAAGTACCCTGGCCCGCTGCGAGGAATGTATCGTCCATGCCTGCATATTCGTCCGTGATAAGCCTGCGCAGCAGATGGCCCGAGCCCAGAAACTTGATCAGCGTATTTGAACTTGCAAACAGGCTGTGGCCGCCGCTGTCGACTTCGGAAATATCAAGAACCTGAATATTCTTGTTCTGCAGGAAAGCGATGTCGAATCCACTGCCGACCCGCGGCGCTCCACCGGCCAACCTGCGGGAGAGGTCCAGCGCCCGGTCGCGCCGGGATACGATGATCGTAAAGGGCTGGGGCAGATAATCGATATCGTCAATCTGGCTGCGGAAAAGATCGGGATCGAGATCGGGGGCAGCAAGAAGCACCCCCTTGATGCGTTTCAGCACGTCGCGGCGCTTGTCGCCAGATAGCGTTCGCAAGGCTTCCATGACGGCCACCGCGCCCATGGAATGGCCGACGATGACGATGCCGTTGGCTTTGGTCTGCGCCGCCAGCGCTAACGTTTCCGCCAATCCCCTGCGCGCAATGATGGCGCTGTCCCGGTCATACAGGTATCGCGTAAACGACGCGGCGGATGCCCACGAAAAATGAACCGGCACCGATGTGACGCCATAGTCGTGAACAATCTGCGCATTGCGAAACAGTCCTTCGGCAAAGTTGTTGTTATAGCCGTGGACGAAAATGAATATTTCGCGTTGCGCGGCGGGGCGGTTCGCCAGACGCCGGTTCAGCTCGGCGACCATTGCGCGCCGGTCCGGCAACGGCACATAGTTTGACGCCATGAAATGTCGGCGGGGATCGGGGTTCACCGATGATGTTTCAACATTTCCCGGACGGTGCATTTCAGGAATATGGACGTCTATGGTCGAGAGTTTCAGCGTTTGGGATCTGTCGCGGGAATAGGCAATAGCTGGATCGTCTATACGCTCCCGAACCGTCGCAACAGCGAAGGGAACCACCGCGCCGGAATGGGTCTCGCCCGCCACATCCCTTCCCAGCCCGGTGACAGCCCTGTTACCGGCGCATCCCGCGGTGGCAAGCAAAACAAGTGCGAGGATGAAAACCTGCTTCAATTCACGCCCTCGCTCGATAGAACCGAATGCGCTCACATGGGTTCGCCCTTCCGCTCTACCTGATTGTCTTTTCGCATTTCTTCCGCGTCGGGCGTTTCCACCTGACTGCAAAATGCTGTCAAGACGGGTCTCGGCAGCGCCATGTTACGAGGTTGCCGGCAACGCTCCTTCCAGCGCTTCCTTCAGGCGTTTTTCCTGCTCAACAGACAAGGATGTTTTCAACACCCTGCCCCGCAGGTCAGGGAAATCCGCCATGACCCTGTCCCACTGAATCTTGCGCAGGAGGACAAACAGGGCCGACGAGTTTTCCGGAATTGTCTCACCAAGCGACACGATGAACTTGTCATCGATCCCGTAGTCGGCGAGCGAACCCGACAAGGCTCCTGCCCCGGCTCCCACCGCCCCGCCAAGAGCCATGCCGGCAAGCGGGTTGAGGAATATAAGCCCGACCAGTCCGCCCCATATCGCACCGGAAAGCAATCCCGACCCTGCGCCCATGGCGAGCATATTGTACTTCTGTTTGAGATGAACCTTGCCTTGTTCGTCACGAACGACGATCACAGCGTCTTCGAGATCGACGAGATATTCCTTTTGAAGCTGGTTGAGCTTCAAAAGCACGGCGTCCGCCTCTCCGACGGTATCAAACCCAATAACGACCAGTTCCGACACAGCAGTGTTCCTTTCTTGATAACCAAAAATGATGACGCCGCAAGGATCAGCGACGCCATCTCACAGGGCGAACATTGGTTATTCTGCCGTCTCTGGCCCGAACCGTGACGTCGTAGGTTCTGCGCTGCCTGTCACCCCGGTAAAGAAAGTGGCTGCCGCGGCAATCCAGGGCGCGAACATTGCGGAAGCCGCGCATCCTGAGGAGTCTGACGCCATCGGAGCAACGTATTCTGTGACCGTTGTTGATCCGCACGCCTACGGTAGCCGAGCGGCTCTGGCTGAATGCGGGAACAGTCTCGGCAACGGTTGCGACGGAAAAGAAGGCGGTGAATGCAAGAATAGCGGTTAATGAATGCAGTTTCATGTTTCCCTCCAAGTAACAAAGAACCACAAACTCACAAGCCAAACCGCTTCGCCAATGTCTGTCTGGCGGTCCATGCGGACACCACAAGATCAGGCGACACGGTTCGGGAAAAAATGCCATTCAAACAGTCTTTTGGAGCGCCTTTTGATGCAATCGGATCAAGAGGCGCTCCATAACGGATGCACGGTGCCGGAGCGACCGCGCAGCATCCTTGTCCCCTCAAGGGCGGATCCGGAAATCAGTGTTTCATAGCGTTCTGGAGTATTTCCGGTTCCCGCTTTCGGGAGATATGCTCTAGCGGCAGCGTGCTTCAAAAACGCGGCCGTGGCGATCGCGATAACGGCAGTACTGCACACCGTTGCGGGTCTGGGCGACGCCCACCAGCGTGCCTGCTGCTGCACCGATAGCTGCGCCGGTCAGCGCGCCGCGTGTATCGCCACCGATGGCCGCTCCGGCAAGACCGCCAATAGCGGCGCCGCCGAGACCATAGCCGGCTGTTCTTCGTTCATCTGTCGTGCACCCGCTGGCGGTGGCTCCTATTACGGCCATCGTCACGACGCTGTACAGGATCATTCTCATCGAAATATCCTTCCCATTTGGATGATGCGCTTTACCGCAGAATACATAGGCCGCATCTTGAAAGGTCAAGATATGGGACGGGTGCCGGATAGCAATTTCTATCCCACAACTTTCAAAGCTGCTCGCGAGAAAAGCCGAATATTTCCGCAAACCAGCTCGTGGCGGAGTATTGCGCGCAGAAAGTCAGGGCAACGATAGTGATCGGTACGCCGATGAACGCTCCGAAGACGCCCCACAGGGAACCCCATGCGAAAACGGAAAAGAGCGTTGCGAAGGGGGACAGGGAAATCGTCTTTCCCGTCAGCCGGGGCTCGATCACGCTTCCAATGACGGACTGCACGATGTTCAGACCGATAAAGACCATGAGCGCCATCTGCCAGTTGGCAAAATGCGTGAACGCAAAGGCGGTAATCAAGAGGGTGGCGACCAGCGGCCCGAGAAACGGGATGAAATTGAGAATGAACGCTACAAATCCCCACGTTTCGGCAAATGGCAGACCGACCAGCCAGGTCAGGAGCCAGACGAAGGAACCCGTCGCAATGCTCATCAGCGCCCTGAGCACCATGTAGAACCGGATTTTGGCTGCTGCCGACCGGCTGGCGCGCAGAAACGCGGTCGCAGCCGCCTGATCTTTCAACTGCCTGATCCGCGCCCCGAACTCCTCGGTTTCCGCCAGCCCCAACAGTACATAGACCAGCGCCACGATCCAGAAGCTGAACGTATTGTTGAGGCGGCTTCCTATCGTCTGGAGCGTTCGCAAAGTCCAGCTGACGCTGAAATTCTCCGACAACAGGACCGATGCGGCAATCCCATGCCCGTCGAGCCAGGTTCTGAGCTGTTCATAGAGCAACTGGTATCGCACTGCGTCGATCACTATCCGGCGTCCCACCTGCCCGACTGTCCAGGCGATCAGCCATCCAAAACCGAGCAGAAGACAGACGACCAGAAGAAAAGTGATCGCCAATGCAACATAGCGCGGCATGATCAACGAAAGTGCCCGCTGGATCGGCCAGACGAGCATGATGATGAACAGCGCGAAAACGACCGGCGCAAAGACCGCGCTGCCATAATGGAGCATTGCAATCAGCACGCATCCCGCGATCAGGATCAGGGCTGCATTGCCAGCTTTCAGCATAGGACCTCCCTGACCCGAGGACGAAACGAGCTTATGATTTCAGGGTATTCTTGTGAATCTGCCCATCCTTCATGATGATCGCCAGCGTTTCTTCCGGCTTTTCCAGCACATGAATGTCGTCGAGCGGATTCTCGTTCAGCACCAGAAGATCGGCAAAAGCACCGTGCTCTATAAGACCGAGCTTGCCGGGATAGGGATTGCGCAGATTGGAAAGCGCGAGAAGTTCGGCATTGACCGATGTGGCCGCACGAAGCACCTCTGCATTCGAGTACCAACGGCTCAAGTGAGTCAGCATGAAATTCTGGCGCGGGGTCAATTCGGGGGAAAACAGAACGTCGGAACCCCAGGCGGTCTTGATCCCGTATTTACGGATAAATTCATAAATTCGCGGCGTACCTGCGAAAAGCTGCTGAATTCGTTCGGCACCGGGGCCTGTCTGCGATGCAGCATCGTCCATCGTCAGGAAAGGCTGGGTGCTCAACCAGACATTTTTTTCCGCAATCATCCGCGCGGTTTCCTCGTCCATCAGATGCGCGTGTTCAACACAGGAAACACCCGCACGTATGGATCGCTGGACTGTATTCGGCGCATAGGCATGAACCGTGACATAGGTGTTCCAGTCCCTTGCCACATCGACCGCAGCGCGTATCTCGTCTTCGCTGAATGTGGACATATCCAGCGGACTGCGCGGCGAGGACACGCCGCCGCCAGCAACGATCTTGATCTGCGATGCGCCCTGCAACAATTGTTCGCGCACACGAAGTTTCAAGCTGCCTGCATCATCGACTATGGCCGAAGCGCCCATCAACTCGCTGGTGCTGAGCTTGCCGCCATCACGCGGTATTTCCGTGGGCAACCGGAGATCGCCGTGGCCACCGGTCGTCGTTATCATCGCGCCTGCCGGAAAGATACGCGGCCCGCTGATAATGCCGGTATCGATCGCGCGCTTGAACGAGAAAGTCGGCCCGCCCATATCGCGCACCGTCGTGAAGCCGCGCAGAAGCGTTCTTTCCGCCTCCGCCGTCGATGCGGCGAAAATAATACCAAGATCACCTTCCAGCAGAACCGGAAGCGGCACCGCCGCATATATGGCATGCCAGTGCGCATCGATCAGCCCCGGCATCAGCACACGGTCGCCGCAATCGATGACCGTCGCTCCATCGGGCGGAGCGCTGTTCGACATATCGACAGCCGCAATGCGATTGCCTTCGACCAGAACCTGTACCCCAGACTTCAGCGTATCCGCCTTGCCGTCGAAAAGCCTTGCCCGCGTCAGCAAAACCTTCGCTGATTGCGCGACGGAGCGATCCGCAACCATCGTTGCGCCGACTGCCGCTGCCACGCCCGTCAGGAAATGCCTTCGGGACAGCCGATCCAGCCGCCGGGAAACCTGCTGCAATATCGGGTTGGAGCAACCGCAGCCGTTGCCGTGAACAAAATGCTGATACTTCCCACCCATTCTAAACATGGCAGCTCCTGCATGAGGCACCGTTGAAGGCAGCTATTTGATGACCTTGAAATAATATACGTCGATGAACCTGCCCCTGACGTCGTTTTCGACGCGGCCCCGGATTTCGATTACATTCCTTGTGCTTATTTCTCGTCCGCGCCAGACTTCCCGCTCAATCCGGACCCTCGTTCTTCCGGTGCGGTCCTGAAAAACATACTCGGCTCTTCGGACATTGCTTTTGATCGACCCCGTAAGCTCGACACGGGTGCCGACCGGCGTCCGGGTAATGACGTCTGCCGTTACTGTATTTCGCGGCCTGAAAGAGTCCAGGAACTGGGCATTTGAAACATCAATGGAGCCAAGGGAAACAAGCCCCAACATCAACGCGAATTGAATCATACGCTGCTTTATCGAGGTCATGAATATTCCCTCCTTATAGCAATGATTGAATTTCTTCTTCCGCAACCAAGAAACTCTGATGAAAATTAGCTTTATCGCAGAAATAAACAAGTCTCTTATTTAAAATATCAAGTACCGTTCGCCTTGAGAAAAACCCTGCCAATATCGATAAAAGCGGCAAATTACGGAACTTTCATACTTCTGCCGGGTTCATTGCATGAAGGAGCCCGCCATGGAACAGGTGCACTGGGATGACGCCGTCATCATCGAAATTGCCGACGGCATCACGCAGTCAGTACGAACGGTAGCGGATGCGGAGAACATATTGTTATCCCAATGGAACCGGTTTGAACTGAACAGCCTCGGGGCCGCTATCAAAGCCTGCCTTCTGTGCTCGCACGACATTACCAGTACAGAAGATGCAAGGCTCGCTTTCCAACGGGCAGCTTCAACGTCCGGCATTCTGGTTTGACGCCAGCCCGACGCGGCAGGCCGAGCGCGTCATGGATGTGCCTTCTCAAGGGAAAGCAGCCACTTCAAGGTGCGTCGTTCCGCACTGTTCAGTTCGGGAGCCATCAGCCGGATGGCCGAAGCCGCCTCTACCTCTGATGCCAACCCACCGGCCAGCCAGTGTTCGGGAACGGCGGGATGGATATAGGACTGCCTGCACACCGCCCTCGTATTGCCGAGCCGTTGCGCAACCTTGTCGATTTCACCGTTCAGCGTCCGCTTTTTTCCACTCTCACTGTCAGGCAGCTCAATGCAGCAAAGCGCCTCCAGCGCTGCTGCCGTTGCAGCCCATGTCCGGAAATGCTTGGACGTAAAGTCAGCCTGCATGATCGTTCGCAGGTAGTCGTTGATATCCTGCGAAGTAACCGCACAGCGGTTTCCTGCATCATCGACATATTGAAACAGCTGCTGTCCCGGCAGTTCCTGTATGGAGCGAACAATACGGGCGATCCGCTTGTCGGAAAGTTTCAGGCTCCACATTTTGCCCGACTTCCCGGTGAAGACCAGCCGCAGGCCCGTGCCATCATCGCGCAGATGCCGGTTGCGCAGCGTGGTTGCGCCGAAACTGTTGTTGCTGCGCGCATAGTCGGGATTTCCGACACGCAGCAGCAGCCGGTCCATCAGCCAGATGACGGTGGCGACAACTTTTTCACGACAGAGCGAGCGCCGTCGCATATCGGCATCGACAGCCTTGCGCAGCCGGCTGAGGGCGCGAGCGAAATCCGGCAGGCTCGAGAATTTCGTTTCGTCCTGCATCGCCATCCATGACGGATGATAACGATACTGCTTTCTTCCGCGCGCATCGCGGCCCGTGGCCTGAATATGTCCACGTTCATCGCAGCATATCCAGACATCGGTCCATGCCGGCGGAATGGCAAGCCGGACGATCCTGTCCCGATCCGCATCGGTGATCGTCTTTCTGTCAAAGCGGACGTATCGAAACCCCGTCCCGCAACGCAGGCGTTTGATACCCGGCGCGGCGTCGCTGATATGAAGCAACCCGTTCCGAGCGACCTCCGTTTCAACTCGCGGCATGGTGGGAGATTTTTCAAGCAATGGGAAACCCCGATCTTATTCTTCCAGCCGGATAACCACGATGAGCCTCGACTGGTTCCCGGCTTGTACAAATCCGGTCCGGAACCATCTGGCCGCCAGCCGGTTATCCTGTTCTCCGGAGGATCAGATCGTGCCCCACAGTTTCTGGAAAGGTTATCTCAAACTTTCGCTCGTCACCTGTGCGGTGGAACTGACGCCTGCGACCAGCGAAAGCGAGAAAGTGCGCTTTCACACCCTCAATGCCGAGACCGGGAACCGGGTGATAAGCCGATATGTGGATTCGGTCACGCACAAGCCCGTGCGCGACGACGACGAGGTCAGGGGGTTCGAGAAGGAGGATGGCAGCTATATCGTCCTTGAGGAGGATGAGCTTGAGGCCGTGGCGCTAGAGAGCACCAGAACGATCGACATCGACAAGTTCGTGCCGCGCGACAGCATCGGCTGGATCTGGTACGACAAGCCGCATTATCTCGCTCCTTCCGACAAGGTGGGCCAGGAAGCCTTTTCGGTCATTCGGGAGGCGATGGAAAAAAGCTCGGTCTCCGGTCTCGCCCGCCTCGTCATGTACCGGCGTGAGAGAGCCGTGCTGCTCGAACCGCGGGGTCCGGGAATTGTCCTGTGGACATTGCGTTTCGGCGATGAAGTGCGCAATGCCGACGACTATTTTTCAGCGATTGAGGAAGGCAAACTGGACACGAAGCTGCTTTCGATGGTCCGCAAGCTCATCAAGGACAAGACGGAAGACTGGAACCCGGACTTCCTTCAGGACCCTGTACAGAAAAACCTTCAGTCCATGATCACTGCCAAAAAGAAGAAGAAACCGGCAACAAGTCCGAAATCCCGGAAGACGGAACCGGCAAGCGGGGGGAATGTGATCAATATCATGGACGCGTTGCGCAAGAGTCTCGCCAAGGAAGGCAAGAAATCGTAGGCAAAAAATCCTAAGGCCGCCGCGTTTCATCCCTTAGACGTCACCCGCCTTGCTTCTTCATTTTCGGCAGCGGCGTTTCCGCGCTGCGAAAATCCTGCCAGGGATCGCTTTTCAGCGCAGCCAGCCGGGTCGGCGTGTTGAGAATGGTAAAATGCGCAGGGCCAATTGCCGGAGTGACTTCCTCCCAGGCGAGCGGCATGGAAACTCCGGCACCGGGACGTGCGCGGGGAGAATAAGGGGCTACGGCCGTCATGCCGCGCTGATTGCGCAGATAATCGATAAGAATCTTGCCTTTGCGCTTGGCCTTGGAAATCGTGGATACATAACGATCCGAGCTGTCCGCAGCCATCTGGTCGGCGATAGCCTTGGTAAAGCTTTTCAGCGTGTCCCAGTCAGCTTTCGGCTTCAGCGGCACCACCACATGCAGGCCCTTCCCGCCGGACGTTTTGACAAAGGTCGTCAATCCCAGTTTTTCCAGACGTTCCCTGGTCTCGGTAGCAGCTTCAATCACGCGCGGCCAGGATACCCCTTCGCCCGGATCGAGATCCATCGTCAGCGTATCGGGCAGCTCCCAGTTCTTGAGCGTTGATCCCCAAGGGTGAATTTCCAGTGTCCCGGCTTGTACCAGACCGATCAGCCCATTGAAGTCCCGGATGCTGATATAGGGTTCCTCGTCCTTGTCCTTCGGGTCCTGAACTTCGACAATATGCTCGTTCAGCCCTTTCCATGCATGTTTCTGAAAGAAGAATTCTCCCTCGATACCGGTCGGGCAGCGCAGCAACGCCAAAGGGCGATTGACGATGAAAGGTTCGATGCGAGGCCAGACCTCGGCATAATAATCGGCGAGCCCCTGCTTGGTGACACCTTCGCCCGGCCAGTAGACCCGGTCGGGATGAGTAAGCTTCACATCGATCTTCTGGGTATCCTTGTCGGAAACACGAGCTGGCACGTTTTGCTCCTCCCATCTGACATCGCTGGCGGCCTTATCCTCACGCAGCCCCCTGAAGGAAGCGTGGCGCAATCGCTTGTCGGCGGTCCAGGCGCGAAACTCGATCTCGGCCACCAGCTGCGGCTTGACGAACTTCGCGCCGCGCCTTTCATCTGCTGTCAACGGCACTGCGAAAGGGCTTTCGTCCAACCGCATGGCGTACAGTCGTTTGTAGAGTTCCTTGGCGACCTTGACCGAAAAGCCCGTTCCAACCCGCCCTACCGGAACCAGCCCCTTTTTATCCTGTACGCCCAGGAGCAGCGAGCCAATCGCCCCTCTTGTTGCCGTTGAAGGAACATAGCCCGCAATTACAAATTCCTGCCGTCCAATGCATTTGGACTTGCGCCAGTCGTTGCTGCGTCCGCTTTTGTAGGCTGCATTCTTGAGCTTCGACACAATCCCCTCGAGACCAAGTCCGCACGCATTCTCCCATACCGCCGCACCATCGGCATCGAAAGCCTCGCTGAAACGCAGAGTGGACGACGCTTTGGAAAGCAGTTTTTCGAGCAGCTTTTTGCGCTCAACCAGCGGTGTCTGGCGAAGGTCATTGCCGTCCACATGAAGAAGATCAAAGAGATAGTAGGTGAAACGATCTGACCGCCCCTCGCTCAAATCTTCCTGCAGGGCAGAAAAATCGGACAGTCCCGACTGATTTTCGACAACTATCTCGCCATCGAAAATGGCTTCGTCCACGCCTGTTCCTACAAGATCGGCGACGATCTGCTGACCGAATTTTTCGGTCCAATCCAGCCCGCTGCGCGAATAAAGCTTGACCTCGCCCTGCGCAACATGGGCCTGGATACGATAGCCATCGAACTTTATCTCGTGGAGCCAGCGGTCTCCTTCAGGTGCAGCCGGTACGAGCGTAGCGAGTTCCGGCTCGATAAAATCCGGCATCGCTCGCTTCTGGCTGTTCGTGGGACGTGAGGCTGCAGGTTTCTTTGCGGGGGCTGGCTTCTTCTTCTTGATGCGACCGGTTTTCGATGACCACCCCGGCTCTTCGTCCTCAACATCGGCGATCACGCGACCGGTCTTCACCGATTCAGGCTTTTCCTCGAGAATGTCAGGTTCATCGGGTTCGCGGGCGAAATCATCCTCTCCCTTGATGAGAAGCCAATTCTCCCGCTTCTCGCCCGGCTTTCCGTGCATACGGACCAGATGCCATCGCCCTTTGAGTTTTTCTCCGGTGAGTTCAAACTCCAGATGCCCTTTCTTGTATTGCTTATGTGCATCGCCGGTGGATTTCCAACGCCCCGTATCCCAGACGATTACCGTGCCGCCGCCATATTCGCCCTTGGGTATCGTGCCTTCGAAGCCCGCATATTCGAGAGGATGATCCTCGACATGCACCGCAAGGCGCTTTTCGCCGGGAACGAGGCTTGGGCCCCGCGTCACGGCCCAGCTTTTCAGGACGCCGTCCATTTCGAGGCGAAAGTCATAATGCAGCCTGCGCGCATCATGTTTCTGCACGACGAAAAGATCACCTTTCGCCCGTGCAGACTTGCCCCTCGGCTCGCTGGTCAGGGTGAAATCGCGTTTCTTGCGGTAGGTTTCGAGTGGCTGTCCCATGATCACCCTGCCCTCTTGCGAGACTTCACGCCAGATTCAGTTCGCGACTTCGGCTTGCCTTTTTTTGCTTTGGCTGACGTTCGCCCGCCCCCGTCGAGGCCCGCGCTCCTGCGAAGGGCCTCCTTCAGATCGATAACGTCTGCGGTCTTCGGCGCAGCCGGTTTCCTGAGCGGCTTGCCTTCAATCTTTGCCTTGATCAAATCTGCCAGGGCGGCATCGTAACGGTCGTCGAAGCTGGCCGGGTCAAAGCTGCCCATCTTGGTATCGATGATGTGTTTCGCCAGATCGAGCATTTCCCGATCGAACTTGAAGGAGCCAAGATCGGCGAATGCCTCCGCCGCGGCGCGCACCTCGTACTGGAAATTGAGCGTAGTGGCGATCAAGCCCTGATTGTCGGGACGGATGAGAACCTGTCGCGCACGGCGAAAAAGGACAGCCTCTGCAATCGCCGCCACCTTTTCAGCTTTCATGCCCTCACGCACGAGCGTGAAACTTTCGTCATCTCCCGCAGGTGCGAGATAATATGGCCGGTCAAGATAGACATCGTCGATCTCGTCGCATTTGACGAAACGGGTGACATTGAGTGTCTTGTTGCTTTCGGGAATGGCCGAGGCGATTTCCTCTTCGTCGAAACTCAAATAGGAGCCGGACGAAACCTCGTAACCCTTGACCTGGTTATCGCGCGACACAGGCTTGCCCGTGTCGCTGTCCACGAACTCCCGGCTGAGCCGGTTTCCGGTCTTGCGATTGATCAGATGAAACGAAACGCGCTCTGAAGTCGATGCTGCCGTGTAGAGTGCGACAGGGCACAAAAGCTGCTCGATCTTCAGTTGGCCTTTCCAATTTGCACGGGGTGCCATCGATTGTCTCGCTTCCCTCAGGCGCCATCTTCATGGCGGGTCGTTCCCCCGGTACGCTTGAGATAGTGCGCATAGGCGAACCCGCCTGCGAGAAGTGCTGGCAGTCCGATCAAGACGATCCAAAACAAGAATCCACCCAATTTGCCCTCCTGCGCTCTCGGCTGGCGATGCCAGTCACGGCATCTGATTGCTAGGGAGGACAACTCATGAACGGCACCAATTGTTCCGGCACCCTTCGCGGGCCCGGTCACTTCGCTCACCAAGGGCGGTCGCCGTGGTGAAGCGCAACGGGTTGAACTCACAGGGGCCTTGGGGCTTCTGTTTCTGTTGCCAGCGTTTCAATCCTATTATCGATATCGGCGTCGTCGTATGAGAAGCCGCTTTCCGTGGATGAGCAACCATATGTCCGCCTGGAAGCCTGGAACTCTCGCAAAGCGCGCTCCTTTTCACCGAGAGCTTCCAAGGTCGCTCCGCGCAAAGCCCTTATCTGACGGCATAAATTATACCGGTCAGTGGCACCGTCGAGATAATACAGCGCCTGCTGCGGTAAACCCTTCTGCAGGCTATCATAGGCAAGATAGCTGTTGGCGAAACTTCTCAACTCACCGCCCCAATATCCTTCCTCAGCGATTGCCAGTGCGTAATGCGCCGCTGTTCTGGCTTCGTCCGAGTTTTTTTCAGCGCTGAGATTTGAAATCTGCGCTTGGAGCCCGTCACGAGTTGTAGCACTAAGGGCAGCAGGCGCATGAGGCACGCGGCACGACAGGATATCAAACATTCCCGCCCCTCTCCGTACCTCTGCTTCGCTTCGCGTGAAAATCACGAACTCTTCATTGTGCTGTCATTCGACAGGTCTCGGGTCCTTCAGCACTCGAAAACCAGCTTAGGTTGCTCCCCGAAATGCTGACCCGAACGTAGGGTCGGTTCTCCAAGACGCTTCATCCATTGATTCGTGGCAACTAGGGCGAACCGGGATTTTCCAGGACGTCATGTGTCAATATTCGAGCGCATATCCGATATCATTCCAAATTTCATTGAATGATGCCGCGGGAACTTTAGGGAGTTTTGAGGAAGAATGCTCATGCCGTCACGCAAGGGGTTTGCCGTAGCTACAGCAATGCTGTTGCTAGGCTGTTGCTAGGCGAAAAACGCGAACAACCGCGCAATCTATTCAGTCAAAATTTACAAGCAATTTCAAGGGGGTAAGTGGTGGGCGATGAGAGACTCGAACTCCCGACATCTTCGGTGTAAACGAAGCGCTCTACCAACTGAGCTAATCGCCCGACTGCTTCGCCAAGTGTCTGGCCAGTCGTTGTGAGAGCCGTTTAGGCAATTCGCGCGACGAGCGCAAGTGCAAAAATCAGCATCTGGCTTCTTTCTTGTATTTTTCTACAAGCACCTCCGTCCTCCCGCCAAGGGACCAGTCAGACGCAGGACAGCCACCCGAAAAACACCGCATCAAGCCAAGCGTCGGCTAAGTCGGCACCCGGTGTTGATGATTGCTGAACGAAGCAGGAAAACAAATTGTCGGGGGCGGCAAGCATTCAGCCGCCGCCCCGAATTTTATCCCGCCAGACGGTCAGGCGAACGCAGGATGGAAGCGCCGCCCGCCGCCTGCACTGCAAGGCTTCCATATTCGATACCGGCAGCGAGTGCACGATGAACATCGTGACCTTCGAGCCAGGAATCGATGAAACCGGCATTGAAGGCATCGCCGGCCCCGGTCGTATCGACAACCGGCACATCCTTTGCCGCCATATGAATATTGGAATCAGCAGTGCGCAGCCACGCGCCCTCGCCGCCCCCCTTGAGAGCGACGACCGGGAAATGGACCGCCAGCGCATCGAGCGCCTTTGCGGGGTCATCGTAGCCGGTGATGGCCTGCGCTTCCTCGCGGTTTGGCAGGAAGATATCGACGCCTTCACAGGCGGCAAGCAGGCTTGGATCATGGATCCGCGCATCGTCCCAACTTGGGTCGAGCGAGACGGACAGACCCGCCGCCTTTGCCTGCCGCACGAGGTCAGGGATTTCGTGCAGCGTTGCAAATTCAGCAATATGCAAATGCCCTGCATCCTTCCATTGCAAGGCAGCAGAAAGGGTTGTGGGAAGCGCCGAACCGGCGCGGCGCGACAGAAATGCGCGGTCATTGCCGATCACGCTTGCCACCGTCACCTGCGGCCCGGCATCGTCGGCCCGCTCCAGAAAGCGCAGATCGACACCGTCGATCTTCAGATCCGGCTCAAGCCCGCGTGACAGTCCGTCGAAGCCAAGCCGCGCAACCAGCGCAACCGCCCTTCCCGCATGGGCGAGATGCGCCGCGGAAATGAAAGCACCGCCTCCCGCCGCCATCTTCATGTTTTCTGCAAAGACCTCGCGTCCCGGCTGCGGCAGCGATTGCAGCCCGGTGAAGATGAGGTCGCAATAAATCCGTCCGATGCTGAGGACAGCCGGACGCCTGAACTGTTGCGGCATCATAGGCGGCCCAGGCTCTTCTCGGTCCTGGCATCGAAGAGATAAAGGCTTCCGGCTGGCGCAGACACGGAAAGCGTGCCGCCCGTTGCGGGAATGACCTTGCCCGGCGCCGTTGCAATGACCGAAACGCCGTTGACATCGAGATGCACGAGCGTTTCCGCACCAAGCGGCTCAACCGCCGTCACCGTACCGGTAAGCGACAGGCCATTGGCCGTTCCCTCCTCGACTTTGAGGTCGTGCGGGCGAACGCCGATCAGAATGTCGCCATCGGGTGCAAGTTCGACGCCCGCACCGCTTCGGCGGCCGGCAATCAGGTTCATCGACGGGCTGCCGATGAAGCGTGCCGTAAACACATCGGTCGGGTTTTCATAAAGCTCTGTCGGTGTGCCGGTCTGAAGAATACGGCCATCCCGCATGACGACGATGCGGTCGGCCATGGTCATGGCCTCGACCTGATCGTGGGTCACATAAACGGTCGTCGTCTTGAGGCGCTGATGCAAGCGCTTGATTTCAATGCGCATTTGGGCGCGAAGCTGGGCATCGAGATTCGACAGCGGCTCATCGAACAGGAAGGCCGACGGATTGCGCACCATGGCGCGGCCGATGGCGACGCGCTGGCGCTGGCCACCGGACAACGCTGCCGGGCGACGGTCGAGATAGGGTTCCAGCCCCAGCGCCTTGCCGGTTTCCTCAATGCGCTTGTCCTTCTCGGCTTTAGACAGCTTCGACGTGTAGAGCCCGAAACCGATGTTCTGGCGCACGGTCATATGCGGATAGATCGCATAGTTCTGGAACACCATGGCGATGTTGCGTTGTTTGGGGTCACGTTCATTGACGACTTCACCGCCGATCTTGAGATGACCGCCAGAAATATCCTCAAGCCCTGCAATCATGCGCAAGGTGGTGGACTTGCCACAGCCTGAAGGCCCGACAAAAACGACGAATTCGCCGTCCTTGATCTGGAGATCGATTGCCCGGACCGCCTCGACCTTGCCATAACGCTTGACCAGCTTTTCAAGTTCGATGGTTGCCATCAGCGTGCCTCCACAAGTGCACTGAATTTTTCATTGAGTTCGCGAGCAGCCTTGGCCTCTGCGGCTGCATGATCGTAAGCCACCGCCTTGAAGCGATCTGCTTCCGCCTTATGCCGCGCAAGCGCTGCATTCATCGCGGCCGGTGCCGGACCGCCGAGACGATCACGCACAGCCACGAAATGCTGCGGCGACACCAGTTCTTCAAACTTCTCACGCCCGAAGGATGGCTCGCGTCCGGCGGATTCGCGGAATGCTTCAAGGAAAGGTTCGAAACCATCCTTTTCCAGCCCGCCGCCCATCGACACGACAGAGCGAGCAACCTTGGCCGCGATTTCATGCGCCTGGCGGAAAGAGAGGTTTTCGATACGGACCAGTGAGTCCGCCAGTTCGGTGATCGTGATGCAGGAACGGCGGATGTTTTCCGCGACACGGGCCGGATCGATGCGGATCGCACCGATGAAAGCGGCCAGAAGTTCGAGCACGCGGCCTGCGGAAGCGAATGCCTCATAGCCCATCTGCTGCGTTTCGCCTTCACTGTCGTTCATGTCTGTGAAGGGCGTGTTGTGCATCACATCCAGAACAGTGCGGGCGCGGCCCATGGTCTGGCTTGCCAGATGGCGCATATGTTCCACCGGAACCGGATTGCGTTTCTGCGGCATGATCGATGAAATCTGCACGAAGGCATTCGGCACATAAATCTGGCCGACCTCGAAACTGGTCCAGAACTGGAAGTCCTGAATGAGACGCCCGAGATGGACGAACATCAGTTCCAGCGCCGAGTAGGTCGAGGTGATGTAATCCACCGCTGCGATGCAGCTATAGGAATTGGACAAGGGGGCGGCAAAGCCCAGCAGGCCAGCGACCTGTGCGCGATCGATCGGGAAGCCTGAGGTGGTGATGGCCGCCGCCCCCATGGGCGACATGTTGACGATGGCGCGCGCAGCTTCCATTCGTTCCATATCGCGAATGAGAACCTCGATTGCCGCCGAAAGATAATGGCCGAAAGTCGATGGCTGCGCAGGCTGGCCGTGCGTATAGGCGACGATCAGTGTCTGCTTTTCGCGTTCCGCGGCTTCAATCATTGCATCCAGCAGGTTGCGCGCCTGCGCCATCAACGTATCGATACGGGCTTTCAGGCCGAGCTTGAACAGCGTATGGTCGATATCGTTGCGCGAACGCGCCGTGTGAAGGCGGCCTGCAATATCGGCGCCGATCCGCGCTTTCAGCTCCTTCTCGATGAGGAAGAAAAAGTCCTCCACCTCACCGGTATAAGTCAGTTTCGCAGGATCGATTTCCCTGTCGATTGCTTCCAGCGCACCGGCAATGGCTGCAGCCTGTTCGCGGTCGAGAATGCCGGTTTCAACCAGCATGACGAGATGGGCGCGGTCGATGCGGCGAAAGCCATCGACATGGTGGGTCTTGGCGCCGTCAAAAAGCGGGCGAAGCACGGTTTTCTTGTAAACCGGATCGGGAAAGACGCTTTTATCGGACAGCCGTGGATCAAGATCGGACATGTTCAACCCTTGAGGCCAGCAAGCATGACACCGCGCACGATGTAACGCTGGAGAAGAAGAAAGACGACGAGCGTGGGAAGCGTGGCGATGGCTGCGCCGGTCATGATCATTTCCCATTGGATGGACTGCTCGACGGCGAAGCTCGAAAGCCCGACCGGCAGCGTGTAAAGCTCCGGACTGGTGGCAACGATCAGCGGCCAGAAGAATGCGGTCCAGTTGCCGAGGAAGGTGAAGATTGCGAGCGCCGAGAGCGCAGGCGTCACAAGCGGCATGGCCACTTTCCACCATATCTGGAATTCGTTGAGACCATCGACGCGGGCAGCTTCCAGAAAGTCGTTGGGAACGCCTTCAAAGAACTGCTTCATAAGGAAGGTGCCGAAGGCCGTCATCATGCCGGGGAACATGATGCCCCAGTAGCTGTCCAGCCAGCCGAGCTTGCTCGACATGAGATACCAGGGGATCACCAGCATTTCGGTGGGGATCATCAGCGTGGACAAAATGGCGAGGAAGATGAAATAGCGTCCGCGGAACTGGAATTTCGCCAGCGTATAGCCGACGAGACTGTCGAAGAACACGTTCGACAGCGTGACCACGACTGCAACGATCATCGAATTCAGGAACCAGCGGAGGAAGCGGCCATCGGCGAGAATGGTGACATAGTTCTGCAATGTCGGCTCTGCCGGTATCAGGCGCAGGTCGTAGACCTGCCCTGCCGTCTTGAGCGAGGTGGAGAACATGAAGGCCAGCGGCGTGATCATGATGAGGCCGCCGATAAGCAGCAATGTCCATGTCACGATGCGACCGGGCCGCAGGTTCTGGAACGGGAGCGGTTTGTTTTGAGCGGACGCTGTCATTTCTTTTCCCTCAGGATCCAGAGCTGCAACAGCGAGACGCAAAGCAGGATGGTGAAGAGAACGACGGTTTGCGCAGCCGCATAGCCCATCGCATAGGAGGAGAAGGCGGTCTGATAGATCATCAGCACCAGCGGCTTGGTGGAGCCGAGCGGCCCGCCTGGATCATTCGTGGTCATGTTGTAGACCTGATCGAAGATGCGCAGGAAGCCGATGGACGAGAAGACGACGAGGAATACCGTAGTGGGCTTCAAAAGCGGGATCGTGATCTTGCGCAGGATCGCCCATTCGCCGAGGCCGTCGATGCGTGCGGCTTCATAGAAAGTGTTAGGAACAGCGCGCAGGCCCGCCATGAAGATGATGATCTGGAAACCGAGGCCGGCCCAGATGGACGTCGCCATGATCGCATAGAGACCCTGATCGACCGAGCGCAGGAAACCCTGCTGCGGAAGGCCCAGTGCATTCAGGATATTATTGATGAAACCGATAGGCGCAGGCTGGTAGAACCAGCGCCAGACCCATGCCATGGCAGCCGCCGTTGTGAGATAAGGCAGGAAATAGAGAGCACGGATAAAGCCGTGCATGATGCGCACACGATCCAGAAAATAAGCGATCGTAAACGCCACCACGAGGCTGATCGGTGTGCCGACCAGAAGATAGGTGAAGGTGTTCCGGAACACTTTCCAGAATTCGGGATCGGCAAAAAGCTTCTGGTAATTGGCGAAGCCGATGAACTTTGGCGGGTTCATCAGATCCCAATCGGTAAGCGACAGCCAGAAAGCCTCTATCGTCGGGTAAAAGCGGATGACCGAATAGAACAGGATCGGGAGAGCCAGAAAGCTCCAGACCCAGATCAACCGTCTTGTGCGCATGGAAAGGCGATCCGTCAGGCGGTTGCCCGAAGGCTCCTTCGCCGTGCCGCCTGTTGCAGTCGTCCCGGCTACAGTCGTTGTCATGTTTCAAGATCCTTCGGTTGCGGCGAGGCCGTACCTCGCCGCAATTTCAAAGCCTGTTACTTGGCTGCGTCGAGCACTTCCTGCTCGGTCTTGGCGGCCTGTTCGAGAGATTCCTTGACCGGCTGCTTTTCCAGAATGACGCGGTTGGCCATGTCGACCGCAGTCTGGCGCTGCTTCAGTTCGTCCACGAACATGGTCGTGTGCGCATATTCCAGACCTTTCAGGAACGGACCGTAGATCGGATCGGCAAGGTTCGTTTCCGTCAGGGCCGCCGAACGGCGCGCAGGCAGTTCACCCACGTCCTTCAGCCAGATTTCCATGGCTTCCGGCGAGGAGATGTAATTCAGGAACTTCTTGGCAGCTTCGAGTTTCTCACCGCTTGCCTTGGCGCTGATGCCGTTGGCGAAGTAGCTGGCATAGTTGGAGCGCACGCCTTCCGCATTGGCCGGAAGCTCGGTCACACCCCATTCGAAGTCCTTGATGGTGCGGAACGAACCGAGACGGAAGGTGCCGTCGATGGTCATGGCTGCCATGCCGGCACGGAAAGCCGCCTGCCCTTCGTCCATGAACTTGACTTCGCCGACCTTATGTTCGGTCTGGAGACCGGTATAGAAGGCAAGCGCCTTTTCACCGGCAGCGTCATTATAGGCGACCTTACGGTCGTTGTCGGTGTAAGGCTGACCGCCGAACTGGCGCACCAGAACCTCACGCCACCAATGCTGGTCCTGTCCCGGCATGTCGAGCGTGATGCCTTCGGCCAGAAGATTGCCGGAAGCGTCGCGCTTCGTCGTCTTCTTGGCGGCTTCGACCATTTCATCCAGCGTCTTGGGCGGATTGTTCGGATCGAGACCAGCTTCGGTGAAGAGCTTCTTGTTGTAGAAAAGCGCCAGCGAACGCACGGCGGTCGGCAGACCGTAATATTCGTCGCCGCGCTTCATCGCCGAAACGATCGGGAAGAATTCGCTTTCGATCTTGTCATGCGGGAACGCATCCTGCGGCAGCGGCTGCAGAATGCCGCCAGCCACGAACTTGTCGAGCCAGCCATAGAAGAGCTGCATCACGTCCGGGCTCTTACCGGCCATCTTGGCTGCGATAACGCGCGTCTGATAATCGTCGTAAGGGAACGTGACCTGCTTGACCTTGATATCCGGATTGGCCTTTTCGAAATTCTCGATCAGCTTGTCCATCGCCTTGACGCGTGTCTCAAAGACATACTGCCAATATTCGATTTCGACAGCCTGTGCGGCATTGATTGCAACGGTGCTGAGCCCCGCAACCAGACCTGCCAATAACAGCTTGCGCATTTAAACCTCCCTATTGCCCCGCCCACCGGTACGAATGCGGTCCCAGGCACGGCCACGGAGATGCCTGGCATCATCCGCTTATTCCACCACATGCCGCGCAGGTCGTGCGCAGCGCCCATTTTCCTCACGCAGGGACCCACTTCCCCACATGAACAAGAGCAGTCTTCACCACCCTCTCTTACGGTTCAATGTTGCGAGCGTTTTGTCAATAAGATAATTTAGTTGAATTAATATATTGCTGTTAGAAACAGCCCGCGATATCTCTCTGACGGGAGACAGGAGGGACCATGACATCGAAATCGGACGGCGAACCGGTCACCGCATCTGCGACCGCTGCAAACGGGGCGCTTGCGGTTACCCTCGGCAAGAATCCCGAACGAATCCGCGATCATAACCGGCGCGTGGTGCTTGACGTCGTGCGCCGGCATGGGCCGCTTGGCCGTATGCACATCGCCCGCCTGACCCACCTCACCGCACAGGCCATCGCCAATATCGTCGACGAACTGGTTTCAGAGAACCTGTTGATGCAGCTCGGGCGGCTGAAAACAGGGCGCGGCCAGCCGCCGATCCAGTTCGCGGTCAATCCTGAAGGCGCGATGACCATCGGCGTCGAAATGGGATCGACGCATATGGTAACGACTGCCCTCGATCTTTCCGGCAAGCCAAGAACGCAGCATGTACGCCCGATCCATGATGTCAGCCCCGACAAGCTTTCCGCGCAGTTGCGAAAGGAAGTCGATGCAGTAAAGACTTCGTTTCCGGCGCGCCTCCTCGGCATAGGCGTGGTGATGCCGGGGCCTTTCGACATTGAAGGCATGAGTTCGGTTGGACCGACCACCCTGCCCGGCTGGTCCGGAATCGACGCGGCGGCGGTTTTGAGTGAAGCCTGCGGAGAATCCGTCCTGGTCGAAAACGATGCCAATGCCGCCGCCGTTGGCGAACGCCTGTTCGGTGCGGGGCATGCCATTTCCAACTTCGCCATGATCTATTTCGGGGCCGGTATCGGGCTCGGCATGATCCAGGAAGGTGCACCATTTCGCGGTGCTTTCGGCAATGCCGGCGAAATCGGCCATATCGTCATTACGCCCAATGGGCGTGGCTGCGCCTGCGGCCAGAAGGGCTGTCTTGAAACCTATGCCTCGCTTCATGCCCTGCGTGAAAAGCTTCATGCGTCGGGCATCGGGGAAACCGATTTCGACGCACTCCAGAAACTGCACGAAGCCCGCAATCCGGTTCTGATGGGCTGGGTGCAGGAGGCTGCCGACCATCTGGCGCCAATGATCGCCATGATCGAAAATATCCTCGATCCCGAGACGATCATATTGGGCGGCATGTTGCCCGATGCGATTATCGACGACCTGATCTGGCATATGGGCGGCCTGCCGATTTCGGTCGCGAGCCGCCGCGCCCGCGCATTGCCGCGCGTCATTCGCGGACAGACGGGACAGTTTACCGCTGCTCTGGGTGCCGCGTCCCTTCCGATGTTCGAGGCCATGACGCCGAAGCTCGATACCAATTCGGAAGTCTGATCATGCTGACCGCCCACCAGCGCATTGAGCGCCAGAAATCGTCCCCCGCCCTCGTCCGCCTGCATCGGGCGCTCGGCAGGCTCCGCTCCACCGTGACGCTGATGCATACGGGCGCGCATCCGGACGACGAGCAAAGCGGCCTCATGGCCTATTTGCGGTTCGGACTTGGTGTGCGGGTGGTGATCGCCTGTTCGACGCGGGGCGAAGGCGGACAGAACGCGCTCGGCCCTGAACGCGGCGGTGCGCTCGGCGTCATCCGCGGCCGCGAGATTGAGGAAGCGGCGCGCATTCTCGATTGCGACGTGCATTGGCTTGGCCACGGGCCTGACGATTGCGTCCACGATTTCGGCTTTTCCAAGGATGGTGACGGTACCTTTGCCCATTGGGGAGAGGAGCAGACCATCGAGCGGCTGGTTCGCGCCTATCGCGCCGAGCGCCCGGATATCGTGCTGCCTACCTTTCTCGATGTTCCCGGCCAGCACGGTCACCATCGCGCCATGACCCGGGCCGCCGAACGGGCTATACGGCTCGCCGCCGATCCCGATGCCTTTCCTGAACATTTTGCTGAGGGGCTGACGCCGTGGCAGGTAGCGAAATTCTATCTTCCTGCATGGTCAGGCGGTGGCGATACATATGATGACGAACTTCCGCCGCCGGACGCAACATTGACGCTTTATGCCAGTGGCCGGGAAGAGGCAACGGGCGCGGATTTTGACCGCATTGGGGAGTGGTCGCGTGCCTGCCACGCCACTCAAGGCATGGGTCAATGGCCGGAAAAGCCAAAGGTCGAATGGCCACTGCATCTGAGACTGCCGGATAGCCGTTCGGAAAAGACAATTCTTGAGGGACTACAGGAGACCCTCGCCGTTCTCGCCGATGGGCTGGCATTTGAAAATCGGAAGCAGCTTGTTCATGTTCATGAATCCGTCGAACAGGCCATTGCAGCGTTTCCGGATCGTGAAGCCATCATCAAAAACCTTGCCGATGCGGCGAAAAGTCTGAAAACAGTCCTGACCAGCGCACCTGACGGTTTTCTCCTGCTGCATGGCCACAGGCTGGAGCGCAAGCGGCAGGAAATAGATGCTGCCCTGATGGAAGCGGCTTCGCTATTCGAGCGTGCTTATCTGGAAAAACCGATATTGGCGTCGGGGGATGAGACAAGGCTCGTCATCGAGCATGGTCCCGGAGCGGCAGAAATCGCAATAATGGCTGAACCTGTCCTGCCTGAAACCTGTTCTATCGCCTGCAAGCAGCAAACCTCGGAACGAAAGATTTTCACCGTTTCGCTCATGGAAGACGCGCCACCTTCCCCGCTTTTCGAGCCTGCATGGCGGTCGCTGGGCGGTAACGGGCAAGCTTTTGTCCGGCTAAGGGCGCAGTTTGACGACCATCTGGCGGAGTGCGGCTTCGATCTCGAAGAGCCATTCGCTATTGTTCCCCCCGCTTCACTGAAGTTCGATCCGCCTGCCGTCATTGTATCCGGAGGGGAAGAACATTTGCGGGTCAGGCTTGCTGTCGACGGAAAGGCTGACCGGATTGCTTTCACATCGCAAAACGGCTGGAATATAAGCCTGAACGGTCAGAGCGCCGTGCTGCATGGGCCTTCCGCTCCGAAACCGGGCCTGACAAACCTCCAAGCTGCGATCAACGAAAACCCCGCCTGGCAGATGCAGTTTACCGACTATCCGCATATTGGCAGAACCGTGTGGCGCGAGCCTGCAGTGCTGCCGGTGCTGGTTCTTGATGTGAAACTGCCCAATGCACGCATTGGCTACATTGGCGGCGGTGCCGACAATGTCGACCTTTGGTTGAAACGCATGGGTTTCGACATGACCGACCTCGAAGCGCACCATCTTGCGGGCGATCTTTCACAATTCACCACAATCGTGGTCGGAATATTTGCCTTCGGCATACGCGACGACCTCGCAGCAGCGACAGCCAGGCTGCACCGCTTCGTAGAAGATGGCGGGCATCTCGTGACGCTCTATCATCGGCCATCCGATGGTTGGCATCCCGACCAAACGCCGCCGCGAAAACTGACGATTGGCTCCCCCTCGTTGCGCTGGCGCGTTACAAATCCCGATGCGGCGGTTACAGTTCTTAAGCCTGAACACCCACTGCTCGTCGGCCCCAATGTCATCACTGAAGCGGATTGGGATGGCTGGCACAAGGAGCGCGGGCTTTATTTCGCTTCCGCATGGGACGATGCTTATCAGCCGCTGCTTTCAATGCATGATGATGGAGAACAACCGCTTTATGGCTCACTTGTTTCGGCCCGAATTGGCAAAGGCCGTCATACGCATACGAGTCTTGTATTGCACCACCAGCTCGACCAACTTGTCCCCGGTGCTTTCCGTTTGATCGCAAATCTTATGCAACCTGCGGAATGACTGGCGTATGACGCCCCCATGAAATATTCATGACGCTCACGCCTTCAGCGAGGAATTATTTTTCTTTATTTTTCATTTCACTATTTAATTTTTCTTGAGTTTCCTTCGCCGAAAAATTTCGCTCTATCACAACGTGTATTTGACTCATGGAGATGAATTATCATGCGCAATCTGTTACGTGTTTCTTTGGCCGGTCTTTTCCTCGGCGCAAACCTTGCCACGGCTTTCGCTCAGGCAACGCCGGAGCAGATGGAAATGGCCTATAATGCCGCCCGCAATCAGCTTGGCGTTCTCCAGTACTGCCAGGAAAAGGGTTATACCGATGGCGGCGCCATCGAAATCCAGACGAAAATGATCGCGCTTATCCCAGCCCCAGCCGACACGTCCAAGGCCGAAGCTGCCGAAGCAACCGGCAAGCAGGGCAAGGTTTCCGCGATGGGTATGGAGCAGGATATTGCCACGAGCGCAAAAGCGCAGAACATCTCGGAGGAAAAGCTCTGCCAGACCATGGCCGATGCCGTTAAGCAGGCTGGCGCTCAGCTGCCGCAGTAAGCTGGACTACAACCACATCAGAATGGAGCCTCGCGCAAGCGGGGCTCTTTGCTATCTGCAACCCTGCATTCAGCAATTCTCCAATGTCCTTCATGGCGAAGTTTCGAATTTCATTTTGTATTCAGCACTTTATTAAGCATATGCAATACTCACCTTCCGTTTACCATGCAACTTAAGAGGGTGAACATAATTGCCGGATAGTTTGCTCGCAGGTCACAACGACCGCTAAACAAACAAAAATGATCTCAGGAGCAACACATGACCAAGTTAATCGCACGCTTTCGTAAAAATGAATCCGGCGCAACCGCCATTGAATACGCACTGATCGCTGGCCTCATCGCCGTCGTTATCATCGTCGGAGCGCAAACACTCGGAGGTGCAATTAACGATAAGTTCGATGATATCGCAACGAAGGTGGAGAATGCTGGTACCACCCCCAAGCCCTAAGCAAGCGCTATCTATTGGATAAAATACAACCGCCCTTCGGGGCGGTTTTGTTTGGTACAACCTTTTGCCGTTTCAGCCGCAACTTTTGAAACGCCTAAGCGTTTAATGAACATATGTAGAGCATAACTCACGGCCTATTGCGGCGGCTTGATCGCAGCTGACCAAGCTAACGCTCTGCAATCTTTATTGATTATGGGCTTCAGATGGAAACGCGCATAATCCCTCTAAATAGTGGTTCGCCGCGTGGTTATTGCGTTTCCAGCGCTGACCCCGGCCTTTCGGAGTAGCGAACATGTCATTGAAATCCATTTTACTGGCGCTTGGCATTGGCGCTGCCAGTCTGACGCTTAGCGGCTGCGTGTCCGAAGGCTATTACGGCGACGGTTACGATCCCTATTATTCGCGCGGCAGCTATATCGGCACCGGGGTCATTTATGACAGCGGCGGCTATTACCGCGATTATCGTCGTTACCCGCGTTACTATCGGGATTCTGGTTATCGCTATCGCGACGGTTATCGTTACCGCGACCGTGACAGGGATAGGAACCGTCCAAGCTACAACAGGCCGGACCGCCCTCGCCCGCCGCGGCCCGAACGTCCGTCATCCGGAGCCCCTGTCGTAGAGCGGCCCGGACCGAATACGGTTCCGGTTTTCCGACCGATCAGGCGCGAGTCGCATAACTGACAGCATGCCACCAACCAAAACACCCGCCGACATCCGGCGGGTGTTTTATTTGATATAGCGGCATTTGCGTCAGAGCCTGATCACATATTCCTTGCGGGTAGTCTCGATGACCTCCCAGCTGCCCTTGAAGCCCGGTCGGATGACAAAACTGTCCCCGGCCCCGACTTCCCGGCTCCCGCCGCCTTCCTCGCTGACGATGGAGCGGCCGGAAAGAATGTGGCAGAATTCCCATTCGTCATATTCGATACGCCATTTTCCCGGCGTACTCTCCCATATGCCTGCAAAAAGCGTTCCTTCGGCGTTCTCCTCCAAATTCCATGTGCGGAATTCGGGGCTACCTGAAAGAATGCGCTCCGGTGGGGGAGCGCCTTCTTCCGGCTCGATGCCGGAAAGGTTGAAATCGAGAAACCGGCTCATCGATCAGACCTTCGCCAGCGCCTGTTCCAAATCGGCGATGATATCATCAGCATCCTCGATGCCGATGGAAAGGCGCACCACATCCGGTCCCGCACCCGCAGCCACCTTCTGCTCGTCGGTCAGCTGACGGTGGGTTGTGGATGCCGGGTGGATGACCAGCGAGCGCGTATCACCAATATTGGCAAGCAGGGAGAAGAGGTCGAGGCTGTCGACGAATTTCACGCCAGCGTCGTATCCGCCCTTGAGGCCGAAAGTGAACACCGAGCCGGCCCCCTTCGGTGCGTATTTCTGCTGGAGCGCGTGGAATTTATCATGCGGCAATCCGGCATAATTGACCCATGATACCTTGTCGTGACCGTGCAGCCAGGAAGCAACCTTCAACGCGTTGTCGCTGTGGCGCTGAATGCGCAGCGGCAGCGTTTCCACGCCCGTCAGGATCTGGAACGCATTGAACGGTGAAATGGCAGGCCCGAAATCCCGCAAGCCCAGAACACGGGCAGCGATAGCAAAGGAAATATTTCCGAAAGTCTTGTGCAGTTCCAGGCCGGCATAGTCTGGGCGCGGTTCTGTGAGCAGCGGGTAATTGCCGGACTTCGCCCAGTCGAATGTTCCGCCATCGACCAGAATGCCGCCCATCGAATTGCCGTGACCGCCGATAAACTTGGTCAGCGAATGGACCACAATATCCGCGCCATGCTCGATCGGGCGCACCAGATAGGGCGATGCGAGCGTGTTGTCCACGATCAGCGGCAGGCCGTGCTTGTGAGCGATTTCGGCAATCGCCTCGATATCCACGACAATACCGCCCGGATTGGCGAAGCTTTCGATGAAGATGGCGCGGGTCCGATCGTCAATCTGCTTGGCGAAATCGGTAGGATTGGTAGCATCGGCCCAGCGCACATGCCAGTCGAAAGACTTGAACGACTGGCCGAACTGGTTGATCGAGCCGCCATAGAGCTGCCGTGCTGCGATGAAATTGTCGCCCGGCCGCAGAAGCGTGTGGAACACGAGCAGCTGTGCCGCATGGCCCGATGCGGTCGCGACCGCCGCCGTACCGCCTTCAAGCGCGGCAATGCGTTCTTCCAGAACCGCCGTGGTCGGGTTGGTGATGCGCGTATAGATATTGCCGAAAGCCTGAAGGCCGAACAGGGATGCCGCGTGGTCGGCGTCCTCGAACACGAAAGATGTGGTCTGGTAGATCGGCGTTGCACGCGCCCCCGTCGTTGGATCGGGCTTTGCGCCTGCGTGGACAGCCAGCGTTTCAATTCCGGGCGAACGTTTCGACATGATTTCCTCCAGCGTCTAAGCCCCAATGATGACAGGACGTTAGGCGTTGCCGCCAGGAAAGCAAAGGCGGATTTTCCGCGAAATGGCGGAATCGCAGAATTTAAATCCAAAACTTTCTATTCAGCGATCAGGCGGGGGTATTCGATGGCTGGACAACGGTCCATGACCACGGTCAGACCTGCTTCGCGGGCGCGGTTTCCCGCTTCTTCGTGCACCACACCAAGCTGCGTCCACAGGATTTTCGGCCTCGGCTGCATGGCCAGCACCTCATCGACGATTCCCGGCAGCGAATAGGGTTCGCGGAAGACATCGATCATGTCCACCGGCTCATCGATATCCGCCAGCCGGGCCACCACGCGCTGGCCGTGAATATCCTTGCCCGCCTGCCCCGGATTGACCGGAATCACGCGGTAACCCTTGGAAAGCAGGAACTCCATGACGCCATTGCTCGGGCGCTCCGGCTTCGGCGAAGCGCCGAGAAGCGCTATGGTTCTGACGGAAAGGAGAATTTCGCGAATCTGGTCGTCGGAAGGATTTTGCATCTCTGTTCCCTTCGAATGGCTGGAGCCGGTGCTTGCATAGAGGCACATGCACCCCTTATTGAGTATTTAAGTTGGGAGGAACGCATGAATATCAATACCACGCATCGCACAGGCGTCGGCCCCGTGATGACAATCGGGGATCTGCAAGCTTTCATGAAACGCGAGTTCCCACAGCTTGGCGACACATTCGAGATCACGGCAATCGACGATGGTTCTGCAACGATGCGCCTTCATGCCGACGAGCAGCATCTGCGACCGGGCGGCACCGTGTCCGGCCCTTCGCTTTTTGCCCTAGCCGACGTAACCGCCTATGCCGCCATACTCGCCCATATTGGTCCGGTTGCCCTGGCGGTGACGACCAGCCTGAACATCAATTTCCTGCGCAAGCCATCTCCCGGAGCGATCGATGCCGTGGCGCATCTCCTGAAACTCGGGAAGCGTCTCGCTGTGCTCGAAATCAGCCTGACCGACGCTGCAAACGGCGAACTCGTTGCCCACGCGACGGCCACTTATTCGATCCCGCCGCGCTGAAAATGATGGAAAATTATATGGTATTATAATACCAAATCTATAACTTATTGATTTTGTTTAATTTTTAAACGGGCGCTCGGATTAAAGGGCTTGACGGAAGCGTCAACATTGTATATCGACCCGCCGGAAGCGAGCAGAAGTGATCTTTTGCCCGCTCGTTCGGGTTGGATCAGTCCAACACAAGCAACAAAAAAAGCCCGGTTCGCAAGGACAGGGATCAAGTCAAGGAAGACTTCAATGGCAACTTTCTCTCAGAAGCCGGCTGAAGTGGTGAAGAAGTGGGTGCTGATCGACGCCGAAGGTCTCGTCGTCGGCCGTCTCGCATCGCTCGTCGCCAATCGCCTGCGTGGCAAGCACAAAGCAACCTTCACCCCGCATGTTGACGATGGCGACAATGTCATCATCATCAATGCCGACAAGGTTGTTCTGACCGGCAACAAGTATGCCGACAAGAAATATTACTGGCACACCGGCCATCCGGGCGGCATCAAGGAGCGCACTGCTCGCCAGATCCTCGAAGGCCGTTTCCCGGAACGCGTTCTTGAGAAGGCAATCGAGCGCATGATCCCGCGTGGTCCACTCGGCCGTCGCCAGATGAAGAACCTGCGCGTTTATGCAGGCCCGAACCATCAGCATGAAGCTCAGCAGCCGGAAGTCCTCGACGTCGCAGCGCTGAACCGCAAGAACAAAGGGAATGCATAATCATGGCTGAGCAGCTCAACTCGCTCGAAGAACTCGGCACCGTTGCCAAGACCGAAGCTGCCGCTCCGGTTCATGTCCAGAAGCTGGACGCACAGGGCCGCGCCTATGCCACCGGCAAGCGCAAGGACGCCGTTGCACGCGTATGGGTCAAGCCGGGCACTGGCAAGATCACCGTCAACGACAAGGAATTCGAAAAGTATTTCGCACGTCCGGTTCTGCAGATGATCCTGCAGCAGCCGATCGTCGCTTCGAATCGCGCTGGTCAGTTCGACATCGTTGCCACCGTTGCCGGTGGCGGTCTCTCCGGTCAGGCCGGCGCCGTTCGTCACGGCATCTCCAAGGCCCTCACCTACTACGAGCCGGGCCTGCGCACGGTTCTCAAGAAGGGTGGCTTCCTGACCCGCGACAGCCGCGTTGTCGAACGTAAGAAGTACGGTAAGGCCAAGGCTCGCCGTTCGTTCCAGTTCTCCAAGCGCTAATAATCTTTTCGCTTCGGATTTACAGAAAAGCGGGCCTTCGGGTCCGCTTTTTTGTTTTCGTTCCACACCGCATTTCAGCCTGCCCAACTGCGGATGGACTTGCGTTTGATCTCAAGCTGCCTTTGCGGAGACTGTTTGTAATAGTCCTGCGCCATGCCTGAAACCCAGTCGCCGTAGCTCGGATTGGGCAGCATGAAAAACTTCGTGCCGAATGCTTCCCGGTTGGCTTCGACGAATGCGCGTCGCTGCTGGTTGTTCTTGTGATAGGTTGCAGCTCCGAAGTCGTTGAGATTGTCCCCCATATAGATGACGACATCATATCCCTCAGCCTTGATACTATCGAAACGCTCCTGCTTGTTGGACTGACCGCTGTTCAGCAGAAGCGTTTTTGCGGACACGCCCGGAAAGCCAAGCCTTTCAATGTTGGCTGCGGTAGACTGAAACGACCGGGCATCGCGGTTCGTGACGTAGAACATCGTGCCGCCGTTCGCGTTCACATGCCTTGCAAACTCCACAGCGCCCGCAATTGGACGTGCCTGCCCGGCGGCCATCCAGCGCGCCCATGCCTCCTCCGTAAAGGGTACGCCCTGCCTGACGCGCCATCCGGCATAGGCGGTATTGTCGATCATCGTCTCGTCGAGATCGACGATTACGGCCTTCTTTCTTCCCTTTGCCGGTTTTGCTGCGTCGAAGGCCCGACGCGCGCCATTGAATGCCTGATAAGCCAGCGCGTCATATTCGCCTGACAGTTGCATCCAGTTGATTGCGCTTACATTCTGCTGCTCCAATTGATAGCTGGCGGAGCGTTGGTTCGTTGCACAGCCCGCAAGTGAAGCGGAACAAACAAGAATGGCCGAGATCGCAAGAAGCGTTTTTCGCATGATGTCCCTCCATAAATGAGAGCCATTAGCGCTTAACGGTTCCCGCACCTCAATTGCTGTTATTTGCCCTCAAGATGTTAGGTAGCAGTGCGCCTTCGCCACAGTTGCAAGCCGGTTCGATAGCAGTCATGACTATTCCAAGAACCTCTGACCCTACTCACTAGCGGATAAACCCCATGTCCCTGCCTGTAGCATCAAACCGTTTCGCGGCCACGCCGGAGCCGCCCTACCTGATTGTCACCTTTGCTTCGCAGCGTGTCAGCGGCGAGGACGATGGCTATGGCGACATGGCAGTTCAGATGGGTGAACTTGCGGCGAAACAGCCCGGCTATCTCGGTATTGAAAGCGCGCGCGACGCGGAAGGCTTTGGTATCACCAATTCTTTCTGGGCCGACGAAGAAAGCATCCGCGCGTGGAAGCGCGACGTGGACCATCTGGTTGCGCAGAGACTCGGGCGCCAGAAATGGTATGAAGCCTATCGCGTGCGTATCGGACGCGTGGAGCGCGCCTATGGATTTGATGCCAAGAGCGAATGAAAACGCTATAGAAGCCAGACCATCATCCCGGACGACAGACATGCCTGCAAAGACCATCGACCACGCGATCACTGCCCGCAGCCTGACCAGCGCAGCCACGGACCCGACCCATGCGGGCGTGCTATCGTTCATGCGGCGGATATACACGAAGTCGCTCAAGGGAGCCGAAGCGGTTGTCTGGGGCATTCCCTTCGATGCCGCCGTTTCCAACCGGCCCGGCGCACGCTTCGGTCCACAGGCGATCCGCCGGGCCTCGGCCATCTTCGACAATGACCCGCAATATCCGTTCGAGCGTGACCTCTTCGAGAATCTCGCTGTCATCGACTATGGCGACTGCCTGCTGGATTACGGCAATCACTACAAGACCCCCGCCACTATCGAGCGCGAAGCGGCAAAAATTCTGAAATCCGATGCGTTCCTGCTGACACTTGGCGGCGATCATTTCATCACATGGCCACTTCTCAAGGCCCATGCAGCAAAATATGGCCCGCTGGCGCTGGTGCAGTTCGATGCCCATCAGGACACATGGTTCGACGATGGCAAGCGGATCGACCACGGTTCATTCGTGGCCCGTGCGGTGCGCGATGGCATCATCGATCCCGACCACTCGATTCAGATCGGCATCCGCACCCACGCGCCGGAAGATTGTGGCATCAAGATCATCTATGGCCACGAGGTGGAGGACATGTCGGCGGCGGCGATCGCCGATGAAATCCTGAAGCGCACCAATGGCACCAAGGCCTATCTCACCTTCGACATCGACTGCCTTGATCCGGCCTTCGCGCCGGGAACCGGTACGCCGGTCGCTGGTGGCCCGTCATCGGCAAAGATTTTGTCCGTCCTGCGCAAGCTCGCAGCTCTTGACTTCGTGGGCGCTGATGTGGTCGAGGTTGCACCAGCCTATGATCATGCCGATATAACAGCCATCGCGGGAGCGACGATTGCAATGTACTATCTGGGCCTTCTGGCCGAACGGAAAGAACGACGATGAGGCGCTTGTTCACAAAGTGATTCAAACAGCTCAAACGCTGATTCCACGTAATGTCGTAACTTTCTGAATTCAAAGGCAAAACGCATGAAACCGAAAATCTTCATCGATGGCGAACACGGCACCACCGGCCTGCAGATCCGCGCCCGTCTGGCCGAGCGCGACGATCTGGAAGTGATCTCGATCCCGGAAGCCGAGCGGCGCAACAAGGATTTGCGCGCCGACTATCTGCGCGCTGCCGATATTGCGATCCTTTGCCTGCCGGACGATGCCTCCAAGGAAGCGGTTTCCCTGCTCGAAGGTCACAACTCGACCCGCATCATCGATACGTCGACCGCTTATCGCGTGCACCCCGACTGGGCCTATGGTTTTGCCGAGCTGGCGAAAGGCCAGCGCGAACGCATCAGCGAGGCGCGCCTCGTCGCCAATCCGGGTTGCTACCCGACCGGCGCGATTGCGCTTGTTCGCCCGCTTCGCGATGCGGGCCTGCTGCCTGCCGACTACCCGGTGAGCGTCAATGCTGTTTCCGGCTATACCGGCGGCGGCAAGCAGCTGATCGCCCAGATGGAAGACAAGGACCATCTGGACTATCTGGCGGCAAACAATTTCCTTTACGGCCTGCCGCTCAAGCATAAGCACGTGCCGGAACTGCAAATGCATGGCCGTCTGGAACGCCGCCCGATCTTTTCACCCAGCGTGGGACGCTTCCCGCAAGGCATGATCGTACAGGTTCCCCTGTTCCTGAGCGAACTTGAAGGATCACCGTCGCTTGCAAAGATTCATGCTGCGCTGACCGATCATTATGCCGGTCAGGATATTGTCGAAGTCGTGCCGCTTGAGGAAAGCGCGAAGCTTCCGCGTGTCGATGCGGAAGAGCTTGCGGGCAAGGATGGCATGAAGCTTTTCGTCTTCGGCACCGTAGGCGACGGAGAAGTCAATCTCGTGGCGCTGCTCGACAATCTGGGCAAAGGCGCGTCGGGTGCCGCCGTCCAGAACATGAACCTCATGCTCGGCAAGGCATGATGCCGAAGCAGCCGGTGTTTCCTGTCGAATGGAATATCGGCTCGTTCGAGCCACTGGCGGATAAGCATTCAAGCCTCGTCTGGAAGGTCGAACGCATCGATCATCCGGGCGAGGTTTTTGTCGTCAAGCAATTGAAGCCGGCCGGAATGGAAGAATTGCGCGGAGCCCATTATCTTGCCTGGCAGAATGGGCATGGTGCGGCGCGATTATACGCCCTGGATGGTGCGTCGATGCTGCTCGAATATGCGGGCGACTACCACCTCGATGAACACCTGAAGCGCGGTAACGACGCCGAATGCCTGCTCATCTTCGGCGAGGTGCTGAGCGCGCTGCATACGCCCTCTCCCGCCCCGATACCGGTTGACTTGCAACCGCTCGACAAACACTTTTCCGGTCTTTTCGCGGTGGCGGATGAAAGCCCGCTCTATGCAGAAGGCACGGCGGTCGCCAGGCGCTTGCTGGCCACGCCACATGAAACTATCCCGCTGCATGGCGACATCCACCATGAAAACATCATCAAGGGACCCCGCGGCTGGCTCGCCATCGATCCGCACGGGGTGGCTGGGGACGCCGCCTTCGATGCGGCCAACATCTTCTACAATCCGCTCGATCGCGACGATCTCTGTCTGGATCTCGAACGTGCGCGGGGCATGGCCGAACATTTCGCGCCGATCATCGGGCGAGATGCGGCCTATATTCTGGATTATGCCTTCGCCTATGGCTGTCTCTCAGCCGCGTGGCATCGTGAAGACGGTAACGACGCGGATGAAGCGCGGGAACTGAAGATCGCCTCCGCGCTCAGGCAATTGCGTCGGACCAGCTACCCCTCGTAAGCGCCCTTGGTTGCGCGCCAGTGCGCAACCGCGAACGCCAGAACGATCAGCGCGAAGAACTGATGCGTCAGGCCCAGGTGCAGCGGAACGCTCATCAGAAGCGTTGCAATACCGATAACAGCCTGCACAAGTATCAGACCGAGGAGAACAATGGTGCGGCGCGCATGGGTGCTGCCCGGAGCCTGATTCCAAACCTGCAGCGAATGCAGCACAGCCAGAACAAGAACCGTATAGGCAAATACGCGGTGCACGAACTGGACCGTTTTCGGGTTCTCGAACAGGTTGCGCCACCATGGCGACTGGATGAACAGATCCGACGGCACCACAGCACCATCCATCAGCGGCCATGTGTTATAGGTCAGACCGGCATGCAGCCCGGCCACGAGCCCACCCAGGTAAATCTGCACAAGCACGGCGAACACGATCCAACCCGCAAAGCGCTGGACCGACCGTTCCGCCGGTCGTTCGCTATAGGTGACAAGGCCCCGCGCAATGTAGAATACCGCCGTTATGATGACGCAGGCCGTCGTCAGATGGATCGCCAGGCGATACTGGCTGACGCTCGTCAGCTCGCTCAGGCCGGAGGCCACCATCCACCAGCCGATAGCGCCCTGCAGGCCGCCGAGCGCCAGCAGACCCAGCATGCGGTATTTGAGGCCACCCCGGAGGCGTCCCGTCACCCAGAAGAAGGCCAGCGGAACGGCGACCAGAAACCCGACAAAACGCGCAAGCAGGCGATGCGCCCATTCCCACCAGAAAATGTACTGGAATTCCTCCAGCGACATGCCCTTGTTGATCTGCTGATACTGGGGAATCTGGCGATACTTGTCGAACTCTTCCACCCATTCGGCATGGTTCAGCGGCGGAATGACGCCGTGAATGGGCTTCCATTCGGTTATGGAAAGGCCAGAACCCGTCATGCGTGTGGCACCGCCGACCATGACGATGGCAATCAGCACGACGAAAACTGCATAAAGCCAATAACGCACGAGGCGACGGTCGCGGTCCTCTTTCGATGACCTGCCCTGTCCTACACGCTGCGCCGTTGCTGCCGTCATGCCATTCACCCTTCGATAACAAGAGAAGGATACATGCCGCATAGGTGAAGCCGTTACAAGTTGGTGTCACGCGACATGCCGCCGCGTTTTTACCCTTTCACTGTCACCGTTCACCGGTTAGTGAAGAAACGGGAAAAGGAGAACTGCGCCATGCCCGTTCGGCTGAAGAAACTGATCGGCACTTTTTTGCTGGTTGCACTGGTTATCATCTACGCGGTATTCGCGACCATTATCGCCGTGGCGCATCTGGCCCAGTCAAGCGCGTGGGTGCATCTCCTTTATTTCTTCGTGACCGGCATTCTGTGGGTTCTGCCAGCCATGGGCATCATCTGGTGGATGGCGCAGCCACCACGCAAGAAACAACATTAATCCCCTCCGAGGAAGCTGCAGACAATGGCGGGTGAAGTCGCAGCGCACGTTCTGACGGATTTCAGCGAGATCGCGCGGCTCTGGAAAGATGCCGAGGCCGTTCACGGCGCGCCCCAATCGCTCGAATGGATCGATAACTGGCGCGCCATCGTCAATGCCGACAGTTTTGTCGTCGGGCTTTTTCACGGAACCACGCCGATCCTGCTCGTGCCGCTGGAAGCTGTCAGCCACAGGGGTGTAAAAATTGCGCGCTATCCCGGCGGAAGCCACGCCAATTGCAATTTTCCCTGGCTCAGCAAGGAATTTGATGGCGTTGCCGGTCGCGAGGCAGTCAATCAGCTACTCGGCATCATCCGCAAGGTGCGACCGGACATCGATGCACTGTCGCTGACACGCCAGTTTTCTGAAATGCAGGGTGCAGTCAACCCACTGCTTGCTCTCGGAAAAGCGCCCAATCCAAATCCGGTTCTCGCCGTCTCTCTTAATGGCGGCTTCGATGCCGTGCTTGATCGCGCCAATCGCAAGCGAAAGCTGAAAAAGCATCGCCAGCACGACCGCCGCTATGAGGAAAGCGGAGGCTGGAGAATTGACGCACCCCGAAGCCCTGCGGAGTCAGAAAAGGTTCTCGATCTCTTTTTCGCGATGAAGGCGCAGCGTTTTCGGCAAATGGGTATCAGCGACCCATTCTCCGACGAGAATGTGCGCAATTTCTTCAAAGTCTTTTTCTGCGCGGGCCTGACGAAAGATCATCAGTTGAACGAATTGCGCTTTCTTGAGGTGGGCGGGACCATACGTTCGATCATCGGAAAGGTGTTCGGCGTTGCAGGACCGACCGTTGAGTTCGGCGCAATCGCACAAGATGAACTGATGACGGCAAGTCCGGGTGAATTCCTCTTCTTCGAGGATATCAGCCGTAGTTGCGGTGAAGGCCATTCGGTCTACAGTTTCGGCATTGGCGACGAGCCCTACAAGCGCGAATGGTGCGACATCGATCTTGCGATCTATGACACGCTGGTGCCGCTATCAGCCAAGGGCAGGTTTTTCACGGCGCTGCAATCAGCCCGCAACGCGGTCGCCGGAAGCCTCAAGCGCAATCCGCGTCTCTGGGGCATGGCCAAGGCGCTGCGCAGCAGGTTCGCGAAAAGGTAGAGCGTGCTGGCGATCCGATTCAGGAACCCGTTGCAAGACATTGTTCCAGAATCAGATTCCGGCAATCAGGCCGGTTCGTCCATCAAAATGACGACGTCTTCATAACCACCTTGGTCGAGGTCGAGCGCGGCGAGCGCGACGCCCTTGTCGTCCGGATCGACAATGCTCATCACCACGGAAGCGGGTCCATCCGCAATGCGCCCGATCTGTTCCGAAGACGACGGACCGCACTCTACGACGACAAAATCATAGACCGTTTCCAGCGCGTCGAGAATGAGCGGCAGGCGATCGGCGGAGCGCATGGCGATTTCGGGATCCGCCTCCCCTAGCGGCACAACGTGAGCCTGTGAGAACCGGTCGCTGTGGATGACCTCGTTGAAACGCCGCTCGCCGGACAAAAGCTCGGTAATGCCGGGCAGATGCGTACCGTCCAGCATGGCCAGACCTACAATTCCCTGAGCAGTCATATCCACGAGAATCGCCCGCTTGCCGCGATCCGCGAATTCACGCAACAGACGCACCGTCCCCGCCGATGCCTTGTCACCTTCGGGAGAAACAACCACGATGCGCTTCTCCTTACCGCTGGCAAGCAGATCGGCGACAGCTTCCACACCATTGGGATTATGCTGGCGCGTTTCGCGCTGGCTGGTCTTGTCCCGCCTGATCATGGGAAACTCCTCCACGGTTTTCCGTGCATCCGAAACCGGTGGCCTCACCGCAAACGGCATATTCCATGAACGGCGCGGTGCCACAATTGTTTCATTCGAAACTGCATCGCCGCCTTCGGCTCTCGATGGCGGCACAGCAGCAGCTTCGGCGGCAGCGGCAATAACCGGCATCTCGATTTCCTCCACTGCGGCAGCCCTCTGGCCACCGGTCGTCACGAAGGCCCGACCGCTGAACAATTCACGCAGCAGAACGAAAATAGACAGCAGCAGCAGGCCCGCCACGAAAGTCGAACCGACGATCGGCAATATCATCGGATAATAGGGAACCGCCGGGGTTTCCGCCGAAGAAAAGACGCGGGCATCGACCGGCACATAGTTGCGGTCGGTACGGGACGCGGCTTCGCGATAGCGCGTCAGATAGGTTTCAAGAAGCTGGCGCTGTGCCGCCGCTTCGCGCTCCAATGCGCGCAACTCGACTTCCTGATCGCCAGCCTGTGCCGCCTGTGCCTTCACCCGGTTCAGTTCGCGATTGAGTTCGTCCTCGCGAAGCTTTGCTGCGGAGACTTCATTGTCGAGGCTGGCAACGAGCTTGCGGCCTTCGTTCCTGATCTGCTGGTCGAGATCGGCGAGCTGCGAACGCAGCGCCTTGATACGCGGATGGCCATCGAGAAGTGTCGTCGAAAGATCGGCAATCTGGGCATTGAGCTGGATGCGCCTTTCGGCAAGACGCTGCATCATTCCGGAAGCCAACACATCCGGCAGCGTGTCGATGGGCGCACCGGAGGCGAGCGCCTTGCGAATGCTTTCCGCCTTGGCTTCCGCAGAAGCGCGGTTGGTGCGAACCCGGGTGAGTTCGGTCGAGACTTCAGAAAGCTGCTGTGTCGCGATGGTGCTGTTGCTCTGCCCGGTCAGAAGCCCGCGCGAAGCACGGTAATCCGCAACCTTCCTTTCCGCGTCGCGGACACGGTTGCGCAGGTCGTCAATTTCAGGGGCAAGCCAACCGGTCGCATCGTCGTTCGATTCAAGCTTCGCGGCCTGTTGAAACAGGATGTACTGATCGGCCAGCGCGTTGGCGACATTCTTTGCCGTTTCCGGGTTCGCCGACGTATATTGCACCACGATGACGCGCGAAGCAGTAACGGCAAAAACCTGCATGTTCTTGCGCAGTTTCTGCAAGACGCGCTCTTCCGGGGTCAGGCGCTCCGGATCGGTCCGCATGCCAAGCATGATGAGAACGCGGGTCCAGGGCTTCACTTCCGTTGTCGTGAAGGCTTCATTGCTGGTCAACTTGAGCTCGTCGGAAACTTTCTTGAGAAGATCGCCGGAGGAGAACACCTCGACCTGGCTCTTCACCCCTTCGGCATCGAAAAGCGGACGCTCGGCAGAAGTCTCGCCGTTGGGGCGGGTATAGATGGATTCACGGGCCTCGATCATGAGGCGTGCTTCGGCGCGGTAATCCGGTGTCAGGAGAAGGCAAATGGCCCAGGCAAGCGCCGCCATGAGAAGCGCGCCGCCCACAATGAACAGCCAGTGACGGCGCAGGCTGGAGAACAGCGCACCGATATCAATATCTGCGTCCCTTGATAACGGATCGACTTCTGCCATTCCCCATTCTCCATGGACTTCGCGAGTGCGCTTGCGCGCGTGATCGCTCTCGCCCGCGTGGGATGAAACACCCCCGAATCTGGGCGGAAGGTAAAGGAACAAGGTAACCAGAGGGTTAAGCAGGGTAAGTTCGCCACCGTGACGAAGCATAAAGATTTTGCACCGGACCCTGTCTTCTTTACCAGCCATTAACCCTAATCAATCGATAACGCTTGCAACCGATATTCGTAATCGCGCTGTCGGTACCGCGTCGATTGCGTGCGTTGAGAAATATTGCTTTTCGGAAGAACCGAGGCGGAAAATGACGGCGAAGACAATTCAGAACAAGCGCAAAGGCCACACTCTGCTCGTGGCACTCGGCCTTGCCGCCATGACGCTTTCTGCCTGCTCCAGCTATCGCCCTGCCCCGCCCGCTTTCCACGAGGCGCTGAACCAGCCCTATATGCTGGATGCCGGCGACCGGGTGCGTATCACGGTTTTCGAGCAGCCGAGCCTTACCAATACCTATAGCGTCGATCAGGCTGGCTATATCGCTTTCCCGCTCGTGGGCAGCATTCCGGCACGCGGCAAGACATCCAAACAGCTGGAGGGCGTCATCGCATCCAAGCTGCGGGGCGGCTATCTGCGCGACCCTGACGTCAGCGCTGAAATCGACCGCTATCGTCCGATTTTCGTGATGGGCGAAGTGGGTGCTGCCGGCCAGTATTCCTATGTTCCGGGTATGACCGCGCAAAAAGCGATCGCCGCAGCGGGCGGTTTCAGCCCGCGCGCCAATCAGGAGAATGTCGATATCACGCGCCAGTTCAACGGCAAGGTCCTGACGGGCCGCGTGCTGATTTCCGATCCCATCCTGCCGGGCGACACGATCTATGTGCGCGAACGTCTATTCTGATGGCGATTGATGGCTGATGATACCAATGCCTCCCCGCTGCGCATCCTCCACTGCTTCCGCGAACCGACCGGCGGGCTCTTCCGCCACGTCCGCGATCTGGTGGGCCTGCAGGCGGAAAAAGGCCACGCGGTCGGCATTGTCTGCGACGCAACGACCGGCGGTCCGCGCGAAGACGCGCTTATGGAGGAATTGCGGCCAAAGCTCGCGCTCGGCCTTCACCGCATTGCCATGCAGCGCCGTGTCGGACTGGGCGATGCAGCGGCAGCCTACAAAACATATCGCATCATCAAGAAATTGCAGCCGGACATATTGCACGGACATGGCGCCAAGGGCGGCGTCTATGCGCGTTTGTTCGGCTCAGTCTTACGGGTATTAAGGTCTCGCGTAGCCCGTATCTATTCACCGCATGGCGGAAGCCTGCATTTTGACAGAAAGACGCGCCGCGGCGGCGCCGTCTTTCTGATCGAGAGGTTGCTGGCCCCTCTGACCGATGCGGTGATGTTCGTCTCGAACTTCGAAAAGCGTATTTACGAAGAAAAGGTAGGGAGGCCCTATGGCCTTCATGCCGTCATCTATAACGGCCTGGCCGAAGATGAATTCATACCCATCGCCGACGCAGCCGGTGCCAGCGATTTTCTGTTCGTGGGCACGATGCGCGAACTGAAGGGACCGGACGTCATGATCCGCGCCCTTGCCCGCCTGCGCGACCGGAACCAGCGCGCCCTCACCGCGACCATGGTGGGAGACGGCGCGGAAAAGCCCGGCTTCATCGCCCTTGCCGAAGAACTAGGCCTTTCCGGGCAAATCCGCTTTCTGCCCGGCATGGCTGCGCGCGAGGCCTTTGCCCTGGGGCGTATAATGGTGGTTCCGTCACGCGCCGAAGCGTTTCCCTATATCGTTCTGGAGGCGCTCGCTGCCGGAAAGTCCGTCATCGCCAGCAATGTTGGCGGCATTCCCGAAGTGTTTGGGCCTCGCTCCCCCGCACTGGTGGAGCCGGAGGAGGAGGCGCTTGCGCATAAGATGCTGGGCGTTGCGGATGATCCCGCAGCGTTTCGCGCCGCGATGCCGGACGCGGCGCGGTTGCATGAGCGTTTCAGCCTGCAAACCATGGCCCACTCGATCGAGACGATCTATTACGAGGCACATCCCGACCGGACAGTGCCGGAAGATTGACGGATACCCCTCACCCAACCATCGCGGCGAAGGGTTCGGAGGCGGACACAGCTCTGTCCACCTGTGACCGAAATCCGCCCCGCGCCGCAAAATAGATATAGTGGAAGGCGTCGGCACGCCCGCCGATCAACGATATATCCTCGCGTTGCCATTGCCAGGGCAGCATGTCCAGCTTGTCTTCAAACGGGTCGGATATGGTTGCGGACCAGAACGCGGCGACGCCGTTCGGCTTCAATGCCCGTTTCACCACCCTGAGCCCATCGTCCTCGTAGATGACTCCGTTGGCGGCGCGGACGGTAAAATCCGGTCCATTATCCGTATCCATCAGTATGGCATCATACCGGTCCTGCTCAGCGCGAAGGACATCCATCACGTCGGCAACCCGGACATCGACCCGCGGATCGTTCAGCGGATGATCGGCAAGATGGCCGATATGGGTCCGGTTCCAATCCACGATCTCTGGAACAAGCTCGCACACCGTCACCCTGGCGTCGGGTCCAAGCAAGTCAAGCGCGGCCCGAAGCGTGAAGCCCATGCCGAGCCCCCCGATCAGCATGTGTGACACCGCCCGTCCGTGCAGGCGAAGCGACCTCTCTGCCAATACGGTCTCGGACTGAAAGTTGACGTTCGACATCAATTCCAGGCCGTTATAACGGATTTCATAGATGTGATCGCGTTTTCGCAACAGAATTTCATCGCCGGCATGATTGCCCGCTCTCGCCAGTTCGGCCCAGATAGTCATGATCAACCCTAGCGCGCCTTGTCGAATGCCGCTAAGGGCTCGGACAAAACCGCATCAAAACAAACAGTTAATACGACCTTCAAAGGTCGCAGCGTGAATTGCTCTCATCAGGATTTTGGGTCGCTGTGCGGTCAGGCGCGCAGCAACCCCATGACATCGTCCGATCTGGTGCCGATCAGGAGTGGGAAGAGAGCCTGCCTGTTGACGGCAATATGCGCCGAACAGTTCGACGGCAAAATGCCGCTTGCTGCTTTATCTTCCAACGGTTCCATATCACCGTCCTAGGCAATATAATCCGACAAGGCAAGCCTTGCGGCTGCTTGGGTTGCGACAACTGGCGCATACCAGCAGCGGCTGCCAATGCTGTAACAGTGCGGGCAGAAATCTTTTTATTTTAGCCGTTGCTAACAGTAACGGCTTTCAGTCATGTATTTAATCGAGTGTTTACCTAAGCCATAAGCTTGTCCGGCGACGTTTATATTCTGCTTAGGACTTTGGGGCTAATCACTACGCGTCATTTTATGATCAGGGGCAATGTTGTGCGAGATAATGATGCGCTTTCTCCTTTTGGCCGAAAAGCCATGGAAGCCAGCAGCAAGCAGGATGCCGGGACACACGGTCCCGTGAAACTCGGCCCCCTTGCGCGCCAGATGGCAGAGCAATATCAGCGCGAAACATTTTCGCCGCTGATGTTGAGCGGCGTCATGCGCATGGTGGAGTTCGGGCTTGTCTTCCTGTCCGGCATTGCGAGCTTTCTGCTTTATGTCGGCCTCGGTACGCATCTCATCTTCTATTACCCACTCACAATCATCGCGGGGGGCGCGCTTTTCGTCCTGATGATGGAGATCAACGACGGCTATCAGATCAACGTGCTGCGCAGTCCAGGCCGTTATCTGCGGCGGCTGTTCATCAGCTGGGCTGCCGTACTGGGAACGCTGGCCATCGCCGGCTTCCTGATGAAGTCCTCCTCCGATTTCTCGCGCGGCTGGTTCCTTTACTGGGCGCTCAGCGCCTGTGTTCTACTCGTGCTCTCGCGTCTCTTCATCGCCTGGAAAATCAAGCGCTGGGCACGAAACGGCACGATGGAACGCCGCGCCGTCATCGTTGGCGGGGGGCCCAATGCAGAACTGCTCATTCGATCACTGGAACAGCAGCCCGACAACGATATCCGCATTTGCGGAATTTTCGACGATCGCGATGACAAGCGCTCGCCGCCCATCGTCGCGGGTTATCCCAAACTCGGCAATATCAATGAATTGATCGAGTTCGCCCGCATTGCCCGTATCGACATGCTGATCGTGTCGCTGCCGATCAGCGCCGAAGCCCGCGTGCTGGCCCTGTTGAAAAAGCTCTGGGTCCTGCCTGTCGATATTCGCCTTTCAGCCCTCAACAATCACCTGCGTTTCCGCCCGCGTGCCTATTCCTATGTGGGCGCGGTGCCAATGCTGGATATTTTCGACAAGCCGATCAACGATTGGGACTCCGTCGCCAAACGCGTCTTCGATGTCGTGTTCAGCATTCTGGGCATCGTTCTGCTTTCGCCCATCATGATCGGCACGGCGATTGCCATCAAGCTGGACAGCAAGGGTCCTGTGATCTTCAAGCAGAAGCGGCATGGCTTCAACAACGAAATCATCAATGTCTGGAAGTTCCGGTCGATGTACACCGAGATGTGCGACCCTTCTGCGAAGCAGGCCGTTACCAAAAACGACCCTCGCGTCACGCGTGTCGGGCGTTTCATTCGCAAGGCTTCCATCGACGAGCTGCCGCAGTTCTTCAATGTTCTGGCAGGCTCCCTGTCTCTCGTAGGCCCACGCCCGCATGCGGTCGCAGCCCATTCGCATAATGTACTCTATAACGAAGTGGTCGACGGCTATTTCGCACGGCACCGCGTGAAGCCCGGCGTCACCGGGTGGGCGCAGATCAACGGCTGGCGCGGCGAAATCGACAATGAAAACAAGATCCGTATGCGGACGGAATTCGATCTCTACTACATCGAAAACTGGTCGCTCTGGCTTGATCTCAAGATTCTGTTCCTGACGCCGATACGGCTCCTCAATACGGAAAACGCCTATTGACCAGCGTTGCGCAAAGGCTTGACGGAAATCCGCGTCCAGCTTTGACGCTGCCGGCGGATGCGGCGCGCAAGCGCGCGCTCAACCGCCTCATCGCCAACAGCGCAATCGGCCTCGGCGTCTTTCTGCTCGGCTTTGTGATGAGCGAGCCTGCGCCGTATGAACTCTACATGGTTGGCCTTATCGCGCTGGCATTGCTGTTCGGCCTGCGGTTGACGCGAACCAGCCTGATGCTGCTGGCGATCCTCGCGGTGTTCAATTTCGGCGGCATGATCTCGGTCATGCAGATGGCTGACGTCAAGAAAGCCCCGCTCTATATTGCCGTTTCGCTGTTTCTGGCTTTTACATCGGTATTCTTCGCGGCGGTGATCGAAGCAGACTACCGGCGCCTGCGAACCATCTTCAACGCCTATCTTCTCGTCGGCATGCTCTCGTCCCTCCTCGGCATTGCAGGTTATTTCGGTCTTTTCCCGGGAGCGGAAAACTTCACGCGTTATGGACGCGCGCAAGGCGCTTTTCAGGACCCCAATGTCTATGGGCCCTTCCTGATATTGCCGCTGACCTGGACGCTTTATCGCATCATGCGCGGGAGCCTGCGCGATGTGGCTGTCTATCTGCCGCTCTGCTGCCTGCTCACGCTTGGCGTACTGGTGTCCTTTTCGCGCGCGGCATGGGCGATGGTCCCCCTGTCTTTCGTCGTATTGTTTGGGGTGCTGTTTCTACAGACCAACAGCAATCGCTTCCGCCTTCGCCTGATCGCAATCGGTCTCCTTGCCGTTGTGGTCATCATTCTCGCGATCCTGATTATCCTGCAGATCCCCGGCGTCGGCGAGTTCTTTCGCGAGCGCGCACGTCTTGAACAAAGCTACGACAGCGCAAGGCTTGGACGTTTCGCGCGGCATTGGCTTGGAATGGTTCTGGCCACGCAGCGTCCTCTGGGTATCGGGCCGCTGGAATTCGGGCCGATGTTCGGCGAAGACACCCACAATATCTGGCTCAAGGCCGTGCTCGACTATGGCTGGATCGGCTTCATGGCTTTTCTGACACTGACATTTCTGACACTCGCGATCGGCTTCAAGCTGCTGTTTCGCAATCGCCCCTGGCAGCCATTTCTATTGGTGGCCTATGCAACCTATCTCGGGCATGTCCTGATCGGCAATGTCATCGATACCGATCACTGGCGTCATTTTTATCTGCTTTTCGGAATAATCTGGGGTTGTGCGGGGCTGGAATACAAGTATCAGCTTTCACTCAAACTCAAAGAAGGCTCAGGAGAGCAGAACCTTGCAATTCGCGATATACGCCGCCGCAGCCCTCTTTGAAATTGCCGGATGCTTCGCCTTCTGGGCATGGTTGAAACTCGACAAGTCACCGCTCTGGCTGGCGCCCGGCATGGTGTGCCTCGCATTGTTCGCCTATCTGCTGACACTGATTGAAAGCAATGTCGCCGGTCGCGCCTACGCGGCTTATGGCGGCATCTATATCATCGCGTCGATCCTTTGGATCTGGTTCGCAGAGGGCGCCCGCCCCGATCGCTGGGATGTCGTCGGCGCATGCACGGCCTTCGCCGGTACATGCATCATTCTGTTCGCGCCGCGCTCCTGATTTCGAAGCTGAGACCTGCAGCGCGCCTATAAGCGAGATGCCTGGAATTCGCCGCCGCCCATAAGCTTAGAGAGACGGGACGGACGCGGTTCTACTTCGATTACCCAGACCGCATATTGGCCCGGCATGTTACACCAGACATTCGCCCGGCGACGACCGTCAATCAGGATGTCCGTGTCCTGCGTGCGGACCACAACCAGACACCCGTCGACATAACGGGGCGCTTCCTCTGTCCGCACTTGCTTTTGTGCTGATCGGGCATCGCTGACTTTCTGCATCTGATCGAGAAGCTCACCAATACGGCGGTTCGACCATTTCTCACGGACGACATTTCCCCGAAACACGTCGACCCGCCGAAGGCCGTAAAGCCGGGTCCACTCGCGCGCCAATCTCTGGATCGCCAGCACCCCGTCGCGATGAAAGAAGAACAACGGCAATATATTCTCCCAGACCGGCTCGCGATTGACCGCCAGATGCGCCCGCCAGAAATCAAGCGTCTTGAAAAGGTGACTGATTCTCATCCGACGATACCCTCCTTCCCCCAATTTATTAGGAGAGGCATAGCTGCTATCGAAGGTGACAGATTGTCACAATTTCTTCACAATTTCGACACAATGCGCCGCTGCCGGATTGGAGCAACGTTTGCGATATCGCGCATGACGCAAAGTCCGTGTGCAATTTAACAGTTTCGAGAAATTATCCCTTGCGCACCAAGTCGTTATATTCTACGGCTTTCCCCGGCTCGGAGCGTAGCGCAGCCCGGTAGCGCACTTGACTGGGGGTCAAGGGGTCGTGGGTTCGAATCCCGCCGCTCCGACCATTTTTCCCCTTAAAATTTAATGCCTTGCAATTCCTTTCAATCGGGACTGCAATGGCATTGAAGGGAACGAAACGGAATCCAGGTCCCGTAAAGAGCGCCAGAAGTCCGGAATAATACTGAAAATTCCCGCACAGTTCCCCGACTCACTCTCCGCTGTTTCAAAAGAAAAATCCACTACCAGTAATTAGCCCGGCAGGGGGAATGTGGGGAGCCAATCCCCGAACACGGAAATTCGTTCAGAACGAGTGAAGAGGAGTTTGACTACACTATAAGATTGCGGTTACTTGCAGCGCGTTGGGGAACTATTGGGAGGGGGCCAATGATCGCCAGGCGTGACAATAATCGTTGCAATTGGACGTACAGCGAATTTGCGTCAGAACGATTTGGCGCGTGGGTCGGTTATAAACTTGACCCGATCAAGAAATCCGAAGGCAAGACCATTTATATTGCTGGAGCTGTTCGCTCCAATGGCAAGGTTATGGCTAATACCCAAATCGGCCTTGGTCACACGCCGGAATTCGCCATTGAGGAGTTTCTTAGAAATAACGGAATGCCGGTATCCGAAACAGCGCAGAAGAATTTCGCCAGGCTATTGTAAATTAAAACAAAGATTCGGAACGAGAGAAAAACTCGTGAGGTGCCCCCGTGTTTCATTCAAGCGGGAAACCAATAGCACGCCTTCCAACGATTGCATTTTTCATTTCGGATGCGTAACAAAATGACGTGATTGAAATGATCGCGCGTCCCAGAGGCGGTCCCGGGTAGAACGCCGTGGGTTCGAATCCCTCCGCTTCAACCCTTTCCTCCCCCCAAACCTTTATTTTCATACGATCTTTCCTTTGCACATAAAGTGCAAATCGGATTACCTCTGCCATGGTTGGCATGGAGGAGAGCATGAGGAACGTTCTGGTCACCGGTGGAAGTCGCGGCATCGGTCGCGCTGCTATCCTGCGCAGTGCGGCGCAGGGTTGGTCCGTGGCCTTGAATTATGCCGGGAACGAACGGGCTGCACAGCAAACAGCGGCCGAAGCAGCGAGGCTCGGTGCGAAAGCGCTGGCCATCCAGGGCGACATATCCAGCGAAGAGGACGTGATCGCCATGTTCGACAAGGCCGAAGCGGGGCTTGGTCCGCTGAAAGGCGTGGTCCTGAACGCCGGCATCGTGGCCCAGACTATGCCGCTTGCGGACATGAGCGCCGAGCGCCTGAAAACCATGTTCGACGTGAATGTTTATGGCACATATCTGTGCGCCCGCGAGGCGGCGCGACGCTTGCAGCCGGACAGCTCCATCGTCATCGTTTCGTCCATGGCGTCACGTCTCGGGTCGCCCTTTGAATATGTGGATTATGCCGGAGCGAAAGGTGCACTCGATACGCTGACGATCGGCCTGTCGAAGGAACTGGCGCCAAAGGGCATCCGGGTCAATGCGGTGCGACCGGGCCTGATCGATACCGATATTCATGCAAGCGGAGGCAACCCGGATCGCGCGGCGCGACTGGGCGCCGGTACGCCGGTGGGGCGGGCCGGAAAGGCGGAGGAGGTCGCCGAAGCCATTTTCTGGCTGTTGAACGACGCTCCCGCTTATGTCACCGGCACATTCATCGATGTTGCCGGCGGACGCTAGAGCGCTTCGGATTTAAACGGAATCGTCGGAAGCGCTCCAAGTATTTGTTTGCCGCGTTTTCCAACGCAAAACCGCTTCGCATTTTTGCTGGAAATGCTCTGGACGAGCGGTCATCGCTCGAAACTATTTCTCACGGAGCTGATAGGTTTCCGCGATGTAGCGATAGCCCTCACCTTCCCGCTTGAGATAGGCCAAGGCGGGAAACGGCATATGATAGCCGATGAAGGGCAGCCTGTCCGTCGCGATCATGTCGAACATGCGCTTGCGGGTCTGGACGGCGGCCTCCTTGTCGATATCGAAGGAAACGTGCCATTCGGGCCGCTGCAAGGTGATGACGAAATGGTTTGCCGTGTCCGAGATGAGCATGAGTGACTTGCCGCCCGTTTCGATCCGGAAAGCAAGGTGACCCGGCGTGTGGCCGTAGGCGGCCACGGAATGGATGCCGGATACGACCTCGCTGTCATCCCCCAGAAACGTCATCTTGTCGGCCAGAGGCTTGACGTTTTTTGCCACCATTTCGGCAACTGTCTTCGCGGGACTGTCGAGCCGCGCGGGGTCTGTCCAGAAATAGAACTCCTTCTGTCCCGCCGCGTATCGGGCATTGGCGAAGGCTGGCTTGCCGTCTTCCATCAACCCACCGATATGATCGGGGTGGAAATGGCTCAGCACGACCAGCGAGACATCATCCGTCTTGTAACCAGAGGCTTCCAGCGCGCTGGCCAGCCTGCCGAGCCCCGCCTCGCGAGCGCCAGCCCCCATGCCTGTGTCGAACAGCACAAGCTCCTTGCCTGTATTGATGAGCACCGGTGTGAAACTGTTGACGAAACGGTCAGCGGGCAGAAGGTTTTCCTCGAGAAGTGCGGCGACCGCCTTCGGGTCCTGTCCCACCGCATAAGTCTTTTCGGGCGCCTCGCCTGCCCTGCGCCCATCGGAAAGGGTGGTGATTTCGAAATCACCGAACTGGAAACGATGGAAGCCCGGATTTTCTACCTGTGAAGGATTTGGCACTTTGGAACCGCCTGTTTCGGCTGCTGCCCTGGCAAGCTCCAGCGGCGACAAGGCCAGTCCGGCCCCGGCAGCAGATGCTGTAACAATGAAATTACGTCTTGAGATGGTCATGGATCGATCTCCCGGCATAATCTGTGGTTAAGAACGGTAGAATACGCGAAAAAGCTCCCTGATACATGGGATGCGTGATCAAGTTTCTGTTGGGCTTTCCAGAAGCGTCAATCCTCTTGCCTCTGCCAGCAAGAATCACTATTTAAAATGCCGCGCGGGACGACCTGCGCCAGTGTTCGCATCGGGGACGGCCCCATAGGAGGAAGTCCTATGGCAGGACCGATCGAACAATTTGCAATCAAGCCCATCGTTGAACTTGGCGAAATCGGCGGACAGCCGGTTGCTTTCACCAATTCCGCACTTTTCATGATGCTGACAGCGCTGAGCGCGGCTGCATTCATGTTCCTCTCGTCCAAAAGGGGCAGCGTGGTCCCGGGACGCTGGCAGTCCTCCGCCGAGATTCTCTACGAATTCGTGTCGAAGACATTGCGCGAGAATGCCGGTGAGAAAGGCATGACCTTCTTCCCCCTCGTCTTCTCGCTGTTTCTGTTCATCCTGTTCGCCAATCTGATCGGCATGTTTCCCTACGCATTCACGGTGACCAGCCATATCATCGTGACCTTCGCGCTGGCCATGCTCGTCTTTCTGACAGTGACGATCTACGGGCTTGTGCGCCACGGCTTCGGGTTCTTCCGGCTGTTCATGCCTGCGGGCGTACCGGTCGTGCTCGCACCGATCATCGTGCCGATAGAGATCATGTCCTATATCTCGCGCCCGGTCAGTCATTCAGTCCGTCTCTTCGCCGTCATGCTGGCGGGGCACATCACGCTGAAGGTCTTTGCCGGCTTCGTCATCGGGCTCGGCAGCCTTGGAACGCTAGGCATATTGACCGCCGTACTGCCGCTTGCCATGACCGTCGCGCTGACGGCGCTCGAATTGCTGATGGCGATCATTCAGGCTTATGTCTTCACCATGCTGACCTGCATGTATCTCAACGATGCACTGCATCCGTCGCACTGATCAAGGACTTCGCAGGAAGGACGACCTTCCTGCCCTCATCAACGAACGGGACGGCCCGTTCAGAACCCTCATCAGGGAGCATTAAAATGGCATGGATTTATCTGGCCGTGGCCGGGATTCTCGAAGTTGTCTGGGCCTTCTTCATGAAAAAATCGGAAGGGTTTTCCCTTCTCAAACCGAGCGTCATCACCATCGTGACGATGATCGGCAGCTTCGCTCTGTTGTCGATAGCCATGCGCAGCCTGCCGCTCGGCACGGCCTATGCAATATGGACGGGTATCGGCGCGGTGGGCGCTTTCGTGGTGGGGATCGTCATCCTCGGCGAAGCGGCCACCTTCTTCCGCGTCGCAAGCGTGACGCTGATCCTCGCCGGTATCATCGGATTGAAACTCTCATCCAGTTGATCCAGTTCGCCTACAAAAGAAAAGGGAGGCAAAAGCCTCCCTTTTTCATGGGTTAGAGTCGATCAGCGAACCTGATCGAGAAGACGCTTGCATTCGAGCAGGTCGAATAATGCCTCCTGCAACAGCGAGCGATTATCCTTCGACGGACGCCTTCCATCAGCGCCAATGGGACCATCTTCCTCGCCCTTCAGGAGACCGAAAAGCTTGCGGGCCGGTTGCGGCGCCTTGATGCCGCTAGGCAAAGCCATTTCATTATCCGCCGCCTCTTCGGCAGCCCGCTTGTCGGCGGCGGCCTGCTTCTGGCGCGTGATCGCCTCTATGGCCTGCACGTCGCCATTGCCAAGCGCGATGATGAACTGCGCATTGTTTTCGCGGAGCAGACGCTGCACACCCTTGATGGTGTAGCCCTGATCATAGAGGAGATGGCGAATGCCCTTCAGCAATTCCACGTCGAGCGGGCGATAATATCGGCGGCCACCGCCACGCTTCATTGGCTTGATCTGGGTAAAGCGTGTTTCCCAGAAACGCAGCACATGCTGCGGAAGATCGAGGTCCTCCGCTACTTCGCTGATCGTCCTGAACGCATCAGGGCTCTTGTCCATTCCACTTGCCCTTTCCAGAGGTTCGGGTTTCGCCGTCGCGGCGCAACCTCGCCGATCCAGATAGTTCAACTCGCCAACGCGAACGCGCTTGCTACACAAAAGGCGTTTCAGCATCGGATTTTAAAGGACGGGGAGTTAACAATCTCCAGCATGCAAAAAGGCACGGCTCAACGTCATTCAAAACCGGACGGCGCTCAACGCAAACTCTTTCTGAAAAACCTGCCATTTTTCAGATTGCAATATAGCAAAGCGATTCGCCCTGCAAAATCCATTATATAATATCAGAGCTTTATAAGCATCCCTTCACGCAGAACGGAAGGCAGCGCGGCTGGCACCGGCGCATAGTTAGAGCGGTTCCTGTTCTAACAGGAACGCCGGAACCGCTCTGACTACTTGTTTTATCGCATTATCCAACACATCGAAGCGGGTTAAGAAATCAGTCCAGTGAACTGATTTCACCGCGTAGACGTTTCACACTTTTGCTGGAAATGCTCTAGCCATGCAAATGGCAACCTGCATCAGGCAAAAGCCGGTCCCTTTGCGCTTGACCCGGGGTCAGGCGCAGAAGGAACCGATGTCAGTTTGAGATGATGGCGCAAAAACAAAAATGCCGCCCGTTGGGCAGCATTTCAGGAATTATTTCTGGCTTTTGGCTTCGCGCTTCTGATGTTCCTGCAGAATACGCTGCTTGAGAACGTTAGAAGCTTTGAAAGTCATCACACGGCGGGGAAGAATTGGAACTTCCTCGCCTGTTTTCGGATTACGGCCAATGCGCTCGTTCTTGTCGCGAACCTGAAATGTCGCGAAGGACGACAATTTCACCGTTTCGCCGTTGACGATAGCGTCACAGACTTCGTCGAGGATCATCTCGACAAGAGCCGCCGACTCCGTTCTGGAAAGGCCTACCTTCCGGTAAACAGCCTCTGCCAGATCAGCTCGCGTGACCGTTTTACCTCCCATGACCGAACCTGCCTGGTTAGCGTTTGAACAGATAATATCCTTACGTGACAGGACGTTACACAAATAAAAGCGCAACGGTCAAGCAGCGAGTTTCCTCACGGCAGATCAAATTTATCGCTTACCAACGCAACAGAACCGCGCCCCAGGTGAATCCGCCGCCCATTGCCTCCAGAAGAACGAGGTCGCCCTTCTTGATGCGACCGTCCGCAACAGCGGTTGCGAGCGCCAGCGGAACCGAGGCAGCAGAGGTGTTGCCATGACGGTCAACGGTGATGACCACCTTGTTTTCCGCAATATTCAGCTTCTTGGCGGAAGCGTCGATAATGCGCTTATTGGCCTGGTGCGGGACGAACCAGTCGATATCCTCGGCAGTAAGGCCGGTTTCATCGAACGAGGCCTCGATAACGTCGGTGATCATGCCGACTGCGTGCTTGAAGACTTCGCGGCCTTCCATGCGCAGGTGGCCGACGGTCTGCGTCGTGGACGGGCCGCCATCGACAAAGAGCTTTTCCTTGTGATTGCCGTCCGAACGCAGGTTGGCGGCGAGAACGCCGCGATCCGAGGTCAGGCCATTGCCCTCGGCGGCTTCCAGCACGAGCGCACCGGCGCCATCGCCGAAAAGAACGCAGGTCGTGCGGTCACTCCAGTCGAGAATACGCGAAAAGGTTTCCGCGCCAATGACCAGAACGCGCTTCGCCATGCCGCCGCGGATATAGAGGTCCGCCGTGGTGATGGCATAGATGAAGCCGCTGCACACGGCCTGCATGTCGAATGCAAAACCGGTGGTGATTCCAAGCTCGCGCTGGATTTCCACGGCACTGGCCGGAAACGTATGGTTGGGTGTGGAGGTGGCCAGCAAGACGAGATCGATATCGGTCGGCTGCAAGCCTGCATTCTCGATCGCCGCGCGCGCTGCTGCGGTGCCAAGCGAAACCGTGGTTTCATCGTCGCCCGCAATGTGACGTTCACGGATACCCGTGCGCTGCACGATCCATTCGTCCGAGGTTTCGATGATACCTTCGAAATCGGTATTCTTCATGACCCGCTTCGGCAATGCCGAACCGATACCCCGCACGACAGATCTTATCATCTCTTATTTCCTGTCCTTACATGCGACCGGCGCGGCGAACATCGTGCGCGCAGTCGAGAATTCTGGCCCTACACATAACCGGTAAAAGTTACTTCACCGCTTCGGCGCCGAAGGATATCCGGCAATCCGCAAGTCTTTCAAATGCACTTCCTGGATGGCGTTGCGGAATTCAAGCCTTCGCAGCCTCGTCACCTTCACTCGAAACATGCGGATGACTGTGGTGGAAATGCGCCAGATCGGCCTCGATCTTTTCCAGAAGGCGATTTCTCACCATGTCATAGCCGACTTCCACCGCCGAACAGAAGCCTTCGGCATTCGCGCTGCCATGACTTTTGATAACAATTCCGCTCAAGCCAAGGAAAACGCCGCCATTGACCTTGTTCGGGTCCATTTTCTCGCGCAGGCGGTCGAACGCGCCCTTGGCGAAAACGTAGCCAATCTTGGCAAGCAGCGTGCGGCTCATGGCCTGACGCAGCAGCTCCGCCATCTGGCGGGCCGTGCCTTCCGCGGCCTTGAGCGCGATATTTCCGGTGAAACCTTCGGTCACGACCACATCCACCGTACCCTTGCCGATGTCGTTGCCTTCAACAAAACCGGAATAGGCAAGTCCTTCAAGCGGCGTATCGCGCAGAATCTGGCCTGCTTCCTTGATCTCGTCGAGGCCCTTGACCTCTTCCGTGCCGACATTGAGAAGCCCGACGGTCGGCTTGCGCACCTCGAACAGGGCACGCGCCATACCCGCGCCCATGACGGCATAGTCGACGAGCTGGCGCGCATCGGCGCCAATGGTGGCGCCTATATCGAGGACGATGCTTTCACCGCGCAGCGTTGGCCAGATGCCCGCAATCGCCGGACGCTCGACATCCGACATCATACGCAGGCAAAACTTGGACATGGCCATAAGCGCGCCGGTATTGCCGGCGGAGATACATGCCTGGGCGTCGCCGGTCTTTACGGCCTCAATGGCCTGCCACATGGACGATTTGCCACGACCGGCGCGCAGGGCCTGGCTTGGCTTGTCGTCCATGCTGATGGCAACCTCGCTCGCGCGGAACTCCGATGCGGCCTTCAGCTTCGGATAGCGTGCCAGCACCGGCTCCACCTGCGCGGGGAGACCGAAGAATATGAAGCGGATGTCAGGATGACGCTCAAGCGCCTTCGCTGCGCCGGGGATGACCACTTCAGGGCCAAAATCACCGCCCATCGCGTCAATCGAAATTTTGATCACTCTTGATTATTCCTGTGCGACCCTGCTCCTGCTCTGCCTTTTGCAGCAGACAGGTTTTCGGCGAAAATAGTGCTTTTGCGTTTCCACACAACCAAATTCTGACAAACTCACTGTGAATTACGGCTTCTTTTGCCATTCCGAAAGTTTCGCAAATGGCGAAACGGGCTTCTCTTCCCCATCATCGTCCCCGAAAACCTTCGGCTCGCTATCGTCCGGCAAGCCTGGCTTGCGGGGATAGGGATCGATGGCGAGATCGAAGAATTCCTCCGCAATCGCACCGACATCGATCTTGTCGCCGACAAAAACTTCCGGACTGTCCGCGCCTTCCGCATCGAGCAGCATTTCGCCGCTATCATCAAGCTGAATTCGCGCCAGCCGTGAATTTTTCGGCACGAAAATCGTATCGACTTCCTCGGCAATGCTGTTGGTCAGCGGTTCCAGCGTCACGACGCAGGATTGAACGATTTCCGCGTCGATACGGCCACGCACCCGGATACCATCCTTTTTCCAAGGCGTAATCAGAAACTCTGCGGCAAAGGCATTCACGGCCTCAAGCCCATGGTCTGCCGCGAGCGCTGCGCGCTCTTTCTCATCCGTGCCTATTTTCACCGTTACGCCCTTTTGCGGCAGGTGAAGAACCGGAACAGGATAGGTGAGCGCCGGTTTATCAGTCATTCTCATTGGCCTTTTTCAGCATTGTTCGTTGGCGCAAAGTCGCCTTTGGCGCGCATCTTATCCGAAAACTGTTTTACACTTTTCAGGATGCGCTCTTAAGTTTTGTTCCCATGCATGTCTCCCAAAACCGGTTCCCACTTTTCGGAGACATGCTTTAGTCTGCATCCATATAGGAAATGTCGCCTGCCACCAAAGCGTCGTCTGCAATTTTTTGCAGCCGGTCGCGGCACGCCAGCACATATTCAGCCAAATGGTGGGCATGCGGCCAGAATTCGAGATCCGGGCGGATGTTTCGCGTCAGGGCCGCCGCCAGCGCATCGCCATCATTCGCGTCGAGCGCCTCGCCATAAGCCGCGACGCGGCCATAGAACATGCGCGCAAGCTTTTTCATGCGCTTCGGCACGCCCTGGTCGCCGATGCCCAGTTCGCGAAGCGAATGGTCGACATCCTTGAAAAACTCGTCGGCGATTTCCTGCGCGAGATCGGCAAGCGCCCTGTTTTCTCCCCTCATGCGGTGAAGCGCGAGGAAAATATGAAGGGAAAGCATTTCATAACGGCCCAGCGGCGTGTCAGGCACCTGAAATTGTGCATAGAACCGTTTTTGCCGCGCCGCCGCCACGATCACCTCGTAAACGCGAAGCATAATTGCCTCGTTTGCTTTGGATTTGCGGCGGAAAAGTTGGAGAATCATGTCCGTACGACCGTTCCAGTTGCATAAATAAGCAAGGTGGTTTACCGAAGTTCTCCCGACGGCGAAAGTGCCGCGCTGATTTAGAATGTATGGAGAGGTCTTTGTTGCAGCGAATTTTTCCAAGCATGCGCACGCAGCGTGCTCTTCTCGCAGGCACGGCAATTCTCGTCTCAGTGGCGCTTGCGGGGTGCAATACTGCATCCACGCTTAATCCGTCCGAAACTCTGACAGAGGGTTACGTACTCGATCAGAACGCGCTTGATTCGGTCCCTGTCGGCTCCAGCCGCGAGCAGGTGCTTCTGGCGCTCGGCACGCCGTCCACCACCGCGACCTTCGACAATGAAGTGTTCTATTACATTTCGCAGAAGCGTTACCGCGCCGCGCAGTTCATGAAGCCGAAGATCATCGAGCGACAGATCCTCGCCATCTATTTCGACAAGGACGGCAAGGTCGAGCACATCGCCAATTACGGCCTGAAGGACGGCAAGCTGTTCGATTTCGTGTCGCGCACGACGCCGACCGGCGGCAAGGACCAGAGCTTCCTCGGCCAGATCATTCAGGGCGTGTCCAAGGCCCCGACATCCTTGCCGGGCGCCGCAGGCGGCCCCAGCAACTGATCCTGCCGATACCTCCAAAACGAAAAACCCGCCTTCACGGCGGGTTTTCTTTGTTTGAAGCTCAGTCCGTCAGGACATATGCGCCAGCACAGCCAGCAGCAGCAGGGCCACGATGTTGGTGATCTTGATCGCCGGATTGACGGCTGGACCGGCAGTATCCTTGTAGGGATCGCCGACCGTATCGCCCGTCACCGATGCCTTGTGCGCTTCCGAACCTTTCAGGTGCTTCACGCCATCGGCATCGGTAAACCCGTCCTCGAAGCTCTTCTTGGCGTTGTCCCATGCACCGCCACCAGATGTCATGGAAATTGCGACGAACAGGCCATTGATGATGACGCCCAGAAGCGATGCACCAAGGGCTGCAAAGGCCGCAGCCTTGGAGCCTGAAATAAGCAAAACGCCGAAATAGACGACAATCGGCGCCAGCACAGGCAGGAGCGACGGGATGATCATTTCGCGGATTGCCGCCTTCGTCAGAAGATCGACCGCACGGGCATAATCCGGGCGTTCCTTGCCGGTCATGATGCCCGGCTTCTCGCGGAACTGGCGGCGCACCTCCTGAACCACCGCGCCCCCGGCCCGGCCCACGGCGGTCATCGCCATGCCACCGAACAGATAAGGGATAAGGCCGCCAAAGATCAGTCCCGCAACTACATAGGGGTTGGAGAGATCGAAGGAGACAGGCCCCATATCCGCGAAATAGGGATAGGTCTGCCCGTTGGCGGCAAAATAGGCCAGATCGTTGGAATAAGCCGCAAACAGCACCAGCGCACCAAGCCCCGCCGAACCGATGGCGTAGCCCTTGGTGACAGCCTTGGTTGTGTTGCCCACGGCATCCAGTGCATCGGTGGCCTTGCGGACTTCCGGGTCGAGACCGGCCATTTCCGCGATGCCGCCGGCATTGTCGGTAACCGGGCCGAAAGCATCGAGCGCTACGATCATGCCCGCAATGCCGAGCATGGCGGTAACGGCGATAGCGGTCCCGAACAGGCCCGCAAGCTGGTAGGTCGAGATAATGCCGCCAACGATCACGATTGCCGGAAGCGCGGTCGATTCCAGCGAAACCGCCAGCCCCTGGATGACGTTGGTGCCGTGCCCCGTCACAGAGGCCTGCGCGATGGAATTGACCGGGCGCTTGTTGGTGCCGGTATAATATTCCGTAATCACCACGATCAGACCGGTAACGATGAGGCCGATCAGCCCGCAGATGAAGAGATTGGTGCCAGTGATGCTTTTTCCGGCGACCGTTCCGATCTCGCCCCAGCCGATCGTCAGCGTGTTGGCGACGGCAAGCCCGACAATGGAAAGCAGGCCCGTTGCGATCAGCCCCTTGTAGAGCGCGCCCATGATGGAGCCATCGACGCTGAGCTTGACGAAGAAAGTGCCCACGATCGACGTAATCACGCAGGCGCCGCAGATCATCAGCGGATAGAGCATGACGCTTGAAAGAACATCCGATCCGTTGAAGAAGATCGCGCCGAGAACCATGGTGGCAACAACTGTCACCGCATAGGTTTCAAACAGGTCGGCGGCCATGCCTGCGCAATCGCCGACATTATCGCCGACATTGTCCGCAATGGTCGCGGGGTTGCGCGGGTCATCCTCCGGGATACCGGCTTCCACCTTGCCGACGAGATCTCCGCCAACGTCTGCGCCCTTGGTGAAGATGCCGCCGCCAAGACGCGCAAAGATGGAAATAAGCGAAGCGCCGAAGCCGAGCGACACCAGCGCATCGATAACGGTGCGATCAGAGGGCGCGTAACCAAGCCAGACGGTGAGAATGAAATAGTAGACGGAGACGCCGAGCAGCGCGAGCCCGGCCACCAGAAGACCGGTAATGGCCCCGGACTTGAAGGCCAATTCCAGCCCCCCGGCAAGGCTGAGCGATGCCGCCTGCGCAGTGCGCACATTGGCGCGAACCGAAACGTGCATTCCGATGAAGCCGGTGACGCCCGACAGAACTGCACCGATCAAAAAGCCGATTGCCGCACTGATCGACAGCAGATACCAGGCGGCGAGAAAAACCACGACGCCAACGATGGCAATCGTTGAATATTGTCTTGTGAGATAGGCTGAGGCACCCTCGCGGATGGCTTCAGCAATTTCCTGCATGCGCTGCGTCCCCTGATCGGCTGCGAGAACCGAACGGATCGCCCATATGGCGAAAAGAACGGAAAGCACGCCGCAGGCAATGACGAGAACTAAGACTGCCACTCCCATTTGCATAAAGGCCAACTCCCATTGAGCGCATCCCGAAAAATGTGAAACGATTTTCGGAAAATATGCGCGGCCACCCAGACAATTGGAGCGCCGGCCTGCCGCAACAGATCGGAACGCGCTCCATAGCTCGCGCTGGCTGCCGTCTGACCGCGAGCCGCGATGTCGGCAGACACGTGCGCAGGATAGGCCCGAAAACCCCTCCCCGGACCCGACTGAGCGGCATGGAAGTGCCTGAAGCCAATGCAAGATACCGGGCTTCTTCGGTATATTCGCCAGGAAACTTACGCCTTGGATTCAATGAATTGGCGCGATTCCCTGCATTTCAGCATTCTCAATGCCGCGCGACCAACATGCGAAACGGTTTAACAAACGTCAAGTCGTTCTTTGCCAGCGTACAATGAAAGAAGGGCTGCGATTTCTCACAGCCCTTCTTTCAGGATTATCGTCGGCGAAGCCGGATCAGCGCGGCTTCACGCCACGGCTCTCGCCACGAATGACAAACGCCAGACGATCGAGCACGGCATTGACCAGCTTCGGCTCTTCCTCCGTATAGAAGGCCTTGGCGATATCGACATATTCCGACACGATGACTGCCGTCGGCACGTCCTTGCGCGTCTGCAATTCCCATGCACCGGCGCGGAGAATGGCGCGCAGCGTCGAATCGAGACGCGACAGCGGCCAGTCCTCCGTCAGCGCCTGATGGATCATCGGGTCGAGCTTCAGCTGCTCATCCACGACGCCGGCTACGATTGCGCGGAACCATTGCGGATCGGCATCGAGATACTGCGTGCCGTCCACTTCCTTGCCGAGGCGGAAAGCTTCGTATTCGGCCACCACTTCCAGGACGCCCGTCCCGGCCACATCCATCTGATAGAGCGCTTGCACGGCAGCAAGACGGGCGACGCCGCGCTTGTTGGCCATGCGCGGGGCATTGGGAGTCGGGCGGCCTCCGGTAGAAGAACTCATAACGATCAGACTCCGAACTTCTTGCGCAGGTCGATCATGGTCAGTGCGGCGCGGGCAGCAAAACCGCCCTTGTCCTTGTCAGCGCGGCGGGCGCGAACCCATGCCTGCTCTTCGTTCTCGACGGTCAGGATGCCGTTGCCGATGGCGATGCTCTCCTCGACCGAAAGGTCGGTGAGCGCGCGACAGGATTCATTGGCAACGATATCGAAGTGATAGGTTTCACCACGGATGACCGTGCCCAGCGCGACATAGCCATCATATTCCGTGCCGCCATTTTCTTCACCGTCGAGCGCAAAGGAAATCGTCGCCGGAATTTCGAGAGCGCCGGGAACCGTCACGACATCATAGGTCGCCCCTGCCTCATCCAAGGCTGCCTTTGCGCCATCCAGAAGCGCGTCGGCGAGATCATCGTAGAAACGCGCTTCAACAATAAGCAAATGCGGCGCATGCGCCTCGTGCTTGGACATGAGAGACTCCATGACAAATCTTGCGGACCGCAACGATTGCGGTCAACGCTTAAAATCGGGAAATGCTGTTACAGCTTTAGAGTTTTAGGCTCTAAGCCTATTTCTGATATTGCGCAAGCCTTGCTGCGTATCGTGCCAGCTGGTCGATCTCGATATTTACCTTATCGCCCGCTTTCCGCTCGCCCCATGTTGTGACTTCCAGCGAGTGGCGGATCAGGAGCACATCGAACTCGTTTCCATCGACACCATTGACCGTCAGCGACGTACCATCAAGGGCAACCGAACCCTTCTGGGCGATGAACGGTGCCAGTTCTTCCGGCGCGCGCAAGGTGAAACGCACGGCGTCGCCCTCTTCCTTGCGGTCGATGATTTCAGCCTGTCCGTCCACATGGCCGGAAACCAGATGACCGCCCATTTCGTCGCCAAGCTTCAGCGAACGCTCCAGATTGATGTTGCGTCCGTTCTGCCAAGCGGAGATCGTGGTGAGGCGCAGCGCCTCTTCCCATGCCTCCACCTCGAACCAGCGGGCATTGGTGCCTTTTTCCGGCAGCGCCACCACCGTCAGGCAGACCCCGGAACAGGCAATCGACGCGCCCAGTTCAATCGTTTCCGGGTCATAGGCGGTCTCGATACGCAGAAGGACGCCTTCATTCAGCGGCTTGATCCGGTCAACCTTGCCTATATCGGTGATAATGCCTGTAAACATCAAATCTTCCTTACATATTCTGCATAGGCATCGTCGCCATAGCGCGCCTGCCTCAGAATTTTGAATTCGTCTGCGATATGGGTTTCAAGGCCGTCCACGGCAACCCCATGTTCCGAGCCGATTTCAACCGGCGAACGGAAGATGGCAAGCCGGTCCACCAGCCCCTCGTCGAGAAAGCTCTTTGCAACGCCCGCGCCGCCTTCAACGAGAACCGAGGAAATGCCCTGCGCGGCAAGATCGTCCATCAACTCGGGCAATGCGATGCGGCAATCGTCGGCTTCGGTCGCGAGGATGCGGCAACCGGCAGCCGTCAACTCATAACGCCGTTCGGGCGACGCCTCCTCGCCGCAGGCGATCCACAAGGGCTGGGCATCGGTGGTCTGTACGAGTCTTGACGAAAGCGGCAGGCGCAATCCGCCATCGAGCACCACGCGGACCGGCGAACGCTGTCCCAGCCCCCGAAGGCGGCAGTTCAGAACGGGATCATCCGCAAGCGCTGTTTCAATACCGATCAGGATAACATCTGTCTGCGCGCGGAGGATATGGGACTGCGCACGCGCAATCGGTCCCGTTATCGCGACCTGTCCCTCGCCGCGCCTGCCGATCATGCCATCAGCGGAAAGCGCAAGTTTCAGAATCACTTCCGGGCGCTTCTTCGCAGATCGATTCAGATAGCCCGCCAGATCGTCGGCAGCCTGATCGGCGAGAATGCCGGGTACGACCTCTATCCCTGCTTCACGCAGGATGGCGAAGCCCTTTCCGCTGACCCGCTCGTCCGGATCGGTCGCCGCCGCCACGACACGCGCCACCCCTGCCCGCACCAGCGTTTCGGCGCAGGGCGGCGTGCGCCCGTGATGGGCGCATGGCTCCAGCGTCACATAAGCCGTCGCGCCACGCGCGGCGTCTCCCGCCTCCGCCAGCGCCTGCGGTTCCGCATGGGGCCTGCCGCCCAGCGCGGTCACGCCGCGCCCGACGATGACGCCATCCTTGACAATGATCGTGCCGACGGACGGATTGGTGCCGGTCAGCCCCTTGTGACGGCGCGCATAACGGATCGTCGCCTCCATGAAGCGAACATCATCCGAAGTCACGTCCGAATGCGGAAACTTGCTGCCACTCATGCTCAAGCGTCCAGATCGTCCTCGGTTTCAGGAACCGTCAGCTCGTCGATGACATTGTGGAAATCGACGGCCTTGCTGAAATTGCGATAGACTGACGCAAAGCGGATATAGGCGATATCGTCGATGCCTTTCAGCGCATCCATGGCCAGCCGCCCGATCTCGTCGGAGGTGACTTCCGCTTCGCCTGAACTTTCAAGCTGGCGGACAATGCCTGAAATAGCCCGTTCAACCCGGTCATTATCGACATCGCGCTTGCGCAACGCCACCTCGATGGACCGCGTGAGCTTGTCGCGATCGAAAGGAACGCGACGCCCGCTTTTCTTCACGACCATCAGGTCGCGCAACTGCACGCGCTCGAAGGTCGTGAAACGCCCGCCGCAAACCGAGCAGACACGACGCCGGCGGATGACAGCACCGTCTTCCGCCGGGCGGGAATCCTTCACTTGCGTATCTTCAGACTGGCAATAGGGACAACGCATGGAACTCTTTCAATTTCAATATCGGCAGCTTCAAAACTGGCAACCTTAACACTGGCAATGGACCGCTCATATGTGGGGTCACTCCCCTTGAAAACTCAAGAGCGCGCTCTCCGTAGCCGATTCCTGCCGATCATAGCCGATTAGTGGCAATCCACCTACCGGATGGGAGAATGAAAAAAACCCCGCTCAACAGGGTTGAACGGGGTTTTCTCTCGATCATGGAAACCGGCTTATCCCTGATAACCGTACATCGGGAAACGGTCGGTAAGCGCGATGACCTTTTCCTTCACGGCCTGTTCGACAGCGGCATTGCCTTCGTCGGAATTGGCAACCTTCAGGCCGTCGAGAACTTCGGCGATCAGCGAACCGATTTCCTTGAATTCAGCAACGCCGAAACCACGCGTCGTGCCGGCAGGCGTGCCAAGACGAACGCCGGACGTGACGAACGGCTTTTCAGGGTCGAACGGAATGCCGTTCTTGTTGCAGGTGATGTTGGCGCGGCCAAGAGCAGCTTCTGCACGCTTGCCCGTCGCGTTCTTCGGGCGCAGGTCAACCAGCATCAGGTGGTTGTCGGTGCCGCCCGAAACAATGTCGAGGCCGTGGGACTTCAGCTCTTCGGCCAGTGCGCGCGCATTGTCGACGACGTTCTTCGCATAGAGCTTGAACTCCGGCTTCAGTGCTTCCGCGAAGGCGACAGCCTTGCCAGCGATGACGTGCATCAGCGGGCCACCCTGAAGGCCGGGGAAGACAGCCGAATTGATCTTCTTGGCGATGTCGGCATCGTTGGTGAGGATCATGCCGCCACGCGGACCGCGAAGCGACTTGTGCGTCGTCGTGGTGCAGACATGCGCATGCGGGACCGGCGAAGGATGAACGCCACCGGCAACCAGCCCGGCGATATGCGCCATGTCGACCATGAGATAGGCGCCGACTTCGTCGGCAATCTCGCGGAAGCGCTTCCAGTCCCAGATACGCGAATAGGCGGTGCCACCGGCAAGGATGAGCTTCGGCTTGTTTTCGCGTGCAAGGCGGGCAACTTCGTCCATGTCGAGCAGGTGGTCGTCCTTGCGGACGCCGTAGGAAACGACATTGAACCACTTGCCGGACATGTTGACCGGCGAACCATGCGTCAGGTGGCCACCGGAATTCAGGTCGAGGCCCATGAACGTGTCGCCCGGCTGGAGCAGCGCGAGGAACACGGCCTGGTTCATCTGGCTGCCGGAATTCGGCTGAACGTTGGCAAATTCTGCGCCGAAGAGCTTTTTGGCGCGTTCGATGGCCAGTTCTTCCACAACGTCGACATACTGGCAGCCGCCGTAATAGCGCTTGCCCGGATAGCCTTCGGCATATTTGTTGGTAAGGATGGAACCCTGTGCTTCCAGAACAGCGCGCGAAACGATGTTTTCCGAGGCGATCAGCTCGATTTCATGACGCTGACGACCGAGTTCGTTGCGAATTGCACCGAAAATCTCGGAATCGATGTCCTCGAGGCTTGCATTGAAGAAAACGTCGGAAGACGCGTTCTTGGCGGCGGCGTTGGCTTGAGACATGTTTCACACCCTCCGGGTTAGCCGGTAAAAGCTATATGGATGAGGCGCATTATCACACTTGAGCGCACAAGGCCAATGGCCGCAAAGCGAAAAGCTTATTCCAAAATGCGGCAAACCGATTTGATAATTGAGCCAAGACGAAAAAGCCGCCCGGAACGGGTCCGGACGGCTTGAAACGCGCAGTCGAGATGAGAATCAGGTGTCGGTGCCAAGCGCGAGGGCCGTTGCACCGTCCATCTTGTAAATGTCGTCGCGGAACTGCACCACGCCGTCGCCGGTGGACCATGCGGAAATGTAGACGAAGTGCAGCGGAACCGGATCGGCAACCTGGATCGGCGTGTTCGTACCCGACTTGATCGTATTTTCGATGGTCTGGCGATCCCAACCGGCCGTGTTCTTCAACAGCCATACGTCGAGATCGCGGACATTCTGGACGCGGACGCAGCCGGAAGAGTCGAAGCGCATGAGCTTGTTGAAATAGCTCTTCTGCGGCGTGTCGTGCATATAGACCTGATGCTGATTGTGGAAGTTGATCTTGGTCGAGGACATGGCGTTGATCTTGCCCGGGTCCTGACGGAACATCAGCTTCACTGCATCATCCGTGTTCCAGTCCACGGTTTCAGGCGCAACTTCCTGACCGGACTGGTCGTAGAGACGGATTTTGTTCTTCGCCAGATATTGCGGATCCTTCCGCATCAGCGGAATGATGTCCTTCTGGATGATCGACTTGGGCGCGGTCCAGTAAGGATTGAGAATGACTTCGTGAATCTTTGAGTTCAGGATCGGCGTCTGGCGATCGATCTTGCCGACAACCGCCGTATGACGCTGCACGACGCTGCCGCCTTCAACGGCTTCGATGCGCGCGGCCGGAATGTTGACCATCACGAAACGCTGTTCCTGCATGCCCTGATCGGCCAGTGGCGAAAGCCGCTGGAGATTGGTCTGGAGCTGTCCGAGGCGCGTATTCGCGTCCACGTTCATCGCGGCATAGGTGAACTGCCCCATGACGCCATCGGCAGGCAGGCCGTGACGGGACTGGAAGCGCTTGACGGCAGCATCGACATAGGTGTCGAACGAGCTGGAAAGACCGGCTTCCTGCGGCAGGTCGCCGGAAATCATGAGACGCTTGCGCAGCGCCTGCACGGCGGGATCGGTCACGCCGATCTGGAGCTTTGCATTGCCCGGCACGCTCGGCCAGCCGCCGCGACCGGCAATGTCGGTATACTGCGCGATGGCAGTCTGGAGATTGCCGACCGTCTGGGGGCTCAGAACCGGCTGGTTGGTCGCGACGCGTTGTCCGCCCGTTGCACGGGCATCGAACTGGTCGTCCCAGTTGCCGCGCCGCGGCGCTGCGATAACATCAGTCAGAACCTGCTGGGCATAGGCCGAGGAAACCATGGCGGAGGCTGCCACGGAAAGGCCGGCGGTTGCCGCGCCGCGCAGGAAACTGCGGCGATCTACTTTGAAAGCATCGGCTGGTCTGTCGGTCTTGGTCATCTTGCGTAGTCCCAAAAGGCTAACCGCTCGCGCGGGATCTTCCCAGAGAATATCAGCAATAGTTCAGCAAGGCGATATCCGGACAGAAAGCGATGCGACGATGCCCGCTTATCCGAAATTCGACTTTCGAGCCCATTCCTGAATGAAGGAGGCACAATATTGCCCGTGCCATTGTAAAACGCTTATGTCGTTTTTTATGGCTTAATCATGTCGCATGGCCGGAATTTCAAGCCACGCGCCTTACGATTGAGAGCTTCACAGCGCCTTATTCTTCTCAATGGCAGCCTGTTGTGACAGTTCTGCAACAAACCATCAGTCAGCCAGAGGCGGCGAGCCGAGATCAGAGGCGGTATGCGATGCTGTCGTTCCAGAAGCGGTCGAGACGCTGCAGCGACTTGTTCATCGCCATGAATTCATCGACCTGAATACCGCCAATCTGCTCGATGGAAGAGATATGGCGTTCGTAGAGCGCGGCCACCTGATCGGCGATGGCATTGCCCTTGTCCGTCAGGCTGACGCGCACCGAACGGCGGTCGACACGCGAGCGCTGATGATGGATGAAGCCCATCTCGACCAGCTTCTTCAGATTGTACGAAACGTTGGAGCCGAGATAGTAACCGCGCGAGCGCAGTTCGCCTGCCGTCAGTTCCGAATTGCCGATGTTGAAAAGCAGAAGCGCCTGCGTCGCATTGATGTCGCTCTGGCCGTTGCGGTCGAACTCGTCCTTGACGACGTCGAGCAGGCGGCGATGCAGGCGCTCGACCAGCTGGAGGGCTTCCAGATAGAGCGAGCGAAGTGCGGTTTCCGGTGTCGTGAGCGGAACGGACAACTCCGTCTTGCGCTGTGCGTTGATCATTTCTTTTGCCTCTCTGCCGGAGCCGCATTCCATGAAACCATGATGCAGCTCTCTGTCCTGTTTTACGCGGTGTATTGTTTCTCACCGTCTTGAGAGCAATTTAGGGGAGATGCATAAAATTCGACTTAAAAGTCAGCCTTAACAGTAACTTACCGGCAAAATTGGCCATTCAGGCTTAATGTTTGCTTACTCCGCGGCGACCTTGAGCCTGCTCCGCAATGCGCTGTTTTGGCGTAAAATGCCGGTTTTCCGGGCCTTGGAAAGCGCGTCACATTAAACTTTCGTCATTTGAGAAGTATGTGGACAGGAGCTAGTTACCGGCTATCAACATTCCATTGGAGGGACCATGACGCTTCGTTTCGCACAGTATTTTGTGGTCGGCGGACTGTTAAGCTTTACCGGCTTCACGAATTTCGCTCATGCCGAACCCGTTTCCGCCGCTCCGCAAATGACCATGTACAAGGACCCTTATTGCGGCTGCTGCGACGGCTGGGCCGAACATATGAAAGCCGCCGGGTTCAATGTGACCGTGAAGGTCGAGGAAGCGATGGACAGCGTAAAGGCAAAACATGGTGTCGCCGCCAATCTTGCCTCGTGCCACACGGCGGTCGTCGATGGATATGTCATTGAGGGGCATGTTCCGGCTGGCGCGGTCAAGCGGCTTCTGGCGGAACGTCCGCAGGCAACGGGGCTGACCGCCCCCGGAATGCCCATGGGCTCGCCCGGCATGGATATGCCGGGCAGCAAGGCCCAAACCTATGATGTGCTGCTTTTCAAAGGCCAGATGACGAAGCCCTTCGCCCGCTATGAAGGAACGCAGCCGCTATAGAATCTATATCGGCAGGCTCGCGCGGGCCTGCCGTTTCTTCTCAAAGAAGAGCAGAATGCGAAATGCGATAAATATGACGATGCAGGCCGCGTTGAACCCGACCGTGAGCGGCTTGTACTCGAAATGTCGCGAAAAAACGGAATAGATGGCGATTTCGCCGAGTGCTGCCACGAACCATAGCACAGGCCCCCAGGGCGCCCGCATCCATAGTCCCGTTGCCGCGACCGGCATCAGAACAGCCAGAGCGACGACCGCCGTCTGCCAGGTCCATGGCATCAGGTCGAACCGCCACAGAAGCCCGGGATGAATACCGATCAGCCTGACCCAGTAGAACACACCGCTGGCCAGCGCCACGAGCGCGAGTATCCGGATGAACCATGTGAAGGCCCATTCGGTTCCGCTGGGCTGGATATGCTGGCGCAGCTCGTTCATATGCATCAGGAGATCCTCACAAGGTCAGTTCCCCGTCGCCGAGATTTGCAAAATAGGCGTTGACCTGTTCGGGCTTCACGTCATCGAGCGTTGCAGGCTTCCATGTCGGCGCGCCGTCCTTGTCGATAAGCAATGCGCGAACGCCCTCATAGAAATCATGCCCTTCCAGCATGCGGTTGGCGATGCGGTATTCCATGCGCATGCAATCGTCGAGATCGAGCGCGCGCCCATCGGCAATCTGGCGGAAAGTGACAGCGACACTGGTCGGGGAGCGCGTGGCGATCACCTTCACAATGTCCATTGCGGCCTTGTTGCCGGCTTCCGCTTCTTTTTCCAGCGCGGCCATGCAGTCGGCAAGCGTTGCGCCCGAAAAACACTCCGCAATGATCTGGCGGGTTTCGACGGAGGTTTCAAAATCGGGGTACTGGCTGCGCGTCAGCGCCGCGTCGATGTCGGCGGTAGCGATGATGTCTTCGCGCAGGTCATGCAGATCGCTTGCGGCGACCGCATGGGTTGCGATCCCGCTCTGCAGGCAGTCGCCCCAGCGGATGCGGTTGCCGGTGAGCGCCAGATAATACCCGAAATTATCATGCAGATGCGGGAGAAATGCGCTACCCCCTACATCGGGGAAGAAGCCAATGCCGGTTTCCGGCATGGCAAACATGGTGTTTTCCGTCACGATGCGATGCGAACCATGAACGGAGATGCCCGCGCCGCCGCCCATGACGATGCCGTTGATCAGGGAGATATAAGGTTTTGGAAAACGGCCAATGCGCGCATTGAGCCGATATTCGTCGCGGAAGAATTCGTAAGCTGGTGTTCCGGCCTGACCGGACTTGTAGGCAGCGACCACATCGCCGCCGGCACAGAAGGCCCGCCCCTCGCCTTCGAGAATGACGCATGCCACTTCAGGGTCGTCTTCCCAGGACTGCAATGCGCGGTCGAGCGCCAGAATCATCTTATGCGTGAGCGCATTGAGGGCTTCGGTCCGCGTAAGCTTCACAAGCCCCGCTTTTCCCTTGCGTTCAAAGCTGATTTCGCTGCCACCGCCGAAGTCAATCTGCATATCGTGTCTCCCGTTCCTGTAAATGGGTAGAAAGTGAGACGCCCCGCGTCAATCCTGCACAGGTCAATGTTCTTGGTTTCGGCACTTTTCCCATGATAAACGAAGCGCATCCGATACTAGTGGATTGAATTTGACGTTTGATATCCGTCCGATATTAATCCCGTTTCAAACGTCAAATTCGAAAATCCACTAGATCCATAAAGTTACCGGTGGTCTTTTTGACCAGCCCTGCGATTTCATGTTCCAGGGCCTCCATTCTCGGGAATAGCCTCATGACCGATCGCCAGTCCAAATATCTGCCCGCCAATATCAGCCAGCATGTCGATGACGTCACCGGCAGCAGACGCCTGCGCCGCATGCGCAAGGCCGACTGGTCGCGCAGGCTCGTGCAGGAAACCCGGCTGACGGTCGATGATCTTATCCTGCCGTTCTTCCTGACCTATGGCACCGGCGTTGCCGAGCCCGTGGAAGCCATGCCCGGCGTCGAGCGCTATTCGGTCGACATGGCAGTGCGCATGGCGGAGAAAGCCGCCAAGCTCGGCATCCCCGCCATCGCGCCCTTCCCGCGCGAGAAGCTGGAAGTGAAGACCGAGGACGGCGCTTTCGTCGCAAGCCCGGACAATCTGATCAATCGCGCCGTGCGCGCAATCAAGAAGGAAGTGCCGGAAATCGGCATTATCACCGATGCGGCGCTCGACCCGTTCACCACGCATGGCCATGACGGCATCCTGCGCAACGGCGAAATCATCAACGACGAATCGGTCGCCATGGTGGTTCGGGGCGCGCTTTCGCAAGCCGAAGCCGGTGCCGACATCATCGCACCTTCCGACATGATGGACGGTCGCGTCGGCGCCGTGCGCCAAGCGCTGGACGAACATGGCTTCTGCCACATTCCCATCATGTCCTATGCAACCAAGTTCGCTTCCGCCTTTTACGGTCCATATCGCGACGCCATCGGCACGCAGGGCCTGCTGAAAGGCGATAAGAAGACCTATTATCTCGATCCGGCCAATCCGGAAGAAGCCGTGCGCGAAGCCGAGCAGGACATTGCCGAAGGCGCGGACATGCTGATGGTCAAGCCGGGCCTGCCCTATCTCGACATCATCCATCGCCTGAAGAGCGAATTCCGCCTTCCCACCTATGCCTATCAGGTGTCGGGCGAGTATGCGATGATCAAGGCCGCCGGGATCAACGGCTGGATCGACGAAGAAAAGGTGATGATGGAAAGCCTGCTCGCCTTCAAGCGCGCCGGCTGTGATGGAATTCTCACCTATTTCGCAATCGAAGCAGCTCAAAAGCTTAAACAGCAAGGCTGACCGGCAAGGCACCCTTTCGGGAAATCATCACATTTCCTTGAATCCGCCGGTTTTGGTTCCCATGTTGATGACTGTTCCGCCGAGGTGGCGGGGCAGCGCCGGTTGTCAAATCCCCCCGGGCGCTTCTTTTGAAACGACTGGAAGGAAAAATGTCCGACCATATCCTGCACGGCGAAGTCATGGGCCCGCGTTATGAAAGCCGCGCGTTTTTTGAAGGCGTGCGCACGCGCCGCATTATGGCTTTTCTCATCGATTACCTGATTGTTTTCCTGCTCTGCATCCCGGCAGCAATCGTCATCGCAATCCTGGGCATAATCACGCTCAGCCTCGGCTGGATGCTCTACGGCATCATGTTCCCGATGGTGGCGCTGTTTTATGTCGCGCGGACCCTGGGCGGGCCGCAGCAGGCCACCAAGGGCATGCAGATGATGAATATCAAGCTCGTCCGGCTTGAAGGCGGCACGGTCGATCCCATGCTCGCAATCGTCCATACGGTCCTGTTTTGGGGTCTGAATGTCGTCCTGACGCCGCTGATCCTGCTTGCAACGCTGGTTCTCGACCGCAAGCGCACCGTGCACGATCTTCTGCTCGGCACGGCTGTCATTCGTTCTGATCGATAAACGACAGAGCATTTCCTGATTCTTCATGAAACACCGGAAATGCTCTGCTTTTTTATCGGCCATCCTGGCGCGAAAACCGGCTCCCACTTTTCGGGGTGCGCTTCAGATCAAAAAAATTCAGAGCCGGCTGCGCAAAATGCCTATTGACGTTTTGTGCGGTCGGCTCAATCCTTACAAAAAGTATCGTGATGGTTTCGGTATTGCCATTTCGTGGATATTGAATGACCCATCAACCGCAACAGTCTCCGCAGTTCTTTCTGACAGCTCCGTCTCCCTGCCCGTATCTCGAAGGCCAGATGGAGCGAAAAGTCTTTACGCATCTGGTCGGCGACAAGGCGAACGAAATCAACGATCTCCTGACGCAGGGCGGTTTCCGCCGATCCCAGAACATAGCCTATCGTCCGGCCTGCGAATTGTGCCGGGCCTGCATATCCGTTCGCATCCTTGCCGGAGAGTTCAAGATGACGCGCAACATGCGGCGCGTCTGGACGCAGAATAACGATCTGATCGGACGCGTGCACAAGGCCCAGCCCAGCACCGAGCAATATGCGCTTTTCCGCGATTATCTCGATGCGCGCCATCGCTCGGGCGGCATGTCGGACATGACGGTTCTCGATTATGCGATGATGATCGAGGATACGCATGTGAACACGCAGATCATCGAATATCGCAAGCGCGGCCCGGAAAGCTTCATCAGCGCCAAGGGCGATGGAGAGCTGGTCGCGGTAGCACTTACCGACGTGATGGCCGATGGTCTGTCGATGGTCTATTCGTTCTTCTCACCGCATATGCATGATCGGTCGCTTGGCACCTATATGATCCTCGATCATATCCAGCGCGCGCATGCCGCCGGTCTGCCGCATGTCTATCTCGGCTATTGGGTCGAGGGATCACGCAAGATGCAGTATAAAATCCGCTTCACACCGCAGGAGCACCTTGGCCCCCGCGGCTGGCAGCGGTTCGAGGGCTAGCCTACCAGCGGTTTTTCCATGGGATATGAGAGCTCTCCGCCGCGCCTTATCTCCGCTTCGCCTACCGCTACATACCCTCGTCCGGCATAAAAACGGCGCGCTGTTTCGGTACTGACAAGACGCGCAACAGCCACCTTTCGAAATAAAAGATATTCCTCGAGTTTTGAAATGAGCGCCTTGCTGACACCATGAAAGCGAAATTCCGGCGCAACATAATTCAGCAGGATCTCTCCCTCATCCGTCGCCAGCCCCACACCGGCTATGGCATTCCCTATTTCAGCAACGAGCATCAGTTGAGATGGAGCTTCAATCCACTTGAACACGTTTTCAGGCGTCTTGTTGGCTAGCCACGGCGCGAGGATATCATCGCGATTATGGTGATCTGCCTCGCACAGTTCACTGATCGAACGCCTTAAAATCTCGCAATGAGTACAGCGTCATTGAGTAAGGCCGGACGAACCTGCATGATTTTCTCCTTACAACACGACCCGCTGGGTCGTGTTGTAAGTAAAGCCGCAATCAGCTCGAAAATCGATCACAACTTGTAGGCTCTCGAGCAGCCTCCAACTGCAAGTTTAAAACTTGCCTGAACGCGGGAAGCCCTTTGGCACCAGACGGCCCGCAGAGGCGCGCGCGCCGATCCATTCCACAAGCTCTTCCTTGCTGCGATTGAACGTGCGCTCTGCCGAATCCTGCCAGGAAAGTCCTTCGGCAATTGCAAAGGTGCGGACGTCGGACACACCGCCATCCTTGTATTTTTGCAGGCGCACGCCCTTGCCGCGGGTCATTTCCGGAATGTCGGAAAGCGGGAAGACCACCATCTTGCGGTTCTCGCCGACCACTGCGATATGATCGCCGGAAACACGCTGGCAAAGCTTCGCCTCGTCCGGCGCCTTCACGTTCATCACCTGCTTGCCCTTGCGGGTATTGGCCACAGCCTCGCTTTCGGGAACGATAAAACCGTTACCCTCGTGGCTGACGAGAAGCAGTTTCGCCGCCGGATCGTGCACGAAGGCTGTCAGAATGTCCTGATCGTTTTCCATATCGACAAGGATGCGGATCGGCTCTCCATGTCCGCGACCGCCCGGAAGCGTATTCGCGCCGATGGTGAAGAACTTGCCGCCTGTCGTGAAGAACAGGAGCTTGTCGGTCGTCTCGGCATGGAAAGCGAGCTTGAGCTTGTCGCCCTCCTTGAAGGCGAGCGTCGAGAAATCGGCCAGATGCCCCTTCATCGCCCGCAGCCAGCCCTTTTCGGATACAACGATCGTGACCGGCTCGCGCTCGATCATTGCCTGATGGATATCTTCCAGATCGTGGGTTGGCGCGTCGGCGAAGGTCGTGCGGCGCGCACCAAGTTCGGTCTTCGGGCCGAACTTTTCGCGTACCGACTTGATTTCGGCGCTGATCTTCTTCCATTGGCGCGTGCCGGAAGCGAGCAGCCCTTCAAGGTCCGTCTTCTCCACCGTGAGGTCATCGAACTCCTTGCGGATTTCGAATTCCTCAAGCTTGCGCAACGAACGCAGGCGCATGTTGAGGATCGACTCGGCCTGAACGTCGGTCAGTTCAAAGGTGCGCATCAGGTCCTGTTTCGGCTCATCCTCCTCACGGATGATGCGGATCACCTCATCAAGGTTGAGATAGGCGATCAGCAGGCCGCCGAGAATTTCCAGGCGCCGTTCTATTTCCGCCAGCCGGAATTGCGAACGGCGGACGAGCACTTCCTTGCGATGGTCGAGCCACTCGCGCAGGACGGCTCCCAGCGACAGGACATTCGGCACCTTGCCGTGCGACAGCACGTTCATGTTGAGCGAAACGCGGCTTTCCAGCTCGGTCAGCTTGAACAGCGATTCCATCAACAGTTCGGGATCGACCGTCCGGTTCTTCGGCTCCAGAACGATGCGAATGTCTTCCGCCGACTCGTCGCGAACATCGTCAAGCAATGGAAGCTTCTTTGCCAGAAGCAGTTCGGCGATCTTTTCGATGAGGCGCGACTTCTGCACCTGATAGGGAATTTCGGTGATGACGATCACCCAGGTGCCGCGATTGCCCTCTTCCTTTTCCCAACGCGCGCGGACACGAAACGCGCCGCGGCCCGTGCGATAGGCATCGAGGATATTGCCGTGCTCTTCGACAAGAATGCCGCCGGTCGGGAAATCCGGGCCTCGCACCTTGCATTTCAGCAGAGCTGCCGGATCGGTCTCGGCTTCGCGCTTCAGTTCTTCCCATTGTTCGGGCGAGGTAACAAGTTCCTCCACCGGCGCTTCGGGATGATTGATCAGATAGAGCGCCGACGAGCAAAGCTCCGCCACATTGTGCGGCGGAATGTTGGTCGCCATGCCGACCGCGATACCGGCGGAGCCGTTGGCGAGCAGGTTCGGGAAAGCGCCGGGAAGGACGATGGGTTCCTCGTCTTCCTCATTATAGGTCGGACGGAAATCGATGGCGTTTTCGTTGATGCCTTCGAGCAGCAGCGTCGCGACTTCCGTCATACGCGCTTCTGTGTAACGCATGGCGGCAGCATTATCGCCGTCGATATTGCCGAAATTGCCCTGCCCGTCCACCAGCGGATAACGCACCGCGAAATCCTGCGCCAGACGCACCAGCGCATCATAAATCGATGCGTCGCCATGCGGATGGAACTTACCCATCACGTCGCCGACGATACGGGCGCATTTCGCATAGGCCTGATCGGGATTGAGGCGCAGCAGGCGCATGGCATGCATGATGCGGCGATGCACGGGCTTCAGGCCGTCGCGCACGTCCGGCAGCGCGCGATGCATGATCGTCGACAGCGCATAAGCGAGGTAACGTTCCTCGAGAGCCGATTTGAGATCGACCCGCTCGATGTGTTCTTCGCCGTCGTCCGGCGGAATCAGACTTTTTCCCATGTCTCTTCGTACCAACTGCGCGATTCGCCAGCAAGAGTTCAGGAGAACCAATCCAGTACATTAGTGTGCAATAGTCGCAATCCTGCCGCCATTTGCGTCCTATAGAGCTATCAGGGTGAATTTCCCCCGCTGCAATCGCAGGCTGAGGAAATCATGTTGTTATTGCGAGTGATTTCCGCCTATGAATGCCGCGCTACATCAGAGCGCCGATCCGATTGGAACAGATCGGCGCTCTGATCCTTTGTTTTGATGCGCATCTCATCCGAAAGCCGTTTCACGCTTTTCGGGATGCGCTCTAAAGATCAGGCAGGAGCTTCGAATGCAGGTTTTCGTCAATATCAGGCCAGCGGCACGTGTTCTGGCTGCCGGAACAGCGCTTTCGCTGGTATTCGGCAGTGCTGCCATGGCCGCAGACGCCAATGCAGTCGCCGAGCGCATCAAGGCGCTCTATGCCAAACAGGGTGGCGAACTGAGCTTCGCCAATGTCCAGGCGAGCGGCTCCGACATCGTGCTTCAGGGCACCAAGATCAAGCTGCCGACCATCGGCGAAAAGGAAACCGCCATCGGTGACGTGACGCTGCAGAACGTTCAGGATGCACCGGACGGCGGCTACAGCATCGAGCAGGTCACCGTGCCCGACCTGGCGCTTGCCGGTGAGACCGACAAGAACGACAAGGCCGAAATGAAGGGCCTTGCCCTGCAGAACGTGCACATTCCGTCGGAAAAGGCCAAGGGCCCGCTCGACAGCGTCGTCATGTATGACAAGCTGAAGGTCGATGAAATCCTGTTCGGCACGCCGGGCAAAGACGGCGCCACGGTGAAGGGCTTCGACCTGTCGCTCGACACCACCAACAAGGCCGAGAAGATCGGCTATGTCTGGACCATCGCCAATATCGACGCGACATTTGAAAAGGGCGGCAAGAACCCGCTGGCGCCGCTCGACATGAACACGTTCAACGGCTCGCTGACCTCGAAGGGCAGCTGGTCGCCGACTTCCGGCGACACGTCGCTGGACCAGCTGGAGCTTGAGGCGAAGGAACTCGGCAAGATCAACATCACCGGCAGCCTCGGCGGGTATGATCTGGCATTCCTCGAAGCCGTCCAGAAGACGCAGGAAAACATGAGCAAGGCCGATGCGGACAAGGACGCCGCCGGTCTCGCCATTCTTGGTCTGGCGGAACAGCTCAACCTAAAGAACCTGTCGATCCGCTTCGATAACGATACCCTGACCCAGAAGGTCCTGGATTATTATGCGAAGCAGCAGGGCGCGGACGGCAAGCAGCTCGGCGAGCAGATGAAGATGATGGTTCCGCTGATGGCGACACAGCTCAAGAACCCGGAATTCGCCCAGCAGCTCAAGGTCGCGGCCGACAAGTATTTCACCGATCCGAAGTCGCTGACCATCAGCGCATCGCCGGATCAGCCGGTGACCTTCGCGTCCATCGTTGCGACCGCATCGCTGGATCCGACCAAGATCATCCAGCTTCTGAAAATCAGCGTCGACGCCAACAACTAGAGCATTTCCAGCAATAGCGCGAAGCGGTTTTGCGCTGAATAATGCGGCAAAACAAATACTTGGAGCGATTCCGACCATCCCGTTTCAATCGGAAGCGCCCCAGAATGAAAAAAGCCCGGTGCATTTCCACCGGGCTTTTCTCTCAGTTGATAAAAAACCCGGCTCAAGGCCGGGTTTTTCTTTCTGTAAAACCGCTCAGCTCTTCTGTACCGGAGCCAGCCGGATATGCAGGTCGCGCAGCTGCGCGGGCGTCACATCCGAAGGCGCGTTCATCAGGAGATCGAGCGCCTGCTGGTTCATCGGGAACAGCGAGATTTCGCGCAGGTTCTTCGCGCCGACCAGAAGCATGATGACACGGTCGATGCCGGCGGCCATGCCGCCATGCGGAGGCGCGCCGTACTGGAATGCGCGATAGAGACCGCCGAAGCGCTCTTCCACGTCCTGCTGGCTGAGGCCGACCTTCTCGAATGCCTTGACCATGACGTCCGGCAGCTGGTTACGGATCGAGCCGGAAGCAATTTCAAAGCCGTTGCAGACGAGATCGTACTGGTAAGCCTTGATCGCCAGCGGGTCCTGGTTTTCCAGCGCGTCCATACCGCCCTGCGGCATGGAGAACGGGTTGTGCGCGAAGTCGAGCTTCTTGTTGTCCTCGTCCCATTCGTAGAACGGGAAGTCGATGATCCATGCCAGTTCGAAACGGTCACGATCGACGAGGTTCAGTTCTTCACCGGCGCGCGTGCGGGCGTCGCCCGCGAACTTGTAGAACTTGGACGGCAGGCCAGCCACGAAGAAGCAGGCGTCGCCATCGCCGAGGCCGAGCTGGTTGCGCAGCGCTTCGGTGCGTTCTTCGCCGATGTTCTTGGCAATCGGGCCGGCGCCTTCAAGCTTGTCGCCTTCCTTGCGCCAGAAGATATAGCCGAGGCCCGGCTGGCCCTCACCCTGCGCCCAGGAATTCATGCGGTCGCAGAATGCGCGGCTTCCGCCGGTCTTGGCCGGGATTGCCCAGACTTCGACCTTCGGATCGTTGGCGATCATGTTGGCGAAGACCTTGAAGCCCGACCCTGCAAAATGTTCGGTCACGGCCTGCATTTCAATCGGGTTGCGCAGGTCCGGCTTGTCCGAACCATAGGTGCGGATCGCATCGTCATAGGCGATGCGGCGGAATTTCTGCGTCACCGGCTTGCCTTCGGCAAATTCTTCGAAGATGCCGCGCATGACGGGCTCCATCGTTTCCCAGACTTCTTCCTGGGTCACGAAGCTCATTTCGAGGTCGAGCTGGTAGAACTCGCCCGGCAGGCGGTCGGCACGCGGGTCTTCGTCGCGGAAGCAGGGCGCAATCTGGAAGTAGCGGTCGAAACCAGCAACCATCAGAAGCTGCTTGTACTGCTGCGGCGCCTGCGGCAGCGCGTAGAACTTGCCCGGATGAATACGGCTCGGCACGAGGAAGTCGCGCGCGCCTTCCGGCGAGGAAGCCGTCAGGATCGGCGTGGTGAACTCGTTGAAACCGATCTCGGTCATGCGGCGGCGCATCGCGGCAATGATCTTCGTGCGGCTCATGATGTTCTTGTGCAGCGTTTCGCGGCGCAGGTCGAGGAAGCGGTACTTCAGGCGAATGTCTTCCGGATAGTCCGGTTCGCCGAAGACCGGCAGCGGCAGTTCCTTGGCAGCCGCCAGCACTTCGATTTCCGTTGCGAAGATTTCGACTTCGCCGGTCGGCAGGTTGGCGTTGACCGCATCGTCTGCGCGGGCCTTCACTTCACCATCGACACGGATAACCCATTCGCCGCGAACGGTTTCGGCAACCTTGAAGGCGGGCGAATCGGGATCGGCCACGATCTGGGTAATGCCGTAATGATCGCGAAGATCGATGAAGAGAATGCCGCCATGGTCACGGACGCGGTGAACCCAGCCGGAAAGGCGAACGTTGGAACCAACGTCCGTCTTGCGAAGGGCTGCGCAGGTATGGCTGCGGTAACGGTGCATGATTTCTGCCTTTTGGTAAGATAAATCAGTGCAGGCAAAGCGCTGCAAATTCTGGCGGAAAAGCGCATTTTGACCAGGTTTTGTCAAGTCTGCACTCTCTGCAAGCGTCGAGGTTCGGGCGCCTTGACGCAAAGTATCGACAAAAAACACTATTTGCACTTGTTATACGGCGCGTTTTGCGCATTCTTTCGCGACAAGCGGCCGCGCTTTCTCTAAAAGGTAACCATGCATCTTATTACGACGACAGAGGCCCTCGAAGAGGCCGTATCCGCCCTTGCCAAATCCGATTTCGTCACAGTCGATACGGAGTTCATCCGCGAAACGACGTTCTGGCCGGAATTGTGCCTTATCCAGATGGCCTCGCCCAACCACACGGCGCTCGTGGACGCTCTCGCGCCGGGACTGGACCTCGCACCCTTCTTCAGCCTGATGGCCGACGAAAAGGTGGTCAAGGTTTTCCACGCCGCGCGGCAGGACATCGAAATCGTCTTCCACCTCGGCGACCTGATCCCCTCTCCCGTCTTCGACAGTCAGGTGGCAGCAATGGTCTGCGGGTTTGGCGACGCCATTTCCTACGACCAGCTCGTCCAGAAGGTTACGGGCAAGCACATCGACAAGTCATCGCGGTTTACCGACTGGCGGCGCCGCCCCCTTTCCGAAAAGCAGCTCGACTACGCGCTGGCGGACGTGACCTATCTGCGCGACATCTATCTCTATCTGAAGCAGGAACTTGAGAAAGAGGGTCGCAGCGAGTGGGTGAACGAGGAAATGGCGGTGCTCACTTCCCGCGAAACCTACGACCTTCATCCCGACGACGCATGGCGGCGGGTGAAGGCGCGCGTTCGCAAGCCAATCGAGCAGGCGATCGTGCAGGCCGTTGCCGCCTGGCGCGAGCGCGAAGCCCGCGAACGCAATGTGCCGCGCGGACGCATCATCAAGGACGACACGATTGCCGAGATCGCCCAGCAGCAACCGCGCGACGCGGAAGCGCTTGGACGTCTTCGTTCCATCCCCAAGGGCTGGGAGCGTTCCGCTCAGGCTGCCGGTCTGGTCGCTGCGATCCAGTCGGCGCTTGAAATCCCCAAGGAAGACCTGCCGAAATTGCCAAAGCAGTCGCATTCGCCGGAAGGCAGCGCAGCGGCAGCCGATATCCTCAAGGTCCTGCTCAAGCTTGTGACAGAGGAACACGGCGTCGCGGCAAAGATCGTGGCGAGTTCCGACGACATCGACAAGATCGCCGCGGAAGGCGACAATGCAAACGTGCCTGCCCTGCATGGCTGGCGCCGCGAGGTTTTCGGTCAGAAAGCTCTCGATCTCATCGACGGCAAGATCGGCATCAAGTTCGAGAACCGGCGGATAAGGGCGGTGGAGTTAGGGCAATAAGGCAGTAAGGCAGTAAGGCAGTATGTGAATGCTCGCGCTGAACATACTGCCTTCCTGCCCTACTCGCTTACTGCCTTATTCCCTTGTCCCCTCAATCGCGCCGTCGCCGACCGCGAAATAGATGTTCTTGCCCGTCAGTTTCGCCAGTTGCTGCAACCGGCCTTCGGGGCGGTCTGAAATCAGATCGGCGAGATCGCCGGGGACGACCAGCGCAATCCCGTTTTCTTCCTCGCGCCAGAAAAGACGCGGGATGACGCCCGGCATCGAAGCCGACAGAAGGTAGACCACGCGCAGAAGCGCCCCGAGCAGTTTGGCCCGTTCGCGCAGACGCGGTGTGGCGAGCTGCATGATCTCCGGTGCGATTTCGTCCTCGATCAGCCCTTCGTGACGATAGTAATTGGCAAGCGCCATGAAGGAACGTCCTTTATGGTCGATGCCGCCGAACGAGCCATGGGCGATGATGTTCAGCGCCTGCGAGCCGCGATAATCGGGATGCGCGCGCCAGCTTATGTCGGCCACGAGACAGGCGGCCTGCCTGTAGCGCGCCTCGTCATCGGTTTCGTCAAAACCGAGTACCGGCAGGGACAATGTCGTCCACGTCGCCAGCTCACGGGCATGGCGCGGAGAGCGCGAGCGCAGAATGGAAAACTCTTCCGCCGAGGCCAGGAGCGGATCGAGAAGCTGCTCGTTCTTGGGCAATAGCGAATAAAGATAGCCTTCGCGCACGCCGAGCGCCGAGAAAACGATCTTGGAAGGCTTCATCAGGCGGATCGTCTCAAGCAGCACCGTCGCGCCGTAGGACAAGAGCTGGCGGCGGTTCTTCGAAACTGCCTCGATGCCGCGCATCGTGTCGAGATTGCCCTTGGCGACGCGCTTCAGGAAGCTTTGTGCCTCCACCGGGTTCATCTCGTAGCCGTGCATGACGTGCAGCGGATAATTCTTCGCCGTCATATGCAGCTTGGCAAGGTTACGCCACGTGCCGCCTACGGCATAGAAAACCTGTCCCTGATGAGCTTTCAGAAGCGTCGCCTTCGCCAGTTCCGCGCGCGCAATCTTCGTCGCCTCGGGCAGTTTCTCGTTGGACATATCCTGCAAGCGCAGGCCGCCGAGCGGCAAGGTGATCCCCTCGCCCACCTCGTGGTCATCCACGGCGACCAGTTCTAGGCTGCCGCCGCCAAGGTCGCCCGTCACGCCCTTCGGCTTGTAGAAGCCGGAAATGATGCCGAGCGCCGAATAATAGGCTTCTTCCTTGCCGGACAATACCTCGATGTGCCGGCCAAGAATGGCTTCCGCCTGAGCGATGAAGTCGGGGCCGTTCTTCGCTTCACGCGCGGCGGCAGTCGCCAGCGCATGAATGGAAACCGCGCCCGCCTGTTCGGCCAGGGCGCGAAAACGTTTCAGCGCGCGAAGCGCCGCCTCAACGGATTTCTCGTTGAGCTTGCCGGTCTTTGCGAGGCCTTTGCCAAGGCCGCAGAGAATCTTTTCGTTGAAAAGCACCGTCGGCGAACGGACGATGCCTTCATAAATGACGACACGGATCGAGTTCGAGCCAATGTCGATGACCGCAACGGGTTTCAGCCCCTTGAGGCGGCCTTGTGCTACAGCTGGACTCATGCAGTCGTTTTTCTTTCCGCCTGCGCACGCTTGCGATGCGCGATAAGGCGGGGGGCCGAAGACTTCAGCGACTTTCCGCGACCCGACAGGCTAGGATTGGTCATGAAATATTCCTGCGCGTTGAAAGCTTCCTCTCCTGCCTCTTTTTCTATCCGGCGAGAGGTGCCGTCCGCAAGTAGCTGATAGCTCTGTTGGTTATCAATTATGTTGGCAAACATGATTTGCGACAGGATTTGCTGATGCACTGTGGCATTTGTGATCGGAACGAGGGTCTCCACGCGGCGATCAAGGTTGCGCGGCATCATGTCGGCGGAACCGATATAGACGATTGCCTTGTCGGAGGGCAGGTCGTTGCCGTTTCCGAAGCAGAAAACGCGGCTATGCTCCAGAAAACGCCCGACAATCGACTTGGCGCGGATATTGTCCGAGAGCCCCGGAACGCCGGGACGCAGGCAGCAGATGCCGCGCACGACGAGATCGATCTGCACGCCAGCCTGGCTCGCCATGTAGAGCGCGTCAATTATCTGTGGATCGACCAGCGCGTTCATCTTCATCCAGATCGCAGCCGGACGTCCAGCCTTCGCATGCGCCACCTCATCCTCGATGTGCTTGAGGATTCGGGCGCGCAGCGTGAAGGGTGAAATCGCGATCTTCATTTCCTCGGCAGGCTGGGCATAGCCGGTAATGAAATTGAAGATATGCGCCACATCGCGCGCAATATCCGCATCCGAGGTGAAGAACGACAGGTCGGTATAGATGCGCGCCGTGATCGGATGATAATTGCCGGTGCCCAGATGCACATAGGAGCGCAGCTTCTGGTCTTCACGGCGCACCACGAGCGACATTTTGGCGTGTGTTTTCAACTCGATGAAGCCGAACACCACCTGAACGCCCGCGCGTTCCAGATCGCGCGCCCAGCGAATGTTGGCTTCCTCATCGAAACGGGCTTTCAGCTCCACCAGCGCCGTCACCGACTTGCCTGCCTCGGCTGCATCGACCAGCGCGCGCACGATCGGGCTGTCGTTGGAAGTGCGGTAAAGCGTCTGCTTGATGGCCAGCACGTCCGGGTCGGCTGCGGCCTGCCGCAGGAACTGCACCACAACGTCGAAGGATTCATAGGGATGATGGACCACGATGTCCTTTTCGCGAATCGCAGCGAAGCAATCGCCGCCATGTTCGCGAATGCGCTCGGGGAAGCGCGGATTGTAGGACACGAATTTCAGGTCTTCACGCGGGATCGAAACGATCTCCGAAATCATGTTCAACGCCAGCAGGCCTTCGTGCACGCTGATCCGGTTTTCCGAAACGCCCAGTTCCGTCGCCACGAATATGCGCAACGCTTCGGGCATTTCGCCGTCGAACTCGATGCGGATCACCTGACCGCGGCGGCGGCGCTTCAACGCCGTTTCAAAGAGACGAACCAGATCCTCGGCCTCTTCTTCCACTTCGATATCGCTGTCGCGGATGATGCGGAACGTACCGGCGCCACGCACTTCATAACCGGGGAAAAGCCGCCCGATGAACAGGCTCACCGCATCCTCGATGGTGATGAAACGATAGTCGTTGGTCTGCTCGGTCGGCAGTTGGATAAAGCGCTTCAGCGCGACCGGAATGCGCAGGAGCGCGGTCATCGGATGATTGTCGGCGCGGCGCGCAAGCTGCAACGCGATGGAGAAGCCAAGATTCGGAATGAACGGGAACGGGTGCGCAGGATCGATGGAGAGCGGCGTCAGGACCGGGAAAATCGTTTCGAGGAAGTGGTTTTCAAGCCATTCCTTTTCGGGCCGGGAAAGCGCGGAGGGGCGGACGATCTCGATGCTTTCCTGTTCCAGTTCCTCGCGTAGCGCGCGCAGACGCCCCTGCTGTTCTTCCTGCAGCCGCCCCACTTCGTCCAGAACGAAATCGAGCTGTTCCTGCGGCGTGCGCCCATCGGCACTGCGCAGCGCCACGCCAGCACGCACCTGTGCGGCAAGTCCGGCGATGCGAACCATGAAGAACTCATCGAGATTGGCGGCGGAGATGGACAGGAAGCGCAGGCGTTCGAGCAGAGGCTGGCGCATGTTTGCGGCTTCTTCGAGAACGCGGCGGTTGAACTGCAACCAGGAAAACTCGCGGTTCACGAAGCGGTCGGCGCTCTGCATCAGTTCGCCGTTCAAAGCTTTGTGAACCTCGGGGTCCGCTTCCATATCGGGAACGACGGTTGGGTTGGGGGCCAGTCCGGCTGTCATCTCGTGGTTCCCGCCTTCGGTCACGCTGGGGGTTTCGCTCGCCATAACGCTGTTTTCGCTCATGTTTCCTGTCCCGACCGCCACCGGAACATTCCGGCTCCGTCTGTCTGTTTCTCCGCGCATCCTGATCGAAAATTGCTTCGCACTTTTCCGGACGCTCGATAAGCCTATGGCTGTCATATGACAGTTTGATAGCAAATAGCTTGAAATGTCCTCAGAATTGATGAAAACGCTTCCGGAAACAAGACTTTCGCGGTACACGCATGCCAATGTCCAGCATGATCCTGTCCGGCACCCGGCGCAAGACCATGCCCATACCGCCCATCGACCAGAACCGGAGCATGTTATGTCCGATCACATCATTCCTCACTTTCAGAACGACGCCGGCCATGCTGCCATCGAAATCGGCGTGAAGGAATTCATGTGCGTCGGTGCCAACCCGCCTTTCGATCATCCGCACGTGTTTCTCGACATGGGCGATGAAAGCGAAGCCGTTTGCCCGTATTGCTCGACGCTCTATCGCTACAATGCAGAGCTCCATGCCGACGAAACCGTTCCGGCTGGCTGCGCCTACGAAGCACCTGCCGATAAGGCAGCCTGATCACGGCTGTTGATCCGGGCCGAACTCCGGATGGTCTCACCGACATGAGCAGAGGGCGCATATTGATTGCCGGGGCCGGAGTTGCCGGCCTGTCGGCAGCGCTGGAACTGGCAGCACGCGGCTGGAACGTCCGGCTCGTCGAAAAGGCAGAAACCCTTTCGGAAGTCGGCGCTGGCCTGCAACTTGCCCCCAATGCAATGCGCCACCTGCAACGGCTCGGCGTGGCCGACCGTCTTTCCACCCAGGCTGTCACGCCGGAAGCGCTCTACCTCATGGACGGGCGCAAGGCGCGCGCACTGATGGAAATGAAGCTCGGCGACAAGGCCCGCCAGCGCTGGCACCATCCCTACGCCGTGTGCCATCGCGCCGACCTGCAATTGGCACTGCTCGACGCCTGCCGCGAACAGCCGGGCATCGAGATCAGCCTCGGCGCAGAAATCACAGATCATCACGTCGAGAACGGGACCGTTGTGGCCACCGTCCGCCTTGGCAATTCCGAAGAGCCTGCCGACGCTGCCTATCTGATCGCCTGCGACGGGGTCTGGTCGGCTGAACGATCCAAGGCAGGTTTCAGCAAGGCGCGGTTCAGCGGGCATATTGCGTGGCGCACGACGCTTGCCGCCAGCGCCCTGCCCGCTTCCTTCCTCAACGCCATGCCGGAACGCAAAGCCGTCTCAGCCTGGCTCGGCAACAAGGCGCATTTCATCGCCTATCCGGTCAAGGGCGGCAGTTTCTTCAATTTCGTTGCCATCACGACCGGCGAGAATCCCGGTGAAGTCTGGTCCAGAACCGGCGACCTCGCGCGTCTGCGCTCCATCTACGCCGATTGGGGCGCGCCCGTTCGCGACGTGCTGGCGGCTGCCGATGAGTGGACCTACTGGCCGCTTTTTGAAATGCCGGATGCTCAATTCGTCGGGCCGGACCGGACGATTTTTCTCGGCGACGCATCGCACGCGGTCACGCCTTTTGCGGCGCAGGGCGCTGCCATGGCGATCGAGGATGCGGCGGCGCTGGCGCAGGCGCTGGACGGCAGCGACCGCGAAGCCGGGCTGAGGCGCTTCGATGCGGTCCGCAAGGAGCGGATCGCTGCGGTCGCCAAACGGGGCCAGCTCAACAGGTTTGCCTATCACGCCACCGGTATTTTTGCGCTTGGCCGCAACACGCTCTTCGCCCTGCGCAGCCCGGACAGCTTCCTCAAGGATCTGGACTGGCTTTATGGCTATGACGCTATTGCGGCCATGCGGGACCAAGGCAGGTCCTGACCCTAGGCCGCGTCGCGTGCGGCTTCCAGCGCTGCAACATCGATCTTGACCATCTTCATCATGGCATCGGCGACGCGCTGGCGCACGTCCGGCGGACCGTCCTGCAGGATATCCAGCAGCATGTCCGGCACGATCTGCCACGAAAACCCGTATTTGTCGGTCAGCCAGCTGCATTCCATCGGCGAGCCGCCTTCCAGCAGCTTTTCCCAGAACGCATCCACTTCCGCCTGGTCCCTGCATCGCACGATCAGCGAACTTGCCGGTGAAAACTTGAACTGGGGTCCGCCGTTCAGGCCGCATATTTTTTGCCCGTCGAGCGTAAAGTTCACCACAACCGGCTGGTTCTCGTTTTGCTGATGGCCATGCCTGAAACGGATGGCCCCGTCGATCGAAGCCGGTCTTCCGCACGCGCGGAAGACCGAAACATAGTGGTTGGCGGCTTCTTCAGCATTTCCGTCGAACCAGAGACAAATCGTCAAACCTGACATTTTCTCCTCCATTGTCCGGGGTAGTCATTCTCCCGAATGCTAGCCCATGACCTTTTTGGCTTCTTCCATGTCCATCCACATGATCTCCCAGATATGGCCGTCGAGATCCTCGAAGCTGCGTCCATACATGAAGCCGTAATCCTGCTTCGGGCCGGGGTCGGCCTTTCCGCCAGCGTTGACCGCCTTCTCCACAGTCGCATCCACTTCGGCCTTGCTTTCCGCCGACAGACAGACCAGCACCTCGCTGACCGTGTTGGCATCGGCGATCTTCTTCGGCGTGAACTGGCTGAACTTGTCGTGATCGAGGATCATCACGTGGATCGTATCCGAAAAGACCATGCCGGAAGCCGTTTCGTCCGAGAACATTGGGTTCCGGGTGGCGCCGATGGCTTCGTAGAAGTTTGTCGACTTCGCGACATTCTTCACAGGCAGGTTCACGAAAATCATTTTCGGCATGGGATTTCCTCCGTTGGTGGGCCGGCGGCCCGCTCCTGTTTTTTCGATTATCTATCGCCTGCCCGGTTCCCCGGCGATAACAAGGTCGAGCCTTCCGGCGCAGAACTCACGCAATTGGCATCGGAAGAACTCAAAGTTCGCTTGTACATAATGGCATATAAGTTATAATTAGCAACCATGAAGTTAGAAAAAATAACCAACTCGCAAAAACCATCGGCGAAGCGCAGCTATGACGATGCTTGTGCGGCGGCCCATGCCCTTGATTTGATTGGGGAACGCTGGTCGCTTCTGGTGATGCGCGAATTGATGTTCGGCCCCAAACGCTTCAGTGATTTGCGGGCTGACCTGCCGGGCGTGAGCGCCAATGTCCTCACGCAACGCCTTGAAGGGCTGGAAGAAGCAGGCATTCTTTGCAAGAAAAAACTGCCCCCTCCCGCCTCGGTCCAGGTCTATGAGTTGACCGAGTGGGGTTATGAGAGCGAACCTATTCTCCAGACACTGGGCCGATGGGCGGCGCGCTCGCCGAAACATGATCCCAACCTGCCGATTTCGACCGTTTCCTTCCTGCTTTCGCTGCGGACCATGATCGATCATGACAGGGCTGCGGGCCTGCGGGCGGTGATCGGCCTTTGTCTGGAGGCGGAAGACTTCACGGCTCATCTTGACGATTCCGGGGTTCGGATCGAACGCGGCGCGGCGCAGGAATATGACCTGCATTTCGAAAGTTCACCGCGTATGCTCGCCGCTGCCATCTATGGCGGGCAACCTCTTTCGGCGCTGGAAAGCGCCAGTGTTCTCAAGGTCATGGGCGACCGCGCGCTTGCAGAAAAATTCGTGACGCTGTTCCCGCTTCCCGACAAGGCCCCACTGCCTGAATAAGATATGCAACTTTTTGGTTGCTTATTTCGCCCCTACCCCTATATTGGCAACCATGAAGTTGCCAATTACGGAGGATGCAATCATGACCGTTGAAAGCAATACCGACCGCATTGTGAAGACTGTGGACATCCGCGCGGGGATTGACCGCGTATGGCGCGCCCTCACCGACCATGAAGAATTCGGGAGCTGGTTCCAGGTCAAGCTCGACGGCCCGTTCATCGTCGGCACCAGGTCGACCGGACACATCACCTATCCGGGTTTCGAGCATGAACCGTGGGAATCCTTCATCAAGGAAATGAAGGCTCCGTCCTATTTTGCCTTCACATGGCATCCTTACGCGGTGGACCACAGCATTGACTATTCCAAGGAGCCGCCGACCCTGGTGGAGTTCAGGCTGGAACCGATCGAGGCGGGAACGCGGCTGACGGTGATCGAAAGCGGTTTCGATGCCCTGCCCGCAGAACGCCGGCCGCTGGCGCTGCGGATGAACGAAGGCGGCTGGGAGGAACAGGTCGGCAACATCAAGAGACACGCCGAAAATGGACGATAGGCCAGAAATGACCGGCACGGACATGTCCATGGTTTTCGCAGCGCTTGCCGATCCAACCCGGCTGGCGCTCATCGAGACCCTGAGCGACGGCGAAAGCCGCTCGATCGTGGTTCTGTCGCAGAATGGCAGCATCACCCGGCAGGCCGTCACCAAGCACCTGTCCGTGCTGGAGCAGGCAAATCTGGTCGAACGCGAAAAGGTCGGCCGGGAAAGCCGGTTTCGGCTGCATCCCGCCCCGCTTGTCGACGCCCGCGCCTATCTCGCGAGCGTTTCCAGCCAGTGGGACGGTGCACTCCAGCGCCTGCGCCGGTTTGTCGAAGATTAGGGTTGCCTGAACAGAAGCGACGAAGTGCCCTTCACGAAGCCAAGCTTCTCGTAGAAGGGCACAAGCCGATCCGGGCAGTAAAGCTCGAAGCTTTTCACGCGCTTCAGCTTTTCATGGTGGAGTATGCGCTCCACAAGGGCCTGTCCGAGGCCCTGCCCGCGATAATCTTCGGCCACAATGACATCGAAGATCATCGCCTTGAAGGTGAAATCGCTCAGCACGCGCGCAAAACCCGCAATACGGTCATTGCCATCAGACAGAACAACAGCAGGTCGCAATGGGCCAGCATATGGGTGACGTCTTCCAAGCTGCGCTCCCTGGTCCCATTCGTTGCAATAGAATGTGTGGAACTCCTGATAGCGCTCGGCTGGAAGCTCTTCGATCCATTGAATATTCGTCACAATGCCCCCTGCTGTTCTCGTAAAAACACCCGCCGGCGGACCGGCGGGTGTTTTAATTTCGAGCGATGAGCCTGATCAGTGCAGGATCTGGCTGAGGAACAGCTTGGTGCGTTCGTGCTGCGGATTGTCGAAGAACTCGTCCGGCGAGTTCTGCTCGACGATCTGGCCCTGATCCATGAAGATCACGCGGTTGGCGACCTGACGGGCAAAGCCCATTTCGTGCGTCACGCAGATCATGGTCATGCCTTCGGCGGCAAGGCTCACCATCGTATCCAGCACTTCCTTGACCATTTCCGGGTCGAGAGCCGATGTCGGCTCGTCGAACAGCATGACTTTCGGGTTCATGCACAGTGCGCGCGCAATGGCGACGCGCTGCTGCTGGCCGCCGGAAAGCTGGCCCGGATATTTGTTGGCCTGTTCGGGAATCTTCACACGGGCCAGATAATGCATGGCGATTTCTTCCGCCTGCTTCTTCGGCATCTTGCGCACCCAGATCGGCGCCAGCGTGCAGTTTTCCAGAATCGTCAGGTGCGGGAAGAGGTTGAAGTGCTGGAACACCATGCCTACTTCGCGGCGCACTTCGTCGATCTTCTTCAGGTCATTGGTCAGCTCGATGTTGTCGACGACGATCTTGCCCTTCTGGTGTTCTTCCAGACGGTTGATGCAGCGGATCATGGTCGACTTGCCCGAGCCCGACGGGCCGGCCACAACGATGCGCTCGCCGCGCATGACCTTCAGATTGATGTCGCGCAGAACGTGGAACTCCCCGTACCACTTGTGCATGTTGGTGATTTCGATGGCGACATCGGTTTTGGAAACCTGCATCTTTGAACGGTCAACTTCCACTCCGAGCTCGGATTGCGGGAGGGCGCTTTGTGCACTCATTTCCATTATTCCCTTTATTCTTATCGTTTATGACCCGTATCGAGGCGTCGTTCCATGAATATAGAGTATCGCGACATTGCGAAACAGAAAATCCAGAAAACGAAGCCCGCAAAGATCAGACCAGTAGCAGGCGTCTGTGGAGAAGCCCAGTTAGCGTCGGCGAAGTTCTGACGGACGATGCCCAACAGGTCGAACATGCCGATGATGTAGACAAGGCTCGTATCCTTGAAGAGACCGATGAAGGTGTTGACGATTCCCGGAATGACCAGCTTCAGCGCCTGCGGCAGGATGATCAGTCCCGTTTTCTGCCAGTAGCTGAGGCCAAGCGCATCCGCGCCTTCATACTGCCCGCGCGGAATGGCCTGGAGGCCGCCGCGCACCACTTCCGCCATATAGGCCGAAGCGAAAAGCGCCACGCCGATCAAGGCACGCAGCAACTTGTCGAAAGTCACGCCCGGCGGCAGGAACAGGGGCAGCATGACGCTGGCCATGAATAGCACCGTCACCAGCGGAACGCCGCGCACCATTTCGATGAAGATGATCGAGAACGCCCTGATGACCGGCAGCTTTGAACGCCGTCCGAGCGCCAGCACGATCCCCAGCGGCAGCGACACGGCGATGCCGACAAAGGACAGGACAAGCGTGACCAGCAGCCCGCCCCACAGCGGCGTTTCCACATAGGGAAGGCCGAACCAGCCGCCGACCAGCAGGAAGAAGGCGACAATCGGAAAGACGAAGAAGAACAGGATCGCGTTGAGCCCCTTCTTCGGCGCCTTCGGAATCAGGAGCGGCACCAGAAGAACGGCGAAGATCAGCGCCGTCAGGTTGACGCGCCAGCGCTCCGAAATCGGATAGCGGCCATAGAGAAACTGCTCGTATTTCGCATTCACGAAAGCCCAGCATGCGCCCGACCAGCCTTCCGGCTGTGCGCCGCCCTGCGCGACGGTGAGGCAGGCGGTGCGATCCGCACCGGTCCACACGGCCTTGACGAACAGCCATTCGATGATCGGCGGAAGAAACCAGGCCACGACCAGCAGGCCGAGAATGGTCAGCGCCGCATCGACGGGCGTTGCGAACAGGTTGACGCGCAGCCAGTGGGAAAGCCCCTGCACCGAGCGCGGTGGCGCTTCGCCATCCACCATCTGCGTGCGTACATATTGGAGATCTGCGTTTTCCATTGTCATCTCTCCACCAGCGCCATCTTGGCATTGAACCAGTTCATGAGGCCCGAGGTAATCAGGCTGATGCCGAGATAGATCACCATCCAGATCGCCACGACCTCGACCGATTGACCCGTCTGGTTGAGGATCGTTCCGCCGACGGCGACAAGATCGGGATAGCCGATGGCGATTGCGAGCGACGAGTTCTTGATAAGGTTCAGATACTGGCTCGACAGCGGCGGGATGATGATGCGCAGCGCCTGCGGCACAATGATGAGGCGCATCGTCTGGCCGGGACGCAGGCCAACGGCATAGGCCGCTTCCGTCTGCCCCTTGTTGACGCCCAGAACACCGGCGCGGACCGTCTCAGCGATGAAGGACGCGGTGTAGAAGGACAGCGCCAGGAACAGGGCGAGGAACTCCGGCTTGACCTGCGCACCGCCGGTCAGATTGAAGGTCCCCAGTTTCGGCAAATCGAACGAGATCGGAAAGCCGGTCGCGATCAGCGCCAGGACGGGCAGGCCGATGATGAGCGCCGCCGCCACGCGTATCGTGTGGAAAGGCTGGCCCGTCGCCATCTGGCGGCGCTTTGCCCAGCGCGCAATGACGATCGAAGCCACGATGCCGATGAGCAGCGCCACGGGCAGAAGCCATGCCCCCTCGCCCCATACCGGCGCGGGCATGAAGAAGCCGCGATTGTTCATGTATGTGCCGAGCGGCAGGGCGATGCTGTCGCGAGCCTGCGGCAGCACCGAAAGCACGCCGAAATACCAGAAGAAGATGACGAGCAGCGGAGGAATGTTGCGGAAGACTTCGACATAGACCGTGCAGATCTTGCGGATCAGCCAGTTGCGCGAAAGCCGCCCGATACCGACCAGAAATCCGATGATTGAAGCCGTCACGACACCGAGCGCGGCGACGTAAAGCGTATTCATCAGGCCGACCAGAAAGGCCCGGCCATAGTTCGAGTCGCTGCTGTATTGAATGAGCGTCTGACTGATATCAAAACCGGCGCGGCCACTGAGGAAACCGAAACCGGACGCGATGTTCGCACGCTGCAAATTGGTGACCGTGTTGCCCACGATCCAGTAGATTGCCCCGATGACCACCCCGAAGACGATCACCTGATAGAAGATGCCGCGAACCCGCGGATCATACAGGAGCGAGGTTCCGCCGCTATCTTGGCGGCGTTCAGTTGCAGAATAGGAAGCCATATGTTTCCTGTGCCTCTCGGCTGACAGCATCAAACCCGAAAAATTGACTTGGCCGCCTTTGCGGGCAACGCCTGAAATCGGAATATCGAATGCCGAACCGTTCGGTCCTGCCGTTCCTGTCCGGGCTCGGTTCGAGCCTTCGAGGACTGCAAGACGCGGTTGAATTCCAAAAAGCAGCTTGTCAGCATCCTATGCCCGGCAGATGCGGGATCGACAGCAAACGGACAAACTGCAAAGCCGACAAATCCGGCGGGCGCTGCTGCACCCGCCGATGATCAGTCCGGAGAGTAATGCCCGTCAGCGGACGGGGATGCCATATTGCAGGCCGCCCTTGTTCCACTGGGCATTGATGCCGCGTGCAATCTTGAGCGGGCTGCCGGAGCCGATGTTACGCTCGAAAATTTCGCCGTAATTGCCGACGCCCTTGATGATCTTCACCACCCAATCGTTCTCGAGACCGAGATCGGTGCCGATCTTGGTGTCCGCTTCCACGCCGAGAAGACGCTTGATGTCCGGGTTGTCAGACTTCTTCATCTCTTCGACATTGGCCTGCGTGATGCCATATTCCTCGGCGTTGAGCAGCGCGTTGTGCACCCAGCGAACGACGTCCGTCCACTTGGAATCGCCCTGACGAACGGTCAGGCCGAACGGCTCCTTGGAGATGATTTCCGGCAGGATGACATGATCGTCGGGATTGGCGAGCGCCAGACGAACGCCGTAAAGGCTGGACTGGTCGGTCGTATAGGCGTCGCAACGGCCGGAATCGTAAGCGGCGTTCGCTTCTTCGATCTTTTCGAAGACCACCGGATTATATTCCATCTTGTTGGCGCGGAAATAGTCGGCCATGTTCATTTCGGTCGTCGTACCGGCCTGAACGCAGATGGAAGCGCCGGAAAGCTGCAATGCGGAATTGATGCCCGACAGCTTCTTCGAATTGATCATGAAGCCCTGACCATCGAAGTAATTGATGCCGGCAAAATCGAGGCCGAGCGCAGTGTCGCGGCTGATGGTCCAGGTCGTGTTACGGATCAGGACGTCGATTTCGCCTGACTGCAGGGCCGTGAAGCGCTCCTTGGCGTTGAGCGGCGTAAACTTCACCTTCGCCGGATCACCGAAAATCGCAGAAGCCACGGCACGGCAATAATCTACGTCGAAGCCGGACCACTCACCCTTGTCGTTGGGGGAAGAGAATCCAAGCAGACCCGTATTAACGCCGCACTGTAGAAAACCTTTCGCCTTCACATCGGAAAGCGTGTCAGCGGATGCTCCCGAAGCTACGCAAAACAGCGCCGCCGCACCCAATACACCCGTCATAAGAGTTTTTTTCATCTGGCCTGCAACCTTTTTCGTTCCCTGGAGAGCGCCGGACCTATGGCCCATGGCGTCTCTTGTTGCTTTATTTTTTGCATAAACCCGTTGGATAAGTCGCGTGACCTCCCAAGCCCATGCCCTACAACAGCTTGCCCTCGCCCGAGACCGCTATCCGGTCTTCAATTTTTCTTTTGAGCGCAGTGACAAACCTGTCGCCTTCACGGGTCTTATCGAAGGCGAAATTTTGTCTTTGGTCAAGGCTTTAACGCAGGCGAGCGAAAAGGCTTTCAAAAAAGATGAGGGAGAAATATTCGAAAATTTACACGATTTCCCGATTTCTGGGTAGGAAGGTCGTCGGGTGCAGCCCACATTGCACGCGAGGACGGAGCACAGGTTTTTTCAAATAAACACAGATTGTTAGGCAGTACTACCATACCAGATGGGCCGCGATTCCGGCAATTTCCGGTAGAAATCAGACGCGCGGCATCGTGCTTTCGTCGTCCAGAGAAAAAATAATATTTCGCGTGGCCATATAGCGAGCCACCCACCAGGTCGTGACGAATCCGATTGTCAGACCGGCGACCACATCCGTGGGGTAGTGCGCCCCGGCTGCGAGCCTGCTTATTCCGAAGAGAATGCAGATCATAACGGTAAGGATGCGCCAGCGCGGCAGGAATATCCAGAGCGAAACCATCATGACGCCAGCCATCATGGAATGGCCGGAAGGGAAGCTTTCATAGAGGAACTGGCCCTTGAAAGGCGAGAAATAGGCTGCGCCGACGTCATCGAGCAGGAACGGGCGTGCCCGGCCAATCGCGAGCTTGCCGATTTCGACCGGCACACTTGCGACGATGATCGAGGTCAGGATGAGCGTTGCCCAGCCGTGGAGCTTCACCAGCCACGCTCTGGCGCCGGAACGCAATTTCGGTGAGAGCAGTATCGCCGTGGCGAGCCATACGACGATGCCGATTGCAAGCCATACGACGGTGCGAATCGCATCCGTTACCGTCCGCAGGAGCTGCATGATGAAATTGGTGCTTTGCGCGGTCACGCGAATGATGTCCGCATCCCACAGATGCAGCACGAGAATGATGAAGGGCAGAAGCACGACGATTGCTGTCATTTCCAGCGTCCACGAGGACGGCGCGCCCTTATAGGCCGGACGCAGAAGAGCTTGAAGGAGTTCCAGCGCTGCGCGAAAGGGATAAAGAAAAGTGCTTCCCGTGCCTGACGCCGCCATACTGAAATGTCCTTTCACAAGCTTATTACGCAACAAATGGCACGCGAGGTTGCATCCGGAACGCGCGCATCCTATCCAAGTATTCAAAATTTCCGCCGCAGACGGAATCGCAGATCTTTTTGCCGCAGCCGACCTTGATGCGACCCGGCAGAATCCTCTCTTTCGAGAATCGGCAGGCGAGAATCAGCGGGATAGCATGCAACATGGTCTGGAGGCATTTTCGTGACTAAGCAGCAGGTCAAGACAGAGAAGCTGGGTATAAACACGCGTCTCGCCCACGACGGTTATCAGCCGCGCGACTATCATGGCTTCGTGAACCCACCCGTTGTCCGTGCCTCAACCGTGCTTTTCCCCGATGCGGAAACAATGGCGACCGGCGGCCAGAAATACACCTACGGCACGCGCGGCACGCCGACCAGCGATGCCCTTTGCGCCGCGATCAACGCGCTGGAAGGTTCGGCGGGCACGATCTGCGTCCCGTCCGGCCTTGCCGCCGTCACGGTTCCGCTTCTCGCTTTCCTGTCGCCCGGCGACCATGCGCTGTTCGTCGATTCGATCTACAATCCGACCCGCCATTTCGCCGATACGATCCTCAAGCGCTTGGGCGTGGATGTCGAATATTACGATCCGGAGATCGGGTCCGGCATCGCGAAGTTGATGCGTGCGAACACCAAGGTCGTGTTCACGGAATCGCCCGCCTCGAACACGTTCGAGATGCAGGATATCCCCGCTATCGTCGAAGAGGCGCACAAGGGCGGCGCCATCGTCATGATGGACAATACATGGGCCACCGCGCTCTACTTCAAGGCGCTCGATTTCGGCGTGGATATTTCCATCCACGCCTCGACCAAGTATCCGTCCGGCCATTCCGATATTCTGTTCGGCACGGTATCGGCCAACGAAAAATGCTGGCCGCAGCTTCTGGAAACGCACGGAACGCTCGGTCTTTGCACTTCGGCTGACGACACCTACCAGATATTGCGCGGCATGCGCACCATGGGCGTGCGGCTGGAACAGCACCGCAAGAACGCGCTGGAAATCGCGCGCTGGCTTGAAGGCCATCCGGCGGTTGACCGCGTGCTGCATCCAGCGCTGGAAAGCCATCCCGGCCATGAAATCTGGAAACGGGACTTTTCCGGCTCCTCCGGCATTTTCTCCATCGTGCTTGCCGGCGGCGGGCAGAAGGAAGCCCATGCCTTCCTCGATGCGCTGGAGATTTTCGGCCTTGGCTATTCCTGGGGCGGCTATGAAAGCCTCGCGGTTCATGTCCGCCTCAATGACCGGACCATCGCCAGGGGCGACTATCCGGGACCGGTGATCCGCCTGCAGATCGGTCTGGAAGACGTGCCGGATCTCATTGCCGATCTCGAAAAAGGTTTCGCGGCAATTTGATACCGAGGCACTGAGATACTCAATCGCCGCAGGGGCTTAACAAAAGCGCGATGAGTCAGGCTCATCGCGTTTTGTCTATGCGGGCTTTGCAGCGGTTGCCTTGCGCGACTGTGCGCGCGCCGTCTTGCCCGCTGCCTTCAGCGGCTTCGGCTTTGTTTCCGACAGCCCTTCAACGACGGCCTCAATCATGGTGCAGGCGACGAAATCCGCCTGCATCTCCTCCCGCAATGCCTCCCGGTCGACAGATCGTGCTTCGTTCGGCTCATGCCACAGCACCACGCCTACCCTCACAGCGGGTTGCAGCCGCCGCAGACGGCGCACCGCAAACCGGGCGTGACGCGCCGCCTGCCGGTCCAGAAAACAGATCATCAGCGTATCCCTGCCGGAAATATCCAGCGCCTTCAATCTGGCGGGAGTGAGCGCATCATGCGCGACCGCCTCTGCCGAGGCGCCCTGCACGGCAAGCACCTGCGCCAGCATGACCGCCGCCGTGTCATCGAGCCCCCTTCGCCCGCCGAAGGTCAGGAGCGACCGACCTTCGCCGGAAGGAAGCTCCAGATCGGTTTTGCTGCCATCGCCATCAGGATTTTCAATCGCGATCTCTTCATCGTCGCCCTCCTCCTCGGTTGCAATCTGCTCCAGATTGGCCACCAGCGTCTTCGTGCTTTCAGTGACGATCTGCAACTGCTGCTCTGTCAGCACGCTGCGAAGCCGGTCGCGCTCCGCCATCAGAAGTGCGGGAACAGCAACCGAGCCGTAGAACTCGACCAGATATTTCTGTTCCAGCATTTCCTCGGCATTGTCAGTGGCTTCATCCGGGTCGCCTGCAAGGAGGCGTTGATAGAGGCGTTCCTTCGGGTCAAGCACAGGCTCGTTGCCGAAGAGGATTTCCAGGAACTCGAATTTCGGTACATGGCGGCCCAGCACCACGAGGCAGACCGTCAGAGGCGTCGACAGAACGAGCCCGACCGGCCCCCACAGCCACGCCCAGAAAATGGCCGACACGATGATGGCAAGCGGCGACAGGCCGGTGCGTGAACCATAAAGCCACGGCTCGATCACGTTGTTTATAAGAAGCTCGATGACGACGAACAGCCCGATCGTCCAGAGAAGCAGGTTCCAGCCGGGCGCCACGGCAAAGGCAAGGAACAGCGGCAAGATGGCCGCGATGACCGGGCCGATATAGGGCACGAACCGCAAGACGATTGCCAGCATTCCCCACAGGGCCGCGTTGGGGATGCCGAGAATCCAGAGACCGAAGGCGAGAGGCACACCATAGGTTATATTCACCACGAGCTGCGTCAGCAGATATTGGCCGACCCGCTTTCCCGCATCCTGCAAGGCTTCGGTCGTTCGATGAAGATCGCCGTAACCCACCAGCCTTATGAAGCGGTCGCGCAGTTCCTCCCTTTCGAGCAGCATGAAAATCACCACGACAACGACGAGACCCGTCGTCGCCAGCGGTCCGATAAGCGGTTCGATGATGCTCCTAAGCGTTTCCACCGGATGGCGTGGTGCGAATATCTGGACAAGGAGCGGCTTTTCCTCGGGCTCATCGGAAGGGAGCGCCTGCGTTTTCTGTTCCGGCCGGTTGATTTCCGTGCCTATGCGCTCGGCGAAGCTGTTCAGCCTGTCGAAGAAACTGTTGTCGGAACCCGCTTCCTTGAGTGTCCTGATCTTCTCGATGATGTTGTACTGATAGTATGTAACATTCTGCGCGACTTCGGAAACCTGGAAGGCAACCACGGCGCTGAAAACGGCCACGATCAGGAAGCCGCCCGCCACGCTGGTAATCACCGCGAACAGGCGCGGAAGGCCCGCCCGGCGCAGAAAGGCGACGATCGGCGCCAGCGCGAATGTCAGCAACACCGCGATGGCAAGCGGCAGAAACACATCCTTTGCAAAGTAAAGGATGGCGACGGTGACCGCCATTGCTGCCAGGGTGGGCAGACGCGGCGGCGCCGACGTGATCGGCCGCACGGCAGAATCCGGATTGTCGATATTTTCCATGAACCCCTCTTTTGCCGCTTTATGACTTTCGGCTTGTCAGCCGGGTAACTGCAAAAGGCGCGTTCGGTTCCATAGAACGAGGGAACATATAATAAATTTAATTAGCGGGTACTAATAATAATATTACGCGGAATAAATTGCCTGCAATGGAAGTCAATATTAATATAATTCAAATACAGAAATCGGCCAGATTGAAGCATCTGCAGGAAGTTATGGGGGATACCGTGTCGTTAAAGGCAGCAACGAGCTTAATCAGTCGCAACTTATGGAAAGCTCTGCTTACTCTACTATTGGTAGCGGCTTCTTCATTCGCACACGCCCAGCAAACGCCGAGGCCTGTTCAGGTGGGTGTGTATGTAAGCGAGCCTTTCGTCAACAAGGAAGGCGATTCCTACTCCGGCATGGCCATCGACATCTGGCACGATATCGCCACGCGGATGAATCTTGCTTCGCAATATGTGGAATATCCCAACTATGGGGAGCTGGTGAAAGCTGTTTCCGAAGGCAAGGTTGAAGCAGCCGTCACCAATCTCACAATCACGGAGAGCCGGGCTGAAATCATCGATTTCACGCATCCATGGTTCGATGCGGGCCTGCGCATCATGATCCACACCCAGGCGGGCAGCGGCTGGGACGATCTGATCAATCGCCTGGATGATGCCGGGCATCTGGCGACCTATGCGTGGATATTGTTCATCCTCCTCGCCGCTACGGTGGTGCTGACGATTTTCGACCGGCGTTTTGATGAAGGTTTTCCAAAGCGGTGGCGCGAGGGGCTTGCGGAGAGCTTCTACCACGTCGTTTCCATTGCCACTTCGGGCAAAACCTCGCGCAAAAACCTGTTCGGCTGGGTGGGACGCGTCTGGCAGACATTCTGGATGGTGTTCGGCATTGCGATCATCGCCTATGTGACTTCATCGGTTACCAGCGTCATGACGGTCGCCCATATCGACAACAGCATTTCCAGCCTGTCGGACCTGCAAGGGAAATCCGTGGGCGTGCGCGCGGGCAGTGTCGCGGAGCAGTTCCTGAAATCACGCTCCATCGCGACCGTGCCTTTCGATCACCTGCCTGAAGCCGTCGGCGCGCTCGTGAACGACGAGATTGCGGCAATCGTCGGCGACGGTCCGGTCCTCGACTATTATGCCCATCAGCATGCCGACCAGCCTATCGATCTCGTCGGCAATGTGTTCAGTCCGGACAAATATGGCTTCGCCTTCCCGCGCCAGAGCGAACTTGTCAAACCGGCGAGCGTGGCGATCATCAGTGCCCATGAGAATGAGGAAATCCCCAAGCTGAAAGCCAAATATTTCGGCCCCGAGAACTGATGCGCAGACGCAAAAAAGGCGGCCAGTGGCCGCCTTTTTCATTTCCGCCAGTGATTTACCGACCCGCGACGATCGACGAAATGATGCCGGTTGCGATGCCGATCAGCAGGTAATCGTTGTTGACCTTGACCCAGTGATAACCACGCGGCGGCTGGCGCAGCTTGTAGCGCGAATAGTTGTTCACGACGTGACCGCGATAGTTCGGCGGCAGGCGGTTGCCCTTCCTCCAGCTCTGATGACGGCGGTCGTCATATCTGCGCGCATCATATTTCGGGCCGCCCTTGTGCATCTGGCCGTGAGACGGCTTGCCGTGATGCGACGGATAAGACTGTGCCATCGCAGCAGGCGCGGCGAGAAATGAAAGGGCAGTGAGAGCAATAACGATCCGCTTCATATCGGCTTTCCTTTGTTACATTCGATGGGAGGACAATGCGCCCGCCAATGTGAATGCCAAGTGAATGCGCCCATTAAATTAATTTAATGATTTCATCGGCCTGGCACAAAGCAGCAGCCCCGCATTTCCCATCCGTGCAAAATGCGCTAGGTAAAGCCCGAATACATGCGCACCCGCAAGGGCAAGGCTCAGAGGACTGGATCATGATGAACTGGGTTTTCATTCTGCAAGGCGTTATCGCGTTCGGACTGGCCGCATTGGCCATCGCGGTCATCCTGCGCCATCGCCGCCACTGACGCCGGTTCGCACCGCTATATTTTTGCCTGGACCTTGCCGGTCCGACGCAACCGAATTTGAGATCGATCGTTCATACATGGTCTGGTATTTTTTCTGGAGGAGATGGGGATGCGGAAAGTAGCACTTGGGCTGGTTGCCCTTCTGGCCATAACGGGCTGCACCACTACGGAAAAGGATCTTTCCATCGGCACGGGCGCCGGGGCCATCATCGGCGGCATTGCCGGTGGCGGACGCGGCGCCTTGATCGGCGCCGGTGCGGGTGCGCTGGGCGGCCTGCTGGTGCGTGAACTGCGCAACGGCAATTGCCAGTATCGCGACCGTCATGGCCGCATCTATGTGGCGCGCTGCCGGCGATAATCCCCAAACCGTGCAAGGTTGTCGAAAGCGCCGGTTCTCCGGCGCTTTTGCTTTCGGGGATTGCGGCCCGCCTGCCCTCGCTGGAACCTTCCCGCGCCGATGGCGTTTTACTGGAAATAACGACAGGGAGAACTCCGATGAAGCTTGCTCTCAAAGCCGCCCTTGTTGCCCTGGGCGTGTTTGCGGCGGGCGCAGCGCAGGCGGCGAACGCCATTTCCACCACCAATCTCAATATCCGCACCGGCCCCGGCACGCGCTATGCGACGCTGGGCTCCATCCCGAGCGGAGCGCCCGTGACGGTGCGCGGCTGCACAGCCGGCTACGGCTGGTGTCAGGTGAGCTATGGCCCGACCTTTGGCTGGGCCTCGTCACGCTATCTCGCGTTCAGGGAAGGAACTTCCGGCGGATATTCCGATGATTTCGGTCGAACCGCTGCGTTGATCGGCATTCCGCTGATCGCCGGCCTTGCCATAGGCTCGGCCCTCAATGATCGTGACGATTACTGGTATCGCGACCGTCGCTATTACCGGAACAGACATTGGGATCGTCGCGACTGGCGTGACCGCCCGCGCTGGCATGGCAATCACGGGCCGCGCGTCTACCTGAGGCAGCGCGGACCGGACGGCCCGCACGGTCAGTGACTGACAATTCACGTAGAGACGGCAAACGCCGCGAAGCGAACCACTTCGCGGCGTCTGCGCGCAGTTTTGTCGAGTTTCGCGCTAAAACCTGCATTATCGGATTACGGAAAGCGTCGCCCTCGACAGGTGCCGCAGGGAAGCGATCAAGCAAATAATTGATGAGGCGAAGATGGCGATCCCGGCAGGATTCGAACCTGCGACCTACGGCTTAGAAGGCTGTCAGAAATGATGGGAAATCAATCCGTGTTCCAACTTTTCGCTGCCTTATACAGCTGCAAAAATAGGGACAGTTGGAACTGGCAACCGGCCATGAATGGTACGGTCGGTTGGAACCATTTACCACACAACAACGTCTTGGACCCATCTTTTCCGGGCTAATTTGTTTTTTGTGCGCCGTTATGTGCACTTATTTGTGCTCTATTATGTGTACCCTGATATCTGTCGTATACACGCAGATACTTTTGGCTCTATCCGATTTTAAATTTTCGGGTCATGCTCGCGCGCGCAGCCAGCCCTGATCTGAAAGCATCATTTATGATTGACATCATATTTGCGGTCTTTGATGCTGAGACTGACACCAACCGGGGGCAGTCACTTTGGAAACTCAAGAACCTAATTCCATTTCACTGAAAGCAGAGACCCTCAATCTTCTAGATGAAGTAACAGCTTCAATTCTCTCGCTGAATGAGAATAGACCCTTTGGCGACGAAGTAGAAAGTCGCATTACGCGCGAATTTTTGCCAGATCGTGTTACAGCTAGCCTTAACATCGAAGGAATTGCAGTAACCCGTCGCCAAACTTTAGTCATGATGGATGCCATGACACTGAGCGCCAATGGTTCAAAGCAGGAGCGAGAACTTTTAAATGCCTTAAAGGCAGATGAATTTGTTTTCGAGATTTCAAAGCATGACAAAACGCTTACTACCACGGCAATTCGTCAGATTAACCACCTTTTGCAGGATGGGCTACTCGAAAGCGCAGGAAGCTATCGAGATAAGAATGTTGAGATTTCCGGCGCACGATTCCAACCACCCGATCATTCCGGTGTCAGCTCTTTAATGAGCGAACTGGTTGAGAATTATGAGCAATCAAAAACTCTTCATCCAATACTCCGAGCAGCTTGGTTGCATGCATCCTTTACTCACATTCATCCGTTCATTGACGGAAATGGTCGTACAGGCCGCTTGATTCAAGATTTCTCATTGATGTGTGACGGCTTATATCCCACCGGTATCCCATCTCATCTTCGCGATGATTATTATGATGCACTTGAATGTGCTGATTCCGGCGAATGGGACCCACTATGTCAAATGCTGTGCGAGACTCAATTAAGTACTATCTCGCGCGTTAGATCTATAGTCGATGAAGTGCGCAATCGCGGCAAGTTTATCACATTTTTGGTCAATAAAGCCTCTGAGAAGAAGACCGGGGCATTGCACAAGCAATATACAGTTTGGCGACAGAGAATGGATAATTTCGTCAATCTTCTTGTAAAAACCTGCAACGAGATTAACGCTAGCAGTGATGTAATACAGGTTCGCTCCGAGGTTTTTGATATAATTGATTTTGAGAAATGGAAAAGGGTTTCGGACTTCGGGGGAGCGGAGCATACTTGGGCGTTGAAGCAAACGTGGTTTGTTGACGGAGAACCACTTTATAGAACGATCATGTACTTCAAGCGACATCGTTTCCGTAATGAGGATCCGTTCACGCGCGACGATCTGCATGGCGTTGTCGCACTCCGTCTAACCGGCGGAGAACCAGAACGTGGTGCACGTTTTGATTTCGATACTTTTGCAGACCCTTTGATTCGATTTCGGGAAGCATTGTTCATTGACGGGTCCCTCCATGTTTTTCATTGGGCGGGAGGTTACCGCTCTACGAACGGAACAAATGAAGAGGTCTGGGATTGCAATGACCCAGCGGACTCTTCACTACCAATTCAAGATCTGATCCAAGACATCTTTATGAAAAAGCTAGGCCTTGGAATTTAGTCTTTGATATCCGTCCACCGGGTGTCAATTTTTTGGCAAGCGCAGTTTAGTTAGCGCGACTCTCACTGAAGTGTATTCGAGTCCCGGAGGTTCTACAGAATTCCGGCCTTTTCAATGGCTTGCAAAAAAGTAGGGCAGAAAAGCATGCATTGTAAACATTATGTTTCTTCATGCGCCAGCCCCACATTCTAAACTCCATTCGGTTATGTTAGGCGCTACCGCAAATCGGTGACAGGAATGACGTTGCCAAGTATGAACAACCATTGCACCATTGATACAGGGGGATCACGATGGACAAGTTAGAACTGCCCCATGAAGTAAAGGCTTTGTTTGCATCCCGAAATCAATTGCGGGATTCGATGAACAGCGGGATCGCGGGAACAGGAAGCGAAGTTCAACTCAAATTTACCCTTGATGGAAATCTCGTCGGTGACATTGGCGAAGCGCTGTCAGTCATCAATTTTGGAATTAGGCTCGTTGATACCGCGTCACATCCTGGAATTGACGGCTATGCACCTGACGGGAGATCCGTACAGGTTAAAGCCACAGCGACCGGTCGCGGAGCCGCCTTTAGACAAACTGAAATTCAAGCTGATCACCTTATTGTATTTGATCTAGATCTTGAAAATGCGACTGCGATGGTGCTCTTTAATGGGCCAGAAAGCTATATCCGTGAACTTCTCCCTAAACCGATTGTTGGGCAGCGATCAGTTAGCCGGTCACAATTGTTAAAAGCAGACGCCCAACTAGAGCCACATGAGCGCTTGGTGTCCTTGTCAATCCGTTGAAAAGATTAAAAAATCTCAAAGTAGCGCAAGAAAACGCGTGGAGTTTGTGACCACTACGATGTCAACGCAATCGGAAAATCCTAAATCGGCGTGTTTATGCGGTTTTTTATGGTAAGACCTCGAGAGACGTATGAAGAACGCTACAGGAACAAAAGCGGATTTGCACCCACATCGCACCCAAGCGGATTGAGTAGCGAGTCATAAGGATATCAGCATAAAAAAATTCGTAACATGCATAATATTGACAAATCATGCATCTTTTTGTATTATTACGCAGACACTAGAACGTGTCATTGTTTAAACCTATTACTAGGATATGTATTATTATGGCTTTTAGAGCAGACGAAGCGGCGGAACGCGGCCGCATGGAAGTTGCGAACTATCTCATACCAAGCGCATTTTCTGTTGAGGATCGACAGAAAAGCGAAATGAAACTCGATGAAATCATTGCAGAGTGCGGTCCCGTCGTAGCGGGTTACCCTACATGGCATCCGTTAGTGCGATTCCACGACGGACGTCTTCCGCAAATGTATCCCGGGAGAGAAAGCGGGTATGAGGGATTGGACCATACCCGATATTTCGCACATGGATTTGTCACCTGCCCGTATGGCGATGGCCAGAAGGTTATAGATTCGGTTAAAAAGCTGGAATACCGATTCCCGGCGGAGATAACGGCAGAGCGTCTCGACGTTAAGTTTTACAACGATAATGCAACTCCGATCTTAGTTCGAGTCGAATGGGAGAAACCGTTGGAGACTGGCAAGCTAATACCGAAACGCCTAGCGGTGCCGCTTATGCTCGAACAGGAGGTGCCTTGCTGGACGTGGGGGCAACGCGCGGAGCGGTGGGAGCGGATGCGTCCCTATCTACTGGGGGAGCCTCACGGTAATCGTTCGTCGCTATTTGTTAGCCAAGATACTGCGTTGGCAATGAAAAAGATTTATCTTTCCTTAGTAGAAACAGGCATGTTTGGTCCCTTAAAGATGGGCTAGTTAATAGTGGGAGTGCAAGATTTGACGAATATGGTCAATCGACGAAACTATAAACTGAACAGTGCTATAGTATTGCGAGATGTATATCGTCTGCTTTCAGTGGTTCAAGCTGATGAGCCCCTCGTAATGGCGACGAGGAGTGATATTGATGAATTTGCAATGTTGCGTGATTGGTTCGCGGAAGATGAACTCGTGCATCTCCTTATTGGTACAGCAGTGGCAAATCGTGCACAAGATGACTATATGAAGTCTTTCCGCAATGACGAGAATGAATTAAGCTTTCAGACTATAACGGCCCAGTGCGGAACTCTGATTAGAAATTACACGGATAAAAATTCTCCCACAGAAGAACTATCCTTCCGTGAGGCATGTAATAAAATTATCCATGCAGAGAAAATAATGCCTGAGTTGCAACAAGTGAAGGGTGCTTATACTCCCTTTCTCTCACCTAAAGTGGCTTTGTACGGCGAACAAAATGGAAGAGAATGGAAGGCGGTGCTTGATATTCATTCATATTGTCGATCATCGTACATAAACTTCCAATAATGACTAGTTTCTTTTACCCCACCCCATCGATTAATAGAGGGGTGGGGTTCAGAAAAATGACCAAGGCCTAATATTGGTTGGATAACCCCTCCAAGACTAAGGCAGGTTCGCTAAAGTAGGTTCCTTCCTGTCCATTATGATAACCTCGCCCACAGGCTTCGCTTGCCCACTGCCGATTGTGTAAGTCAATGCAACGTCGCATATTCTGTAGTCAGAAAATATTGAACGGACTTCGGGCGTGTCATTCAGCGAAATCATAAACCGTCCCTTGATATCGGTCATGCGAGCGGCAATGCGCTCAAAGTCACTCCGCCTGAATACGTTCTTCCCATAGTCAGTCTCACAACCAAAATACGGCGGGTCCATATAGAACAGCGTACCGGTGGTATCATATCGATCGATGAAGTCAGACCAAGACAGGTTCTCGATCTGGACGCCCGCAAGCCGCTCGTGGATTTCTTCCAGCAGCGGCCCCAGCCGCGTGACGTTGAACCGGGCAGATCCGCCTGTGTCGACGCCATAGTTGCGTCCGCTCACTTTACCACCGAACGCCAGGCGCTGCAGATACAGGAACCGTGCAGCACGCTCCAGATCCGTCAAGGTCGATGGATCGCATGCTTTTAGACGCTCGAACTCGCGCCGGCTTGTGATCTGGAATTTCAGCATCTCCATGAATTGCGGATAATGACGTTGCAGGATCCGAAAGAGTGTTATCACGTCACCGGAGATATCGTTGATGACTTCGCATTTCGGAACCAACCGCCTGCGAAAGAACACACCGCCCATTCCTACGAACGGCTCGGCATAGACCGTGTGCGGGATCTGCTCAATGATTGATGCCACCCGCTGCGCCAACTGTTTCTTGCCACCGATGTAGCTTGCTGCCGGCGACGTCGGATTAACGGATGTAAAAGAAAACCCTTCTTGCATTTTTTATTAACCTGTAATGGCCAGTATGCCCCCGCCCGCAAGGGTCGGGGTGTGGCATTTGACCTACCGTCATGCCGGGCGGATCTGACGTCCAATCTAAGCCGCCGCTTTTCGGTGTATTTACCTGCACCGAAAGCCACCCCGGTCGGGGCGGATTTCCACAATCGCAAAATCGCGATTGACTCTTTTTCAGAATGAGAACATTTTAAGAACATCGGCAGGCGGCGCCGATGAAATACAGACACATTTGGTGGTGTGGGTGTCTGCTTCACTGGAGCAGAACTATGAATGCGCTTGCGCACGATATTGAAGATGAAATCGACTTGGTGCTCACCTATTACGGCGGAGATACGCGGGCGGCGATCAAAGCCTTGCTGGAGGATCGGGAGTTCTTGGCCCAGCAAATCGCCATAGCCAGCATGGCTGTCAGCCACGGCTATACCCGAGGTTGGAAGCCAACACTCTTGAAATGAGAACGCCGCTGCGAGAACTGCGCCCGCGAAACGTGGTGCGCTTTAGCTGTGCCAATTGCCGTCACCATCTGGAAAAGACCGCCCCGCTTATGGCTGCGCGCTTCGGAGAGTGGGTTACGCTCGAAGAGATCGAGCCACGACTGGTTTGCAGCAAATGCGGCAACAGAGCGGGCAACTTCATCAGCTACGGACTGCCAGACAAATGATGCAGCTGAAATGGGAACGAACGGTCATCGGCGGACAGACGCGCCCCGGAGACTTCATTGCCTATACGGACTGGGGCGATTTCTGTCGCATCCTGAGAAGCGATTTCGGCCCCGACGCGGGAACTTGGAAATGGGCACTGGTCTGCACCCGAAGCCCCTCTCAGGCTCTGCCCTGCGGCGTCTGTGAGAACAGGGAAGAAGTCGTCACCCTTGTGAAAAGGATGTTTGAAGAGTTGTGGCGTAGGAAGCAGCTGGAATTTGATCGGCCATTCATGTGGGCATTCAAGCCCCACAGCCGAGAAGCTCCATCTCGGCTTAACTGGGACGCCGCGCCTCGAAGCTGATGATCTCGTCGCCATTGTGCGGTGCTCTTCCATGCTGGTAGTTACCAGACACCACGACATCCACAAAACCCGCACGTTGGAGCGCCATCAAGAATTCTTCGACACCCCACCACCGCAACTTGAACAAATCAATCTCAGATTTCACAAGGTTTCCATCCCGCCATTGTTCATAGCGGAGATGGCTGAGTGTGGTCTGCGCAACATAGTCGGTTTCGACCCGATGATCTGTGAGCGTGAGCAGATCGCCGTCTTCTGTAGTCCAACGCCGTACCGAACCGGTCGGGCCAAGGAAACTCCCGATGGGATCGAGGTCCATGATCAATTTCGCGCCGGGAACCAGATGATCATAAAACCGCCTCAGCACAGCGGTCGCAGATCTCGTATCAGTCACCAACTGAAATGAACCAGCTGGGACGATGATGGCTGCAAAGCCTTTGCCATAGGAGAAACCTTCGAATGTCTCTCGTATCAAATTCGCGGAAAGATTGCGCTTCCTGCATTCCTCTTGGCAATAACCAAGCATCTCGTTAGATGCATCGAAACCCTCTACCGAGAAACCCGCCTCGAGCAACGGCACAAGGACACGGCCGTTGCCGACAGCAGGCTCTAGGATCGGACCTTCGGATTCTCTAAGACGTTGCTGATAATATTCCACATCTCCGAAAGAACGCCCGACCGGTTTATCCAGATCATAGACCCAGGAAGCGAGGGTTCCGTAGCGATTGTTCATTCCAGCCTCTTAGAGTTGATTTGGTCTCGACACTTTCGCCAAACGCGGAATCGACTGGCCTTATAGTTAAAAGGAACGGTCCTTGCCAGTTTTAAGTGCTTCATATGCCTGCTTAACGACTGGCCGGAAGCAGCGCACGGCAAGGAATACGAAGAAGCCTTGCAAGCTTGCCTGGCCGATCTTGAAGGATTGCCGAGCACCGCCCGCGAATCCCTTATCAAAGCCGCCAACCTGCCGGACTGACAATCCGGCCCTGCCAGTGGCACTGAGATGGTTCAGGCTATCCGTGACGCTCTGAACCATAGCGTGAGGCTAGCACGGCCCAGCCCGACGGGTTTTCAAATCTGTCGGGCGCAAATTTGCAGTATATGTTCCACTATCTTTTTGCGCGGAACAAAAACGCTGCCTGACTGTTAAGCCGAAACCCAAAAAGGCCGAGGCTATGACAGAACTCAAGAACCACCATAATGATGCACGGCTAGCACCTCGCGGGATACCAAGAACCCTCCAGTCCGCCGAAGCAATAGCCCAATCTTTAAAAGCTCGCCTGACAAAGGATTTTTCAGATGAGAGAGAGGAGCAGTTTTCAGAGCTACTTGCACGACTGGAGCAGGCAGAGAAAAAGGATTCATCTTGATAATAGTTAAACTTCTCCAGAACAATATAATGAAAGTCCACTCTTTAAAAATACAACCTGCCCTTAAGTGACTGGAGTGCCCCCCATTTCGCCGGACAAATCAGCTATTGAGACAATGCTTTGATGAACTCCCTTGGGGAGGCCATTTTCAGCGCTGAGTGTGGAT
>MTEW01004409.1_pt3 | contig 162552 bp, 151 predicted proteins | sample 1042681 | NCBI WGS metagenome assembly MTEW01 (sample SAMN06185811, study PRJNA358809) | soil metagenome | isolation source: soil biostimulated with citrate as carbon source | place: India | collected 2015-05-23 | reverse complement strand
CCGGCCACACGGCCGGCGTCGACGCGGTCCGCGCGGTGATCGAGGTGTGCGCCGAGGCCGGCGTCGAGGTGCTCACCCTGTTCGCCTTCTCCAGTGAGAACTGGCAGCGCCCGGCCGAAGAAGTCGGCGCGCTGATGGAACTCTTCCTGGCGGCGCTGCGCCGTGAGGCCCGTCGCCTGGATCAGAACGACATCCGTCTGCGCATCATTGGCGATCGCTCGCGCTTCCATCCGGAGTTGCAAGCCGCCATGCGCGAAGTCGAGCAACTGACCGCGGGTCATCAGAAGTTCACCCTTCAGGTCGCCGCCAACTATGGCGGTCAGTGGGACATCACTCAGGCTGCGCAGCGCCTGGCGCGTGAGGTCCAGGCTGGGCACCTGCAGGTGGACGACATATCCCCACAGTTGCTGCAGGGCTGCCTGGTCACTGCCGATCTGCCGCTGCCCGACCTGTGCATCCGCACCGGCGGTGAGCACCGCATCAGCAACTTCCTGCTTTGGCAGCTTGCCTATGCAGAGCTGTATTTCTCCGACCTCTTCTGGCCCGACTTCAAGCACGAAGCCATGCGTAAGGCACTGATCGACTACGCAAAGCGCCAGCGTCGCTTCGGCAAGACGAGCGAACAGCTAGAAGCCGAGGCCCGAGCCAAATGCTGAAACAACGCGTCATCACGGCCCTGGTGTTGCTGCCCATTGCCCTCGCGGGTTTCTTCTGGCTGGACGGCGGCGCCTTCGCCCTGTTCATCGGCGCCGTTGTCAGTCTGGGGGCCTGGGAGTGGGCGCGCTTGGCGGGATTCGCTTCCCAGCCGCTGCGTGTCGCTTACGGCCTTCTCGTGGCTGCGCTGCTCTATGGGCTCTATCTGGTGCCGGCCCTGGCGCCCCTCGTCCTGATCCTCGGTGTGCTCTGGTGGGGCGCTGCGACGGTTTTCGTGCTGGGTTACCCCGAAACCAGTCGCTACTGGGGTGGTACGTCGGGCAAATTGCTCATCGGCCTGTTGATCCTGCTGCCCGCGTGGCAGGGATTGGTCCTGTTCAAGCAATGGCCGCTGGCCAACTGGCTGATCCTGGCTGTGATGGTGCTGGTTTGGGCAGCTGATATCGGCGCCTATTTCTCCGGCAAGGCGTTCGGCAAGCGCAAACTGGCGCCACAGGTGAGTCCCGGCAAGAGCTGGGAGGGTCTGATCGGCGGCTTGATCGCCAGCCTTTTGATCACGGCCGGTGTCGGTTTCTACCGTGGATGGGTCGGTTCCGAGTTGCTGCTGGCCCTGGCCGGCGCCGCCCTGGTGGTGATGATCTCAGTAGTGGGCGACCTGACCGAAAGCATGTTCAAGCGTCAGTCCGGCATCAAGGACAGCAGTAATCTACTGCCCGGCCATGGTGGCGTTCTGGACCGTATCGATAGCCTGACTGCGGCCATCCCGCTGTTCGCCGTGCTGCTCTGGGCGGCAGGCTGGGGATCCCTGTGAGTCAGCCGCAGCGCATTACCGTTTTGGGTGCCACCGGTTCGATCGGTCTCAGCACCCTCGATGTCATAGGCCGTCATCCTGATCGCTACCAGGCCTTCGCACTCACTGGCTTCAGTCGTCTGAACGAACTGGAGGCCCTGTGCCTGCGCCATCGTCCCGAGTTTGCCGTAGTCCCGGACAGCGAATCCGCCCGCCATTTGCAAGGTGGTCTGCAGGCCGCCGGCGTGCAGACGCGCGTCCTGGTGGGCGAGCAAGGGCTTTGCGAGGTTGCCGCGCACCCCCAGGTGGACGCCGTGATGGCCGCTATCGTGGGCGCTGCGGGCCTCAAGCCGACCCTCGCCGCCGTAGAGGCCGGCAAGCGTGTGCTGCTGGCCAACAAAGAGGCGCTGGTGATGTCCGGCGCCCTGTTCATGCAGGCCGTTCGCCAGAGCGGCTCCGTGCTGCTGCCCATCGATAGCGAGCACAATGCGATCTTCCAGTGCCTGCCCCGGGATTACGCCCAGGGCCTGGCGCCTGTCGGCGTCCGCCGTATTCTGCTGACAGCTTCGGGTGGCCCGTTCCGTGAGATGCCGCTTGCGCAACTGTCGGACGTATCGCCTGAGCAGGCCTGCGCCCACCCCAACTGGTCCATGGGGCGCAAGATATCCGTCGACTCGGCGAGCATGATGAACAAGGGACTCGAGCTGATCGAGGCCTGCTGGCTGTTCGATGCGCGGCCGGCCCAGGTGGAGGTGGTGATCCATCCGCAGAGCGTTATCCACTCGCTGGTGGACTACGTGGATGGCTCGGTCCTCGCCCAGCTCGGTAATCCGGACATGCGCACCCCAATCGCCCATGCAATGGCCTGGCCGGAGCGCATCGATTCCGGTGTCTCGCCCCTGGATTTGTTCGCCGTGGCCCGCCTGGATTTCCAGGCGCCGGACGAAGAGCGCTTTCCTTGCCTGCGTCTCGCGCGACAGGCGGCGGAGGAGGGTGGAAGTGCCCCGGCAATGCTCAATGCCGCCAACGAGGTGGCTGTGGCGGCGTTCCTGGATAGGCGCATCCGCTTCACCGAGATCGCGAGTATCATCGATGAAGTGCTGAACCGCGAAGCGGCGAACGCAGTCGAAACGCTGGATTCCGTACTGTTGGCGGATGCCCGTGCCCGGGCGGCGGCGCAGCAGTGGTTGGTCCGTCAAGGGCGGTAACGGGTAGCCCTGGCCGGGCCGCCTGCTCCGGAGGAAACCGATGAGCGCTCTATACATGATTGTTGGCACCCTGATCGCGCTTGGGGTGCTGGTGACCTTCCACGAGTTTGGTCACTTCTGGGTTGCGCGGCGGTGTGGGGTCAAGGTCCTGCGCTTCTCCGTGGGGTTCGGCAAGGCCCTGTTCCGCTGGCATGATCGCCACGGCACCGAATTCGTCGTCGCCGCCATTCCCCTGGGTGGTTACGTGAAGATGCTGGACGAGCGCGAGGCAGAAGTGCCCGAAGCGCTGCTCGGCCAATCCTTCAATCGCAAGCCCGTTGGGCAACGCATCGCTATCGTGGCTGCCGGCCCGATTGCCAACTTCCTCCTTGCGCTGCTGTTCTTCTGGGTGCTGGCCATGCTCGGCAGCCAGCAGGTGAAACCGGTGATTGGCAACGTCGCGCCGGACAGCATTGCCGCACGTGCCGGCCTGGAAGCGGGCGAAGAAATCGTTTCTGTCGATGGCGAGGCTGTCAGCGGCTGGTCACAGGTCAATCTGCAACTGGTGCGCCGCCTGGGTGAAAGCGGCACGTTGCAGGTGAGTGTGCGCGAATCCGACGCCTCGACCGAGCAAAGCCATGTGCTGCAGCTGAACGACTGGCTCAAGGGTGTCGATGAGCCCGATCCGATCGGCGCCTTGGGCATCACGCCCTGGCGTCCGGCGATTCCGCCGATTCTCGCTGAACTCGATCCTAAAGGTCCCGCCCAGGCCGCCGGCCTCAAGGTCGGTGATCGCCTGCTGGCTCTGGATGGTCAGGCGCTGGATGACTGGCAGCAGTTGGTGGAGCGGGTGCGCAAGCGTCCTGCCGAACGCATCACCCTGCGCGTCGAGAGCGAAGGTCAGGTGCGCGATGTCCAGCTGAATCTCGCTGCTCGTGGCGAAGGCGAAGCCCGCAGCGGGTACCTGGGGGCCGGGGTGAAAGGCGTCGAATGGCCGGCAGAAATGCTTCGCGAAGTCAGTTTCGGACCGCTCGATGCCGTTACCGAAGCGATGGCCAGAACCTGGTCCATGAGCCTGCTAACTCTGGATTCCCTAAAGAAAATGTTGCTTGGCGAGCTCTCGGTAAAAAACTTGAGCGGGCCGATAACCATTGCTAAAGTGGCGGGCGCTTCGGCCCAGTCCGGGGTGGGGGACTTCCTGAACTTCCTCGCCTATCTGAGCATAAGCCTGGGGGTTCTCAATCTGTTGCCAATTCCTGTCCTGGACGGGGGGCACCTGCTGTTCTACCTGATCGAACTGGTGCGACGTCGCCCAGTATCGGAGCGGGTGCAGGCTTGGGGGGTGCAGATCGGTATCAGTCTGGTCGTGGGGGTGATGTTGCTCGCCCTGGTAAACGATCTGAGCCGTCTGTAAACGAGTCACTGAATTTCGAGTCTGCCGCCTTGTGCGGCAGATTCTTTATTACCGGTTGGAATAAAAAAGGACTTCATGAAACGCCTGCTGCTACCTGCGGTGCTTGCCGCACTCATGATCGCCGAGGTTCACGCCGAGTCCTTCAACATCTCCGACATTCGCGTCAACGGCCTGCAACGGGTTTCGGCTGGCAGCGTATTCGGCGCACTTCCGCTCAACGTCGGCGACACCGCCGATGACCGCCGTCTCGTCGAAGCCACCCGCGCACTGTTCAAGACCGGTTTCTTCCAAGACATCCAACTGGGTCGCGATGGCGACGTACTGGTCATTACCGTAGTCGAGCGCCCGTCGATTTCCAGCATCGAGATCGAGGGCAACAAGGCCATCAGCACCGAAGACCTCCTCAAGGGCCTGAAGCAGTCCGGCCTTGCCGAGGGTGAAATCTTCCAGCGTGCGACCCTCGAAGGCGTACGTAACGAACTGCAGCGCCAGTATGTGGCCCAGGGCCGTTACTCCGCCGAGATCGAGGCCGACGTTAACCCGCAGCCGCGCAACCGCGTAGCGCTGAAGATCAAGATCAACGAAGGCTCCGTTGCCGCCATCCAGCACATCAACATCGTCGGCAATACCGTCTTCCCCGATGAAGACCTGATCGAGCTGTTCGAGCTGAAGACCACGAACTGGCTGTCCTTCTTCAAGAACGACGACAAGTACGCCCGCGAAAAACTCTCCGGTGACCTGGAGCGCCTGCGTTCCTATTACCTGGACCGCGGCTACATCAACATGGATATCTCCTCCACCCAGGTATCCATCACCCCGGACAAGAAGCACGTCTACGTCACCGTCAACGTGGACGAGGGCGAGAAGTACACCGTTCGCGACGTCAAGCTCTCCGGTGACTTGAAGGTTCCCGAGGACGAAGTGAAGAAGCTGCTGCTGGTACAGAAGGGGCAGGTCTTCTCGCGCAAGGTGATGACCACCACGTCCGAACTGATCACCCGTCGCCTGGGTAACGAAGGCTATACCTTCGCCAACGTCAACGGCGTGCCGGAACCCCATGACGAAGACAACACCGTTTCCATCACCTTCGTGGTGGATCCGGGCAAGCGTGCCTACGTCAACCGCATCAATTTCCGCGGCAACACCAAGACCGAAGACGAAGTACTGCGTCGCGAAATGCGCCAGATGGAAGGTGGCTGGGCTTCGACCTACCTCATCGACCAGTCCAAGACTCGTCTGGAGCGCCTCGGCTTCTTCAAGGAAGTGAACGTCGAGACCCCGCAGGTGCCCGGCACCGACGACCAGGTCGACGTGAACTACACCGTTGAAGAGCAACCGTCCGGCTCCATCACCGCCAGCGTGGGCTTTGCCCAGAGCGCCGGCCTGATCCTCGGCGGCTCCATCAGCCAGAACAACTTCCTGGGTACCGGCAACAAGGTCAGCATCGGCCTGACGCGTTCCGAATACCAGACCCGTTACAACTTCGGCTTCGTTGACCCCTACTGGACGCCGGACGGCGTGAGCCTGGGCTACAACGCCTTCTACCGCAGCACCGACTACGACGACCTCGACACCGACGTGTCCAGCTATGCCGTAGACAGCTACGGTGCCGGTGTCAGCATCGGCTACCCGATCAGCGAGACTGCGCGCCTGACCTACGGTCTGACCGTACAGCAGGACAAGATCAACACCGGTGTCTACACCGTCGATGAGATCTTCGATTTCCTCGAACAGGAAGGCGACAGCTACCTGAACTTCAAGGGCTCCATCGGCTGGTCCGAATCGACCCTGAACAAGGGCGTGCTGGCGACCCGTGGCCATTCCCAGAGCCTGGTGCTGGAAAGCACCATCCCGGGTAGCGACCTGTCGTTCTACAAGCTCGACTACCGTGGCCAGCTGTTTACTCCGCTGAGCCAGAACACTGCCCTGCGTTGGCACACCGAATTGGGCTATGGCGACAGCTATGGTTCCACCTCCGAGCTGCCGTTCTACGAGCACTACTTCGCCGGTGGTTTCAACTCCGTTCGTGGCTTCGAAGACAGCAGCCTCGGCCCGCGCAGTACGCCGAGTAAAGGTACGAACCCGGGCACCGCGTTCGACCCTGACCAGGACCCGCTGCCTTTCGGTGGTAACGTGCTGATCCAGGGCGGTGTCGAGCTGCTGTTCCCGCTGCCGTTCGTCAAGGACCAGCGCCAGTTGCGTACCGTGCTGTTCTGGGATGTGGGTAACGTGTTCGATACCAGTTGCTCGTCCACCGCGACCAACTGCAGCAGCATCAACGCCGGTGACCTGGCCAGCTCCGTGGGTGTGGGCCTGACGTGGATCACAGCGCTGGGGCCGCTGAGCTTCAGTCTGGGCATGCCCGTCAAGAAACCGGAAAATGCCGATACCCAGGTATTCCAGTTCTCCCTGGGCCAGACCTTCTAAGTATTATTTCAAGACAACAGTATGTGTTGCAGGAGTTGCATCGTGCGTAAGTTGACTCAATTCGTTCTGGTTGCCGCTGCCATGCTGGCGACTCCGGCCTTCGCGGAAATGAAGATCGCGGTACTGAACTATCAAATGGCCCTGCTCGAGTCCGACGCCGCCAAGAAGTACGCGGTCGACGCCGAGAAGAAATTCGGTCCGCAGTTGAACAAGCTGAAAACCCTGGAGAGCGACGCCAAGCGTATCCAGGACCGTCTGGTGAAAGACGGCGAGAAGATGCAGCAAGCCGAGCGCGAGCGCCTCGAGCTCGAATTCAAGCAGAAGGCCCGTGATTTCCAGTTCCAGTCCAAGGAACTGAACGAAGCCAAGGCCGTTGCCGACCGTGACATGCTCAAGCAACTCAAGCCGAAGCTGGACAAGGCCGTTGAAGATGTCCTGAAGCAAGGCAGCTATGACCTGGTGCTGGAGCGTGGTGCTGTGGTTGACGTCAAGCCGCAGTACGACATCACCCGCCAAGTCATCGAGCGCATGAACCAGCAGCGTTGATGATGACGACTCCGGTCTTCACTCTCGGCCAACTGGCCGCGCGTCTCGGAGCCACCGTGCGTGGTTCCGAGGAAAAGGCAATTACCGGCCTGGCCACCTTGCATGAGGCCGGTCCCGGCCACCTCAGCTTCCTGGCTAATCCGCAGTACCGCAAATTCCTGGCTGACTGCAAGGCCGGAGCGGTATTGCTGACCCCGGCTGACGCCGAGGGTTTTGCCGGCGACGCCCTGGTGGTGCCAAACCCCTACCTGGCTTACGCCGAGCTTTCCCACCTGTTCGATCCGAAGCCCAAGGCCCAGCCAGGCGTCCATCCGACCGCTGTGGTTGCGGCCGATGCGAAGGTCGATCCGAGCGCCAGCATCGGTGCTTATGCAGTGGTCGAGTCCGGCGCGCAGATCGGCGCTGGCGTGACCCTCGGCGCCCACTGCGTGGTAGGCGCGCGCACCGTCATCGGTGAAGGCGGCTGGCTGGCTCCGCGTGTGACCCTCTATCACGACGTGAAGATCGGCAAGCGTGTGGTGATCCAGTCCGGTGCCGTGATCGGCGGCGAGGGCTTCGGCTTCGCCAATGAAAAGGGCGTCTGGCAGAAGATCGCGCAGATCGGCGGCGTGACCCTGGGCGACGACGTGGAAGTGGGGGCCAACACCACCATCGACCGTGGCGCTCTCTCCGATACCCTCATCGGTAACGGGGTGAAGCTGGATAACCAGATCATGATCGCGCACAACGTGCAGGTCGGTGACAACACTGCCATGGCCGGCTGCGTGGGCATTTCCGGCAGCACCAAGATTGGCCGCAACTGCATGATCGCCGGCGGCGTGGGCATGGTTGGCCACATCGAGGTCTGCGACAACGTGTTCGTCACCGGCATGACCATGGTGACTCGCAATATCACCGAGCCGGGTGCCTATTCTTCCGGTACTGCGATGCAGACCGCTGCGGATTGGAAGAAGAGCGCTGCCCGGATCCGCCAGTTGGACGACATGGCGCGTCGTCTGCAGCAACTGGAAAAACGCCTGGCGGCAGTGACCCCGGGCGGGGATGCTTCATCAGAAGCGTGATTCACGCAGCGCCGTGCATCCCCAATCCTCTGAAAAGGCTCCAGGAACATGATGGACATCAACGAGATTCGCGAATATCTGCCGCACCGCTACCCCTTCCTCCTCGTGGATCGGGTGGTGGAGCTGGATGTTGAAGGCAAGCGCATTCGCGCCTACAAGAATGTCAGCATCAACGAGCCCTTCTTCAACGGCCACTTCCCGCAGCATCCGATCATGCCGGGTGTGCTGATCATCGAAGCCATGGCCCAGGCGGCCGGCATCCTTGGTTTCAAGATGCTCGACGTCAAACCTGCGGACGGCACGCTCTATTATTTCGTGGGTTCCGACAAGCTGCGCTTCCGCCAGCCGGTGCTGCCGGGTGACCAACTGATCCTCAGCGCGCAGTTCCTCAGCGTCAAACGCGGCATCTGGAAGTTCGACTGCCATGCCAGCGTCGATGGCAAGGAAGTATGCTCGGCCGAGATCATCTGTGCGGAACGCAAACTATGAGTTTGATTGACCCTCGCGCCATTATCGATCCGGCAGCCAAGCTGGCGGATGGAGTTCAGGTCGGCCCCTGGTCGATCATTGGACCCGATGTGGAAATCGGCGAGGGGACCGTGGTCGGACCGCATGTGGTCATCAAGGGACCGACCCGTATTGGCAAGCACAATCGCATCTACCAGTTCTCGTCCGTGGGTGAAGACACGCCGGACCTGAAGTACAAGGGTGAACCCACCCGTCTGGTGATCGGTGACCACAATGTGATCCGCGAAGGCGTGACCATCCACCGTGGCACCGTGCAGGACCGCTCCGAGACCACCATCGGCGACCACAACCTGCTGATGGCCTACGTGCATATCGGTCACGACAGCGTGATCGCCAATCATTGCATCCTGGTCAACAACACCGCCCTGGCTGGCCACGTGCATGTGGACGATTGGGCGATCCTCTCCGGCTACACCCTGGTCCACCAGTTCTGCCGAATCGGCGCCCACAGTTTCTCCGGCATGGGCACGGCCATCGGCAAGGACGTTCCGGCCTACGTCACGGTCTTCGGCAACCCGGCCGAGGCCCGCAGCATGAACTTCGAAGGCATGCGCCGTCGTGGCTTCAGCGCTGAAGCCATCGCCGCCCTGCGCCGTGCCTACAAGGTGGTTTATCGCCAGGGTTTGACCGTGGAGCAGGCGTTGGCCGAGCTGGCCGAGTCCTCCGCACAGTTCCCGGAAGTGGCTGTTTTCCGCGACTCCATCCAGTCCTCGACCCGCGGCATTACTCGCTGATCACATGAATCGTCCATTGCGCATCGCGCTGGTTGCCGGCGAGGCGTCCGGCGATATCCTTGGCTCCACCCTGATGCACGCGCTCAAAGCGCGCTACCCCGACGCCCAGTTCATTGGCGTGGGTGGCCCGCGCATGCAGGCGGAAGGGCTCAAATCCTATTTCCCCATGGAACGCCTGGCGGTCATGGGCCTGGTGGAAGTGCTTGGGCGCCTGCCGGAACTGCTGGCGCGTCGCCGGCGGCTCATTCAAACCCTGATCGACGAGCGTCCCGACGTCTTCATTGGCATCGATGCGCCTGATTTCACCCTTGGCGTCGAGCTCAAGCTTCGTCGAGCCGGTATCAAGACCGTGCATTACGTCAGCCCTTCGGTCTGGGCATGGCGGCAGAAGCGCGTCCTGAAGATTCGCGAAGGCTGCGATCTGATGCTCACGCTCTTCCCTTTCGAAGCGCGTTTCTATGAAGAGAAAGGTGTCCCGGTTCGCTTCGTTGGCCATCCGCTGGCCGATGCCATCCCGCTGGAGGCCGACCGTGCGGCTGCGCGCGTGGCGCTGGACTTGCCTGAGGACGCACCTGTGGTAGCGCTGCTGCCCGGTAGTCGCGGCGGGGAAGTCGGCAAGCTGGGGGCGTTGTTCCTCGATGCCGCCGAGCGCCTGCGTTCGCTTCGTCCCGGTATTCGCTTTGTCCTGCCTTGTGCCAGCCCCGAGCGGCGGGCGCAGATCGAGGCGATGCTGGCGGGTCGCGACCTGCCACTGAAGTTACTCGACGGCCGTTCCCATGAGGCGCTCGCCGCTTGCGATGCGGTACTGATCGCATCCGGCACCGCTACCCTGGAAGCGCTGCTGTACAAGCGTCCGATGGTCGTGGCCTACAAGGTGGCCCCGCTTACCTATCGGATTCTCAAGCGCCTGGTGAAAAGTCCCTACGTCTCCTTGCCCAATTTGCTGGCCCAGCGTCTGCTGGTGCCTGAATTGCTGCAGGATGCCGCCACGCCGGAGGCGCTGGCCCAGGCCATTTCGCCGCTGCTCGACGACGGCGAGGTACAGACTCATGGCTTCGATGTCATTCATCGCGCCCTGCGCCAGGACGCCTCGCGTGAGGCGGCCGATGCAATCCTGCAACTGATTGGAGTGTCTTGATGCAACTCGGCCTGGATTTCAGCCTGGTGGAAGAGTTGGTGGCCGGTGTCGACGAAGTCGGCCGGGGCCCGCTCTGTGGTCCGGTGGTGACCGCCGCGGTGATTCTCGACCCGGCGCGGCCGATTCTCGGTCTGAACGATTCGAAGAAACTCTCCGAAGCTCGTCGCGACGCACTGTTCGACGAGATACGGGAGAAGGCACTGGCCTGGTGCATCGGGCGTGCGGAAGTGGAAGAGATCGACCAACTGAACATCCTGCACGCCACGATGCTGGCCATGCAGCGCGCGGTCGAAGGCCTCAGCGTGACGCCGAAGCTGGCCCTGATCGACGGCAACCGTTGCCCCCGGCTCAAGGTCCCCAGCGCGCCGGTGGTCAGTGGCGATAGCCAGGTTCCGGCCATCGCGGCAGCCTCGATCCTGGCCAAGGTCAGCCGGGACCGTGAAATGGTCGAACTGGACACGCTCTATCCGGGCTACGGCATCGCCGGTCACAAGGGCTATCCGACCACTGCCCACCTGGAAGCCTTGCGCCGACTGGGGCCGACATTGATCCATCGCCGTTCTTTCGGCCCGGTCCGGGAACTCATCGAAGGCGCCTTCTGACGCCCTCCATCGCGCCTATCCGCGACCTTGCCCCAAGCCTGTAGCTTTGTCCGAGGGCCCGGTACAATCCGGGCCTTGTCGTTTTCGCGTTTTGCATAGGACTTCCATGACCGCTTCCTTCGTCCATCTGCGTCTGCATTCCGAATACTCCCTGGTAGACGGCCTGGTACGGGTCAAGCCGCTGGTGAAGGCCGTGGCGGGAGCGGGTATGCCGGCGGTGGCGATCACCGATCAGAGCAACATGTGCTCGCTGGTGAAGTTCTACAAAGCCGCCATGGGCGGCGGTATCAAACCTATTTGCGGCGCGGACATCTGGCTGGCCAGTCCCTTCGAGGACGGTCCCCTGAGCCGCATGACGCTGCTGGTGATGAACGCCAAAGGGTACCGCAATCTCACCGAGCTGATTTCCCGCGGCTGGTCCGAGGGCCAGAGCAATGGCTTGGTCATCATTCAGCGCGACTGGGTAAAAGAGGCTGCCGAAGGGCTGATCGCCCTGTCCGGTGCCAAAGAGGGCGAGATCGGCATGGCCCTCCTCAACAACGACCCGGCGAGCGCCGAAGCCATGCTCGCCGAGTGGCAGGCCGTCTTCCCCGACCGTTTCTACCTGGAACTGCAGCGTACTTCCCGTGTCAACGACGAAGAGCACGTACATGCCGCTGTCGCCCTGGCTGCCCGTTGCGGTGCGCCGCTGGTGGCGACCAACGACGTGCGCTTCATCAAGGCCGGCGATTTCGAGGCCCACGAGACGCGCGTTTGCATCGGCGAGGGCCGTGTCCTCGATGACCCGCGCCGTCCGCGCAACTACTCAGACCAGCAATACCTGAAGTCGCCCGAGGAAATGGCCGAACTGTTCGCCGACATTCCCGAGGCGCTGGAAAACACCGTCGAGATCGCCAAGCGCTGCAACATCGAGGTGCAACTGGGCAAGCACTTCCTGCCGGACTTCCCCACGCCCAACGGCATGAGCATCGACGATTACCTGCGCCATGCGTCGTTCGAAGGACTTGAAGAACGCCTGACCGTGCTCTTGCCGAAGGACACCACGCCGGATTACGAAGAGAAGCGCCAGCTCTATATCGATCGACTGGAGTTCGAACTGGGCACCATCATCCAGATGGGCTTCCCCGGCTACTTCCTGATCGTTGCGGACTTCATCCAGTGGGCCAAGAACAACGGCGTACCGGTGGGGCCCGGCCGGGGCTCGGGTGCGGGCAGCCTGGTTGCCTACGTGCTGAAGATCACCGACCTCGATCCGTTGGCCTATGACCTGCTGTTCGAACGCTTCCTCAACCCCGAGCGGGTATCCATGCCCGACTTCGACGTCGACTTCTGCATGGACGGTCGCGACCGGGTGATCGATTACGTGGCCGACAAGTACGGACGCAACGCGGTCAGCCAGATCATCACGTTCGGCTCCATGGCGGCCAAGGCGGTGGTGCGCGACGTGGCGCGGGTGCAAGGCAAGTCCTACGGCTTGGCCGATCGCCTGTCGAAGATGATCCCGTTCGAAGTGGGCATGACCCTGGAGGCGGCGTTCAACCAGGAAGAAGTGCTGCGGGACTTCCTCAAGGCGGACGAAGAAGCCCAGGAAATCTGGGACATGGCCCTCAAGCTGGAGGGCATTACCCGAGGTACCGGCAAGCACGCGGGCGGTGTGGTAATCGCGCCGACCAAGCTCACTGACTTCTCGCCGATCGCCTGTGATGAAGAGGGCGCCGGCCTGGTGACCCAGTTCGACAAGGACGACGTGGAAGCCGCCGGCCTGGTGAAGTTCGACTTCCTCGGCCTGCGTACCCTGACGATCATCAAGTGGGCTATGGAGATGATCAATCGGGAGCAGGAAAAGCTCGGCAAGCCCCTGGTCGATATCGACCGTATCCCGCTGGACGACAAGAAAACCTACGACATGCTGCAGAAGGCGGAGACCACCGCGGTCTTCCAGCTCGAATCGCGCGGCATGAAGGAGCTGATCAAAAAGCTCAAGCCCGACTGCCTGGAAGACATGATCGCCCTGGTGGCGCTGTTCCGTCCGGGTCCATTGCAATCCGGCATGGTGGATGACTTCATCAACCGCAAGCATGGCCGTGCCGAACTTTCCTATCCACACCCGGACTACCAGTACGCGGGCCTCGAGCCGGTCCTCAAGCCCACCTACGGCATCATCCTGTATCAGGAGCAGGTGATGCAGATCGCCCAGGTGATGGCGGGATACACCCTCGGCGGTGCAGACATGCTGCGCCGCGCCATGGGCAAGAAAAAGCCCGAAGAGATGGCCAAGCAGCGTGGCGGTTTCATCGAAGGGTGTTCCAGCAACGGCATCGATCCCACCCTGTCGGGCAACATCTTCGACCTGGTGGAAAAATTCGCCGGCTACGGCTTCAACAAATCCCACTCGGCCGCCTACGGCTGGGTTTCCTACCAGACCGCCTGGCTCAAGGCGCATTTCCCGGCCCCCTTCATGGCCGCGGTACTCACCGCGGATATGCACAACACCGACAAGGTGGTGACGCTCATCGAAGAATGCCGGCACATGAAGCTGCGCATCGTCGCCCCCGACGTGAACAATTCCGAGTACCGATTCACCGTCGACAATGACGGCCAGATCGTCTACGGCTTGGGAGCGATCAAGGGCGTGGGCGAGGGCCCGGTGGAGGCGATTACGGAGTGCCGCGCCGAAGGCGGTCCGTTCAAGGACCTGTTCGACTTCTGCAACCGCGTCGACCTCAAGCGCATCAACAAGCGCACTCTGGAAGCCCTGATTCGCGGCGGCGCGCTCGACCGTCTCGGCCCGTTCTTCAGCAGCGAGCCCAAGGCCTATCAGGCTGGCATCGACCGCAACCGCGCCGTGCTGCTGGCCGCCATGGAGGAAGCCATCCAGGCGGCGGAGCAGACCGCGCGTAGCCATGACAGTGGCCATATGGACCTCTTCGGCGGCCTCTTCGCCGAGCCTGAGGCCGATATGTACGTCAACCACCGCAATGCCAAGGAACTGTCCCTCAAGGAGCGCCTCAAGGGCGAAAAGGAAACCCTGGGGCTGTATCTGACCGGGCACCCGATCGACGAATACGAAGGCGAGATCCGCCGCTTCGCCCGTCAGCGCATCGTCGAGCTCAAGCCTGCGCGGGACACCCAGATCATCGCCGGCCTGATCGTCAACCTGCGGGTAATGAAGAACAAGAAGGGCGACAAGATGGGCTTCATCACCCTCGACGATCGCTCCGGCCGCATCGAAGCCTCGCTCTTCGCCGATGCGTTCAATGCTGCTCAGGGCTTGCTGCAGACCGACGCCCTGGTGGTGGTGGAAGGAGAGGTCAGCCACGACGACTTCTCCGGCGGCCTGCGCTTGCGGGCCAAGCGTGTGCTGAGCCTGGAAGAGGCGCGTACCGGCTTGGCGGAAAGCCTGCGCATGAAAGTGGATTTCAGCGCCCTGCAAGGTGATCGTTTGCGCTGGCTGGCCGAGCTTTGCGGTCGCCATCGCGGCTCCTGCCCGCTGACCCTGGACTACAGCGGCAATGACGCGAAGGCTGTGCTGCAGTTCAGCGACAGCTGGCGAATCGCACCGGCTGACGCTTTGATTCAGGCATTGCGTGACCAGTTCGGGCGCGACAACGTCTTCCTGCACTACCGCTGATGCGAACGTGCCTGCACGCTCGTAGCGGCCCGATTTCGATTTGATCTCGACCCGAACGCGCCCGATCCCTTAAGGTAGGGCGCCAAATGGAACCAGCCGCCTGGCCCCAAGCGCACGACGGAAGCCTATGAACCCGAACTTTCTGGATTTCGAACAGCCCATCGCCGATCTGCAAGCCAAGATCGAGGAGCTGCGTCTGGTCGGTAACGACAACGCCCTGAACATCACCGACGAGATTTCCCGTTTACAGGAGAAGAGCAGCGCGCTCACCGAAAGCATCTTCGGGAATCTCACCAGCTGGCAGATCGCCCAGTTGGCCCGCCATCCGCGTCGGCCTTACACCCTCGATTACATCGAGCACATCTTCACCGAGTTCGATGAACTGCACGGCGATCGTCATTTCTCCGATGACGCCGCTATCGTTGGCGGGGTTGCCCGTCTGAACGACGAGCCAGTCATGGTCATCGGCCACCAGAAGGGCCGTGAGGTGCGCGAGAAGGTACGCCGCAACTTCGGCATGCCGCGCCCCGAGGGTTACCGCAAGGCCTGCCGCCTGATGGAAATGGCCGAGCGTTTCAAGATGCCGATCCTGACCTTCATCGACACCCCCGGCGCCTACCCGGGTATCGATGCCGAGGAGCGCGGCCAGAGCGAAGCCATCGCCTGGAACCTGCGTGTCATGGCCCGCCTGAAGACCCCGATCATCGCCACTGTGATTGGCGAGGGTGGTTCCGGTGGCGCGCTGGCCATTGGTGTCTGCGACCGCCTGAACATGCTGCAGTACTCCACCTACTCGGTGATTTCGCCCGAAGGCTGTGCATCCATCCTGTGGAAAACCGCCGAGAAGGCTCCTGATGCAGCCGAGGCCATGGGCATCACTGCTGAGCGCCTGAAAGGCCTGGGCATTGTGGACAAGGTGATTGCCGAGCCTCTGGGCGGCGCCCACCGTGATCCGGCAACCGCTGCCGAGTCGATCCGCAAGGAACTCTCCGAGCAACTGAAGACCCTGCAGAAGCTCAACAACGAGGATCTGCTGGCGCGTCGTTACGACCGCCTGATGAGCTACGGCGTAGCCTGATCCCGCTTCCGGCTGTAAAGATCGGGCCCCGGCTTTATGCTTGGGGCCCGATTTCGTTTCGAGCAGCCCATGTCCCTTGAGTCCCGCCTCCTCACCGTCCTGGCCCCCTGGCGCCATGCGCCGGCTTGGCACGTCGCCTTCTCCGGCGGGCTCGATTCCACCGTCCTCCTGCACGTGCTGGCGCGTCTCGCCCTTCGCGAAGCCTTGCCGCCGCTATCTGCCATCCATGTACATCACGGCCTGCAGGCCACGGCCGATGCCTGGCCAGAACATTGCCAACAGGTCTGCAACGCATTGGGCGTGCCGCTCAAGGTGCTGCGCGTGACCGTCGATACCGGGCCAAGTCTGGAACGTGCTGCGCGGGATGCGCGCTATGCCGCATTCGTGGGCGAGCTGCGAGCGGGGGAGGTGCTCCTCAGTGCCCAGCATCGGGATGACCAGGCGGAAACGCTGCTTTTTCGACAATTGCGAGGTGCCGGTGTGCGTGGGCTGGCGGGTATGCCGCAAGTCCGGCCCCTCGGCTTGGGCAGCCTGGTCAGGCCGCTGCTGCAGGCGTCCCGCGCTGAACTGGAAGCCTATGCCCGCGCGGAAGGAATCGACTGGGTGGAAGATCCGAGTAATTCGGACACGTCCCTTGCGCGCAATTTCCTCCGCCACGATGTGTTTCCTGTGATGTTGTCGCGCTGGCCGAAGGCGACGGAAAGTCTGGCCCGCAGCGCAGAGCACATGGCTGAGGCGGAGGGACTGCTGGGCGAACTGGCTCAGGCCGACCTGCAGCACGCCCAGGCTGGCAGCGATTTCCCCTGGCTGCGGCTGCCGTCTCTCGATCTGGGTGTGCTGGCCTCGTTGTCGCCGCCGCGGCAGCGCAATGCCCTGCGTTACTGGCTGGCGAGGTTCACGCCGCTACCCGACAGCAGCCATTGGGCAGGGTGGGAAGACCTGCGCGATGCGGCCTCCGATACGACGCCGATCTGGCGTCTTGCCAGGGGTGAGCTGCATCGTGCCGACGGACGGTTGTGGTGGCTGTCCGGCGAGTGGCTCGCGGTGCCGGAGCGCGACCTGCCCTGGCCTGATCCTGCTCTGCCGCTCGAACTGCCGGGCAACGGCGAGCTGAGTCTGCCGGGGGCGCCGCCGGCGGGCAGGCTCGAAGTCCGCTACCGGCAGGGAGGCGAGGTACTGGATCTGGCGGGACGAGGGCGTCGCGACCTCAAACGGTTGCTCAACGAAACTCGCCTGCCCGCTTTTGTCCGCGGCCGATTGCCGCTGCTGTTCGTCGACGGTGAGCTGGCAGCCGTCGCGAACTTTCCTCAGCTCGTCAATCGCCGGGTGAGTGTCGGGCAACTGCGCTGGGTACCACCGACGAATGACCAAGGTTTGAGCTGGTAGGGTCTTTCCGGTAGACTACGCTCCCGTCTTACATAGCTTCCGCTGATTCCTTCGGAATCGGCGGTTGTTGCTTTTGAAGCAGCGCCACAGCGGCGCTCCATGGTTGAAGGCCATAGCCCTTCATCGCTTTCCCCGGCGGCTTTCCGCCTAAACGCAGACTTCTAGGGTTTTTCATGACGCGCTACATCTTCGTCACGGGCGGTGTTGTTTCTTCTTTGGGGAAAGGCATCGCCTCGGCATCCTTGGCCGCCATTCTGGAAGCGCGGGGACTGAAGGTCACCATGCTCAAGCTCGACCCGTACATCAACGTGGACCCGGGTACCATGAGCCCCTTCCAGCACGGTGAAGTCTTCGTGACCGAGGACGGCGCCGAGACCGATCTCGATCTGGGTCACTACGAGCGCTTCGTGAGCACCACGATGACCCAGAACAACAACTTCACCACCGGCCGCGTTTACGCCGATGTGCTGCGCAAGGAGCGTCGTGGTGACTACCTGGGTGCCACCATCCAGGTGATCCCGCACATCACCGACGAGATCAAGCATCGCATCATCAAGGGTGCCGCAGGCGCTGACGTGGCGCTGGTTGAAATTGGCGGCACGGTGGGTGACATCGAGTCCCAGCCCTTCCTCGAAGCCATTCGCCAGCTGCGCGTGGAAGTGGGCGCCAAGCGCGCCATGCTGATGCACCTGACCCTGGTCCCCTACATCGCCACTGCTGGCGAGACCAAGACCAAGCCGACCCAGCACTCCGTGAAGGAGCTGCGTTCCATCGGCCTGCAGCCTGACGTACTGATCTGCCGTTCCGACCATGAAGTCGACCTGTCCTCCCGTCGCAAGATCGCCCTGTTCACCAACGTGGAAGAACGCGCGGTGATCTCCCTGCAGGACGTCGACACCATCTACAAGATCCCGTCCGTACTGCATGCCCAGGGCCTGGACGATTTCGTCGTCGAGCGCTTCGGCCTGCAATGCGGCAGTGCCGATCTCTCCGAGTGGGACCGCGTGGTGGATGCCAAGCTGAACCCGGAGAAAGAAGTCACCATCGCCATGGTCGGCAAGTACATGGAACTGCTGGACGCGTACAAGTCGCTGATCGAAGCGATGAGCCACGCTGGCATCCAGAGCCGCACCAAGGTGAACCTGCGCTACATCGATTCCGAAGACATCGAGACCCAGGGCACCGCTCTGCTGGAAGGCGTCGACGCCATCCTGGTTCCTGGCGGCTTCGGCCTGCGTGGCGTGGAAGGCAAGATCTCCACCGTGCGCTTCGCTCGCGAGAACAAGATTCCGTACCTCGGCATCTGCCTCGGCATGCAGGTTGCGGTCATCGAGTACGCCCGTAACGTACTGGGCTGGACCGATGCCAACTCCACGGAATTCGACAAGTCCAGTGGCCACCCGGTCGTGGGCCTGATCACCGAGTGGGAAGACGCCACCGGCGCCACCGAAATCCGTACCGAAGCCTCTGACCTCGGCGGCACCATGCGCCTCGGCGCCCAGGCTTGCCAGCTGGAGAACGGCTCCCTGGTGCACGATTGCTATGGCAAGGACGAGATCGTCGAGCGCCATCGCCATCGCTACGAAGTGAACAACAACCTGTTGCCGCAACTGCAGGAAGCCGGCCTGAAAGTCACCGGTCGTTCCGGCGACGGCGCGCTGGTCGAAGTGGTCGAGGCTCCCGATCACCCGTGGTTCGTGGCTTGCCAGTTCCACCCGGAATTCACCTCCACGCCGCGTTATGGTCACCCGCTGTTCAGCGGCTTCGTCAACGCCGCCCTGGCGCAGAAAGCGAAGAAGGCCTGACCCATGGCGCAGAAGATCGTCCGCGTCGGCAATATCGAGATCGCCAACGACAAGCCCTTCGTGCTGTTCGGCGGCATGAACGTGCTGGAGTCCCGCGACCTCGCCCTGAAGGTCTGCGAGGAATACGTCAAGGTGACCGAGAAGCTCGGTATCCCTTACGTGTTCAAGGCCAGCTTCGACAAGGCCAACCGCTCCTCGATCACCTCCTTCCGTGGCCCGGGCCTGGAAGAGGGCATGAAGATCTTCGAGGAAGTGAAGAAGACCTTCGGTGTGCCGGTAATCACCGACGTCCATGAGCCCTACCAGGCGGCTCCGGTGGCCGAGGTCTGCGACATCATCCAGTTGCCGGCCTTCCTGTCGCGCCAGACCGACCTCGTGGTCGCCATGGCCAGGACGGGCGCGGTAATCAACATCAAGAAGGCCCAGTTCCTCGCGCCCCAGGAGATGAAGCACATCCTCACCAAGTGTGAGGAAGCCGGCAACGATCGCCTGATCCTCTGCGAGCGCGGTTCGTCCTTCGGCTACAACAACCTGGTCGTGGACATGCTCGGCTTCGGCATCATGAAGCAGTTCGAGTACCCGGTGTTCTTCGACGTCACCCACGCCCTGCAAATGCCGGGCGGCCGTGCCGACTCCGCTGGCGGCCGTCGTGCCCAGGTCACCGACCTGGCCAAGGCCGGCATGAGCCAGGGTCTGGCGGGTCTCTTCCTCGAGGCGCATCCGGACCCGGACAACGCCAAGTGCGATGGCCCCTGCGCCTTGCGCCTGAACAAACTCGAAGCCTTCCTGTCCCAGCTCAAGCAGCTGGACGACCTGGTCAAGAGTTTTCCGCCGATCGAGACTGCCTGAACCGGCCGATCTCCGGTAAAGTGCCGCGTGGGCACAAACTGACCGATCGGTCAGGACATTCGCCGGGTCAGCCGACCCCGAGCCCCGGCGAATCGCCTCACTTTCTGCTGAGCGTTTTCGTCAACTTTTGGAGTGCTAACAACAATGGCAAAGATCGTCGACATCAAGGGCCGCGAGGTTCTGGACTCCCGTGGCAACCCCACCGTGGAAGCCGATGTGATCCTCGAGAACGGCATCATCGGCAGCGCTTGCGCGCCGTCCGGTGCTTCCACCGGTTCCCGCGAGGCACTGGAACTGCGTGATGGCGACAAGAGCCGTTACCTGGGTAAGGGCGTGCTGAAGGCCGTGGCCAATATCAATGGCCCGATCCGCGACCTGCTGCTGGGCAAGGACGCTGCTGACCAGAAAGCCCTGGACCGCGCCATGATCGAACTGGACGGTACCGAGAACAAGGGCAAGCTGGGCGCCAACGCCATCCTCGCCGTGTCCCTGGCTGCCGCCAAGGCCGCTGCCCAGGCCAAGGGCGTACCGCTCTACGCCCACATCGCCGACCTGAACGGCACCCCCGGCCAGTACTCCATGCCGGTACCGATGATGAACATCATCAACGGTGGCGAGCACGCTGATAACAACGTCGACATCCAGGAGTTCATGGTTCAGCCGGTTGGCGCCAAGAACTTCGCCGACGCCCTGCGCATGGGCGCCGAGATCTTCCACCACCTGAAAGCCGTGCTGAAGGCCCGTGGCCTGAACACCGCCGTAGGTGACGAGGGTGGTTTCGCCCCGAACCTGGCCTCCAACGAAGACGCCCTGGCCGCCATCGCCGAAGCCGTTGCCAACGCCGGCTACAAGCTGGGCACCGACGTGACCCTGGCCCTGGACTGCGCTTCCAGCGAATTCTTCAAGGACGGCAAGTACGACCTGGCTGGTGAAGGCAAGGTGTTTGACGCTGCCGGTTTCGCTGATTACCTGGCCGGCCTGACCCAGCGTTACCCGATCATCTCCATCGAAGACGGCATGGACGAGTCCGACTGGGCTGGCTGGAAAGGCCTGACCGACAAGATCGGTGCCAAGGTTCAACTGGTCGGTGACGACCTGTTCGTGACCAACACCAAGATCCTCAAGGAAGGCATCGAGAAGAGCATCGGTAACTCGATCCTGATCAAGTTCAACCAGATCGGCTCCCTGACCGAAACGCTGGAAGCCATCCAGATGGCCAAGGCTGCCGGTTACACCGCGGTGATCTCCCACCGTTCCGGCGAGACCGAAGACAGCACTATCGCCGACCTGGCCGTAGGCACTGCCGCCGGTCAGATCAAGACCGGTTCCCTGTGCCGTTCCGACCGCGTGTCCAAGTACAACCAGCTGCTGCGTATCGAAGAGCAACTGGGTGAGAAGGCTCCGTACCGTGGCCGTGCGGAATTCCGTAGCTGATCGGTTCCGGTGATCCCTGTTGAAATCAGGCGCTGAATGCATCTTTACTTCATGTAAACTTCGCAGCCTCACCTGATTTCTCCTGGCCGGTCGTCTCCCGCTGCACGGCAGCGACGTAATCCGTTCAGGAATGGTAAAAGGGCAGCGCAAGCTGCCCTTTTCGCATGGATACTCCCTGGCAAAATGACTCGCCCTAACACTTACTGGTTGTTCGTTGTCCTGATCCTGATGCTGGCTGGCCTGCAGTATCGCCTCTGGGTGGGCGACGGGAGCCTGGCTCAGGTCCAGGATCTCCAGCACCAGATTGCCGAGCAGAAAGGCGAGAACGAGCGCCTGCTGGAGCGCAACCGCATCCTCGAAGCGGAAGTGATGGAGCTGAAAAAAGGTATGGAGACCGTCGAAGAGCGTGCCCGTCACGAATTGGGCATGGTCAAGGAAGGCGAAACACTCTTCCAGATTTCCGAATGAACCAGGCTGACATTCCCTTCTTCTGGGCGGTAATTCCTGCCGCCGGTGTCGGTGCCCGTATGCGCGCCGACCGTCCCAAGCAGTACCTCGAACTCGCCGGGCGAACCATCCTCGAGCACAGCCTCGATTGCTTCCTCGATCATCCGCAGCTCAAGGGGCTGGTCGTCAGCCTGTCAGTCGATGACCCCTACTGGCCGGCGCTTTCATGCGCCACGGATGAGCGCATCATCCGTGCTGACGGCGGCAAGGAGCGTTCGGACTCGGTGCAGAGTGCTCTGTTGCGACTGGCCGAGCACGGCGCCCGTGCCCATGACTGGGTGCTGGTGCATGACGCGGCGCGGCCGAACCTGTCGCGCTACGACCTCGACCTGTTGCTGGCCGAGTTGGCGGACGACCCGGTAGGTGGTCTGCTCGCCGTGCCGGCAAGGGATACCTTGAAGCGTGCCAGCGCCGATGGCCGCGTGGCGGAAACCGTGGATCGCAGCCTGATCTGGCAGGCCTATACGCCTCAGATGTTCCGCTTCGGCGCCTTGCACCGCGCGCTGGCGGATGCCCTGGTGGCAGGTGTCGCCATCACCGACGAAGCCTCTGCCATGGAGTGGGCCGGCAACGCGCCCCGGCTAATCGAGGGGCGCGCTGACAACCTCAAGATCACCCGTCCCGAAGATCTCGACTGGCTGCGTCAGCGCTGGTCGACGCGCGTCTGATCCGGCGCATATTCCGGCCGTTCGGCCAGCCCGGTTTTCAACAGGTCTACCAATTGCCGCACCTTGGGTGAGAGGTGCCGCTGCTGTGGATAAAGTGCCCAGACCGCTGTGTTCGGTGGACGGTGCTGTTCCAGGAGAGACACCAGCGCGCCGCTGCGCAGATGCTCCAGCACGTAGTAGTCGGGCAACTGGCACAGGCCGAATCCCCGCAGTGCGGCGTCGAGCACGGCCTGCCCGCTGTTGCAGCGCCAGTTGCCCTGGATCCGCACCGCATGCTCGCGCCCCTGCTGGAGGAAATCCCAATGATCCGCGCTGCCGATCAGGCAGTTGTGCCGCGCCAGCTCGGAAAGGCTGTGCGGGCGACCATAGCGCTGCAGATAGGACGGCGCTGCGCAAAGGTACATGACCCGAGGCGCCAGGCGTGTCGCCACCAGCCGTGAATCCTGCAGGCGGCCCAGGCGTATGGCCAGGTCGAGCCCTTCGTGCACCAGGTCCAGGGTGCGGTTGCTCAATTCGATATCCACGCGCAACTGTGGATGGCGCGCCATGAACTCGTTCACCAACGGCACGATGAAGCGCTCGCCATAGGCCACCGCACAGGTCATGCGCAGCAGGCCCTTGGGTTCGCTGGTCAGGTCGCTCACCGCTCGAAGGGCCTCCTCGCGAGCATCCATGAGGCGTTGGCAGTGCTGCAGGAAGGTCTGCCCGGCCTCGGTCAAGGCCACCTTGCGGGTGCTTCGATAGAACAGTCGCGTCTGCAGGCGTTCTTCGAGTCGGGCGATCTGCCGGCTGACATGGGATGAAGAGATCCCCAGGCGTTCCGCCGCAGCCGTGAACTGACCTGTTTCGGCAACCGCGACAAACTCGTCCAGGCCATCCCAGCGACTCATTGATTATCCCTCCACAGCAATAACGTTTTGCTTTGTGGCGGATTATTTACCATTAGCGCCTCAACTACACTCCTTGGCCATTTCAATCAGCTGGAGAATGACCATGATCAAGTCCCGTGCCGCTGTGGCCTTTGCGCCCAACCAGCCGCTGCAGATCGTCGAAGTCGACGTGGCGCCGCCCAAGGCCGGCGAAGTCCTCGTGCGGATCGTGGCCACCGGCGTCTGCCACACCGATGCCTACACCCTGTCCGGCGCCGACTCCGAGGGCGTGTTCCCCTGCATTCTCGGCCATGAAGGTGGCGGCATCGTCGAAGCGGTGGGCGAGGGCGTTACCTCGTTGGCGGTGGGCGATCACGTCATCCCGCTCTACACCGCCGAATGCCGCGAGTGCAAGTTCTGCAAATCCGGCAAGACCAACCTCTGCCAGAAAGTCCGCGCCACCCAGGGCAAGGGCCTGATGCCGGACGGCACGTCCCGCTTCAGCTACAAAGGTCAACCGATCTACCACTACATGGGTTGCTCGACGTTCTCCGAGTACACCGTCCTGCCGGAAATTTCCCTGGCGAAGATTCCCAAGGAAGCGCCGCTGGAGAAGGTCTGCCTGCTGGGTTGCGGCGTGACCACCGGTATCGGTGCCGTGCTCAACACCGCCAAGGTGGAAGAGGGGGCTACCGTCGCGATCTTCGGACTGGGCGGCATCGGCCTTGCCGCAATCATTGGTGCGAAGATGGCCAAGGCGTCGCGCATCATCGCCATCGACATCAATCCGGAGAAGTTCGACGTGGCCCGTGAGCTGGGTGCCACCGACTTCGTCAATCCGAAGGACCATGCCAAGCCGATCCAGGACGTCATCGTCGAGCTGACCGATGGCGGCGTCGACTACAGCTTCGAATGCGTCGGCAACGTCGACCTGATGCGCGCTGCGCTCGAGTGCTGCCACAAGGGGTGGGGCGAGTCCGTGATCATTGGTGTGGCGCCGGCTGGCACCGAGATCAAGACCCGTCCGTTCCAGCTGGTGACCGGTCGTGTGTGGCGCGGTTCCGCCTTTGGCGGCGTGAAGGGCCGCACCGAGCTGCCGAGCTATGTGGACAAGGCGCAGAAGGGCGAAATCCCGCTGGATACCTTCATCACCCACACCATGGGGCTGGACGACATCAACAAGGCCTTCGACCTGATGCACGAAGGCAAAAGCATCCGTTCGGTCGTCCACTACTAATCCGGCAGACAGCCCGAGGCGGCGAGGTATTCCGCTTCGGGCGTCTGGCTTCCACGGAGATCGCTCCATGACGCTTGAGATCGTTTCCAGCAACAAGAGCTTCGGCGGCTGGCACAAGCGCTACCGTCATCGCTCCACCAGCCTCAACTGCGAGATGGTGTTCGCGGTCTACCTGCCGCCCCAGGCGGAGCAGGGGGGAAAGCTGCCGGTGCTCTATTGGCTCTCGGGACTGACCTGCACCGATGAGAACTTCATGCAGAAGGCTGGCGCGCAACGTCTGGCCTCGGAGCTGGGGCTGATCATCGTCGCGCCGGACACCAGCCCGCGCGGCGCGGATGTGCCCGGTGACCCTGACAATGCCTGGGACTTCGGGCTAGGCGCCGGCTTCTACCTGAATGCCAGCCAGGAGCCCTATGCACGCCACTACCGCATGCATGACTACGTGGTGCACGAGTTGCCTGCGCTGATCGAGGCCAACTTCCCGGTCTCCGGGAAACGCGGGATCAGCGGCCACTCCATGGGAGGGCACGGTGCCTTGGTTTGCGCGCTGCGCAATCCGGGGCGTTATCAGTCGCTGTCGGCGTTCGCCCCCATCAGCAATCCCATGGCGTGCCCTTGGGGCGAAAAGGCGTTCAGCCGGTATCTGGGCGACGACCGCGCCCGCTGGCGGGAATGGGACGCCAGCGTGTTGCTGGCCGAGGCGACAGAGCGATTACCGATCCTGGTGGATCAGGGCGACCGCGATGACTTCCTCGCCAACCAGCTCAAGCCCGAGGCCCTGCAGGCGGCTGCCAACGCGGCCGGGCATCCGTTGACCCTTCGGTTACAGCCGGGCTACGACCACAGCTACTACTTCATCGCCAGCTTCATCGGCGACCACCTGAAGCATCACGCCGCGGCCCTCAAGGGCTAAGCGTCGGCAAAATAGGTAGAATCACGCCCTGACTTTTCAGGGCGTTCTTCTCTATGCGAATTGGCCACGGCTACGACGTACACCGCTTCGGTGAAGGCGACTTCATCACCCTTGGCGGTGTGCGCATTTCCCACAAGTTCGGGCTGATCGCCCATTCCGACGGCGACGTTCTGCTGCATGCGTTGTCCGATGCCCTGCTTGGCGCAGCCGCGCTGGGCGACATCGGCAAGCATTTCCCCGACACCGATCCACGCTTCAAGGGGGCCGACAGCCGTGCGCTGCTACGCCATGTGGTGTCCCTGGTGAAAGCCAAGGGCTGGAAGGTCGGCAATGTCGACGGAACCATAGTGGCCCAGGCGCCGAAGATGGCTCCGCATATCGAGGCCATGCGCGCCAACATCGCGGCTGATCTGGAAGTCGACCTGGACCAGGTCAACGTCAAGGCCACCACCACCGAGAAGCTCGGCTTCACGGGGCGCGAGGAGGGCATCGCCGTACATGCAGTTGCCCTGCTGCTGCCGGTATGAACGAACTCGAACTGCTGGGCCCGCGAGCCCATGGCGAATCCCTCGGGCAGGCTCAGCTGAAAGCTGTGGCCGAGGATTTCCAGGTTGATGAAGTGCTGGACATTCCACTGGAGGGCGAGGGCGAGCACCTGTGGCTCTGGGTGGAGAAGCGCGAGTTGAACACCGAGGAAGCCGCGCGGCGTATCGCCCGTGCCGCCGGCGTGCCCTTGAAGGTGGTCAGCTATGCCGGGCTGAAGGACCGCCAGGCGTTGACTCGCCAGTGGTTCAGCCTGCACTTGCCGGGCAAGACTGATCCAGACCTGACTGCGGCCGAGAATGCCAACCTGCGGATACTCAAGAGCGTCCGCCACAAGCGCAAGCTGCAACGCGGAGCCCATTCGGCCAACGGCTTCACCCTTCGCCTGACCCGCCTGGCTGCCGACCGGGAGGCACTGGACGCAAGGCTCAAGCAACTGGCCGAGGCCGGTGTGCCCAATTATTTTGGCCTGCAGCGCTTCGGCCACTGCGGTGGCAATGTGGTGGACGCCCGCGCCTTCGCCGAGCGCAAGGAACTGCCGGTGCAGCGCAATCTCCGTTCGCGTTTGCTTTCGGCAGGCCGTAGCTTCCTCTTCAACCGGGTGCTGGCCGAGCGCATCGCTGACGGCACCTGGAACCGGGCCCAGGTTGGCGATCTGCTGGCTTTCACTACCAGCCGCAGCTTCTTCCCGGCAGGCGAGTCCGACTGTAGCGACCCCCGTCTTGCCGAGCTGGATTTGCATCCGACCGGGCCGTTGTGGGGGGAGGGCGCATCACCTGCTCAAGGTGAGCCGCAAAAGCTGGAAGCGGCGGTTGCCGCGGCGGAGCCGGCACTTTGCCACTGGTTGGCCGAAGCGGGAATGGCGCACGAACGGCGCATCCTCCGCCTCCCCATCGGCGGCCTGACGTGGCATTATCCCGAGCCTGACGTTCTGCAACTGGAATTCGTCCTGCCGGCTGGATGCTTCGCCACCGCAGTGGTGCGTGAGCTCGTCGATCTGCTGCCGGCAGGGCAGACGGAAAACCCATGCGCATTCTGATTTCCAACGACGACGGGGTGAACGCACCCGGTCTGGCCGCTTTGCATGGTGCGCTCAAGGATTACGCCGATTGCGTGGTCATCGCACCGGACCAGGACAGGAGCGGCGCCAGCAGTTCCCTGACACTGGATCGCCCGCTTCATCCCAGCACGCTGGATAACGGTTTCATCTGCCTCAACGGCACGCCGACCGACTGCGTCCACCTCGGGCTCAACGGCATGCTGGAGCAACTGCCGGACATGGTGGTTTCGGGAATCAATCTCGGCGCCAACCTGGGTGATGACGTGCTCTATTCCGGGACCGTGGCCGCGGCTCTGGAGGGGCGCTTCCTCGCCTTGCCGGCCTTCGCCTTCTCACTGGTGTCGCGCCAAGTCGACAACCTGCCTGCTGCCGCGCATATCGCGCGCCGGCTGGTGGCTGCGCATGATCAGCTCGACCTGCCACCGCGCACCGTACTCAATGTGAACATTCCCAACCTGCCCCTCGAGCGCATCAAGGGTATCCAGCTGACTCGCCTCGGTCATCGTGCACGGGCTGGTGCGCCGGTGAAGGTAGTCAACCCAAGGGGAAAGGAGGGATATTGGATATCGGCCGCGGGCGACGCTGAAGACGGCGGGCCCGGTACGGATTTCCATGCGGTGATGCAGGGCTACGTGTCCATCACGCCCCTGCAGCTCGATCGGACTTTCAACGAGGCCTTCGAAGGTCTCGATAGCTGGTTGGAGGGCCTGCTCTGATGTCTCGGGAACAGGATGACCTGATGCGCCGCGGGATCGGCATGACTTCCCAGCGCACTCGCGAGCGCCTTATCCAGCGCCTGTACGAGGAAGGGCTGTCCAATGCCCGCGTGCTCGAGACCATTCGCCGGACACCGCGTCATCTGTTCGTCGACGAGGCCTTGTCGCATCGTGCCTACGAAGACACCGCGCTGCCCATCGGCCACAACCAGACCATCTCGCAACCTTACATGGTCGCCCGGATGACCGAGCTGCTGCTGGCCGCGGGGCCGTTGGACAAGGTGCTGGAGATCGGCACCGGTTCGGGATATCAGACGGCGATACTCGCGCAACTGGTGGAGCGAGTGTTTTCCGTCGAACGTATTCAGGTCCTGCAGGACAAGGCCAAGGAGCGCCTGGCAGTGCTCAACCTGCGCAATGTCGTATTCCGCTGGGGCGATGGCTGGGAAGGCTGGCCTGCGCTGGCGCCTTACAACGGCATCATCGTGACGGCGGCGGCGGCAGATGTTCCCCAGGCGCTGCTGGATCAACTGGCTCCGGGCGGGCGTCTGGTGATTCCGGTAGGTGCGGGGGACGTCCAGCAACTGATGCTGATCATTCGCGAAGAGCAGGGTTTCACGCGTCACGTGCTCGACGCCGTACGCTTCGTCCCGCTTCTCAGCGGCCCGCTCGCCTGAACGCGTCAGCAGGGAACCTGCGTCGAGGGCAACTTTCTGATGCACCGCCAAGTGGTCTGCCTGTGGCACTTTGTGCGGCAGGCGACTGGCTCGTCCGGATATTTACGGCACAATAATCAAGACCTTCGAATGTTGGGAAAAGGGGACAAGAGTGAGCCTGATGGCCATTCGGCAGTGGATTCGCATGGGGAAGAGCCTCGTTTGGTTGCCCGCAATGGCCGTCGGCATCCTGCTTGCCGGCTGCTCCAGTACCCAGAAAGATGGTGTCAGTGTCGTCGATCGCAATCAGTCGGGGGCGACTGGCGCATCGCAGCGGCAGCCCGTCACCAGCGGTCAGTACCGCGTCCAACGCGGCGATACCCTCTATTCGATTGCCTTCCGCTTTGGCTGGGACTGGAAAGCCCTGGCTGCGCGTAACAGCATTCCTGCGCCCTACGTCATTCGCCCCGGCCAGATCATTCGTTTCGACGGTAAGGCGGGTCAGGCTCGCTCGACCGCAGTCGCTGCTGCGCCCGCGGTGACCAGTCCGAGATCGGGTAGCAGCACTGTTACTACGCGCCCGCCGGTGCAATCCCAACAACCGGCTGTCCGTCCTCAACCGCAAACGCCGCCACCCGTCGCGACTGCGCCTGTATCTCCACCAAACGCGTCTACTACGCGCTCTGCGGCCGGTTGGGTATGGCCCGCGAGCGGCCCGCTGATCGGTCGTTTTTCGTCAAACGGGAGTTTGAATAAAGGGATTGATATCGCTGGGGAATTAGGCCAGCCTGTCTTGGCTGCGTCAGACGGATCAGTTGTTTATGCCGGAAGTGGATTACGGGGCTACGGCGAATTGGTCATCATCAAACACAGCGATACCTACGTAAGCGCCTACGGTCATAACCGCAGGCTGCTGGTGCGGGAGGGACAGCAGGTCAAGGTCGGGCAGACAATTGCCGAGATGGGCTCAACGGGAACTGACCGGGTGAAGCTTCATTTTGAAATTCGCCGTCAGGGTAAACCCGTAGATCCGCTGCAATACCTGCCACGTCGTTGATCCGCTTTCGGCCCGTTCCACCTACGTGGTAAGGACGGGCTCGGGCGGCGCCAGGGATATAAGGCATCGCCAGGGCTTGTTGTCGAACTCAGCAAGGGACAACAACAATGGCACTCAATAAAGAAGCGCCGGAGTTTGACGTCGATGACGAACTGCTCCTCCTGGAGCCGGGCGTCATATTGGACGATGCGTTGAGCGAGGAGAACGACGCGCCTCTGCCTACCGCGAAATCCCGGCATTCAAGCTCGCCGAAGCAACACAAGTACATCGATTACACCCGCGCGCTCGACGCGACTCAGCTATACCTCAACGAAATCGGCTTTTCCCCCCTGCTAACCCCGGAAGAAGAAGTGCACTTCGCGCGCCTCGCGCAGCGTGGTGATCCGGCCGGGCGCAAGCGCATGATCGAAAGCAACCTCCGCCTTGTGGTGAAGATCGCACGACGTTACGTCAACCGCGGTTTGTCGCTGCTCGACCTGATCGAAGAGGGCAACCTCGGCTTGATCCGGGCGGTGGAGAAGTTCGATCCGGAGCGGGGTTTCCGCTTCTCTACCTATGCGACCTGGTGGATCCGTCAGACCATTGAACGGGCCATCATGAACCAGACGCGGACCATCCGCTTGCCGATCCATGTGGTGAAGGAGCTCAATGTCTATCTGCGAGCTGCCCGTGAGTTGACCCACAAGCTGGATCACGAGCCTTCGCCTGAAGAAATCGCCAATCTGCTGGAAAAGCCGGTCGACGAGGTCAAGCGCATGCTCGGTCTCAACGAGCGGGTAACTTCGGTGGATGTTTCCCTCGGTCCGGATTCCGACAAGACTCTGTTAGACACCCTGACCGACGACCGTCCCACTGACCCTTGCGAACTGCTGCAGGACGATGATCTTTCGCAGAGCATCGACCAGTGGCTGTCCGAACTGACCGACAAGCAACGAGAAGTGGTGGTTCGCCGCTTCGGATTGCGTGGCCACGAAAGCTGCACGCTTGAGGAAGTGGGCCAGGAAATCGGCCTGACTCGCGAGCGGGTGCGGCAAATCCAGGTCGAAGCGCTGAAACGGCTTCGGGAAATCCTGGAGAAGAATGGCTTATCCAGCGATGCCCTGTTCCAGTAACGCTGGAGCAAATCGAAAGAGCCCGGCATCGCCGGGCTTTTTTATGGCGGATGAAAGGCCTGGACCGAGCGAGGGTAGCAACTGCCTTCCGTTGAGCAACGCCCTGCGACGTCCACTTTTGTGCTTCGCTGTGTAAGTCATTGCTTACACGCCACGTACGTTATCAGCGGAACTTGCGGGTCGTAATTGGTGGGAATCTATAGAAGATATTTTTCAACTAATTGATTTATAAGCATTTTATTTTTTGATCTAGCGTTTTATCACCCTCCAGTGCGGCAAACTGCCAACTTGCTGGGGGCGTCTGGATCGCTAATATCTCCCTTGCGTACAGGATGTATGCGGGTTGATAAGGAATTCGACCAGGACATCGCGGGATGCGATTCATCAGGATGATGAGCAAGGACTACAGGGAATAGGGACAAAAGAGTGGGCGGGTATCCCCCGCCCCTTTTTTCGCCCGCAGGAAAGCAAAAGGCCCGCAGATGCGGGCCTTTTTGCGTTTGGATGCGTAGACGAATCAGCGCTCCAACTGCTCCAGCTTGCCTTTGACGCCATCCCACTCTTCGGCGTCGGCCAGGGCGTCTTTCTTCTCGGTGATGTTCGGCCAAACTTCGGCCAGATCACGGTTCAGCTCGATGAACTCCTGCATATCCTCAGGCACTTCATCCTCGGAGAAGATGGCTTGCGCCGGGCATTCAGGCTCGCACAGTGCACAGTCGATGCACTCGTCCGGGTGAATGACCAGGAAGTTCGGGCCTTCGTAGAAGCAGTCCACCGGACAGACTTCCACACAGTCGGTGTATTTGCATTTGATGCAGTTGTCGGTGACGACGAAGGTCATTTCTATTCTTCTCCTCAAGCGGCGGCTCGGAAGCCTTCTATATCTGGCTTCTCGGCTCGGGAACTCACGGTACCGGGCAGGCTGAATCCCGGGTGCACTCCAGAGCGCGCGGGATTCTAGCAGCTTGTGCGGTTTAGGGGTTAGAGGCGTGACTTCAGTGTATATAACAGCTCAAGCGCTTGCCGGGGCGTCAGATCATCCGGCTTGATCTTGGCCAATTCGTCCAGCACAGGGTGGGGCAGGCTGGCGAACAGGTCGCTCTGCATGGGAGCGCTTGGCTGGCCTGGGTCCTGCCGCGGGGTGTCATGGGGCAGGCTGGTGGTTTCCAGCCGTGCGAGGTGCTCGCGGGCGCGCTGGATCACGCCGCCTGGAACGCCCGCCAGTTGCGCCACCGCCAGGCCGTAGCTCTGGCTCGCCGGCCCCGGCAGTACATGGTGCAGGAACACGATGCGCTCTTTGTGTTCGGTGGCATTCAGGTGGACGTTCGCTACCACCGGCTCAGCTTCCGGCAGAACCGTCAGCTCGAAGTAGTGGGTGGCGAACAGGGTGAAGGCGCGCAGGCGGGCCAGATGCTCTGCCGCAGCCCAGGCCAGGGAGAGGCCGTCGAAGGTGCTGGTACCGCGGCCTACTTCGTCCATCAGCACCAGGCTGCTGGCGCTGGCGTTATGCAGGATGTTGGCGGTTTCGCTCATTTCCACCATGAAGGTGGAGCGGCCGCCGGCCAGGTCGTCGCTGGAACCGATGCGGGTGAAGATGCGGTCCACCAGTGACAGCTCGCAGCTGGCTGCAGGCACGAAGCAACCAATGTGGGCGAGTAGGACGATCAACGCGGTCTGGCGCATGTAGGTCGACTTACCGCCCATGTTCGGGCCAGTGATGATCAGCATGCGCGTGGCGTCGTCCAGGGCCAGGTCGTTGGCCACGAAGGGCGTGTCCAGTACCTGCTCCACGACCGGGTGACGGCCCTGGTTGATGCACATGCAGGGTTCGTCGACGAAGCGTGGTCGGTTCAGGTCGAGGTTCAGCGCCCGTTCGGAGAAGTTGCTCAGCACGTCCAGTTCAGCCAGGGCGGCGGCGGTGTCCTGCAGCGGTGCCAATTGCTCGATCAGCAGTTCCAGCAGTTCGTCATAGAGCATCTTTTCGCGCGCAAGGGCGCGGCTCTTGGCCGACAGCGCCTTGTCTTCGAAAGCTTTCAGCTCTGGCGTGATGAAGCGCTCGGCGCCTTTCAGCGTCTGGCGACGGATGTAGTCCGCGGGTGCCTGCTCGGCCTGCACGCGTGGCAGCTCGATGTAATAGCCGTGGATGCGGTTGTAGCCGACCTTGAGGTTGGGCAGGCCGGTACGGGCTTTTTCCCGTGTTTCCAGATCCATCAGGTACTGGCCGGCGTTCTCGCTCAACGCCTGGAGCTCATCCAGTTCGGCGTCGTAGCCAGTCTTGATCACGCCGCCGTCACGGATCACCGCCGGCGGGGTTTCGATAATGGCGCGAGCCAGCAGGTCGGCCAGTTCCGGATAGGTGCGGATGCTGCCGGCCAGGTCCTGCAGGTGCGGCGCTTCCAGTTCGGTCATGGCGCCTTGCAGTTGCGGCAGGGCCGCGAGGGCGTCACGCAGGCGGGCCAGGTCACGTGGGCGTGCATTGCGCAGGCCGATTCGGGCGAGGATGCGTTCGACGTCGCCAATTTCTTTCAGTTGCGGTTGCAGGCCTTCGAAACGGTAGCGGTCCAGCAGGCAGTCGATGGAGTCCTGACGGGCCACCAGCACGGCACGGTCGCGCAATGGGCGGTTCAGCCAGCGGCTCAGGAGCCGGCTGCCCATGGCGGTCTGGCAACGGTCGATCACCGATTGCAGCGTGTTGTCGCGACCGCCGGAGAGGTTGACGTCCAGTTCCAGGTTGCGGCGGCTGGCGGCATCGAGGATGACCGTGTCATCGATACGCTCGTGGCGCAGACTGCGCAGATGGGGCAGGGCAGTACGCTGGGTCTCCTTGGCGTAACCCAGAAGGCAACCGGCGGAGCCTATGGCGAGGGTCAGGGTTTCGCAGCCGAACCCCTTGAGGTCCTGTACGCCGAACTGCTGGCAGAGGCTTTTCCTGGCCGAGTCGCGGTCGAAATCCCAGGGTGCACGGCGGCGGACCCCGCGGCGCTTTTCGGCCGGCAGGCCCTGAGGCCAATCATCCGGTATCAACAACTCGGCCGGGTTCAGGCGCTCCAGTTCGGCCAGCAGGTTTTCCCAGCCCTTGATTTCCTGCACCGTGAAACGGCCGCTGGTGATGTCCAGCACGGCCAGGCCGAACAGGCGCTCATCGCCCAGCACGGCTGCAAGCAGGTTGTCGCGGCGTTCATCGAGCAATGCTTCGTCGCTGATGGTGCCGGGGGTGATGATGCGAACCACCTGGCGCTCCACCGGCCCTTTGCTGGTGGCCGGATCGCCAATCTGCTCGCAAATGACGACGGACTCGCCAAGCTTCACCAGTTTGGCCAGGTAACCTTCCACCGAATGAAAAGGAATACCGGCCATGGGAATAGACTTGCCTGCCGATTGGCCGCGCGCGGTCAGGGTGATGTCGAGGAGCTTGGCGGCTTTCTTGGCGTCCTCATAGAAGATCTCGTAGAAGTCGCCCATGCGATAGAACATCAGTTGGTCCGGGTGCTGATTCTTCAGCCTCCAGTACTGCTGCATCATGGGTGTGTGTTCGCTGAGATCGCTCTGACTCATTGGCTGGCCTTGCGTGCAAAAGGCGCTAGTGTACGGTATCCCGTTGGCCCGCTTTAACCCCGGAGTGCACATGTCTGTTACCGATGAAGAGCTGACTTCCCTGGCCGCCAGGCTGGGGGATGAACTGAAGGCGCGTGGCGAATCGGTAAGCACCGCGGAATCTTGCACCGGCGGTGGTATCGCCGAAGCCATTACTCGCATTCCGGGTAGCTCGGCCTGGTTCGAGGCGGGTTATGTCACTTATTCGAATGCGCAGAAGACCGAGCAATTGGCAGTGTCGGCGACCTTGTTCCCGCAGGTGGGCGCCGTGAGCCAGGAGGTGGTCGAGGCCATGGTGCATGGCGCCCAGAAGCGCAGCGGCGCGCGTTTCGCCGTGGCGGTCAGCGGCGTGGCCGGGCCGGATGGGGGCTCGCCGGAAAAACCGGTTGGTACCGTATGGCTGGCGTGGGGCGATGGAAATGACGTCGAGGCTGTACGCCGCCATTTTCCGGGCGATCGGCTGGCCGTACGCCGACAAACCGTTGCGGAAGCGCTCAGGGGACTGATCCGACTAGCTGCAGGAGAAAAAGCCGTTCAGGGGTAGGCGAGCGACTTGCCCTATGGAATAATACTGTCTACTTATACAGTTGTTGGTGGCCGCCAGGCCCTCTTGATTTTAGTGAGGACTTCAATGGACGAGAACAAGAAGCGCGCCTTGGCTGCTGCCCTGGGCCAGATCGAGAAACAGTTCGGCAAGGGCGCGGTCATGCGCATGGGCGACCATGACCGCCAGGCCATTCCGGCTATTTCCACCGGTTCCCTGGGCCTGGACATCGCGCTTGGTATTGGCGGTCTGCCGAAGGGCCGTATCGTAGAAATCTACGGTCCGGAATCCTCCGGTAAAACCACCCTGACCCTCTCCGTCATCGCTGAAGCCCAGAAAATGGGCGCTACCTGCGCCTTCGTCGACGCCGAACACGCCCTGGATCCGGATTACGCCGGCAAGCTCGGTGTGAATGTCGACGACCTGCTGGTTTCCCAGCCGGATACCGGTGAACAGGCCCTGGAAATCACCGACATGCTGGTGCGCTCCAACGCCGTTGACGTGATCATCGTCGACTCCGTGGCCGCCCTGGTACCCAAGGCCGAAATCGAAGGCGAGATGGGTGATTCCCACGTCGGTCTGCAAGCCCGCCTGATGTCCCAGGCCCTGCGCAAGATCACCGGCAACATCAAGAACGCCAACTGCCTGGTCATCTTCATCAACCAGATCCGTATGAAGATCGGTGTGATGTTCGGCAACCCGGAAACCACCACCGGCGGTAACGCCCTGAAGTTCTACGCTTCCGTACGTCTCGACATCCGCCGTACCGGCGCGGTGAAAGAGGGCGAGGAAGTCGTGGGCAGCGAAACCCGCGTGAAGGTCGTGAAGAACAAGGTGGCCCCGCCCTTCCGCCAGGCTGAATTCCAGATCATGTACGGCAAGGGTATCTACCGTACTGGCGAGATCATCGACCTGGGTGTGCAGCAAGGCCTGGTGGAGAAATCCGGCGCCTGGTACAGCTACCAGGGCAACAAGATCGGCCAGGGCAAGGCGAACGCCGCCAAGTACCTGGAAGACAACCCGGAAGTTGGCAGCGCCATCGAGAAGATCATCCGCGAGCGGCTGCTGGTCGATTCCTCTGCCAACAACAAGTCGGCTGCTACTGCTGACGACCTGGCCGACGTAGACCTCTGATCCTCCCATGCCCGTTGTGCTCGACAGCCCCGCCGCAGTGCGGCGGGCCGCCATGGACCTGCTGGCGCAGCGCGAACACGGGCGAGTCGAGCTGACGCGTAAGCTGCGTCAGCGCGGCGCCCCTCCCGAGTTGATCGACAGCGCCCTCGACCGTTTGACGGAAGAGGGCCTGCTCTCCGAATCCCGCTATCTCGAAAGTTTCATCGCCAGCCGCGCCCGCGGTGGTTATGGACCGCAACGCATCCGTGAAGAATTGGCCCAGCGTGGATTGCCGCGTGGCGATATCGACCAGGCCTTGCGCGAGGCCGATGTCGACTGGAGCGAGCAGCTTCGCGAAGTCTGGCGCCGCAAGTTCAATCGGCAGCCGCAGGACGCTCGTGAGCGCGCCCAGCAAGGCCGCTTTCTTGCCTACCGTGGCTATTCCATGGAGATGATCAGCCGTCTCCTGCGTGGTGGTTCCGACGACTGATTTTCCTGAACGCAGCCTTGAGCCATGCGCGACTGCGCATGGCTGGTTGCTGGACGGAATTGATTACGCTCGATGGATCAGACGTTGCTGGCCCAGTGTTGCGGCAGGTTGAGGAAGTCGATCAGCTCGCGCAAGCGGCCATGGTCACGGCCATTGAAACGAAATGCCAGGCGAATGAGCTCACTGAACTCCGGCTCATCCTTCTCCGACTCCAGATAGGCCTGCTGACTGAAATCGCCTTCCAGACACAGGTCGGCGAACTGCTCCTGAATCTGGTCGAGGGCCCTTCCGCTGAGCGGATGATTCATGCGGATCACAAAGCTGTTCTTCAGCCAGCGACTGGAATGGTAGTTGCGGTAGAACTGTGCGATTTCGGCTGCGGCTTCGTCCGCATTGCGCACCAGACGCATCAGGTTCATGTCGCTGGGCAGGATGTAGCGGTTGCGTTCCAGTTGCTCGTGGAGGAATCCGATGGCGTCCTCCCAATAGCTACCATCTGGTTCGTCCAGCAACACCACCGGGACGACCGGGCTCTTACCGGTCTGGATCAGGGTCAGCACTTCCAGTGCTTCATCCAGCGTGCCGAAGCCACCCGGGCACAGCACCAGTGCATCGGCTTCCTTGACGAAGAACAGCTTGCGTACGAAGAAGAAGTGGAACGACAGCAAATGCTCGGTGCCGTCGACCGTTGTGTTGGCATGTTGTTCGAAGGGGAGGGTGATATTCAGCCCGAGGCTGTTTTCCAGTCCGGCACCTTCATGGGCTGCGGCCATGATGCCGCCGCCGGCGCCGGTGATGACCATCAGGTCGCGCTTGGCCAGTTCAGCACCCAACTGGCGGGCGAGGTTGTAGACAGGATGACCCTCAGGGGTCCGCGCGGAACCGAACACGGTGACTTTACGACGCCGCTTGAACTGCTCCAGTACGCTGAAAGCGTGCTCCATCTCGCGCAGGGTCTGCAGCATGATCTTGGCGTCCCAACGGTTACGGTCAGCCTGTGCCATGCGCACGACGGTAATCAGCATTTCGCGGTAGAGCGCGAGGTTGGGACTGCCGCTGGGAACAGTAAGGTTGATCAGCTCATCGACCTTCTGGGTCAGATCGATTCCACTGGTCTGGAAATGCCGGGAGAGATAATCGTCCGGATCATAGGGCATAGCATTCTCCTTGCTCATCAACATCTCTGAGCAGCTCCGCTGGCTATGTCCGGAATCCGGGCGACCCAGGCGAGCCGCTCAACTACAGCTTGCGGCAGGGAGCGGATCTTTTCCAGCCAACCGCCGTCTGAATGTACAGCCGCAAAAAGTCCGGAGCATTGCGTAGCGCGTCAGGGAAGAGGAAGGAGGAGGCGCTCCCGAAGCTGGGAGCGCGGCGCAAGCGATCAGTTGGTCTTGGCCTTGAGACCGCAGTCCTTGGCGGTGAAACGCTCGGAAGTAACCGGGCGATTGGTCTTGTACTCACTGAACTCGTAACGCAGGCCGGCGCCGCGTGCCAGCAATTGACGGTAACCGGTATTGCGGCAAACGCTGGCGCCCAGTTGCGCGCGTACGGCATCAGGATTTGCGCGCATCTGGGCCGCATGGCCCTCGCGTACGCTGAGGTGGTTCACCAGTTCGTTGCCATCCACCGTGTAGCCCTGGTCGAGAATGTCCTCGTTGATTGCGCGGGGCGTGCCGGCGCTGCTCTCCTTGGCCACTTGCTCGAGCATCTTGCTGAGCTCGAAGTCCTTCAGGGAGGCGGCCTGGGCGAACAAGGGCAGGGTCGCGCAGAGGGCGAGTGCGGTGAGGCGCAGCATGGAAATCTCCTAACGAAAAGTAGCTGTTTGACCAGCGCGGCAATTGTGCGTTCGCAGGCAGGGCTTGTCGCGTGGAAAATCTGTCGCAGCCGGTCGAGTCACGGCGCCTCTGGTAGAATCGTACGATCCTTTCCGACCATTCTGACTCGCAGGCCGCCTCTCGGTATGCGGGTCGATCAGCTGCTGTACTGGAATCCGCTTCGATGAGTCACGCCGTTTTCCGCCTGCGCGCCGATTGCCTTGCCCGCAGCACCCGTCCCTTCGTGGCCCGCGGTTCGCGTTCGCCGCGCTGCCCGGGATGCAGGGTTGCCTTCGAATATTGCTTCTGCGCATGGCGTCCCAAGGTGCCGGTGCGTTCCGGCGTGTGTTTGATGATGTATCACTCCGAACCGATGAAGCCGAGCAATACCGGCTGGCTGATTGCGGATCTGGTACCCGATACCTGGGCTTTCGGCTGGTCGCGGACCGAGGTGGATGAATCCCTGCTGGCGCTGCTGGACGATCCGCAGTGGCAGCCATATCTGGTGTTTCCGGGCGAGTACGTGGAGCCGGAGCGTGTGGTGGATCAGGTCGAGACGGGGTCGGGCAAGCGGCCTCTGTTCATCCTGCTGGATGCCACCTGGACCGAGGCGCGCAAGATGTTTCGCAAAAGCCCATACCTGGACCGCTTCCCGGTGCTCAGCCTTACCCCGGAGCAGATATCCCGCTATCGCTTGCGCCGCTCCACGCGCGATGAGCACCTGTGCACCGCCGAAGTCGGCGCACTCTGCCTGGAGCTGGCGGGCGATGAGCAGGCGGGCGGCGCGCTGAACGCCTACCTGGACGTGTTCACCGAGCGCTACCTGGGCGCAAAGCGGAGGCTGCCCCTGGACGAGGCAAGCCCGGCGCACCTGGCGCTCAGCGCCTTCCTCTGATCAGGCTTCGGCCTTGACCGGAGCCGCCTCGGCTTCACGTTTCTGCGGCCAGAGCTGGGCCACCAGCATGCCGGTGAACATTAGCGCACAGCCGAAGTAACCGCGCGCGTGCAGGGACTCATCCAGCAGCAGGGCGCCTGCGATGGCGGCGAACACCGCTTCCAAAGACAGGATGATGGCGGCGTGGGACGCGATGGCATGGCGCTGCGCAACCACCTGCAGGGTGTAGCCGATGGCAACGGCGATGACGCCGCCATAGAGAATGGCCGGTCCGGCCTGCAGGATGGCGTCGAACCGAATCTCTTCGAACACCACCGCCAGCACCAGGCTGACCACCGCGCACACGGCGAACTGCAGGATGGAAAGGCGAATCGGGTCGTAGCGGCTGGCGAAGAAGCCCACCAGCAGCACATGCACACCCCAGACGCAGGCTCCTGCCAGTTGCAGCCAGTCACCGGATGCTACGTGGAACCCTTCACCGACGCTGAGCAGGAACATGCCGATGACCGCCAGGCTGGCCCCCAGCCAGGTTCCCATGCCGGTCCGATGGCCGAGGAAGAGTCCCAGCAGCGGCACGATGATGACGTAGAGGCCGGTGATGAATCCGGAGTTGGTGACGCTGGTGAAAAGCAGGCCCACCTGCTGCAGGTTGATTCCCAGCGACAGCGCCAGGCCCATCAGCAGGCCGCCGAGCAGCATGCCGCGATTGAGCGGTTGCTTGACCGCTGGCTTGGGCAGTATCAGCAGCAAGGGCAGGAGAATCAGTGCGCCAAGGGTGAAGCGCAGGCCGGTATAGAGAAAGGGGCCGATCGCATCCATGCCCAGGCGCTGGGCGACGAAAGCTGCGCCCCAGATGGCGGCAGTGATCAGCATCAGGATATCGGCGCGCAATGCTTGGCTTCGCATGGTGTTTCTCGACGGGAAAAGCCGGGAACTTTGCCGCAAAGCGTTCGACTTGACCACCCCGTCCCGGCTCGGCATTCTGAGCGCCGCTTTACGGCCTGCCCGTATCAAGCTTCGGGTCCTGGTCAGCGTATCCCGTTGTGCCGAAATGCCTCTCCACACCCCAGGGAGGCGTGTCTGGGCCCATTACAAAAAGGACATGCCCATGGCCTCATACGAAATTCTCATCGCCGATGACCACCCGCTGTTCCGCAGCGCCCTGCAGCAAGCCCTGACCCTGGGCCTCGGGCCTGATGTGCGACTGGTGGAAGCGGCGAGCATTGCCGAACTCGAGAGCCGGCTGGCTGAGCGCGCCGACTGGGATCTGGTCCTGCTCGACCTGAACATGCCTGGCGCCTATGGCTTCTCCGGACTGGTGCTGCTGCGTGGCCAGTACCCGCAGATTCCCGTCGTGATGATCTCCGCCCAGGAAGAAGCGGCGGTCGTCGCACGCTCCCGCGAGTTCGGCGCAAGTGGCTTCATTCCCAAATCCAGCCCGCTGGAAGTGATCCAGAGCGCGGTGCGCGCGGTTCTCGATGGCGACGCCTGGTGGCCGCCGCAACTGCAGGAAGCCCAGTCCCTGTCCGAAGAAGCCAAGGCGGCCAGCGAAGGCCTCGCCAGCCTGACGCCACAGCAGTTCCGCGTACTGACCATGGTCTGCGAAGGGCTGCTGAACAAGCAGATCGCGTTCGAGCTGCATGTCTCCGAAGCCACCGTAAAGGCTCACGTTACGGCCATCTTCCGCAAGCTCAACGTTCGCACCCGCACCCAGGCCGCACTGCTGCTGCAACAGATGGAATCGATTCCTTCAGCCTGATTCCGGGCATTTCATGCAATTTTGAAGCGCGTTGCGTTAGGCTGCGCGCTCCTTTCAAAAGCCCCTTCTTCTATGTCGCCATTCAAAGGCCAGACCGGCCTCAAACGCATCTTCAATGCCGCAGGCTATTCGTTCGACGGCCTGCGTGCCGCCTTCACCGGCGAAGCCGCCTTCCGTCAACTGGTGCTGCTCAATGTGGTGCTCATCCCGCTGTCGTTCTTCCTCGATGTCAGTCGTGGCGAACGCGCGCTGATGATCGGCGCCTGCCTCCTGGCGTTGATCGTGGAGCTGCTGAACTCGGCGGTAGAGGCGGCCATCGACCGCATTTCCCTCGAACGCCATCCGCTGTCGAAGAACGCCAAGGACATGGGGAGCGCAGCGCAGCTCACCGCACTGACGCTGATCACGGCCGTCTGGGCAACGATTCTCCTCGGGTAATCTTCAGGCTATCGGCGGCAGCACGATCTCATCGCTGCGGTTAACGCCTGCGGTCAGCTCCCGGCACTGTTCGAGAAACTCGCGCATGGCGGCTGTTTGGAATTTCTGCCTGTGCCAGATGAAGTAGAACTGCCGACGCAGATCGATGTCCGGGGTTTCCAGGGGTACCAGGCTGCCGCGGCGGAAGGCATCGCGCAGGGCCAGGCGCGAGATGCAACTGATGCCGAGGCCCGACTCCACCGCACGCTTGATTGCCTCGGTGTGTTCGAGCTCCAGCCGGATGTTCAGCGGAGTAGGGTGATGACGCATGGCCTGGTCGAACGTCAGCCGCGTGCCGGAACCCCGCTCGCGAAGGATCCAGGCCTCGCGGCTCAGCTCCTCCATGCTCGCCTGGCCCTTGGCTGCCAGCGGGTGCCGAGGGGCGCAGAACACCACCAGTTCATCTTCCACCCAGGGCACGACTTCGATATCCGGGTGCTGGCAATCGCCTTCGATTAGACCCAGATCAAGTTCGTACAGCGCGATCTGCTGGACGATATTCGCCGTGTTCTGCACATGCAGGCTCACTTGGCATTCCGGGTGGCGTTGCATGAAGGCGCCGATCAAGAGAGTGGCCAGATAGTTGCCCACAGTTAGCGTGGCGCCAACATCAAGGGAGCCGAAGCCCGTCTTGCCATTGAGCAGATCCTCGATCTCGCGCGCCTGGTCCAGGAGGGCCACGGCCTGGGGCAACAACTGGCGGCCGAGGGCGCTGAGACTGAGGCGCTTGCCCGCGCGGTCGAACAGTTGGCAGCCGGATTGGCGCTCCAGTTCGGTCAGTGAGGTACTGGTCGCCGATTGCGACAGCGACAACTGCTCCGCAGCACGGGAGACGCTCTCCTGCTGTGCGACGGCGACATAAACCTGCATCTGTCTGAGAGTAAATCGCATATCTATATAACCGATAACCTATATCTTGATAATTCAGTTAACAGATATTGTGGCGGTCATTACAATGTCGCGCAATTGCGCCCCCCGACCCGTGCGGCGCTGGCGAATTTCCAAACTTTCGGAGCCCCGTAAATGAGCAACATGAACTCCGAGCGCATCCTCAGCGTTCATCACTGGAACGACACGCTGTTCAGCTTCAAGTGCACCCGCGATCCGGGCCTGCGCTTCGAGAATGGCCAGTTCGTCATGATCGGCCTGCAACAGCCCAGCGGCCGTCCGCTGATGCGCGCCTACTCCATCGCCAGCCCGAACTGGGAAGAGCACCTCGAGTTCTTCAGCATCAAGGTGCCGGATGGTCCGCTGACCTCCCAGCTGCAGCACCTCAAGGAAGGCGACGAAATCATCATCAGCAAGAAGCCCACCGGCACCCTGGTCCTCGACGACCTGAATCCCGGCAAGCACCTGTACCTGCTGAGCACTGGCACCGGCCTTGCGCCCTTCATGAGCGTGATCCAGGACCCGGAAACCTACGAGCGTTTCGAGAAGGTCATCCTGGTCCATGGCGTGCGCTACGTGAACGAAGTCGCCTACCGCGAGTTCATCACCGAGCACCTGCCGAAGAACGAATTCTTCGGTGAGGCCGTGAAAGACAAGCTGATCTACTACCCCACCGTGACCCGCGAACCGTTCGAGAACCAGGGCCGCCTGACCGACCTGATGCGCAGCGGCAAGCTGTTCGAGGACATCGGCCTGCCGCCGATCAATCCTCAGGATGACCGCGCGATGATCTGCGGCAGCCCGAGCATGCTCGATGAGACCAGCGAAGTGCTCGACAGCTTCGGCCTGAAGATCTCCGCGCGTATGCGTGAGCCGGGTGACTACCTGATCGAGCGCGCCTTCGTAGAGAAGTAAGACTCGAAAGCTCCAATGCAAAGCCCGCCAATTCGCAATTGGCGGGCTTTGTCGTTTCCAGGGTGTCACACCGGCGAGCTGAAGCGTTGGCCGGAGATCGCCGGGTGGTAGATCGGCTGGATCTTGTTCCCGGCCGGGTCCAGCACGTGGAAGCTGTGAGCGCCGTCGCCATGGGCGAAGGGACGGTCGAGCATGGTCACGCCCTGGGCTTGGAGGTAGTGGTACCAGGCCTCCAGCTCGTCAAGGGTGTCTACCACAAAGCCATAGTGATCCACCGCCTGTGCGCCGTTGCTGGGGACGAAGGCGCGACCGAGGGAGAGATTGTCGTTACCGCAGGTGAGGTAGACCAGGTCCTCGTTGGCGCGGTTGAGGACTTCCATGCCCAGCACATCCACGTAGAAGCGCTCGCATTCCTCCAGGTTGGGCACGACGATGGCGATATGGCGCAGGCCATTGAGACGGCTTGGACGGCTGGGCATTTATTTGACTCCGTTTTTGTATACAATTTTTATGAAATATAAGACAAAACGGAGTTAAACGTGTACTGCCTTCTTCTCAAGACCCGTCTGAGCCCAGGTAGCCTGGACGCCTTCATGGCTGCCATGCGTATCAATGCCGCCGCCTCAGTGCGCGATGAGCCCGGCTGTCTGGTGTTCGATGTGCTGCAGGATCGCAGCGATCCCGACCTGGTATGGCTTTATGAGGTCTACACCGACGAAGCCGCGTTCGAGGCACATATGCTGACCCCGCACTTCCTCGCCAGCCGGCCGCTGGTGGAGCCGTTGATACTCGAACAGGACTGTATCGAAGCGGATTCGCTTGTGCTCAATCCCGCCCGTTGAGCAGCGGCTGTGGGGGCATGATTCATCTTTTTGTAGGAGCGAGCGTGCTCGCGAACAGCCCGGGCAGGATCTTTTCGCGAGCAAGCTCGCTCCTACACGTCCAGCCATGCGCCAGCTTGCCCAGGAAAACTCAGCCCCGTGCAATCTCCAGCACACGAATTCGCCCCGGTTCGGGGTAGTGCCAGCGCACATCCACGTCCCACAAGCGGGCGCCATAGCGGCGCTCGGGCTCGGGCTTCTGATAGGCCGGGCGCGGGTCTTGCGCGAGGCACTGTTCCACCAATTCGGCCAGGGGCTCGCCCAGGCGTTGGCCGTGCTCATGGGCCTGGAGCAGGGCATCTGGCTCCCAGTCCACGGGAATCAGGTCTGGCGCAGCATCGGCAATGGCATTCAGCGCTCCATCCTGGCGATCGGCGTAGGGCACATAGGGTTTGATGTCGATCACCGGAGTGCCGTCCAGCAGGTCGATGCCGGATAGCCAGAGTCGCCCGGCCTCGACCTTTTCCAGCTTTACCACCGACTGGCCGATGCCGTTGGGACGGTGAGTGGAGCGGCTGGCGAACACGCCGATGGACTGGTTCCCGCCCAGGCGCGGCGGACGCACCTTCAGGCGCGGCTTGTCTTCCAGCGCCTGGTGGAAGAGAAACAGCAGCCAGACGTGGCTGACCTGCTCCAGGCCCGCCACGGCTTCGCCTGTGTCGAAGGGCGGCACCAGTTCCAGTACACCGCGGGCGGCTGGAGCCAGATGCGGCTGGCGCGGGATGGCGAATTTTTCCTTGAAGCAGGAGCGGACGTAGCCGACCGGCGAGATGACGTGCTGCATATCAGTAGGGAACGCGGCAGCCGGCGTCGCGGAATGCGCCACCCAGGCGCAGCCAACCCTCGCCCGGGCTGGTCTGGGCGCAGGTCAGCGCGCCGTCCCGCTTGCTTTGCCAGATGAAGAACGGGACCGGCGCGGCGAAGCTCGGGATGGCCAGGGTCAGCAGCAGGGTGAGGAGGGTGAGGCGCATGGAGTCATTCCGGTGAAGTGCGCGGCTACCCTAGCGCCGCTCTGGGCGCCGCGCAATAGACCGGCTACAGGTGGAAACCACCGTCGATGGGAATGATGGCGCCGGTCATGTAGGCCCCCGCGGTGCTGGCCAGGCTGATCGCCAGTGCGGCCATCTCCTCACCCCGTCCCCAGCGCTTCATCGGGATCATCGCGGTATCGCGTGCCATGGCTTCCGGGTCGTTGGCGATGAAGCGGGTCATCTTGCTGGGGAAGCGGCCGGGGGCGATCACGTTGACGTTGATGTGCTCGGCCACCAACTCCCGCGCCAGCATCCGCGACAACTGATGCAGCGCGGCCTTGCTCGGGCCGTAGGCATAGGCTTCCTCGCCATGGGAGGTAATGCCCGCCACCGACCCGATATTGATCACCCGTGCCGGGCTCGCTTCACTGCCTGCCTTGCGCAGCAACGGCAGCAACTGCTGGATGCAGCTGAATACCGAGGTGACGTTGAGCTGCATGACTTTCTCCCAGCCTTTCGCCGGATAGCTTTCCAGGGGCGCGCCCCAGGTGGTACCTGCGTTGTTCACCAGTATGTCCAGTCGTTCCGTGCGTTGTGCCAGCGCTTCGGCCAGGTTCCTGGCGCCGTCTTCACTGGATAGGTCCGCAGCCAGGCCTTCGCATTGGCCGAAGACGGAGAGTTCGGCTGCGGTTTCACGACAGGCTTCGGCGTCGCGGGCGCAAATGAATACGCGGGCCCCGGCTTCGAGAAAGCCCTGGGCGATCATTCGGCCGATGCCACGGGTTCCACCGGTGACCAGGGCGGTGCGGCCCTGAAGACTGAAATAAGGGTGCATTGCGAACCTCGCGAGTAAGCCGGGAAAGGCCCATACCCTAGCCCCGGCATAGCCGGGGCGGGGGCATTATCGAGGTGCGGAATGCAAGGGCATTGTCACGCCGGAGCCGCCTGGGCAGCCGCCAACTCGGCATCTTTGGCCAGGGCGCGTTTGTAGGCCGGACGTTCGATGAAGCGCGCGATGTAGTCCTTGATCGCCGGGACTTCCGGAATCAATCCGAACTGGGTGGTCCAGTTCAGCGCGCTGCCCCAGAGTACGTCGGCGGCAGTGAACCGTTCGCCAAGTAGCCAAGGACCTTCCTTGAACTGGCCGAGCAAGGTCTTCATGACACTGTCGAAATCGCCATAGGGCGAGCGCGATTCCGGGATCGGCTCGCGCTTCTGCACGCGATCCACCACGGCCGGTTCGAAACAGGACCCGTAGAACACCATCCAGCGCAGGTACGGTCCGCGCAGGGGATCGCCCAACGGTGGCGCAAGCTTGGCTTCGGGGTAGAGATCAGCAAGGTAGAGGTAGACCGATACCTGCTCGGTGATCACCGCATCGCCGTGGGTGAGGGTTGGCACCTTGCCCATGGGGTTGATGGCGAGGAACTCAGGCTTGCGCTGCTCGCCGAGCTTCATGTTCATCACGTGGAGGTTGTAGTCCACGCCGAGCTCTTCCAGCAGGGTCAAGGCCCCGGTGGATCGGGTATAGGGGCAGTGGTAGAGGGTTACCTGGCGGTTCTCGGTAGTCATTGTTCTGGTTCCGCGTGGTCCATGGATCAAGCGAGTCTAGACCTTGCCCCTAGAGCCTGCCGTCCTGGCGCAGGCGGCGCAGTACCCAGCGGCGGTAGCCCCGTGACAGGAGCGGTTTGATGAGCGGCAGGCCGATCATCCAGGCCAGCGGCGCCAGCCTCGGAACACGGGCGAGCAGGAGAATGTAGGCATCCAGCTCGCGGTGAATGCGGCCGGATTCATCCTGGACATGGAGTTCGGTGAGGGCGAGGTACGGATCGATGCCAAGGGCGCGCAGTTCTCCGTCGCGGCCGGTGATGTCGATCCATTCCACGCCTGCGGCGGCGCGGGGGAGGGATTCGTACCAGCGACGGTCGGCAATACAGCGCGGGCAGGCGCCGTCGTAGAAGACCTTGAGCATGGTAGGGCTCTGTTGATGGGTATCGCTGCGCTCCACCACATCCTACGACGAAGCGGGCGCAGGAGATTGCCCAAAAGAAAAAGCCCCGCATAAGCGGGGCACTTTCATATGGGGTCACCTCAGACCAGCTCGGCCCACATGTCGTACTCGTCGGCGTCGACGATGCGCACGCGCACCTTGTCGCCCGGCTTCACGCGGGTGGACTCGATGAACACGCTGCCGTCGATTTCCGGCGCGTCCGCCCAGGAGCGGGCCACGGCGCCTTCGTCGTCGACTTCGTCGATCAGCACGTCCATTTCGCGGCCGATCTTCAGCTGCAGGCGGGCGGTGGAAATGGCCTGCTGGTGGGCCATGAAACGCTCCCAGCGGTCCTGCTTCACGTCGTCCGGCACGAGCTCCAGACCCAGGTCGTTGGCCGGGGCGCCTTCTACCGGCGAGTACTGGAAGCAGCCGACGCGGTCGAGCTGGGCTTCGGTCAGCCAGTCCAGCAGGTACTGGAAATCTTCCTCGGTCTCGCCGGGGAAGCCGACGATGAAGGTGGAACGGATGGTCAGGTCCGGGCAGATCTCGCGCCACTTCTTGATGCGCGCCAGGGTCTTGTCCTCGAAGGCAGGACGCTTCATGGACTTGAGCACTTTCGGGCTGGCGTGCTGGAAGGGGATGTCCAGGTACGGCAGCAGTTTGCCTTCGGCCATCAGCGGGATCACGTCATCCACGTTGGGGTACGGGTAGACGTAGTGCAGGCGGACCCACACGCCCATGGCGGAAAGGGCCTCGCAGAGCTCCAGCATGCGGGTTTTTACCGGCTGGCCGTTCCAGAAGTCCAGTTTGTATTTGAGGTCGACGCCGTAGGCGCTGGTGTCCTGGGAGATCACCAGCAGTTCCTTCACGCCGGCCTTGACCAGGCGCTCGGCCTCGGACAGCACATCGCCTACCGGGCGGCTGACCAGCTTGCCGCGCATGGAGGGGATGATGCAGAAGCTGCAGCTGTGGTTGCAGCCTTCGGAAATCTTCAGGTAGGCGTAATGACGCGGGGTCAGCTTGATGCCCTGCGGCGGTACCAGATCGACGAAGGGATCGTGGTCAGCCTTCGGCGGGACCACTTCGTGCACGGCACTGACCACTTGCTCGTACTGCTGCGGACCGGTCACGGCCAGCACGCTTGGGTGCACGTCACGAATGGAGTCCTCGGACACGCCCATGCAACCGGTGACGATCACCTTGCCGTTCTCGGCGATGGCTTCGCCGATGGCGTCCAGGGATTCGGCCTTGGCGCTGTCGATGAAACCGCAGGTGTTGACCACGACTACGTCGGCATCCTGGTAGGTCGGCACGATCTCGTAGCCTTCCATGCGCAGCTGGGTGAGGATGCGTTCGGAGTCGACAGTGGCCTTTGGACAACCCAGGCTGACGAATCCGACTTTGGGAGTAGCGGTGGACATTGCGGCTAACCTCGATGGGCGCTCGGGAGGGCGCCTCTGATCAAAAAGTGCGCAATTCTAGCGGCAGGCGTCAGCCATTTCCACCCTCATCTGTTGTCATTTCGCGGCTAGCCTGTAGGAAGCTGGTGAGGGATGAGTGGGATGCTTCTCATTGCAGGGAAGGCTTCTCGAATTGATGCGCGGCATCAGTCATCAACAGGAAGGTTTAGATGAGCGAAAGCATCTCGCAACCTGCCGAGCAGCACGCCGGACACACGGCTTCCGGGCTCGGCATGCTGGTTGCCGCAGCCGGGGTGGTCTATGGCGATATCGGCACGAGTCCGCTGTACACCCTCAAGGAAGTGTTTTCCGAACAGTACGGGGTCCAGGTCAACCATGACGGGGTCCTGGGGGTTCTTTCGCTGATCTTCTGGTCACTGATCTGGGTGGTCTCGATCAAGTACATGCTGTTCGTGTTGCGCGCCGATAACGAAGGCGAAGGCGGCGCCATGGCGTTGACCGCCCTGGCCCAGCGCGCTGCCAAATCCTACCCCAGGCTGAAGCTGACGGTGGTGCTGCTCGGCCTGTTCGGCACGGCGCTTTTCTACGGCGACAGCATGATCACGCCGGCAATCTCGGTGCTTTCGGCTATCGAAGGTCTCGATCTGGCATTCGACGGCATCAGCCATTGGGTGGTGCCCCTGTCGTTGATCGTGCTGGTGGGGCTGTTCCTGATTCAGAAACATGGCACCGCGCGAATCGGGATTTTCTTCGGGCCGATCATGGTGCTGTGGTTCAGCGTGCTCGGTGCCCTCGGGGCCTACGGGGTTCTCCAGCAGCCCGAAGTGCTCAAGGCGATAAATCCGTACTGGTGCGTGCATTTCTTCATTACCCATCCGGGAGTGGGTGTGGCGATTCTCGGGGCGGTGGTGCTGGCCCTGACAGGGGCCGAGGCGCTGTACGCCGATATGGGCCACTTTGGCCGCAAACCCATCGCCCGTGCCTGGTTCTTCCTGGTGCTGCCGGCGCTGGTGCTGAACTACTTCGGCCAGGGCGCGGCGATCCTCGGTGATGCCAACGCGGCCAGAAACCCCTTCTATCTACTGGCACCGGGCTGGGCGCTGTTACCGATGGTGCTGCTCTCTACCCTGGCCACCGTGATTGCGTCCCAGGCCGTGATTTCCGGCGCTTTCTCCCTGACTCACCAGGCCATGCAACTGGGCTATATCCCACGCATGTTCGTGCAGCACACATCGCAGCAGGAGCAGGGTCAGATCTACATCGGCGCGGTGAACTGGGCGTTGATGGTGGGGGTTGTGCTGCTGGTGCTGGGCTTCGAATCGTCCGGCGCGTTGGCCTCGGCCTACGGTGTGGCGGTGACGGGTACCATGCTGATCACCACCTTGCTCGTGTCCGTGGTGATGCTGCTGCTGTGGAAAACCCCTTTGTGGCTGGCGATTCCGGTGCTACTGGGCTTTCTCTTCGTCGACAGCCTGTTCTTTACCGCCAACGTGCCGAAGATCCTCCAGGGTGGCGCATTCCCGGTTGTCGCAGGGACCGCGCTGTTCGTCCTGATGACCACCTGGAAGCGCGGCAAGCAGATCGTGGTCGAGCGCCTGGACGAATCCGCTCTGCCATTGCCGCTGTTCATCGCCAGCATCCGCTCGCAGCCGCCGCATCGGGTGCAGGGCACTGCCGTGTTCCTCACCGCGCGGACGGACGCCGTGCCCCACGCACTGCTGCACAACCTGCTGCATAACCAGGTACTGCACGAGCAGGTGGTGTTGCTGACGGTTATCAGCGAGGACACGCCCCGGGTGGCAACGGATCGGCGTTTCGAAGTGGATGCCTACGGCGATGGCTTCTTCCGGGTGATCCTGCACTTCGGATTCATCGAAGAGCCGGACGTTCCGGCGGCGCTCAAGCTGTGCCACCTCAATGAACTGGATTTCAGCCCGATGAGCACCACCTACTTCCTCAGCCGCGAGACGGTGATTCCCACCAAGCGCATCGGTATGGCGCGTTGGCGCGAGGCCTTGTTCGCCTTCCTGCTGAAGAACGCCAACAGCAACCTGAAGTATTTCAACCTGCCGCTGAACCGGGTGATCGAGCTGGGAACGCAGGTGGAGATTTGAGGGGCCGCCAGGCTCGGGACACCCAGCGAGGTGGATTTCGGAATCTTACGTTGGGCTTCGCTTCGCTCAGACCAACCTACAAGAGCAAGTGGGTTGTGGCTGAACACTGCGAAGCCCAACGCGTCCGATGTCACGAGGGCTCAGTTACGCCCCGGCAGCATCCGCACCAGGGTGTTGTCCCGGCTCACGTAGTGGTGGAACAGCGCGGCCACGGCATGCAAGCCAATTAGCCAGTAACCCGCGGTGCCGGCCAGTTCGTGGAGTTCCTTGATCTGGCCGGCCAGTTCCTTGTTCGGGCCAATCAGCGCGGGCAGTTCAAGGCCGAAGAAGGGGATGGGCTTGCCGGCGGCGCTGAGGATCAGCCAGCCAGCCAGGGGCGCGCCGATCATCAGGGCGTAGAGCGCCAGGTGCATGAGTCTGGCAAGGGCGTTCTGCCAGCTTGCCGGCGCAGGCTGGATGGCCGGAGTTGGCGACATCATCCGCCCGATCAGGCGCAACCCAACCAGGAAGAGCACGGCCAGGCCGAGCATGAAATGCCAGTGCTTGAGCAGTTCGCGGGTTTCGCTCCCTTTGGGGAAGTTGCCCTTCAGCTCGATGCAGGCATACACGGCGGCGATCAGGACCAGCATCAGCCAGTGCAGGGCGATGGACAGGTTCCCGTAGCGGGAAGGTGCGTTCTTGAGACTCATCACGGTACCTCTTTCTCGTTATCGAAACGGGCGGAGAGGATAGCCGCTCTGTCTTAAGCGAATCTGAACCCAGGTCAATTCCTTGCCGGCGATGCCTGCCGTTTCTCCACTGCTGCCAGCAGTTTCTCCGCCAATGCCGGATAGTTTTCGTCGTAATGATGGCCCCCCGGCAGCTCCAGGTTTTCCCCGACGGCCCCCGGTTGGGTGCAGCCGCTTTCGTTGGCTTCTTCCTTGCCGAACACGCACAGCACCTTGGTGGGCGGCAGTCTGGCCAGTTCGGGGCCGGTGGCGGCTTCCTGGCCGGCCTTGCCAAGCCAGCCCTGCACTTCGATCTCGAAGCTGCCGCTGCGCGCGAGGGCCAGCAGCAGGATCGCGTCCACCTGGTCCTGGTCGGCCTTGGGCAGGCGGTTGTAGAAGGCGGGCAGCACGTCGGCGCCAAAGGAGTAGCCGGCGAGCACGAAGCGTGTGGCGCCCCACTTTTCACGGTACTGATTCATCAGCCGACTGAGGTCGGCGGCACCCTGTTCCGGGCTCTTGTGCTGCCAGAAGTAGCGCAGCGCGTCGATGCCGACCACGGAATGCTCGCGCTTGGCCATCTCGTCCGCAACGGCGCGGTCCAGGTCACGCCAGCCGCCGTCACCGGAATAGAACAGGGTGACGGTTTTGCCAGGTTTGGTCGCCGGCACTTCCACCACCGGCAGAGGCTCCCCCTGGCCCAGCAGCAAGCCGGCGAGGCGCTGCTGGAGCAGTTGCACGAGACTGGTGTCGTAGTCGCTGATCAGGGTTTCGGCGTTGATCTGGTTGCGCGCGAATGCGGCGCTGGGGTCGCCCGGGTTGTCGTTCCACGCCGCTATCCAGTGGCCGTGGGGAGCCCGTTGCGGCAGGGCGGCGGGACAGTCCGGGGTGGTGAGGCTGAAGTCGATGGACAGGGCCCGGGCGTTGTCGTCGCCCTGGCTGGCCAGCCAGCGCCACGCAAAGGACGCGCCCGGGCCGATGCCGGCTACCAGTCCAGGCTCGCCGCCGAGGGTGTCGCGGGCCAGCTGCAGGCGTTTCTGCTGTGCCGCGCAGTCCTTTTCCGGCAGGTCCAGCTGCAGCAGACGGGCATTGCCGCTGCGGGCCAGCGCCAGCAGGTCGGCGTCTGTCAGGCGTTGGTCGCCGCTGGCCAGCAACAGCACGCGGTGCTGCACGGCGCCAGCCGGACTGGCCAGGGTCATGGCGCTGCCATCCGGCGATTTCGGGTGATCCAGCCGGGCCTGGGGCGCCGGGCGGCTCCAGATGAGCAGGGCTGCGCCGACCAGAGTGAGGACGAGGATCAGCAGCAGGCGCCGCCAGTTGCGTTTGAGCATGAGCACCTCAGCGCTTTACCAGTCCGGTGAAGCCGCCCGCGATCAGGGCTGCGGTATCGGCCAGCGCCACCAGCGGGTCGAGGCCGGCGGGCACGGCCATGTAGCGAGGCTCCCAGTCGGGCTGGAACTTTTCCTTGAAGCGGCGCAGGCCCTGGAAGTTATAGAACTGCTCGCCACGGCGGAAAATGAGCGCGCCGAGGCGTTGGGTCAAAGGCGCGCCCCGGCGCGGTTGAAGGCCGGCCAGCGGCACCATGCCCAGGCTGAAGCGGGCGTGGCCGCGCTCCTTGTAGTGCAGCAGCAGGCTGAGCATGAGGAACTCCATGGTCAGCTTTGGCGCGTGGGGATGGACGCGCATCAGGTCGATGCTGGAAAGGACGTTGCCTTCGGTTTCCAGAAGGTTCGCGAAAGCCACCGGCTCGCCCTCGAACTGGATGGTGGCGATGCGGAAGTGGCTCAGGTAGTCCGGGTCGAAACGGCCCAGGGAGAAGCCTTTCTCCCGTGCCTGCTTGCCCTGCATCCAGGCTTCGGAGATGGCTCGCAGCTGGTCGAGCGGTGCAGTGCCGGCTTCATGGATCTGCAGGCTGAGACCGTCGCGCTGGCCACGGCTCAGGGTATAGCGCAGGTCTTTCATGGCCTTGTTCTTGGCGTCCAGATCGAAGCGGGTCAGGTCGACGCGGGCTTCCTCGCCCAGCTTCAGGGCTGACAGGCCAATGTCCATGTAATAGGGCAGGTTTTCCGCACGGACCTGATAGAACACCGGTCGCGCATGGTGGTGGTCGCAAAGGTCCCGGAACTGCCAGATCAGTTCGGCGCGCCGGTAGGCCGGGCCAATGGGGTCGAACAGGGCCACCAGGCTACGGCCACGCCGGGCATACATGAGGAACGCGTCGCCCTGCGGATGGAACAGCAACGCCTTGTCGCCGGTCAGCACCAGGCCGCCGTCGGGCTGATCGGAGGCGCGGATTACCCTGGATGCGCGTTGCAACTCGTCGTCAGTCGGCTCGTGGATGGTCGGCGGCACCGGGCGCAAGAGCCAGGCGAGGGCGATGCCAGCCAGCAGCACACCGCTGGCCAGGGAGGCACGCAGTGCGCGGGGCGCATCGCCATCCACCTCGAACTGCCACCAGAGCTCATGGCTGTAGGGGACGTCCTGGAAGGCGAAGAACATCACCCAGATCGCCGCCAGCAGGACGCAGGCACTGGCCGCCAGATTGAGCGGCGAGAAGGGCATCTCCAACAGGCGGCTGGGGCGGTAGAAGGCAGCACGGAAGATGGCCAGCAGCACGGCCGTCATGGTCAGCAGGCTCGCCTCCTCCCAGTCGAAGCCCTTGAGCAAGGACATTCCGGCACCCGTGAGCAGCAGCACCACGGTCAGCGCCCAGGCCGCCGACAGGCGATGTCGCAGGCCGTGGGCCAGCAACAGGCAGAGCACGCCGACCAGGCTGGCGACCAGGTGCGAGGCATCGATCAGGCGGTGCGGAATGAGAAAGCTCAGGTGCTCCAGGCGGACATCCGCAGCCGGCGTGACACCGGAGAACAGGAGTACGACGCCGCTGAGGAACACCAGCAGCGATAGCACCGGCGCAGCGAGGCCGGAAGCGGCGCGCAGGGCCTGGCGGCCGGCGGGGAACAGGCGTTGGGCCTCGTTGGCGAGCAGCAACAGGCAGGCCAGCACCAGTGGTAGGCCCACGTAGATCAGGCGGTAGAGGAGCAGTGCGGCCGCCAGCGGCGCAGCCCCCAACTGGCCGGCGAAGGCCGCCAGCAACACGGCCTCGAATACGCCAACGCCGCCAGGTACATGGCTGAGCACGCCTGCGGCCAGGGCCAGCATGTAGACCAGCAGGAAGGCGCCGAGGGGCGGTGCTTCCGGCAGCAGGACATAGAGCACGCAGGCTGCGGCGCAGACGTCCACCACGGTGATCAGCAGTTGCAGCGCCGACAGGCGCAGGCCCGGCAGTCGCACGCTGCGGTTGCCCAGGGGCAGGTCGATGCAACCGGGCACTGGCGGTTCGGCTGCACGTTGACGCGAGATCCAGAAGACGAGCCCGCCACCCGCCAGCAAGACGCCCAATGCAAGGATGATCACCAGGCTCTCTGGCAGGCCCAGGGCAAGCGATGCGGCAGCCGGCGCGCTCAGTGCAGCCAGGGCCGCCAGGGGTGGGAGTGCCGAGCCCAGGGCCAGGCTGGCGAACAGCGTGATGCGGGCGATGTCGCCAGCGCCCAGGTCATTGCGTCCGTAGAGGCGGAAGCGCACCGAGCCGCCGGTGAGCATGGACAGGCCGACGGCATTGCCGACGCCCGACGCGCAGAAACTCCCAAGGGCCATGCGCGGCAAGGGCAGGTGCACACCAGCGAACCGGCAGCCGGACCACTCGTAGCCAACGTAGGCGATGAAGCTGACTGCGGTGGCGCACAGGGCCAGGAGCAAACTAGTGCCGGGGACATCATGGATGGCGGCGCGCAATGCATTTGGATCCAGTTCCCGCAACAGGTGCCAGCAGGCCAGCAGACCGAGGACGAAAACCAGCAGGGTGAAGGCGATGACGATCCACTGCCGGTAAGCCGTGAGGCCGTCGAGCCAGCGTAGCGGGGCGGGTTCTTCGTTGAGTTGGCCGTTGACCGGGTTTTCCGCTGGCGGGGTGTTGGCGCGCATCGAGCACCTCTAGGCAATGTGCGCCACTGTGTGTGGGCGACGACGGCAAGTTCCAAGTGCCGGGCAGAACTTTTTTCGGTTCCGGCACAGCCCTGGGAAAACACCGGGAACCGCCGGATTAGCGCCAAGTCTAGGCCAGGGCGGGGGAGCGGCTGTAGCAGGGAGCCGAGGGGAGAGGGAAGGCGAGCGGCAATTTGTCGCGGCCACGCCCGCCGGTCAACGCCAGACCGAGCGGGTCTCCCAATCGCGGAATTGATCGGCAGGGATCGGCTGGCTGATTTTGTAGCCCTGGGCGATATCGCAGCCGTACTGGCCGAGCTGAGTGAGGGTCAACTGGTCTTCGACCCCTTCGGCAACCACCGTCAGATCCAGGTTATGAGCCAGTTCGATGATGGAGCGAACGATCTTCGCCGAGCCATCGTTGGTGGTCATGGCGCTCACGAAGGACTGGTCGATCTTCAGCGAATCCACCGGCAAACGCTGTAGATAGGCCAGGGACGAGTAGCCGGTTCCGAAGTCGTCGATGGTCAGGTGGGCGTCCAGTCCCTTGAGCGCGCTGAGGGTCTGCATGGAGGCGACCGGGTCTTCCATCAGTGCGCTTTCGGTCAGCTCGAACTCGATCCAATGGGGTTTGGCGCCCCAGGTGGCGAAAGAGCCCTGGATACGCTCCAGCAGGCGCGGGTCACGCAGATCGTGGGCGGATAGATTGACCGAGATGGGGCGTTCATCTCCCTCTTCATGCCAGGCGTAACGCTGGCCCAGGGCGGTATCCAGCACCCAGAGGGTCAGGGGGGTGATCAACCCGGTGTTCTCTGCCAAGCGGACGAACTCGTCCGGGGGCAACATGCCGTGCTGCGGATGGCGCCAGCGCACCAGCGCCTCGGTGCCGCATACACGATTGCTGGCGATATCCACTTTGGGTTGGTAGTAGAGCAGGAGCTCATTGCGGTCGATGGCGCGGCGCAGGTCACCCATCAATGTGAGGTGCTGGGCGCATTCCTGGTCGAGCCCACCCTGGAACACCGCGAAGCCGGCATTGGAACGCTTGGCCTGTTCCATGGCGCTGCCGGAGCGGCGGATCAACGCTTCCGGCGCCGTGCCGTGGCCGGGGTATAGCGCAATGCCGATGCTGGCGCGGGCTTCCAGATAGAGCCCGGAAAGCTCCACCGGGTCGTACAGCGCGGTGAGAATCTGCTTGGCGAGCTGTGAAGCGTGCTCGGCGCCGCTGTTGGGCATGAGCACGGCGAATTCGCACTCGCCCATCCTGGCCACGGTACGTTCCGCCCCCACCACCTGTTTCAGTCGGGAGGCGATCTCGATCTGCAGGCGGTCGCCTTCGCGGTAGCCGAGGGTTTCGTTGATCTCCTGGTTGCGGGCGATTTCCAGATGCAGCAGGCCGAACGGGCGGCGCTCCTGGCGGGCGGTGGCGATGGCGTTGTCCAGCAGCTCGTGCAGGCGTACCCGGTTGGGCAATCCGGTCAGCGCATCTTCATAGGCCATCCGGCGAATGGTCGCTTCCGCTTCCAAGGCGCGAGACCGGGTGCGTAACGTGGCGATGCCGAAACCCAGGTCGTTGGCCATGGCCAGCAGCAATTCCACTTCCTTTTCATCGAAGGCGTCGGCACTGGTGGCCATGATCACCAGCATGCCGATCAGGTTTCCTTCAACTTGCAGCGGGAGCGCCAGGGCACCGGAGAAACCCAGTTCGACGGCTTCTTCATGCAGTGCGGCGGCGGAGTCGCCGAGCAGGTCGCGCATCACCAGCGGATTACCGGCGAGCAGCACCTGCTCCAGTTCGCCGTGGAAGTTCCGGTCATGACCCCCGGCGCCCCAGCCCTGGCAGATGCCATTGGCCGCGTGGCAGGCCATCACCTTGTAAGGATGCGCCGTGTCGTCCTGACGGTAGTCGACCCAGGCCTGGCAATAGCCGCATTCATCCACCAGGACCCGGCATATGTCTGCCAGCAGCGGGATTTCGCTGGTGGCGTGGATCACCGCATGGTTGACCGCCACACGGGTGGCCAGGGCGCGATTGAGGGCTTCCACCTGGAGTTCGGCCTGACGACGGCGGGCCTTGCTACGCAGGGCCTGAAGGCCGAAAGCCATGTCATCGGCGGCCTCGCTGAGCAGTTCCAGTTCGCGTTCGCCAAAGGCGTCGGGCTCCTTGGCGCAGATGGCCAGGGCGCCGAAGATCTGGCCGTCCACCCGCAAGGGCAGGGAGAGGATCGAGGCGATGCCGTGGGTGACGGCGCTCTCCCGCCAGGGGCTGAGCCTGGGGTCGGTGAGGATATCGCGTGTGATGTTCGGTCTGCCGGTGCGGATGGCGGTGCCGGTGGTGCCGTGTCCGCGTTCGCTGTCGGACCAGGTGATGTTCAACGAATCGATATAGGCGCGTTCGAGCCCGACGTGGGCCAGGGGCGTCACTGTTTGCGCTTCGTCATGTTCGGCACGCCCGACCCAGGCCATACGATAGCCACCTTCCTCCACCACCACCCGGCAGATTTCCTTGAACAGGAAGCATGCGTCCTCGGCACGCAGCAGGGCACGATTGCACCCGCTCAATGTGCGCAGGGCTCGATTGAGGTATTCGACTTCCTCGCTGGAGGCGCAGTAGTCGGCCATGGCCAACCTCCATCTGGTGGATGGGTGCGCTTGAAGTATAGAGGTCGGGACTTGCCCAGTCGGGCGGCTGACAAACAGCCTGGACGGACGGAAAGGGGAGGCGGAAACGAAAAAGGCCACTCCGAAGAGTGGCCTTTTCCTAATGTTGGTTGCGGGAGCTGGATTTGAACCAACGACCTTCGGGTTATGAGCCCGACGAGCTACCAGACTGCTCCATCCCGCGGCGGCAATTCTACAGTTCTGCGAATGGCTGTCAAACGATTTCTCAGAAAAATTCTTTTTCCCTCAAATATTTAGCAAATCGTGATGATCACGAAGGCTGGCTCACTACTGCGCTAGAGCGGTCGGAGGGAGTGCCGGCTGCTGTATCATCGCCGGTTATCTGAACCGTCCGTGCGTCACTAACTCGCCATGCCGCAACGAAAGATCATCCACATTGACTGCGACTGCTTTTATGCCGCGATCGAAATGCGCGATGACCCGGCACTGGCGGGTCGCCCCCTGGCCGTGGGCGGCTCCCCGGACAAGCGCGGGGTCGTGGCCACCTGCAATTACGACGCCCGAGCCTACGGGATACGCTCGGCCATGCCGATGCGCACGGCGGTCAAGCTGTGCCCCGACCTGAACATCGTCCGGCCACGGATGGATGTCTATAAATCGGTGTCGCGGCAGATCCACCAGATTTTCCGCGACTACACCGAGATCATCGAGCCGCTGTCCCTGGACGAGGCTTACCTGGATGTCTCCGACAGCCCGCATTTCAACGGTAGCGCCACGCGCATCGCCCAGGAAATTCGCCGGCGAGTGGCGGCGGAACTGCATATCACGGTGTCCGCCGGTGTCGCCCCCAACAAGTTCATCGCCAAGATCGCCAGTGACTGGCGCAAGCCGGATGGCCTGTTCGTGGTCACGCCGGACCAGGTGGACGAGTTCGTGGCTGCGCTGCCGGTGAGCAAGCTGCATGGGGTCGGCAAGGTGACGGCGGAGAAGCTCGCGCGCCTGGGGATACGTACCTGCGCGGACCTGCGCGACTGGAACAAGCTCGCGCTGGCGCGTGAATTCGGCAGCTTCGGCGAGCGCCTCTACAACCTGGCTCGTGGTCAGGACGAGCGCATTGTGCAGGTGGACAGTCGCCGACAGTCCATCAGTGTGGAAAACACCTACGACCAGGACCTGCCGAATCTGGACGCCTGCCTGGAACAACTACCCGCCCTGCTGGATGAACTGCGGGGGCGCATGGCGCGGCTGGATGCCAGCTACAAGCCGGATAAACCCTTCGTGAAGCTGAAATTCCACGATTTCACCCAGACCACCCTGGAGCAGTCCGGCGCCCGTCGAGACCTGGACAGCTATCGGCAACTGCTCAGCACGGCGTTTGCCCGTGGCGACAAGCCGGTACGCCTGATCGGGGTGGGGGTGAGGCTGCAGGATCTGCGTGGCGCGGTCGAGCAGCTCAATCTCTTCTAAGGCACGACCTGCTTTTACCTGTGGGGGCGAATTCATTCGCCAAGGGCAGCAACGCTGCCCCATATGGCCCGCAGGGGCAGACCTTCGGCCTGCTTGGCGAATGAATTCGCCCCTACAAGAGAGGGCATCGACACGGCGAAGCTCAGCCTTCCACCGGCCAAAGCCGGATCGGCTTGCCTTCGGCAGGCCACAGCCGCAGTTGGTCGATGGGGGAAATGTCCCAGCGTTGCACCTTGCCTAGGGAATCGAGGAAGCGCTGTTCCTGCTCCATCAGCGCCGGGGCGCACATCTTGCGAGTGCTGCCGGGGGTGCCGAAGGTGAGTTTGTCGTCTTCCAGGGTGTAGGACGCGAACCAGTGGTTGCAGCCAGCGTTGCCGTAGGCGCGGTTGTCGTCGCCCAGGGTGATGGTCAGGTGGCTGCGGTCGATCAGCGGGCGTTCGCCGATCCACTCCACCTGATAGGTCGTGCCGGTTTCCAATTGCGGACGATCGCTGGCGCAGCCGGTGAGGGCGACGGCCACCGCGGTCAGCAGCAGGGCCTTTTGGGTCATTGAGCGTCCTCCTGACGGCAGTTCGGGCAGAAATGCTTGCCAGCCTGGCCACTCCAGCCGAGCTCCGCGATACGTGCTTCGGCCGCCGGGGCCTGGGCCTGCTTGCCGAGACCGCCGTCGACGGCGAACTCGAAGTCCAGGTGCGCGCCGCAGGCGTCGCAGTCCACTTGCCAGTTGTGGATCGAGAGCTCTTTGAAGACCGGGCCTTGGGCCACCGCCAGCCATTGGCCGGGCGGGTTGATCAGGTGGCGGACTTTGTCCACGGTCAGGCGCATGCTGAGGTCGCGGCTGCCCTTGAGGGTCACCAGCAGGGTGTCGCCACCCTTGATCGAGCCGCCCGTACCCGTGACCTGGTAGAGGCCCGGGGAGAGGGCGCGGCATTCGTTCAGGGTGTGGGCGGGGTTGAGCAGGTTGTAACGGAAATCGTGTTCGGCCATAGGTCCTCCGGAAGCGCCGCGCATGCTAACACGGCCTAGGCGTCCACCTGATTGCACGGTCGTCCGGCGGCCCAGGCTAGGATGTTGTCGAGGGTGGTGCGGGCAATGGCGGCCAGGGCTTCGCGGGTAAGGAAGGCCTGGTGGGCGGTGATGATCACGTTGGGGAAGGTGAGCAGCCGCGCCAGCACGTCGTCCTGCAAAGGCAGGTCGGAACGGTCCTCGAAAAACAGGTTGGCTTCTTCTTCATAGACATCCAGGCCCAGGTAGCCGAGCTGGCCGGATTTCAGCGCGTCGATCAGCGCCGGCGTATCCACCAGGGCCCCGCGCCCGGTGTTGATCAGCATGGCGCCGGGTTTCATCTGCTCCAGACTGCGGGCGTTGACCAGATGCCGGGTCGCGTCGTTGAGCGGGCAATGCAGGCTGATGATGTCGCTCTCGGCCAGCAATTCCGGCAGTTCGACATAGACCGCCCCCATCGCTTCGACACTGGGATTGCGTTGCGGATCGAAGGCCAGCAGGCCGCAGCCGAACCCAGCCATGATGCGCGCGAAGGTGGCGCCGATCTGGCCCGTGCCGATCACACCGACGGTCTTGCCGACGAGGTCGAAACCGGTCAGGCCGTGGAGGGTGAAGTCGCCTTCCCGGGTGCGGTTGTAGGCACGGTGCAGGCGACGATTGAGCGCGAGGATCAGCGCAACTGCGTGCTCGGCCACCGCATGGGGCGAGTAGGCTGGCACCCGCACCACGGTCAGGCCGAGGCGCTTGGCGGCGGACAGGTCCACATGGTTGTAGCCGGCCGAGCGCAAGGCGATCAGCCGCGTGCCGCCGCTGGCCAGGCGCTCCAGCACCGGGGCGGACAAGTCGTCGTTGATGAAGGCGCAGACCACGTCGAAGCCATTGGCCAGCGCCGTGGTGTCGAGCGTCAGCCGCGCCTGCTGGAAGTGCAGCTCGAAGTTGGGACTGGCGCCGAGGAAGCTCTCGCGGTCATAGGCCTGGCTGCTGAACAGAATGGTGCGCATGGGATCTCCTTGGTTGCCCAGCAGCATAGCTGGCGTCCGGCCACTGCACGTTGCTGTGGGTCAGGCCTCCATTCGCGCCACCTCGGCGAGGCGCGTGATGGCTGCATCCAGTTCCTCCAGCGCTTGCGGGGCGCCGGGGTCGTTCTGTTTGAGCAGGGTTTCGCTGCGCTGGCAGGCGGCGCGCAGTTGCGGCACGCCACAGTAGCGAGTGGCGCCGTGCAGGCGGTGGACGCGTTCCAGCAGGGTCGTGCGGTCGCCGCTGCGGGCGGCAAGCTGGATGGCTTCGCGGTCGGCATCGAGTGAGGCCAGCAACATGGACAGCATGTCCGCGGCCAGATCCGCCTTGCCGGCGGCCAGGCGCAATCCTTCCTCCGGGTCCAGCACGTCCAGGCCGTCATGGAGCCGGCCTTCGCGCCCTGGGCGCTGGACGGGCTGGCTACCGAGGCTGAGACCGGTCCACTTGAGCACCACCTGGGCCAATTGGCGTTCGCCAATGGGCTTGGTCAGGTAATCGTCCATGCCGCCCTGGAGCAGCGCGCGCTTTTCGTTGGCCAGGGCATGGGCGGTGAGGGCGACGATGGGCACCGGGTCGATGCGCTGGTCGCCTTCCCAGCGCCGGATCGCTTCGGTGGCCTGAGTGCCGTCCATACCGGGCATCTGCACATCCATCAAGATCAGGTCGAAGCGCTCCCGTTGCACGGCTTCGATGGCGTCGAAACCGCTGTCGACCGCGCGCACCTCGGCGCCCATGTCCGTCAGCAGGGTCTGCACCAGCAGCAGGTTGGCGGGATTGTCGTCGACGCAGAGCAGGCGTGGCGCACGGCTGTTGTTCGGTGGCGGCGGCTCGACGCGCGTCTGGCGGGGGAAGACCAGGCCGCTCAGGGCCTGTTGCAGCTTGAGTGTGCAGGTGGGCTTGGCCTGCAGTTGGCTATGGGCTTCGGGCAGTGCGCGGTGGTAGAGCGCCTGTTCGGTGGTGGGGCAGAGCACCAGGCTCTTGCAGCCAAGTTGCTCGAGGTCCCACACCCGCTGGCTGAGTTGCTCCGGCGAAAGCGCCTGGACATCGGCGCCGATCACGGCGAGGCCGATCGGGCGCTTGCTCAGGCGGCGCGCGGCGACGTCGTCCACCAGGGTGCCGATGCTCGGGTAGTCCAGTACTTCCAGGCCGCAATCTTCCAGTTGGTGATGCAGCGACTGGCGCGTCAGTTCCTGCGGTTCCAGGACGGCCACGCGGCGCCCTTCCAGATGGGCTTGTACGCCGCTGTCCATTTCGGCCAGCGACTTGGGCAGGCTCAGGGTGATCCAGAATTCCGAACCCACACCCGGCGTACTGCTGACGCCGATTTCGCCGCCCATCTGCTCGATGAGGCGCTTGGAAATGACCAGGCCGAGGCCCGTGCCGCCGGCCTGGCGGGAGAGGGAGTTGTCAGCCTGGGTGAAGGCCTGGAACAGGGCGCGCAAGTCGGCATCGGTGAGGCCGATGCCCGTGTCCTGTACGCTGATGCGCAACTGCGCCAGTTCGTCGTCGCTGTCGTCCTCGAGCATGGCGCGCACGGCAATGCTGCCTTCGCGGGTGAACTTGATGGCGTTGCTCACCAGGTTGGTCAGCACTTGCTTCAAACGCATCGGATCGCCCATCAGGTGCAGCGGGGTATCGCGGTAGACCAGGCTGACCAGTTCCAGGTGCTTCTCGTGGGCGGCCGGGGCGAGGATGGTGAGCGTGTCCTGGATCAGATCGCGAAGGTTGAAGGGGATGTTTTCCAGGACCAGCTTGCCAGCCTCGATCTTCGAGAAATCGAGTACTTCGTTGATGATGCCCAGCAGGCTATCGGCGGATTTCTCGATGGTGGCCAGGTAGTCCTGCTGGCGCGAAGTGAGGTCGCTTTTCTTCAGCAGGTTGGTGAAACCGAGGATGCCATTGAGCGGGGTGCGGATCTCGTGGCTCATGTTGGCGAGGAACTCGGACTTGATGCGGCTGGCCTCCAGGGCCTCCTTGCGCGCCAGATCCAGCTCGATGTTCTGGATCTCGATGGTTTCGAGGTTCTGGCGGACGTCTTCGGTGGCCTGGTCGATGTTGTGCTGCAGCTCTTCCTGGGCGGTCTGCAGGGCTTCGGCCATGCGGTTGATGCCCGAGGCCAGTTCATCCAGTTCGTGGCTGCCCAGCGGGGGCAGGCGGGTTTCCAGGCGACCTTCCTTGAGGAGCGCCACCCCTTGCTTGATGCGCCGCAGGGGGTCGTTGATCGCGCGGCTCATGCGCAGGGCCAGCAGGGCGGTGACGCCCAGGCCCGTGGTAATCAGCAGCAGGCTGGCCAGCAGGCTGCGATAGCCCCGCAGCAAGGTGCCCTGGTGGGACATTTCCAGTTCGACCCAACCCAGCAGGTTGTCATTGGGCAGTGGGGTCTTGTCGCCGGAAAGCACCCGATGACGTTCGAACACCGGTTGCAGGAAGCGCGTGGCGTCGGTGTTGCTCGTCAGCGAAAGATTATTGCCTTCGCCGTCGGGGCTCTCGTTGAGCATGCGCGGCCCGGCGTGGGCGAGGCGCTTGTGGTTGGCTCCAATGAAGCTCACCGCGCGGACGTCGGCCTGGTCCAGCGCATGGTCGGCGATGCGCTCCAGCAGCACGGCGTCGCCGCGAATCAGGGCGGGAGCGGCGAGGGGCGCCAGGTGTTCGGCGATCATCTGACCGCGTTGCAGCAACTGAGCCTGCATGTCGGCCTGCTGCACCCAGGTGAAATAGCCGCCCAGTACCAGTGCCAGCAGGCTGGTGGGCAGCAGCGTCAGCATGAGCACGCGGCCCTTGATACCCAGATCCTTGTACACGCCCGTCCTCTCCCATGCGCTTTCCGCGCAGTGTAGCGACCAATTGCATGGGAATCTTGCGGCAGTTTTGTCAGAATTCGCATTCGGCAATAGTTAGCATTTGCAGGTAATTCCATGTTGGCCACTTCTCGCACCCCCGCCCGCATCCTTGCCATCGAGGACGATCCGCTGCTGGCGGCCCATCTGCACGACCATCTGCAGGGCCGTGGTTTCGACGTCACCCTGCGCCAGGATGGCGAGGAAGGGCTGGGGCTGGCGCGCGATGAAGACTTCGACCTGATCCTCATGGACATCATGCTGCCCGGCCGCAATGGACTTGAGGTGCTGGCCCACCTGCGCCGCGAGCGCAAGGTGCCGGTGATCCTGATGTCAGCGCTCGGCGCCGAGCAGGACCGCATCGCCGGATTCAGCCAGGGCGCCGACGACTACTTGCCCAAGCCATTCAGCATGGGGGAGATGGAAGTGCGCATAGAGGCTGTACTGCGGAGGGTGGCCTATGAGCGATCCGACGCGCTGGAGCAGCCGAATCAGGACCCGCAGCTCGACTTCATCGATAACCGCAACGATGTCCGCCTGGGCGAGCAGTGGGCAGGACTCACTCCGACCGAGTACCGGCTGCTCGACCTCCTTTCGCGCAATGCCGAGGAGGTGCTGAGCAAGCCGTTCCTTTATCAACAGGTGCTGCACCGTGCCTTTTCCCAGCACGATCGGGTGCTGGACATGCATGTCAGCCATATCCGCCGCAAGCTGCAGGCGGTCGGCTACACGGTGGGGAGACTGGAAACGGTCTGGGGCAAGGGTTACGTGCTCACGCGACAATTCTCATGACGCTGCCCGGACGCCACTCGCTGTTCTGGCGGCTGACTGGTGCGCTGGCCGTGTTCTGCCTGCTGCTGGTCAGCCTGTATGCCGACCTCGGCAAGCTGATCTATTCGGCGACGTCGCGACTGCCTGAAGCGGCCAAGGCGACGCTTGTCGCTTATGCGCGGGAAGCCGAGACCGCCTGGAACGAACGCGGCGCGCGCGGAGTGGACGACTTCCTGCAGACGTTGCGTCAGCGCGAGCAGGTGTGGGCGGTGGTGGTGGGGCCGCAGCATGAGTCGCTGTCTTCGCAACCGCTGGGGCCCCAGGAACGCGATCGACTCGATTTCATTCGTCCACTGGATGGGTCCCTCGGGCGACCAACCGGCTGGCCGACGTTCTACATACCCTTCAGCGACGGTGAGCATCGTCTGGTGATGGAGCTGCCACGCGAGCTGAGTCCGCGCCAGCACCTGGCGCTCCTGAACCTCCTGATGCACCGGGTGTTGCCGGCGATCCTGGCCGTGTTGTTCGGCATCCTGCTGTACCGGGCGCTTATCGCACCGCTGAGCATCCTGCATCGCCAGGCCGGCGCGTTGAGTGCCGGCAACCTGGCGTCTCGCGTTGGACCGCAGGTGACGCGGCGCCGCGATGAGTTCGGCGAGCTGGGTCGCACCTTCGACCATATGGCCGGCCGTCTGGAACACATGGTCGACTTCCAGCGCCAGTTGCTGCGCGATCTTTCCCACGAACTGCGCACGCCGCTGAGTCGTCTGCGGGTGGCCGGCGAGCAGGCATCCGACGTGAATGAACTGCGCGAGCGCCTGGAGCGCGAAGTGCAGCTCATGGAACAACTGATTGGCGACATCCTCGAACTGGCCTGGCTGGACACCGAGCGGCCACAGTTTCCCCTGGAGCAGGTAGACGTGGGGCGGCTCTGGGAAGTGGTGAGTGAGAACGCGGGCTTCGAAAGTGGCTGGTCGGCCGAGCGGATGCCCTGCGGTCTGCCGGCTGATTGCCGGGTGAGTGGTCACCTCAACGCCCTGGCCCATGCCCTGGAAAACATCCTGCGCAATGCCATCCGGCATTCGCCAGAGGGAGGCCGGGTACGTCTGGGTGGTCACTGCGAGGGGGCGTATTGGCATCTCTGGGTGGACGACGAGGGTCCCGGCGTGGCCGACGACAAGCTGGAGACCATTTTCATGCCCTTCACACGCCTCGCGGCCTCCCGACCGGGTGGCGATGGCTTTGGCCTGGGCTTGTCCATCGCGCGCAGCATGGTGCGCTTGCAAGGCGGGGAGCTCTGGGCGGAAAACCTCGGCAGCGGCCTGCGGATGAATCTGCGCCTGCAAGCGTATACTTTGTAAATTAGATTTACTATCAAATGTGAATAACTAGCATTTGCGCCCAATCCCGTGCCGACAACGGTGCAGGCTGGGGCCATTCCAGCCAGGCGGGCGTCCATGCGCGTCCCGATCTTCATGCTCCGGGTGCCGCCAGCCAGCGCTGTGCCACCTCCTTCGGTCCGGGTTCATCCGCATGAAGGAGATGGGACATGCAACCGCGTTTCAAACTCAGCCACCTCACCCTGGCCGTCCTGGCGATGTCCGCGCCGTGCCTGGGCTCCGCCGCCAGCCTGGAAATCGAAGGTGCTGAAGTGCCGATGGAAGCCAGCGACCTGCCGGTTGATGGCACCCGGCAGGCGATGGAGTTGGAAGATACCCATGTGCTGGGTACTGCCGAGCAGGAACTGAAGCAGGCGCCGGGTGTGTCCATCATCACCGCCGAGGACATTCAGAAGCGTCCGCCGGTGAACGACATTTCCGACATCGTGCGCAAAATGCCCGGCGTCAACCTTACCGGTAACAGCGCCAGTGGTTCGCGCGGCAACAACCGCCAGATCGACCTGCGCGGCATGGGGCCGGAAAACACCCTGATCCTCATCGATGGCAAGCCGGTCACCTCGCGCAATGCCGTCCGCTACACCCGTTCCGGGGAGCGCGACACGCGGGGTGACAGCAACTGGGTGCCAGCCGAGCAGGTCGAGCGCATCGAAGTGCTGCGAGGGCCCGCGGCGGCGCGTTACGGTTCCGGTTCCATGGGCGGTGTGGTGAATATCATCACCAAACGTCCGACCAACGAATTCCACGGCTCCCTGACCGCCTTCACCAACCTGCCGGAAGACGATGCCGAGGGCATGACCAAGCGCACCAACTTCAGCCTCAGCGGTCCGCTCACCGAGAGCCTGAGCTTCCGTGTCTACGGCAACCTGAACAAGACCGACGCCGACGATTCCGACATCAACCTCGGCCACACCGATGTCGCCGCAGGTTCCTCCCTGGCCGCCGGCCGCGAGGGTGTGCGCAACAAGGACATCAACGGCCTGCTGAGCTGGGCGCTGGATGAGCGACAGACCCTCGACTTCGAGGCGGGCTTCAGCCGCCAGGGCAACATCTACGCCGGCGATGTGGGTACCGGCGCGACCGACTCCCAGGTCCCCGGCAGCATCATCTCTTCGCTGATCGGACACGAGACCAACACCTTGTATCGCCAGAGCTACTCGGTGACCCATCACGGCGATTGGGACTTCGGCACCTCGCGGGTCACTGCGCAGTACGAGAACACCCGTAACAACCGCTTCCTCGAAGGCCAGACCGGCAGCGTGGACGGCGACATCAGCGCCGATGCGGACAAATCCACGAGCACCTATGACAGCTACCTGATCGACGGCCAGCTGGACATCCCGCTGGAATTGGCGGTGCAGCAGGTGCTGACCCTGGGCGCCGAGTGGAATCGCCAGGAGCTGGATGATCCTTCGACCCTCAACCGCGCCATCGGCAGTGGCTGGTCCGCGTTGCCCAACTCGGATGCCGGTTCGCGTTCGACCCGCATGGACGCCACCCTCATGGCTGTTTATGCCGAGGACAACATCGAGCTGACCCGCGACTGGATCCTGACCCCCGGACTGCGTCTGGACCATCACGATCAGTTCGGCAGCAACTGGAGTCCCAGCCTGAACACCAGCTACAAACTCACTGAGGAAGTCACCCTCAAGGGCGGCATCGCGCGGGCGTTCAAGGCGCCGAACCTGTACCAGTCCAATCCCAACTACCTGTACCGCAGCAATGGCAACGGCTGTGCGGCGGGCACCCAGGCGAGTGGCGGTTGCTATGTGCTGGGTAATGCCAATCTCGATCCGGAAACCAGCATCAACAAGGAACTGGGCATCAGCTTCGTGCGTGACGGCTGGAGTGCCGGCATCACCTACTTCCGCAACGACTACGACAACAAGATCGTTTCGTCCAACGTGGTGACCGGCACCGTCATCAACCCGGGCAACCCGAGCCAGTTCGCCGGCATCCTGCAGTGGGATAACGCCAGCGATGCGGTGGTCAAGGGGTGGGAAGGCAACATCGGCATCCCGTTGCTGGGTGTGGCCGGCGAGATCCTCAGCTGGAACACCAACTTCACCTACATGCAGGACAACAAGGATGGCGACGGCAATCCGCTGTCGGTCGTGCCGGAGTACACGGTGAACACCATGCTCGACTGGCAGGTTAATCCGCAGCTGTCGCTTAGCCTGACCGGCACCTACTACGGCAAGCAGGAGCCCCGTGTCATCAACCCGACCCGCGACACCATAGTGACCGCCGAGAACGAACTGCTTGAGCGCGACCCGTACCACATCTGGGGCGTCGGCGGCACATACCGGGTGAACGACAACCTGTCGTTCGGCGCCGGTATCAACAACATGTTCGACAAGCGCCTCTACCGCGAAGGTGCAGGTACCAGTGCCGGCGCGAATACCTACAACGAACCGGGGCGTTCCTTCTACGCCAGCGTCACCACCTCCTTCTGATCCACTGGCCATCGCCCGCCAGGAGTCCGTTTCCGGCGGGCGATGGCCGTTGCGGGGATAACCCATGAACCAAGGCAACTCCGGCCGTCCGTCGGCCCTGCAATTACCTGGCGAGGCGGTTGCGTGATGAAGGTCCCCATGACGCTTTCGCGCATCCTGGCCGCGCTGCTGGGCGGCTACCTGTTCACCTATGCCTTCACCGCCGCCCTGGCACGCCTGCTGCCCCTGCCGCCGGGCGATGCGCTGGTGGTCGCTACCTTGCCGGCATTCCTGGTGCACACCCTGGCCGTTCTGTGGACCTTCGCCTGCCGCAATCCCTGGCGGATGTGGAGCGGGCTGGCCCTGGCGCTGCCGCTGGCAGCCATTGGCTTCTGGCCACACCTCGTGAGGAGCCTGACATGAAACCGCAGACGTTCACGCAGTCCATGTCCTGGCTGCACACCTGGAGTGGCCTGGTCTTCGGCTGGTTGCTGTTCGCCATATTCCTTACCGGCACCCTGGCGGTGTTCGACAAGGAAATCGACACCTGGATGCGTCCCGAGGTGCCGGCTCATGAGGTGCGCCAGGTGGACGCGGCCAAGCGTGCGATGGCCTGGCTCGCCGCTCATCATCCCGAAGCGACGGCCTGGAACATCGGCCTGCCCACTGAGCGCTCGCCGAATCTCAGTGTTTCTGCCGGCGAACAACGCCGGGGCGGTGGTGTGCAACTCGACCCGCGTACCGGGGAGCGGATCGAGGTACGTGAAACGGCGGGTGGGACTTTCTTCTTCCGATTCCACTTCACCCTCGATCTGCCGCGCGACATCGGCATCTGGGTGGTGGGCCTGGCGGCCCTGGTGATGCTGGTGCTGCTTGTGAGCGGCATCATCATTCACAAGAAAATCTTCAAGGAGTTCTTCACCTTTCGCCCGGCCAAGGGACAGCGTTCCTGGCTGGACGCGCACAACGCCGCCGGCGTGCTGGTGCTGCCGTTCCACCTGATGATTGCCTACACCGGCCTGGTGATCTTCTACCTCATCTATATGCCGGCCGCGGTGGATGCGCTGTTCGACGGCAACCGCGAGGCGGCTTTCGGTTGGGGACACCAGAGTGGCGGCGAACAGCACCAAGGTCGTCGACAGCCGGGGCAGGGGAGCGAAGTCTCGAGAGCCGAACTGACGGACCTCGGTCCGCTGCTGGCAGAAGCGACGCGTGTGCTTGGGCCGGTCAGTGGCCTGTCGATCCGCAATCCCGGCCGCGCTGATGCCCGCATCGAGGCGCGACCGGTGCTGGGCAACCGCATCGAGCTGACCAAGGGCCAGAACATGGTGTTCGATGGTGTGACCGGCAAAGTGTTGCGCATGCCGCCCGAGAGCCGGCCAGCGCAATTGACCCAGAAGGTCATGGCCGGCCTGCATTTCGCCCAGTTCGGTGGCTACCCCATGCGCTGGTTGTACTTCATCTGTGGGCTGGTCAGCAGCGCGATGATCGCTACCGGCCTGGTGCTGTTTACCGTCAAGCGGCGTCGCCGGCCTGATGCTGATGGTGCACTCGCGGCTGCCCTCTATCGCATTGCCGAGCCGTTGAACGTAGCCGTGATCGCGGGGCTGACCCTGGCCTGTGTGGGACTGCTTTGGGCAAACCGCTTGCTGCCGGTGGAACTGGTGCAGCGTGGTGGTTGGGAAGTGAGGGTGTTCTTCGCCATCTGGGCCCTCAGCCTTGGCCATGCCTGGCTGCGTCCGAATCTTGCCGCCTGGCGCGAACAAGTGGGATTGGCGGCCTTGCTGTGCCTGGCCTTGCCTGTGGCCAGCCTGCTGACTCTGGACGAACCCTGGGCGGCGTCTGCGCGGGTATGGCTGGAGGTCACCGCTGTGGCGTGGGGACTGCTACTGGCCTGGACCGTGAGAAAGATCCGGCCGGGCGTTGAACGAGCGGCCGGTCGCGCGGCTTCCCGCAAGCTGGCGGAGGTGAATTGAGATGGCGAGTACGGTGATGGCCAGCCTTTGGCTGGCCTACGGCGGGATGCTGGGGCTCTGCTTGGGTATGGAGCGCCATTTCAAACAGGTCTGGCAGCGGACACCCGGTCTCATGTTGCTCCGCGTCCTGCGATCCGCCGGTTGGCTTGGCCTGGGCCTGAGCTTGGTCGGCAGTGTCATCGCCTGGGGTTGGGCGATGGGACCGGTGGGCTGGTTCGGCCTGATCTCCGTGGCGGGCGTCGGCGTGGTCCTGCTGCTCCCATACCAACCGCGCCTGGCGGCTTGGCTGTCGCTGGCAAGCGCGCCAGTGGTCGTACTGGCCTGGGGAATCGGGCTATAGCGCCGAAAAGAGGATCAATCGCCAGTGAATGCCGCGAGGGCCTGGCGGTCGCTTTCGTCACCCAGTTCGGCGGCGCGCTGATGATAGGGCAGGGCCAGCGCTCGGATGCGCGGTTCGGGGGCGTTGATGAGGCTGGTACGGCTGACCCGCAGGAAGTTCAGGTTACCGCCGGCAAGGGCCCGCTCCAGCCAATGGATGGACTCGTCAATCCGTCCCTGGACTGCCAACGCCGCTGCATGGCTGAACTGGCCGCGGAAGTCACCAGCTTCGGCCGAGCGGCGGTACCAGTCGAAGGCCGTTTCAGCGTCGGAATCGACCGCGATGCCTTCTTCGAAATAGCGCCCGACCAGATTCATTGACTTGGCGTGCCCCATCCCGGCCGCTTTCAGGTAGAGCGCGAAGGCCTGCTGTTGGTCTCGCGCCACGCCGCGGCCGGTGGCGAGCAGGCCGGCATAGTTGTACATGCCCCAGTCCAATCCGGCGGCGGCAGCCATGCGGTAGTTTGCGGCGGCATTCTCCAGCTCCACGGCACCACCCCAGCCCTGCTCCAGGCAGCGGCCGAGCATGTTGCGCGCCATGACATCGCCGCGCTCGGCCGCGAGGCTGAACCAGATGCGCGCCAAGGGTGGATCGCGCTCGATGCCATTGCCGTCGAGCAATATCTGGCCGAGCAGCGTTTGCGCCTCCAGCACGCCTTGGCGAGCGGCCGCCAGGATGGTCCGTGCGGCCTGGCGAGGATCGCTGGCAAGGCGCTCGCGCAGTTCGTCGCCGTCGAGGGTTTCGGTACGGGTCAGGGTGATGCCCATGACCTAGACCTCGGCCCAGCGGCGTAGCAGGTTGTGGTAGTTGCCAGTGAGCCGGACCAGCGCCGGGTGGTCAGGCACGTCGCGGGCGAGGCTCTGGATGGCCTGGTCCATTTCGAACAGCAGGGCCCTCTGGCTATCCTCGCGGACCATGCTCTGGGTCCAGAAAAATGAGGCGATGCGCTCCCCACGGGTGACCGGCTCCACCATGTGCAGGCTGGTGGCCGGATAGATCACGAGGTCGCCGGCCGCCAGTTTCACGCGGTGTTCGCCGTAGGTGTCCTGGATCACCAGTTCACCGCCGTCGTACGACTCCGGCTCGCTGAAAAACAAAGTGGCGGAAACATCGGTGCGAACCTGTTCGGGGCTGCCCTTGATGGCGCGTACGGCATTGTCGATGTGGTAGCCGAACGTGCCGCCGCTCCGATAGCGGTTGAACAGGGGCGGATAGACCTTGTTCGGCAGTACAGCGGATACGAACAGGGGGTTGTTCCACAGTCGTTGCAGCATGGCCGTGCTGATTTCGCGAGCCAGTGGATCGCCTTCCGCCAGTTGCTCGTTGTGCTTGGTCTTGGCCGACTGGTAACCGGCAGTGACTTTGCCATCCGCCCATTCGGCCTGCTCCAGGGCCTCACGGATACGCGTTGCCTCTTCCGTCGTGAAGATGCCGGGAATGTGCAGGAGCATGGCGGTTTACCAGGGTGATCTGAGGTGGAGGCGAATAGTATTTATTTTCATTCAGGCTGTAAAACCGCTGGGCCCCGAGCGTGATTCCCGTGGTTTGGCCAAGGTGTAAATTTTGTAAAAAAGAAGCTAATGCGAATCACTGTCAATTGTTACTCGCAATGATTTGAAATAGATTCCGCGGCCTCTGAAATCCCTGGGGAGGGGAAAACGATGTCGCGTCTCGCTGTGGAATCCACCATCTCGACCAAGCGTCTGCTGGCCTCGGCCGTTGGCGTGGCCATTGGCGCCATGTCCACTTCTCCTGTGCTGCATGCCGCCGAGGCGAAGAAGGAGAGCGACGGCGTCGTCTCCCTGGATGCCACGTCGGTGGTGGGTGAGAAGTCCGAGGACACCAGCTACCAGGTCGAGCGGGCCTCTTCCCAGAAGTACACCGCGCCGCTGGTGAACACGCCGCGTTCGGTAACCGTGGTACCGCAGCAGGTCATCAAGGACACCGCCGCTGTTTCGCTACAGGACGCCCTGCGCACCGTGCCGGGCATCACCATGGGCGCGGGGGAGGGTGGCAACCCCCAGGGCGACCGTCCGTTCATTCGTGGTTTCGACGCCCAGAGCGACACCTATCTCGACGGCGTGCGCGACACCGGCTCCCAGACTCGCGAGATCTTCGACATCGAATCCATCGAAGTCAGCAAGGGCCCGAACTCTTCTTTCGGCGGCCGTGGTTCGGCCGGCGGCAGTATCAACCTGGTGACCAAGAAAGCGCGTCTCGGCGACTTCACCAACGGCGGCTTCACCTGGGGCTCCGATCAGACCCAGCGCTATACCGCCGACATCAACCGCCAGTTCCTCGACAGCGCCGCATTCCGCCTCAACCTGATGAGCCACGAGAGCAATGTCGCTGGCCGCGACGAAGTGAACTACGACCGTTGGGGCGTGGCACCGTCCCTGGCGTTCGGCCTGGGCACCGACACCCGCCTGAACCTCGACTTCTACCATATGGAAAGCAACGACCTGCCGGACTCGGGTATTCCCTATGGCTACTCGGTGGGCACCACTCACACCGCCGCCAATCCGGACAAGCCGGTCGACGGCGGCGACAGCAGCAACTTCTACGGCCTGACCAACCGCGACTTCCGCAAGACCCGCGCGGACATCGCCACCATCAGCTTCGAGCATGATTTCAACGACGCCCTGACCATCAAGAACACCCTGCGTCACGGCAGCAGCATGCAGGACTACATCCTCACCCAGCCAGACGACAGCCAGAGCAACGTGCGCAACGGCACCGTCTGGCGTCGCGTCAACACCCGTGTGAGCAATACGACCACCACCACCAACCAGACCGATCTGTTCGGCGAGTTCCAGCTGGCCGGCCTCAAGCACAGCTTCTCCACCGGCATCGAACTCACTCGCGAAGAAGGCGATCGTTCCTCATACACGGTGAACACCGACACCACGCCGGCCACCGCAGCCGCCACCACCAACTGCTCCCCGGCAACCATTGGCGCGCCCAGCGGCTACAACTGCACCTCGCTGGCCAACCCGAATCCGAACGATCCCTGGTCCGGTAGTATCGCCCGCAACTACGCCGGCACCGAGTCCACCGGCGATACCCGCGCTATCTATGCCTTCGACACCATCGAGCTGGACCCGCAATGGATGCTTAACCTGGGCCTGCGTTACGACAACTTCCAGACCGACTCCAAGACCAAGTCCGCCGACGGCGCCACCACCTTCAAGACCTCGGATACCAGCGAGTTCGTCAACGGGCAGATCGGCCTGGTCTGGAAGCCCACCGAAAACGGCAGCGTCTACGCGTCCTACGCCACCTCCGCCACGCCGCCTGGCACCATGCTTGGCGAGGGTCAGGAAGGTAACCCGCTGGCCACTTCCGCCGGCACACCGACCAGCATCGTCAGCGACCTGGAGCCGGAAGAGACCACCAACTACGAGTTGGGCACCAAGTGGGACCTGCTGGACCAGCGCCTGTCGCTGACCGCGGCGATCTTCCGCACCGAGAAGGACAACACCCGCGTCCTGGTCAGCAACTACACCTATGAGAACGCCGGCAAGACCCGCGTCGACGGTATCGAGCTGACCGCCAGCGGCAAGCTCACGGACAAGTGGCAGGTCTTCGCCGGTTACAGCTACCTCGACAGCGAAGTGGTCGATCCGGGTGCGGTGGGCAACCGCAGCGGCGTAGTGACCAGCACGGTCAACCCGGCCAAGGGCAACGAACTGCCCAATACGCCGAAGAACAGTTTCAGCCTGTGGACCACCTATGAAGTGCTGCCGGACCTGACCATCGGGGGCGGTGCCTTCTATGTGGACGACGTCTTCGGCGATACCAACAACACGCTGTACGTGCCGTCCTACTGGCGCTACGACGCCATGGCCAGCTACAAGCTGACGAAGAACGTCGACCTGCAACTGAACGTGCAGAACCTCACTGACGAGGTGTACTACGACAAGGCCTATTCGTCCCACTTCGCCAACCAGGCAGCAGGTCGTACCGCACTGCTCACCACCAGCGTGCACTTCTAACAGAAGCAAGCAGAAGCCCCGGCCGGGAAACCCGCCGGGGCTTCTGCTTTTCGAGGGGGGAAATGCCTTTCCGCTACATATATATAGCTGCACGCCATAAGCCGAAACGCACGCGCGATATGGCGTTGCACGGTTTGCCGCTATCATATGCACCCCCTGCGTCTGGATTGCGAAACCCGCCATGACCCTGCAGTACCCCACAATCGCCGATTGCATCGGCCACACCCCGCTGGTGCGTTTGCAGCGCCTGGGTGGCGAAACCAGCAATACCCTCCTGGTCAAGCTCGAAGGCAACAACCCCGCCGGTTCCGTCAAGGACCGTCCGGCCTTGTCGATGATCACGCGCGCGGAACTGCGCGGTGACATCCAGCCCGGCGATACCCTGATCGAGGCCACCTCCGGCAACACCGGTATCGCCCTCGCCATGGCTGCGGCCATCAAGGGCTACAAGATGATGCTGATCATGCCGGACAACATGAGCGCCGAACGCAAGGCCGCCATGACCGCCTACGGCGCCGAGCTGATCCTGGTAAGCCGCGAAGAGGGCATGGAAGGCGCTCGCGACCTCGCCGAAAGCCTGCAGCGCGGTGGCCGTGGCAAGGTGCTGGACCAGTTCGCCAACGGCGACAACCCGGAAGCCCACTACGTCGGCACCGGCCCGGAAATCTGGCAACAGACCCAGGGCACCATCACCCATTTCGTCAGCTCCATGGGCACCACCGGCACCATCATGGGCGTGTCGCGTTACCTCAAGGAGCAGAATCCGAATATCCAGATCGTCGGCCTGCAGCCGCAGGAAGGTTCGGCCATCCCCGGCATCCGCCGCTGGCCGCAGGAATACCTGCCGAAGATCTACCAGGCCGACCGTGTCGATCGCGTGGTCGACATGGCCCAGATCGAAGCCGAAGAAACCATGCGCCGCCTGGCCCGCGAAGAAGGCATCTTCTGCGGCGTCTCCTCCGGCGGAGCGGTGGCCGCGATGCTGCGCCTGTCCCGCGAAGTCGAGAACGCCGTGATGGTGGCGATCATCTGCGACCGTGGGGATCGTTATCTATCCACCGGCATCTACGAAGACCCTGAACGGCTGTGAAGATATCTACTGCGCGTCCCGATAGCTGCGTTGGGCGGTGCTCGCTCCTTGCCTATCCAAACGATATGTCTCGTCGTTGCGCTCCGTCCGCCTTGCTCTCGGGCCGCTCGTCACGATCTCTTCTGAGCGTTCACCATGTCCCGGCGTAACACCAGTCTGCGTTTCCAGCCAAGCGGTGGAGCGCGGACCCCGCAAGTCCCGGTGGGCAAGAAGCAGCGCCTCGTCATCGAGCGCCTGGCCAACGACGGACGCGGTATTGCTTTCGTCGAAGGACGCACCTGGTTCGTTGCCGGTGCGCTCCCCGAGGAAGAGGTGGAAGCCCGTGTGCTCGCTGCTCGGAGCCAGGTCGTGGAGGCTCGTACGGAGCGTGTATTCAGCGCCAGCCCGATCCGCCTGGTGCCGCCTTGTGCCCATGCCGGCCAGTGCGGCGGTTGCACGCTGCAACACCTGCCCCATGCCGAACAGCTCGCCCTGAAACAGCGCACGCTGGCTGAACAATTGGCGCGTGTCGCCAATCTCCAGCCGCAGGAGTGGGTGGCCCCACTTGTGGGGACCGAATTCGGTTATCGGCGCCGCGCTCGCATCGCCGTGCGCTGGGACGCCAAGGCGCGTCAGCTGGAAGTGGGATTCCGCGCGGCTTCCAGCCAGGCGATAGTCGGGATCAAGGATTGCCAGGTACTGGTACAGCCCTTGCAATCGTTGATGCGGGCATTGCCGGAGCTGCTCCGGCGCCTGGAGAAACCTCAGGCGGTCGGGCATGTGGAGCTGTTCCACGGCACCGCATCGGCGTTGCTGCTGCGTCATACCCAGCCGCTGGGCGAGGCCGACCTGCAGCGACTGCGTGAGTTTTGCGCGGCACATCAGGCGCAGCTCTGGTTGCACGGCGAGGGCGAACCCCAGCCGGATCAGCCCGCTGCGCACCTGGGCTATCGTCTGGAACGCTGGAACCTGGAGCTTGAATATCGCCCCGGCGATTTCGTCCAGGTGAATGAAGCGGTCAACGAGGCAATGGTGGCGCAGGCGCTAGACTGGATGAAGCCGCAGCCGGGCGACCGGGTGCTGGATCTGTTCTGTGGGCTCGGCAACTTCGCCCTGCCGCTGGCGCGCCAGGTGCGCGAAGTGGTGGCAGTGGAAGGCGTGGAGGTCATGGTGCAACGGGCGCGCGGCAATGCCGCGGCCAATGGCCTGGAGAATGTGCACTTCTTCCAGGCCGACCTGTCGAACCCCCTGGCCGATGCGTCCTGGGCGCGGCAGCGTTTCGATGCCGTGTTGCTCGATCCGCCACGGGACGGCGCTTACGAAGCCGTTCGGCAGATCGCTGCAACCGGTGCGCAACGAGTGGTCTATGTATCCTGCAACCCGTCGACCCTGGCGCGTGACAGTGCCGAACTGGTCAAGCAGGGATACCAGCTGAAGAAGGCCGGGATTCTCGACATGTTTCCTCAAACGGCCCATGTCGAGGCCATGGCGTTATTCGAGGTGGGCTAGGAAGCCCGCGTAATCCGACCGGCACGACAGAGGCTGGCGACAATTCGACGTGAGGGGTTCACGTCGTAGGGAAGGTAGGCAAGATGGTACAGGTGAGAGCGCAACAGCCGGTCAATACGGACGGCAGCATCAACCTCGAGGCATGGCTGGACCATGTCATCAGCCTCGATCCGGTGCTCGACCGCGCGGTCCTCAAGGAGGCGTGCGAGTTCGCCCGCGACGCCGAACAGCAGGCCATCGCCGCGCAGAACAGCTGGGCGGAGGGCAACTCGAGTTTCCAGACGGGTCTGGAGATCGCCGAGATCCTCGCCGACCTGAAGCTGGACCAGGAGTCGCTCGTGGCTGCGGTGATCTACCGTGGCGTGCGTGAAGGCAAGATCCAGCTACAGGCCGTGCAACAACGCTTCGGGCCGGTGGTCGCCAAGCTGATCGAAGGCGTGCTGCGCATGGCCGCCATCAGCGCCAGTCTCAATCCCCGGCAATCCATGGTCCTCGGCACCCAGGCGCAGGTGGAGAACCTGCGCAAGATGCTGGTGGCCATGGTCGATGACGTACGTGTCGCGCTGATCAAGCTGGCCGAGCGTACCTGTGCCATTCGTGAAGTGAAGAACACCGACGAGGAGAAGCGCCATCGCGTCGCCCGCGAGGTGTTCGACATCTACGCGCCGCTCGCCCACCGTCTCGGCATCGGTCACATCAAATGGGAGCTGGAGGATCTGTCCTTCCGCTACCTGGAGCCGGAGCAATACAAGCAGATCGCCAAGCTGCTCCATGAGCGTCGCCTCGATCGCGAGCAGTACATCGCCGATGTGATGAAGCAGCTTCGTGAAGAGCTGGCCGCGACCGGCATCAAGGCCGACATCAGCGGCCGCGCCAAGCACATCTATTCCATCTGGCGGAAGATGCAGCGCAAGGGCCTGCAGTTCAGCCAGATCTACGACGTGCGCGCCGTGCGCGTGCTGGTGCCCGAGGTGCGCGACTGCTACACCGCGCTCGGCATCGTGCACACCCTCTGGCGGCACATTCCCAAGGAATTCGACGACTACATCGCCAACCCCAAGGAGAACGGCTACCGCTCCCTGCACACCGCAGTGATCGGCCCGGACGGCAAGGTGCTGGAAGTGCAGATCCGCACCCACGCCATGCACGAGGAAGCCGAGCTCGGGGTCTGCGCCCACTGGCGCTACAAGGGCACGGACGTCAAATCGAGTTCGGACCACTACGAAGAGAAGATCGCCTGGCTGCGCCAGGTACTCGAATGGCACGAGGAACTGGGCGATATCGGCGGCCTGGCCGAGCAGTTGCGGGTGGATATCGAGCCTGATCGGGTCTACGTCTTCACCCCGGATGGCCATGCCATCGACCTGCCCAAGGGCGCCACGCCGCTGGACTTCGCCTATCGCGTGCACACCGAGATCGGTCACAACTGCCGCGGGGCCAAGGTCAACGGTCGTATCGTGCCGCTGAACTATGGACTGCAGACCGGCGAGCAGGTGGAGATCATCACCGGCAAGCACGGTGCACCCAGCCGCGACTGGCTGAACCCGAACCTCGGTTACATCACCACGTCCCGTGCCCGGGCGAAGATCGTCCATTGGTTCAAGTTGCAGGCCCGCGACCAGAACGTCGCAGCGGGCAAGGCCATGCTCGAGCGCGAATTGTCGCGCCTGGCGTTGCCGCCGGTGGACTTCGAGAAGCTGGCCGAGAAGTGCAACTTGCGCACTGCCGAAGACATGCACGCGGCGCTGGGGGCGGGCGACCTGCGCCTGGCCCACGTGGTCAATGCTGCCCAGGCGCTGGTGGAGCCGGAACGTGGACACAGCGAACAACTGGAGCTGATCCCGCGCAGGCCTTCCCAGTTCAAGCCGGGCAAGCGCGGCGACGTGCAGATCCAGGGCGTGGGCAACCTGCTCACGCAGATGGCCGGCTGCTGCCAACCGCTGCCGGGCGATCCCATCGTGGGCTACATCACCCTTGGCCGTGGTGTCAGCATCCACCGCCAGGACTGCCCGTCGGCGCTGCAACTGGCCGGCCGCGAGCCCGAGCGGATGATCCAGGTGAGCTGGGGCCCGGTGCCCGTGCAGACCTACCCGGTGGACATCATCATCCGCGCTTACGACCGTTCCGGCCTGCTGCGTGACGTCTCCCAGGTGCTGCTCAACGAGCGCATCAACGTGCTGGCGGTGAACACCCGCTCGAACAAGGAAGACAACACCGCCGCCATGTTGCTGACCATCGAAATCCCAGGTCTCGATGCGCTGGGCCGCCTGTTGGCCAGGATTTCCCAGCTGCCGAATATCATCGAAGCCCGCCGCAACCGGGCTGCTTGATGTAGGTTGGTCCGAGCCTGCGAGGCCCAACGCCCATGTTGGGCTTCGCTCCGCTCTGCACCAACCTACTGATGATCCCTACAGGATTCCGTCATGTACCAACTCAACGACCTGCTGCACCTCATGGCCCGGCTGCGCGACCCGCAGTACGGTTGCCCCTGGGACCTCAAGCAGGACTACGCCAGCATCGTTCCGCACACGATCGAGGAAGCTTACGAGGTGGCCGACGCCATTGAGCGCGGTGACTTCGACCATCTGCCGGGTGAGCTCGGGGACCTGCTGTTTCAGGTGGTCTATTACAGCCAACTGGCGAAGGAGGAGGGGCGCTTCGAGTTCGCCGGTGTGGTGGATGCCATCACCCGCAAACTGGTTCGTCGTCATCCTCACGTCTTCCCCGACGGCGACCTCTACGGCGCGCCGGACATGGCCCGGCTGGAAGAGGCCGCGATCAAGCAGCGCTGGGAAGAGATCAAGGCCGAGGAACGCGCGGAGAAGGCTGATGCGCCCGAACAGCTGTCACTTCTGGACGACGTTCCCACCGCATTACCCGCCCTGAGCCGTGCCGCCAAGCTGCAGAAGCGCGCAGCCCAGGTGGGCTTCGATTGGCCCGAGGCACTGCCGGTGATCGACAAGCTCCGAGAAGAGCTGGACGAGGTGCTGGAGGCCATGAGCGAAAACGACCCGCAAGCCATCGCCGATGAAGTGGGTGACCTGTTGTTCGTGGTGGTCAATCTGGCCCGTCACTTGAAGGTCGATCCCGAGACCGCCCTGCGTGGCGCCAATGCAAAATTCGACCGTCGCTTCCGTTTTATCGAACAGGCATTGCGCGAGGCGGGGCGTCCCATCGAAGATTGCACCCTGGAAGAACTGGATGCCCTCTGGGGCGAAGCCAAGAAGCAAGAAAAACTCAGCCCTGGCTGCTAGCAGGTAGTTTTTCAACAGCCTGAAAATTCGAGAGACTGAATTCCTTTATGAGCCTTTCCCTCCGCGACCAGCTGCTGAAAGCCGGGCTGGTGAACGAAAAGCAGGTCAAACAGGCCGGCAAGCAGCAACAGAAACAACAGCGCCTGGAGAAGAAGAACCAGGTCGAGAAGGACGACAGCCTGCGCCAGGCCACCTTGCAGGCCCAGGCCGACAAGGCCGCCCGCGACCAGGAACTCAATCGCCAGCAGCAGGAAAAGGCCGACCAGAAGGCCAAGGCAGCGCAGATCAAGCAACTGATCGAAAGCTCCCGCCTGCCGAAGCTGACCACGGACGACTACTACAACTTCGTCGACGAGAAGAAGGTCAAGCGCATCGCCGTCAACGCCATGCTGCGTGACAAACTGAGCCGCGGCTCGCTAGCGGTCGTTCGTCATGGCGGTGGCTACGAGATCATTCCTCGCGATGCAGCGCTGCGCATCCAGGAGCGTGACCCGCGCCGGGTCGTATTGCTGAACACCCAGACCGAAGAGCCGGATGCCGATGATCCGTACGCGGCCTACAAGGTGCCGGACGACCTGATGTGGTGATGTGAAGAAACCGGGCCTTGGCCCGGTTTTTCATTTGAACGAGGGAACCCACGTCCTGATGGTTGATTGTCAGAGTGTGGTCGGAGCGTCTGTAGGAGCGAGCTTGCTCGCGAAAGATCGCAGCGCTTCAGCAAATCTGGTTCCCCAACAACACCCGCCCGAAACTCGCCCCCTCCGTCAGCGGCGTTATCGCCGTGATCTGGTCCAGCCGCAGGCGCTCCTGGCCCCCTTCGTTCTGCACTATGAGGAACTCCTCCTTGTCCGGGGTCGTCAGGGTGGTCATGGCGCGGGCGTCGAGGCGCGCGCCGCCCGCCAGTTCGATGTGCAACTGGTAGCGATGCAGGCAGGCGATCTCGATGTAGTCGTAGAGGTCGCAGGAAAGCGGCAGGTATTCCTCGGTCATGGCAGTTTTCCTCTGCAGCATGTCGGATGAACAGCATAGGCCTGTGCGCGCGCCATGGCTTTCCTTCAGTATCGGCCTGTTTCGCCCAGCGAGGGCCAGACCAAGGTTTGGCGGGTTCCTGCGGGCACAAAAAAACCGGGCGCTGGGCCCGGTTCTTCGTGAGGGAGGGTGTTACTCCGGCAGGCCTTTTACCGCCTTGCCGTTCACCGTGCCCTCCTTGAGCATGATCTGGTATTCCTTGCCGTCTTTCTCCACCTGATGCAGGCGGACCAGCAGGTAATCCCAATCCTTGGCGAACCAGAGCACGGTCTTGCGGCTGCTCTGGGTGGGGTCACGCACACGCTCGACCTTGATCGCTTCCACCAGGCCGGCCTTGGTGGGTACACGCTCTTCGCCCAGTACGCGGAAGTCGTAGGTTTCGATCTCGTCGCCGTCGATCACCTGGTAGCTCATGCTCTTCTTGCCGTCGGCGACGTCATGCTGGAGCACCAGCTGGTAGGTGGATTTGTCCTGCAGGCCGCGGTTCAGGGGCAGGCGCACCTGATTGCCGCGGTCGTTGCCGATAATCTGCTTCTGGGCCCAGTCAAAATCGAACTCCACCTGCTTGCTCTTGCCCAGACCGCTGCGACTGAAGCGGTAGGTCAGGGGCAGGAAGGCGTTGTTTTCAAGGCGGAAGGTGCTCACTTCGCTGAGGCTGGCGACCAGCATGGAAGCTTCGAAGTCCAGCTCCCAGCGGCCGTTATCGAGTTGCTTCAAGCTACGGCCGGCGGTGCCGCTGACCGGTAACTGCTTCCAGTCGGCGGTGTAGCTGGCCTCGAAGGGTTTCAGCTCGGCCGCCACGCTGGGCAGGGTCACGAGGGCGAGGAGCAACAGCAAGGCACGACGCATTGGCGAATCTCCTAGTTACGCAATTGTTGCCCCGAGGGAGGCAACGCTTGTCCATCCATTTCGGCGCCGTTCGGGCCCAGGCGCAGTCTGCCTTCGGCAAACCAGCGCATGGCCAGCGGATAAATGCGGTGTTCCTGTACATGAACCCGCTGGGCCAGGCTATCCGGCGTGTCGTCCGACTCTACCGGGATCAGGGCCTGCACTACCAGAGGGCCACCATCAAGTTCTTCGGTGACGAAATGCACGCTGCAGCCATGCTCGGAATCGCCGGCTTCAAGTGCGCGATGGTGGGTGTGCAATCCCTTGTACTTGGGCAACAGCGAGGGATGAATGTTCAGCAGCCGCCCGTGGTAGTGACGCACGAAACCAGGCGTGAGAATCCGCATGAAACCCGCCAGCACCACCAGTTGCGGAGCGTAGGCGTCGATGGCTTCGATCAGCGCGGCATCGAAGGCCTCGCGGTCGGCGTAGGCCTTGTGGTCGAGTACCTCGGTGGCGATGCCGGCCTTCTTCGCCCGCTCCAGGCCGAAGGCATCGGCGCGATTGGAGATCACCGCGCGGATGCGTGCCGGATGGTCATCGCCGGTGATGCTGTCGATCAGCGCCTGCAGGTTGCTGCCGGAACCGGAAATCAGCACCACCACATCACAGCGTGCAACCATCAGTGGCTCTTCAGGTTGTTCAGTACGACGCGTTGGGCACCCTCGGCGGCCGCAGCGATTTCACCGATGACCCAGGGTTGTTCGCCAGCGGCACGCAGGACCTTGAGCGCGGCTTCGGCCTGCTCCGGCGCAACGCAGATGACCATGCCCACGCCGCAGTTCAGCACGCGGTGCATTTCGGTCTCGTCGACGTTGCCTTGTTCCTGCAGCCAGTCGAATACCGCCGGACGCTGCCAGCTGGCCACGTCGATCACGGCCTGGGCATTGTCCGGCAGGACGCGCGGAATGTTGTCCAGCAGGCCGCCGCCAGTGATGTGGGCCATGGCCTTCACCGCGCCGGTTTCCTTGATCAACTGCAGCAGCGGCTTGACGTAGATGCGGGTCGGGGCCATCAGCAGGTCGGCCAGGGGCTTGCCGTCGAGCTGGACCTGCTCGATATCGACGCCGCTGACTTCGATGATCTTGCGGATCAGCGAGTAGCCGTTGGAGTGCGGGCCGGAGGAGGGCAGGGCGATCAGGGTGTCGCCGGTGCAAACCTTGGAGCCGTCGATGATCTCGGCTTTTTCCACCACGCCGACGCAGAAGCCCGCCAGGTCGTAGTCTTCACCTTCGTACATGCCGGGCATTTCGGCGGTTTCGCCGCCCACCAGGGAGCAGCCGGCCAGTTCGCACCCGGCGCCGATGCCGGTGACCACGGTGGCGGCCACGTCAACGTTGAGCTTGCCGGTGGCGTAGTAGTCGAGGAAGAACAGCGGCTCGGCGCCGCAGACCACGAGGTCGTTCACGCACATGGCCACCAGGTCCTGGCCGATGCTGTCGTGCTTGTTCAGATTCAGTGCCAGGCGCAGCTTGGTGCCGACGCCGTCGGTACCGGACACCAGGACCGGCTGCTTGTAGCCTGCCGGGATTTCGCAGAGGGCGCCGAAGCCACCCAGGCCGCCCATCACTTCCGGGCGCGCGGTGCGCTTGGCCACGCCTTTGATGCGTTCGACCAGGGCTTCACCAGCGTCGATGTCTACACCGGCGTCCTTGTAGCTCAGGGAGGGTTGCTTGCTCATAAATCCAGGCCTATAGGGGAAATTCGAGGATCGACCGGCAAGTCTGGCTGCCGGTTTGCGAAGGCGCGCGATTTTATCAGGCTTGCCCGGTAGCGGCCATCGGCAGCGGTCGGCCCCGGGATAAAACAGTGTGAAAAACGCCTGCGTTGCCCTGGAGGAAGTGGCTGATTAAGGTATAGCCCTTCGATTGCGGCCTATGCTGCATCTGTTCGCCTACAGAGAATTCCCCATGCGCCTGATCGCTTCCGCTGTCCTGCTTTGCCTCACGCTGCTGGGCTTGCCCGCCCACGCCGAAACGGCCGAAAACCTCTACCAGGTTCGCGAGCCCGTCGCATCACAGCAGCCGGAGGAGCGTACTCAGGCCCTCGTTCGCGCCCTGGAAACCCTGGTAGTGCGCTTGTCGGGCGATCCCAAGGCCGCCCAGAGCCCCGCGCTGGACGCCGTGCGCAAGGACCCGCAGCAGCTCATCAGCCAATACGGCTATGAAGGCCAGACCCTGGTGGTCGACTTCGATCCGGTCACGACCGAACGGACCTTGCGCCAGGCGGGTATTCCCCTGTGGAGCGCCAATCGTCCGGCCATCCTGGCCTGGTGGCTGAATCGTTCAGGTGAAGGCGGCAATAACCTGGTGGGAGACGGCCAGGACGCCGCGACCCCGGTGCGTCAGGCCGCGCAGAACAGCGGTTTGCCGCTGCGCCTGCCGATCGCCGATCTCGACGAGCAGCTGCTGGCGACGCCCGAACAATTGACTTCCGCCACGCCGGGCGCGCTGACCCAGGCGTCCGAACGCTATGGCGCAGATGCCCTGCTGGCGGTGGATGCCAGCGAAGCCGATGGCAAATGGCAGGCCCAGTGGCGCCTGTGGCTGGGTGACAGCCGCGAACAGGGCACTGCTGAAGGTGCCGACAGTGCTGCGCTGGCCAATGCCGTGATGTCCGCGGTGAGCCAGCGCCTGGCGCCGCGTTTCGTGGTGGCACCTGGCGCCGGGCAGAATCTTGAGCTGGAAGTGCAGGGCGCGAATCTGGCCCGTTATGCCGAGCTGTCTCGTTTGCTCGAGCCTTTTGGCGCACGTCTGCTGAAGGTGGATGGCGACCGCCTGGAGTACCAGGTCAACGCCAGTCCCGAACAACTCCGCGCCCAGCTGTCCCTGGCCGGACTGCAGGAGTCGGCAGCCGAAGCACCGCCCGCACCGGCCCCCTCCGCTGATCCGCAGGCCGCGCCGGCACCGCAGGTGATACCGCGCAACAACCTGCTGCGCTTCCACTGGTAGCGGGCGTAAACTTCTGGCCTACCCGTGACGGGGATGCCATGCACCAGTTGCCCAACCTGTTGACTCTGCTGCGCCTGGCACTGGTTCTTCCCATTGCCGGGCTTCTGTTGTCCGATCAGCATGTGCAGGCGCTGGTGTTGTTCGCCGTGGCGGGTTGTTCCGACGGCCTCGATGGTTTCCTCGCCCGACGCTACGGATGGACCAGTCGCTTCGGCTCGCTGTTCGACCCGGTGGCCGACAAGCTGCTGCTGGTGACCAGCTTCATCTGCCTGACCATGACCCAGGTACTGCCGTTCTGGCTCACGCTGGTGGTGTTCCTGCGAGATCTGCTGATCCTGCTCGGTGCCGGGCTCTTCCGGGTGCTGGCGGGGCCTGCCGAATTTTCGCCGAGTTGGCTGGGCAAGCTGAGCACATTGCTGCAGATGCTGCTGGTGCTGTGCCTGTTGCTGGAACTCAGCCTGGTTCCGGCATTGGCCCCACTGCGCTGGCCCTTGAGCTGGCTGGTCATGCTAGTGACGCTATGCAGCGGGGCGCAGTACATCCGGGATTGGGGACGGAAATATCGCTACGCAAGGACGAGGGCCTGACATGACCGATTCGCGCCGCTGGCTTTGGCTGGGTGGCTTTCTGCTTCTGGGGTGGCTGCTGTATCAGCTGCACCCTGTTCTCTCGCCGTTCTTGGTCGGCATGCTCCTGGCTTACCTCGGGGACCCACTGGTTGACCGCCTGGAACGCCTGGGCCTTTCGCGTACCTGGGGTGTCGTGCTGGTGTTTGGCCTGTTCGGATTGGTCCTGCTCGCATCGCTGCTGGTCATATTGCCCATGCTCGGCCGCCAGCTTTTCCGCCTCTACGAGGTGGCGCCACAGATGATCGACTGGTTACAGCAGACAGGCCTCCCTTGGGTTCAGGTCAAGTTCGGCCTTCCCGGGGAGTTCTGGCGTTTCGACAGGTTCAAGGCGGTGATCAGCGGCCATCTCGGCCAGACCACGGATTTCGCCGGCACTCTGCTGGCCAGCGTCACCGCCTCGGGGCTGGCCCTGCTCGCGTGGTTCGGCAACCTGCTGCTGATCCCCGTGGTGGGCTTCTATCTACTGCGCGACTGGGACCTCATGGTGGCCAAGCTGCGTGTCCTGCTGCCGCGCAACCGTGAGACTTTCGTGGTCGGACTCGTGGGGGAATGCCACGAAGTGCTCGGGGCCTTCCTGCGCGGCCAGTTGCTGGTGATGCTGGCGCTGGGCCTCATCTATGCAGGCGGCCTGATGCTGGTGGGGCTGGATCTGGGATTGCTGATCGGTTTGCTGGCGGGTCTGGCCAGCATCGTGCCCTACATGGGATTCGTGGTCGGTTTCGGTGCCGCGGTGATCGCTACGCTGTTCCAGTTCGGCGGTTTCGAACTCTATCCGCTACTCGGCGTCGTAACTGTGTTCACCGTGGGGCAATTGCTTGAAGGAATGCTGCTGACGCCACTGCTGGTGGGCGATCGCATCGGCCTTCACCCCGTGGCGGTGATCTTTGCGATACTTGCCGGAGGCCAGCTGTTTGGCTTCACCGGCGTACTCCTGGCCCTGCCGGTTGCAGCGATCATCATGGTTTTGCTGCGCCATGCGCATGATTTCTATAAACTTTCCGACCTTTACGGACAGTCGAGTAGCGGTCCAGACGACCCTTCCAGTACGGCATGACACCGATCCAGCTTCCCCTGAGTGTGCGTCTGCGTGATGACGCCACCTTCGCCAACTTCTATCCCGGCGCCAATGCTGCGGCACTCGGCTATGTCGAGCGCTTGTGCGAGCCCGATGCCGGCTGGACCGAAAGTCTGATCTATCTCTGGGGCGGCGAAGGTGCGGGGCGCAGCCACTTGCTGCAGGCCGCCTGCCTGCGCTTCGAGCAGCACGACGAACAGGCGATCTACCTGCCCATGGACGAACTGGTGCATTACGGGCCGGAAGTCTTCGACAACCTGGAGCAGTGTGAACTCGTCTGCCTGGACGACCTGCATGCCCTGGCCGGGCGGCCGGAGTGGGAAGAGGGTCTGTTCCACCTGTTCAACCGCCTGCGCGATGCCGGTCGCAAACTGCTGCTTTCGGCCAGCAAGTCGCCTCGCGAACTGGGGATCAAGCTGCCTGACCTGAAGTCGCGCCTGACCCTGGCACTGGTATTCCAGCTGCACGCGCTGTCCGACGAGGACAAGCTGCGCGCACTGCAATTGAGGGCTTCGCGCCGTGGCCTGCACCTGACCGACGAAGTCGGGCGTTTCATCCTGACCCGGGGTCCGCGCAGCATGAATCTGCTGTTCGACCTGCTGGATATCCTCGATCAGGCCTCGCTCCAGGCCCAGCGCAAGCTGACCATTCCGTTCCTCAAGGAAATCTTCGGCTGGTAGCCAGTGCTTCCAGATGCTTCCCAATAAAAAGCCCGGATCTGCATCCGGGCTTTTTCATTTTCGGGCGGGAATCACTCTCCGGCCAGCTTGCGGTTGTACTGGAAGCGCCAGCGGGTGTAGAGCAGCGCGGCGCAGAACAGCAGCAGGCTGAGACCGGCTTCCAGCCAGCCGAACAGGCTGCGCGCCGGGTCGATGGCGGCGAGTACGCCCTGGATGAAATAGAGGTTCACCACGAAGCATGCCCAGGCATGGGCGCGAGCATTGCCGAGGATCATGCCGGGGGCGAGCAACGCCAGCGGAACCAGCAGTATGGCCAGGACCACCCAGGTCCTGGCGCCGTGGAGGTCGGCGAAGAACAATGTGTTGACCGCCAGCAGCACGGCCAGGGCAATGAAGCTCGCCAGGCTGACAACGCGGCTGGCGTTCATGCGCGGGGTCAGCCACGTCATTTCCGGCAGTGTCTTGGGTTTCTTAGCCACGCGGAGTCTCCAGGCGTTGGGCAGTCAGCGCCAGGCGTTGGCCCAGGGCGCGGCAGAGGGCGATTTCGTGTTCGTCCAGCGGGCGCTTGCCATCGGCACCAGCATGGTGACTGGCGCCGTAGGGGGTGCCACCGCCACGGGTTTCCAGCAGCGCCGGTTCGCTGTAGGGCAGGCCAGTGACCAGCATGCCGTGGTGCATCAGCGGCAGCAGCATGGACAGCAGCGTGGTTTCCTGGCCGCCGTGCAGGCTGGCGGTCGAGGTGAACACCGCCGCCGGCTTGCCGACCAGTTCGCCCGTGAGCCACAGGCTGCTGGTGCCATCAAGGAAGTACTTGAGCGGGGCCGCCATGTTGCCGAAGCGGGTGGGGCTACCCAGGACCAGGCCGGCGCAATGGCGCAAGTCGTCCAGGGTGGCGTAGAGGGCGCCGTCGGCGGGAATGTCCGGGGCGACCGCTTCGCACTCGGTGGACACCGCCGGCACGGTGCGGATTCGCGCCTCCAGGCCGGTCAGCTCGATGCCACGGGCAATCTGCCGGGCCATTTCAGCGGTAGCGCCGTGGCGGCTGTAGTACAGGACCAGGATGTAGGGCGTACTCAAGGAAGGATCTCCAGAACCTTCTCAGGCGGACGACCGACCACGGCCTTGTCGCCAGCGATCAGAATAGGGCGCTCGATCAGCTTGGGGTGAGTGATCATGGCGGCGATCAGTTGCTCTTCGGACAGGCTGGCATCATCCAGACCGAGAGCTTTGTACTCGTCCTCGCCGGTGCGCAGCAGCTGGCGGGCAGAGAGCCCCAGCTTGGCCAGCAGGTCGCGCAGTTCGACGGCGCTGGGCGGCGTTTCCAGGTAGCGCACGATGGTCGGCGCGAGGCCGCGGGCTTCCAGCAGCTCCAGGGCACCGCGGGATTTGGAGCACCGCGGGTTGTGGTAGAGGGTCAATTCGGTCATGTCGGGGGTCGCATGGGCTTGGTCGAGGCGGCTATTCTAACCGCGTCGTGGTCCCGGTCTGAACCGTGCGCTGCGCTTGCGGTCTGCTGAGCCTGGCCGAATCGATCTGAATCAAGGAGATGGAATGCGCCAACGCCTTACCGACATCGTCGAATTCTGGCGCTTCCTGCTGCAGCGGTTCATTGCCGATCATGGCACCAACAGTGCTGCGGCCCTTACCTACACCAGCCTGTTCGCTGTAGTGCCGATGATGACGGTGACCTTCACCATGCTCTCGGCCATCCCGGCCTTCGAGGGGACGGGTGAGCAGATCCAGAGCTTCATCTTCCGCAATTTCGTTCCGTCCACCGGCGAAACTCTGCAGGAGTACCTGCGTGGATTCACGGTGCAGGCCCGGCACCTGACATGGCTCGGGGTGGCGTTGCTGGTGGTTACGGCGTTCATGATGCTGGTCACCATCGAAAAAGCCTTCAACACCATCTGGCGCGTGCGTCAGCCCCGGCGCGGCGTATCCAGCTTCCTGCTGTATTGGGCGATTCTCAGCCTCGGCCCCTTGCTGCTGGGGGCGGGCTTCGCCGTCAGCACCTACATTGCCTCGCTGTCGCTGATCTCCGGCCCGGATGCGCTGATCGGCGTGAAGACGCTGCTGGGCTTCATGCCGCTGCTCTCCAGCATCGCCGCTTTCACGCTGATCTATGCAGCGGTGCCCAACGCCCGGGTGCCCGTGCGCCATGCGCTGGTGGGCGGTGTCTTCACGGCCTTGCTGTTCGAGGCGGCCAAGGCGTTGTTCGGCCTCTATGTAAGCTTCTTCCCCGGTTACCAGTTGATTTACGGCGCTTTCGCCACGGTGCCGTTGTTCCTGCTGTGGATCTATCTGTCCTGGGTGATCGTGCTGTTCGGCGCCGAGCTGGTGTGCAACCTTTCGACCCCCTGGCACTGGCGACGCCGTGCATTGCCGCGCCTGCTGGTACTGCTGGGCATCCTGCGGGTATTCCATGATCGCCAGATGCGTGGCATGCCGGTGCGGCATCTCGACGTGCAACGGGCCGGTTGGCATCTGCCGGAAGACGAATGGCTGGAGATGCTGGAACTGCTGGAAAGTCAGCACCTGGTCTGTCGCGCCAGCGGAGGAACCTGGGTGCTTTGCCGTGATCTGGGCGGCTACAGTTTTTATCAACTGCTCGTTCATATGCCCTGGCCGCTTCCACGGTTGGCCCAGTTGCCGGCGCACCTGGACGAGGAATGGTATCCGCCGCTGCGCAAGGCACTCGAGTTGCTCCAGGAAGAGCAGCAGGCCTTGTTTGGCGGCAGCCTGGCGCAGTGGCTCAAGTCGGGGAACGACTGACGAAATTTGTCAGTCCCATGCAAGGGAACGCCTGCTGGTTGCAACAGCGGCCCGTGCGAATGCGGGCCGGTGCGATTGGCATGCTTATGGCACTGGCAGGGAAGAGGCCATCAGCCGGTGGCCAGGGGATGAGAGCGATGGGTAGCAAGAACGACAAACTAGTCCGCCTGCACGAGCGCGCACCGCGACGGGCGCTGGAAGGACTCAATCGGGTGACCGGCTTGGAATTCCGTCACTGGCCGGAATCGCTGGCACCAGTAATCGTGCAGGAAGATTGGGAACGTGCGGAGCAGCCGCTCCAGGAGAACAACCGGGCGTTGCCCGGCTGAGTTGCGACTCAGGCGTGAACCTGGCTCTTGACGGGTTCGGCCAGTTCCACGGCCTGAACGAAGAGCTCTTCCACCAGCAATCCGTTGACCGGCACCGCGGAGCGCAGGCGAACCTGCATCTGCTCTATCTTCTGCTTGAAGGGCACGCGGGCGATGCCGGCCAGCAGGATCTTGCCCTTGGTGTTCAGCCTGCCGTGATCCACCACCACTTCGCGGCGCTTGTCGCCGTCCATGTAATTCACCAGCAGCGAGACGGGCAGATCGGTCATCCCAGGCAGATGCAGCCAGGCCGCCACATTGAAATCCGCCACCTTGCCTTCGAACGGCGTGACGGTGGAGCGCGCGACTTCGACGACTCGGGCAGGGACAGGGCCGATCAGGCTGTCTTGCTGTTGCATGGGGCATCCAGGCTGGAAAGGTACGCTCGTACCGATAGGGCGGAATTATAAGCAGCCATTCCCTTGCGATCTGTGCGCCCTGGCCCCCGCCGAGCGTGACCCGTCTCGCAGTTTGATCACTCAGGCGAGCCGCAGGGGATAGCGCGCCACCATCGACGAGATGAGGTTGGGCTCGGGCAGCGGGACGATGGCCTGGTTGTTCACGCTGGCCAGTTGCAGCCAGAGGTTTTCCCCTTCCACGAACTGCTTGCAGGGCAGCCACAGGCCGTGGTGCCAGCCGTTGCCGGGCTCAGGCGTGCTCTGCAGGACGCCGGGATGGGTCTGGGCGCTGGGGGCGCGGCGCAGCCAGACCGGGCGTGGCAAGCCCTTGAGGTAACGGAGACCGAGGTGCAGGCCTTCGCCATTCTGATAGCGCCAGCGCACCAATCCGAGAACCGGCGCGCTCTGGTTTTGCACCAGGACCAGTTGCCCCACCGGCAAATGGCTGCCCAGATCGCCGTGACAGAGGAGGCGGGCACCGCCAGCACTGGCGTCCAGCAGCTGTGCATCGCAGCGGCCGGGATGTTGTGCCAGCAGATCGGCGTGGATAGCGGCCAGGCCCACGATCAATTGGCAACTTCCGGATTGTTCGGTGCGCGGATGCCGGCGCTGCTGACGTCCCAGCCAGTGCTGTCGAACCCGTTCCAGGAGCTGACGCTCGATTTCGCTGCGCAGGGGCGCGGGCTCGTGCACGGCGATCAGCAGGGCGCCCAGCTCGAAGCGGCGCAGATAGCTGTTGGCACCATCCGGGCGCTGGTCCAGTGGCAGGCAGGGCTGGGATTCGGTCAGGTCCACGGTCGGGCTGCCGGTGTCGTCGTCTTCATCCCACGGCAACAGCCGCCCCAGGCCGGCGAGAGGCGCCAGGGCGCCGAAGAGCAAGGGACATTCGCCTTCGCTCAGATGGAAGGGGTTGCTCAGCGCGAGCAGCAGCATCTGCTGGTAGAGCCCGCGCAAGGTGTTGGCCGGCGTGGGGCGGAATGCGGCTGCGACCGGTTCATCCAGGCAACCCTGGTGCTCTCCTATCCAGTAGAGCAGGTGGCTGTCGCGCCACAGTCGCGGGTTGGGCTCCTGGTACAGCTGGTAGTGCCGCAGTTGGGTCTGGGCGAGGAAATGCTGGGCCATGTACAGGCACCAGGCCAGATGCGGGCGCGATGGCTGGTGACCCTGGAGGATCTGCAGTAGTAGGCGCTTGAAACCGCAGGCCAGTTCGTCGCATAGCTTGACGAATAGCGTGGTGGGCACGGCCCGGTCGTGGTAGGCCAGGGTGTAGTGGCGAAACTCCTCGCTGAAGCTTTGCAGCACGCGTTGCCTTTCGAGTAAGGTCAGTGCGCTGCGGTTGAGCCTGAACAAATGCCCCAGGACCTGCTGCAGGGCACTATCCTGAGGGAGTTGGCGCGCTTCTGCGAGAAGCGTCGGGACACTTGCCAGTGGAGTGCTGCTTTCCTCCAGGATGTCCGGCACTTCCAAGCGCAGGGCATCCAGCGTCATATCAACCCCGCGTGAACGAGGACCGAGTGCATGGGATCGCGACTCCAGGCTGTAATAGGGGTATTCGCAATGATGGGCGCCGGCCTGTTCCTGGCCGGCTGCTCGGACGACGTCGGTGTCGATCAGCATGGACAGAAGGTAGCGGTTGAGCGCCTCGAAGGCCAGTGGCTGGTCATCAATTACTGGGCGGAGTGGTGTGCGCCCTGCCGCACGGAAATCCCCGAGCTGAACGCCTTCGCTGAACAGCAGCGGGACAAGGGTGTGAAAGTGCTGGGAGTCAATTTCGACGGGCTCCAGGGCGACGAACTCGGCGATGCCGCGCAAAAAATGGGCATCCAGTTCACCGTGCTGGCGGAAGACCCTTCGAAGCGGTACGACTTGCCGCGCAGTGAAGCATTGCCTGTCACTTACATCATCGATGCTCAGGGCAAGATGCGGGAGCGGCTGCTGGGTGAGCAGAGCGCTGCAGGCCTGACCGAGCGCCTGGACGAACTGCGCAAGGGGGGCTAGGGCGATGGCGCGAATCTGTTTGCACGGCTACGTAAGCGGCAAGGTGCAGGGTGTTTATTTCCGCCAGTCGACCCAGGAACAGGCTGACCAGCTGGAGCTGGACGGCTGGGTGCGCAACGTGGCGGATGGTCGGGTCGAAGTGCTGATCGAGGGGGAGGAGGATGCCGTTCGCTCGATGGCTGCCTGGCTGGAACGGGGGCCTGCGGAAGCGAAGGTGACCGGCGTCGAGCTTCAGGAGCAGCCCGTGCAGGGCATCACCGGCTTCATCGTGCGGCGCTGACGCCGCAATGGGGGAGCGAGCCAGGCTCGCTCCTGGGAATAATCAGTCCGAATCGCCGGGATCGGCAGCCAGTCGACCGGCATCTTTCATCAGCGAGTGGAGAAATTCCTGCTGCAGCTCCGGATCGTTGCGGGTCAGCTCGATCAGGCTCTGCTCCAGTTCGCTGGCTTCTTCTTCCATACCCAGCTCCGACAGGCGCTTGACCCGGTGGACCCACTGCGGGACTTCGTCGTCTTCGAGGTCTTCGAAGATCAGGGCATGGGCTTCTACCAACTTGCCGCGCAGGGTATGGCTGATGCCCAGGGTGGCATCGGCACGGGCGTTGTCCAGGGGGTCTTCGACGCTCAATTGGAGTTTGCCGATGCGGCTTACGTCCTGGTCGGCGAAAGGCCCATCCAGCAAATTCAGGCGCAGGATTCCGTTGCGGTCGGTCGCCAACTCATGGGTGTGGTTGCCCAGTTTGACCAGCACCGGGCGCTCGGCCCAGGGCAGGCTCGAATACTCCATGCGCTTGTCCAGCTGCTTCTCGTCGATGCTGGCCAGATTCTGCTCGGAGCGACCATTGGACTCGACGTTCATCGCGGGGTTGAGGCCGGCGAAGCCGTAGCTGATCCAGTCCTTGGTGGCCGTGTCCGGCAGGCTGCCGAGTAGCGCCACGTTCACCACGTTCGCGCCGACGCCGGCGACCACTGCCACCGCACCAAGCGGGACTTCGTAGAGCTCCCGCCAGGGTTGGTAGGGCGTGTAGCGATCGTAGTGACGGCTGACCTCGAATTCGGTGACTTCGAACGTCTTCTGCTCGTTGATGCGGATGCGTCGCTGCGGTAGTTCCAGTACCTGTGGATCACCGACATCGATCTGCAGGCTGTGATTGAGCAGTTTGCGCTCGACGCGCTCCTCGTGCTCGCTGCGCTGTGGCAAGTGATTGGCACAGCCGCTGACGAAGAGGGCGCCGCACAGGGCGGCGCCGGCGAGGTAATGGGAACTACGCTTGGACATATCTTGGATCAGCGATTCACGCGGGCGGTAATGAAGGACAGAACTTCGGAGACCGGCACGTTCTGGTTGTCGGTTTCACGGCGGTTCTTGTATTCCAGGCTGCCTTCGGTCAGGCCACGTTCGCTCACGACGATGCGGTGCGGAATGCCGATCAGCTCCATGTCGGCAAATTTGACGCCGGGGCTGGTCTTCTTGTCACGGTCATCCAGCAGTACATCCACGCCCGCTGCGCGCAGTTCGGCGTAGAGCTTGTCAGTGGCTTCCTTGACGGCCGGGGTTTCGTACTTGAGCGGCACCAGGGCGACCTGGAACGGTGCCAGGGCTTCCGGCCAGAGGATGCCGCGCTCGTCGTAATTCTGCTCGATGGCGGCAGCCACCACGCGGGATACGCCGATGCCGTAGCAGCCCATGATCAGGGTCACCGGTTTGCCTTGTTCGCTCAGCACATTCAGCTTCATGGCTTCGCTGTACTTGGTGCCCAGTTGGAAGATATGGCCGACTTCGATGCCGCGCTTGATCACCAGCGTGCCCTTGCCGTCCGGGCTCGGGTCGCCAACCTGTACGTTGCGCAAGTCAGCGACTTCCGGCAGCGGCAGGTCGCGCTCCCAGTTCACGCCGAAGTAGTGCTTGTCGTCGATGTTGGCGCCGATGGCGAAGTCGCTCATCAGGGCAACGGAGCGGTCGATCACGCAAGGCAGCGGCAGGTTCAGCGGGCCAAGCGAGCCAGCGCCGGCACCAATGGCCTGGCGCAGTTCGGCTTCACTGGCGAACACCAATGGGCTGGCGACCTGTGCCAGGTTGGCTGCCTTGATTTCGTTCAGTTCGTGATCGCCGCGGACGATCAGGGCGACCAGCTTGCCTTCTTCGGCACCGTGGACGACCAGGGTCTTGATGGTCTTCTCGATCGGCAGGTCGAAGTTTTCCACCAGGTCGGCGATGGTCTTGGTATTCGGGGTGTCGACCAGCTTCATTTCCTGGCTCGGGGCGTGACGCTCGGTCTCGCGCGGCAGGGCTTCGGCCTTCTCGATGTTGGCTGCGTAGTCGGAGCTGTCGCTGAAGGCGATATCGTCTTCACCGGATTCGGCAAGCACATGGAATTCATGGGAGCCGGTGCCGCCAATGGAGCCGGTGTCCGCCAGCACGGGACGGAAGTCCAGGCCCAGACGGCTGAACACGTTGCAGTACGCCTGGTGCATGCGGTCGTAGGTTTCCTGCAGCGACTCCTGATTCATGTGGAAGGAGTAGGCGTCCTTCATGATGAACTCGCGGCCGCGCATCAGGCCGAAGCGCGGGCGGATCTCGTCACGGAACTTGGTCTGGATCTGGTAGAAGTTGAGCGGCAGCTGCTTGTAGCTGTTCAGCTCGTTGCGCGCCAGGTCGGTGATGACCTCTTCGTGGGTCGGACCGACGCAGAAGTCGCGCTCATGGCGGTCCTTCAGGCGCAGCAGTTCCGGGCCGTACTGCTGCCAGCGGCCCGACTCCTGCCACAGCTCGGCAGGCTGGACGGCGGGCATCAATACTTCCAGCGCACCCGCGGCGTTCATCTCTTCGCGGACCACCGTCTCGACCTTGCGCAGTACTCGCAGGCCCATTGGCAGCCAGGTGTAGAGGCCCGAGGCAAGCTTGCGGATCATGCCGGCGCGGAGCAGCAACTGATGGCTGATCACCACGGCATCGGCGGGGGTTTCCTTGAGGGTAGACAGCAGGTACTGACTGGTACGCATGTTTGGCCGTTTTGTCGGTTGCGATGGATTTGAATGGCTCGGCATTGTACGGCGCTGATCAAGTGGCGTACAGGATTGCGGTTCGGTTGAGCGAGGAGGGCGACGTAGTGAGTCTGACAGCGACAGAGGTCCAGGCGCTGATACGCAATGGCGTGCCCATGGCGGACGAGATCGATCTGCGAATCGAGCGGATGGACGATCAGGGAGCGTTGGCCAGGGTACCGTTCCAGTCCAGATTGGTGCGTCCGGGTGGAACATTATCCGGTCCCACCATCATGGCGCTGGCGGATGCCGCCATGTATGCAGTAGTACTGGGGAGGCTGGGGAAAGTTGAAATGGCGGTGACGTCCAACTTGAACATCAACTTCCTGTCCAGGCCCAAGCCGGTGGATCTATTTGCCGAGGCGCGGATACTTAAACTTGGCCGACGTCAAGCGGTGTGTGAAGTGTCACTTTATTCATTGGGCGCGGAAGATGATCTTGTCGCTCACGTGACAGGGACTTACGCCCTGCCACTACTTGATTAAAGTTTGATCAGTCGATTGGTGGTGATTTGATCAACTCCGCGGTCAAGTTCCTCCACCCAAAAAGAAACCCGGCCTAGGCCGGGTTTCTTCTATCACTTACGTGTACGCAGAGAATATTACAGGATATCCAGCGGGTACTCGGTGATTACGCGGATTTCGTCGTTCGCGGTACCGCCAGCGGAGCCGAAGAAGGCCATGTCGCTGTTGGCACGCCAGCTGGCGTGACGGATGCGGATGGACAGGTCTTTGGCAGCGCCTTCCTGAACCACGTACTTCGCTTCGATGTCGCGTTCCCATTCCTTGCCGTCGTCGCCGATTGCACCCGCGAAGGCGCCGTTCGGGTCGGCCTTGGTGCCGTCAACGTCTTCACCGGTGATGTAGCGAGCCATGAAGCTCAGGCCGGGGATGCCGAACTCAGCCATGTTCAGGTCGTAGCGAACCTGGATGGACTTCTCGTTCGGGCCGTTGAAGTCGGAGTACTGGACCGAGTTGGCCAGGAAGATGGAGTCGCCGGAGTTCTGGCCGTCCATCGAGATGTAGTCGAAGGGCTCGTCGCCGTTCACTTTCTGGTAGGCCAGGGTGAACTTGTGGGCGCCCAGGGAATAGGCGGCAGCGGCGGACCAAGCGGTGGTATCCAGGTCGCCAGCGATGGCGTCGCCCTTGTCGGTGGTGCGGTAGACGTTGAAGTCCAGGTTCAGGGCCTGAGTATCGGTGAACGGAATGTTCCAGTTCAGGTTGCCGTAGTACTGGCGCCAGATGTCTTCCAACTCGGCACCGTACAGGCTGGCGCTGACGTTGTCGGAGAAGGAATAGGAGCCGCCTACGTAGTCGGCGCTGTTGCTGGCCAGACCGGTGTAGGTGGTGGTGATTTCGCCGTGACGGTTGGTGGAGGCGCTACCGTCGCGAATGGAGGTGAAGTGGCCGGCGTCGATGTTCAGGCCTTCCAGTTCGCTGCTGGTCAGCTGGAAGCCTTCAGCGGAGCCCGGGAACAGGCGAGCGGTACCGGTGGCGAATACCGGAGCGGTCGGGAACAAGTTGCCGTACTTCAGCTGGGTGTTGGAGATCTGTGCTTTAACAGAGCCGCCAGCATAGGAGTAATCATCCTGGGAGCGGCCGTCGGAGCCGGTCGGCAGCAGGCCGGTACCATTGGTGCCGTTGCCGCTGTCGAGTTTCAGACCCAGCATGCCGTGGGCGTCAACACCGAAACCAACGGTGCCTTGGGTAAAGCCGGACTCGTACATGGCGCTGATGCCATGGGCCCATTCTTTACGGTAGTTCTGGCTGGTGTTGGGGTTGTTACGGAAGTCGCGGTAGAAGAAGAAGTTCTTGTTCAGAAGAGTCAGGTTGCTGTCTTCTACGAAGCCCTTGGACTCTTCCTGGGCGCTGGCAAAAGCCAACTGCATGCTACCGGCGGTCACGGCCAGAGCCAGTGCGCTCCACTTCATCACTTGCATTGTGATTGCTCCTTTGGTTTTGAAGATTCTCGCCGCTTTCTTTATTGATTGAAGGCGGTTCTTTCTTTTTGTGTCGGCGCTAACTTATAGCACGGCGACAATATTGGCGATAGTTGAAACCGGGTCCTTACGATTTCTTCACAGTGCTGTCGCAAATCGAAAAGACCTGTGTCGCATATCTATAGGTTCAGTCTTGCATCCTTTCATCCCCTATGAATCCGGGGCACTTTGCGAGCGGGCGTCCATTGGCGTAATTCCCGACCTCGCGTGTGACCTGGCACCTGCCAAGCAACAAACGTGCACAAAACGTGGGTGTGGAGAGAAAAAACCACTCGGCCAGCTGGTGCGCTCGTTCCAGCTCCGCGAACCCCTGATCCCTGTGTGATCGCTACCAAAAGAATGTGCCCTCAAATGAGGCATTCTGCTTGCTGGCTGGCTCTTGACAGGCAGTTGTGCGGTGGACTGAAGGGCGCGCTCCTTCTTGTTTTCAGTGGTGGGGCGTAACCTCGGTGTGGCGAGAAGTAACGCAATGAGGGTCGTGAGCACTTATGGTGCATGCGGTGACTTCCCTTCCTTTATATAGGCAGGACGGCAAAGGCGAGTTCCGCTTGGCGTGAGCCTTGGCTATGCTGCGCGGCTTCGTTTCGGTCGCTTGGCCGGGACGCGGTGTTAATCTCGAACTTCCTACAGTCGAACAGGAGAGGCCAGTATGTTCGCCCTGGACCCAAGACTTCAGCAGGACACCCTGCCCATCGGTGATTTCCCCCTGTGCCGGCTGCTGTTGATGAATGATGCACAGTACCCCTGGTTCATCCTCGTGCCGCGACGCGAAGAAGTCAGCGAGCTGTTCCAACTCGGTGTCGACGAGCAACGGCAGCTCTGGCAGGAAACCACTTTCCTGGCGGAAACCCTCAAGGACACCTTCGGCGCTGACAAGATGAATGTGGCGACCCTGGGCAATGTGGTCAGCCAACTGCACATGCATGTGATCGTGCGCCGTCGTGAGGATGCTGCCTGGCCTGCCCCAGTCTGGGGGCGTCAGCCGGCCGTGGCCTACTCGCCTGAGCAGGTGGCGGCCATTCGCGCGAAGCTTCGTTTGGTCCTGGCGGATGATTTCCAGTTCGTGAGGGAGTGAGTCATGACGCTTGAAATGCGTATCGCTGACCTGGAGAGCCGACTCGCTTTTCAGGATGACACCATCCAGACGCTGAACGATGTTCTGGTTGAGCAACAGCGACTGGTGGATCGTTTGCAACTACAGGTAGCGGCACTGGCCAAGCGTCAGGAAGAGCTGCTCAGTCAATACGGTCCAGGTGAAGATGAGGCGCCGCCGCCGCACTACTGAGCCACTAAAAAGCCCGCCAATTGGCACCAATTGGCGGGCTTTTTCATTTCTGCTTCAGCGCCGGCTGGGAAGCGCGGCAATAACGTCTTCGGCCTGCAGGCCTTTGTCCCGCTGGATGACCGAGAACTCCACGCGTTGGCCTTCGATCAAGACACGGTGGCCTTCACCGCGAATGGCGCGGAAGTGGACGAAGATGTCATCGCCGGAATCCCGGGAGATGAAACCGAAGCCCTTGGAGGTGTTGAACCACTTCACTGTTCCGGTTTCACGATTGGACATGTCCTGGGGCAGTAGGGGTGCCTGGGTCACCTTGCGCAGGTTGATGCAGAGGTGCAGGGCAACGGCAACGATCACGGCCAGGAGGCTGATGAGAATGGCGGGTTGCTCGCCAATCACCGGGAGGGGCGCGAGAAGAATCAGGGTTTGCAGGACGACCGCCAACACCAGAAGGGCGGAAACCAGGCTTTGCAGCTGGTTGTGCAGGCCTTTTGCCCAAGCCGGAACCACCGGAGCCAGCAGAAGGTTGAGCAGCCCGCAGAAGGCCAGGTAGAGAGCGTCGGGTTGGTGCAGGTAGGGCAGGGCGTCGGCGCGCAGGCTTGGAATGAAGGACAGCAGCAAAGCGGCAGCGCCCGTCAACAGATGGACGATTTTCAGGATGTTCAATGGATTCACCTTGGAAACGGAATCTCTAACGGAAGAGCCGGGCCATGCGGGATGAAAAAGGCATGGGCATCGGCCTATGCCGCAGGTCTCTGGATCGACGCGCAGCACCGGCTGTATTTAACAGCAAAGGAGAGGGCTACTCAAATCAAGCGGTTAGCGCTGCTTCGGGCGCTGGTGGATGCACTTGATTACGGCCGTTGCGTTTGGCCTGGTAGAGGGCGTCGTCAGCTCGGGTGATGAGACTCTCCAGGGTATCGCCCGGTTCCGCCAGGGCCATGCCGAAGCTGGCAGTAATAGTGTCGAGCACCTGGTCCGTGCGGCGGACTTTCACGCGCAGGGCCTGCATCTTGCTGCGCAATTGCTCTGCGAAAGTGCGTGCAGCCTCCAGTCCCTGGCAGTCGCGCAGGACGACGCAGAATTCCTCGCCGCCGTAACGGCCAGCCATGGCGCGGGGCGGCAATAGTTCCCGAAGCAATTGGCCCACATGCTGGAGGACACGATCTCCCAGTGGGTGGCCGAACTGGTCGTTGAACTGTTTGAAGTGGTCGATATCCAGCATCACCAGCGCCAGACCTTCCTGCTCTGTTTTCAGCGACTGTTCCAGCAGGCGGGTGAATGCCTGGCGATTGAACACCTGAGTCAGGCCATCCAGTGTGGCGGCCAGCTGCGCGCGTTCCAGTTGATTGCGCAGTTGCTGGATTTCCGCCTGGGCGGCTTGCAGGCGATAGAGGAATTGTTCTTGCTGTTCCTGCATCAACTGGGTGCTTTCCTGAAGATGGTTCAGGACGCTGGGCAGGTCATCGATGATGGGTTCATGCAACGCAGCCAGGCCTGCTGCGAGGCTGTTCTGGTAAGCGTGGCTGCCGCTGACACTGCGGCTGACATCGCCCTCGATATCGTCGACCAGATCGATGACCTGTTGCTGTCCCTGCCGGGCCTCTTCGAGTTCGCCACGAATGATGTATTCGCGAAACAGCTTGAGGGCCGATTCCGGCGGGAAGACGTCGAAGTCCTTGGTGATCTTGTCCAGCCGTCGATTGAGGTCCGGCTGCACACCCTTGCTGTAGGTGTACCAGAGCGCGTAGTGCATCGGATTCGGCGGAATCGCATGGCGCACCATGTGCGGTACCGCCTGCTTCAGCAGGTCAGCCGCCTCACGGGTTTCTTCGGGGAAAAGCTCAAGCAGCGACGGCGATTTCGGAGGCTGGCTCATGCACTTCACTGTGGGGAGATATCGAATTGCCAGAGCATAGAGCAGGCGGGCTTTCGCGCATAGCGAAAGGCCCGGTTTCCCGGGCCTTTTTGATTTGCCTGGAGGTCAGGCTGCGAGCAGGCTGCGGAGCATCCACGCAGTCTTTTCGTGAACTTGCATGCGCTGGGTCAGCAGGTCGGCGGTCGGCTCGTCGCTGACCTTGTCCAGTAGCGGGAAAATGCCGCGGGCGGTGCGTACCACTGCTTCCTGGCCCTGAACGAGCTGCTTGATCATGTCCTCGGCAGACGGCACGCCTTCTTCTTCCTTGATGGAGGAGAGTCGTGCATAGGCCGCGTAGGTGCCGGGGGCCGGGAAACCCAGGGCGCGAATTCGTTCGGCTACGGCGTCCACAGCCAGTGCCAGCTCGTTGTACTGGCCTTCGAACATGAGGTGCAGGGTGTTGAACATTGGCCCTGTCACGTTCCAGTGGAAGTTGTGGGTCTTGAGATAGAGGGTGTAGGTGTCGGCGAGCAGACGGGACAGGCCCTCGGCGATGGCTGCGCGATCCTGTTCGGCGATTCCGATGTTGATTTCCATACCAGTTCTCCTCTCGGTAGCTTGCGGCCCGGACCGGGCACGTGGTCGGCAAAGCCTAGCACGGGGCGGTCATCGGGCAGTCTTGTCTTCTATCAATGAAAGCCATGCTTAGAAGTCATTGGCCTGCGCAGGGTTCACGCCTTCTTCAACAACTTGGCCAGCAGGCGAGGGTAGCTGGCGGGCATGAGGCGCTGGATATGGTCGAGCAGGCGAGCATCGGCGCCGATCAGGATGCGTGGCTGGCCAGTCCGTATGCCTTTGATGATCTGTTGGGCTGCCTGCTCTGGCGAGGTGCGGGCCAGTTTGTCGAAGCGGGCCGCCGCCTTTGAAGCATCTGTCTTGCCGTCGATGCCCTGGTAGAAGCGCGCCGAGCGGGCGATGTTCGTGCGGATGCCGCCGGGATGCACGCAGCTCACCTTGATGGCCGTGCCGCAAAGCTCCTGGCGCAGTGCTTCGGTGAAGCCTCTCACGGCGAACTTGCTGGCGTTGTAGGCGCCCTGAGTGGGCATGCTGACGATGCCGAAGATGCTCGACACGTTGACGATATGGCCCTCGCCCCGCGCCAGCAGGTGGGGAAGGAAGGCCTTGGTGCCGTGGACCACGCCCCAGAAGTTGATGCCCATCAGCCATTCGAAGTCGTCGTAACGAAGTTCCGCAATGGTTTGCGAAACGGCGACGCCGGCATTGTTGATCACCAGGTGCGCCTGGCCGTGTTGGGTCAGGACGCTGTCGGCGAAGGCATGCACGGCTTCCCGGTCGGAGACATCCAGGTTATGAGTCGAGAGCTGAAGGCCGTCGCGACGCAAGATGGACGCAGTGATCTCCAGGCCATCGGCGTCAACATCGGCAAGTGCAAGGTGGCAGCCCCGTGCGGCAAGCTCGCTGGCCAGCGCGCGGCCTATGCCGGAGCCCGCGCCCGTGATGACTGCGACTTTTCCAGCAAGCGACTGCATCTTCACTCCTTCCTTGTGTGCTTCGCGTCCGTCCGTCGGGCGAGTGCTGGCGAGCTTAGACACTGACTGGTGGCCCAGCAAGGGAACCCGCTCCCGATCAGGGCTCGCGCGGTGGTGGGGAGGGCGGCTGCGCGGTGACAATTTACGCTATATAATCCCGCTCTTTGCCGCGAACCCCGGCCTGTCCGGCAGGGGGTTGCACCTCCGCCGGATGCTCCGTCGCCTCAGGGCGGGCGGACGAATTCACGACTCAAGAGAAGCGAAACACGACCATGATGCGCAGCCACTATTGCGGCCAACTGAACGAGAGCCTGGACGGCCAGGAAGTCACCCTCTGCGGTTGGGTACACCGCCGCCGCGACCACGGCGGGGTCATTTTCCTCGATATCCGTGACCGCGAAGGCCTGGCCCAAGTGGTGTTCGACCCGGATCGCGAAGAAACCTTCGCCCGTGCCGATCGTGTCCGCAGCGAGTTCGTGGTCAAGATCACCGGCAAAGTCCGCCTGCGTCCGGAAGGCGCGCGTAACGCCAACATGGCCTCTGGCGCCATCGAGGTGCTGGGTTACGAGCTGGAAGTGCTGAACCAGGCCGAGACCCCGCCGTTCCCGCTGGACGAGTACTCCGACGTCGGCGAGGAAACCCGCCTGCGCTACCGCTTCATCGACCTGCGTCGTCCGGAAATGGCCGCCAAGCTGAAGCTGCGTGCGCGCATTACCAGCAGCATCCGTCGCTACCTGGACGAGAACGGCTTCCTCGACGTGGAAACCCCGATCCTGGGTCGCCCGACTCCGGAAGGTGCCCGCGACTACCTGGTGCCGAGCCGCACCTACCCGGGCCACTTCTTCGCCCTGCCGCAGTCGCCGCAGCTGTTCAAACAGCTGCTGATGGTGGCCGGCTTCGACCGCTACTACCAGATCGCCAAGTGCTTCCGCGACGAAGACCTGCGTGCCGACCGTCAGCCGGAATTCACCCAGATCGACATCGAAACCAGCTTCCTGGACGAGAGCGACATCATCGGCATTACCGAGAAGATGGTGCGCCAGCTGTTCAAGGAAGTGCTGGATGTCGAGTTCGACGAGTTCCCGCACATGCCGTTCGAAGAAGCCATGCGCCGCTACGGCTCCGACAAGCCCGACCTGCGTATCCCGCTGGAACTGGTTGACGTTGCCGACCAGCTGAAGGGCGTGGAATTCAAGGTCTTCTCCGGCCCGGCCAACGATCCGAAAGGCCGCGTCGCCGCCCTGCGCGTGCCGGGCGCCGCTTCCATGCCGCGCAGCCAGATCGACGACTACACCAAGTTCGTCGGTATCTACGGTGCCAAGGGCCTGGCCTACATCAAGGTAAACGAGCGCGCCAAGGGCGTTGAGGGCCTGCAGTCGCCCATCGTCAAGTTCATTCCCGAAGAGAACCTCAATGTGATCCTCGACCGCGTTGGCGCGGTTGATGGTGACATCGTGTTCTTCGGCGCCGACAAGGCCAAGATCGTCTGCGACGCGCTGGGCGCCCTGCGTATCAAGGTCGGCCACGATCTCAAGCTGCTCACCAAGGAGTGGGCGCCGATGTGGGTCGTGGACTTCCCGATGTTCGAAGAGAACGACGACGGCAGCCTGACTTCGCTGCACCACCCGTTCACCTCGCCCAAGTGCAGCCCGGCGGAGCTCGAGGCCAGCCCGGCCAACGCGCTGTCCCGCGCCTATGACATGGTGCTGAACGGCACCGAACTGGGCGGCGGTTCCATCCGTATCCACGACAAGTCCATGCAGCAGGCGGTATTCCGCGTGCTCGGCATCGACGATGCGGAGCAGGAAGAGAAGTTCGGCTTCCTCCTCGATGCGCTCAAGTACGGCGCACCGCCACATGGTGGCCTGGCCTTCGGCCTGGACCGCCTGGTGATGCTGATGACCGGCGCAGCGTCGATCCGCGAAGTGATCGCCTTCCCGAAAACCCAGAGCGCCGGCGACGTCATGACCCAGGCGCCGGGTACCGTGGATGCCAAGGCCCTGCGCGAGCTGAACATCCGTCTGCGCGAGCAGGCCAAGGCCGAGTAATCAGAACCAACCCAAAACGGCGCCATAGGGCGCCGTCCGTTATAGAGAGTACGGAGTGAGTTATGGCTGGTCATTCCAAATGGGCCAACATCAAGCACCGCAAAGAACGCCAGGACGCCAAGCGCGGCAAGATCTTCACCAAACTTATTCGTGAGCTGACCGTCGCCGCCAAACATGGCGGTGGCAACCCGGCGGACAACCCGCGTCTGCGTCTGGCTGTGGATAAAGCGCTGACCGCGAACATGACCCGCGACACCATCGATCGCGCCATCGCCCGTGGTGCCGGCTCCAACGAAGCCGACAACATGGTCGAGCTCAGCTACGAAGGTTACGCACCGAGCGGCGTGGCGATCATCATCGAAGCCATGACCGACAACCGCAACCGCACCGCGGCCGAAGTGCGTCATGCCTTCAGCAAGTGCGGCGGCAACCTGGGCACCGACGGTTCGGTGGCCTACATGTTCGAGCGCAAGGGTCAGATCAGCTTCGCGCCCGGCGTGAACGAGGAAGCCCTGATGGAAGCGGCCCTGGAAGCGGGCGCCGATGACGTCGTGGCTGAAGAAGACGGCTCCGTCGAGGTCTACACCACGTTCGCCGACTTCCTTTCGGTGAACGAAGCGCTGACCGCCGCTGGCTTCAAGGGCGACGAGGCGGAAGTGGCGATGATCCCGTCGATCGCTGCTCCCGTCTCCGACCTGGAGACCGCGCAGAAGGTCATGAAACTGATCGACATGCTGGAAGACCTGGACGACGTCCAGAACGTCTACCACAACGCTGAGATTCCAGACGAGATCATGGAGCAGCTCGGCTGAGAACCAGCGCGATCCGAAGGCCGGAAGTCGCCCCGCGCGCTTCCGGCTTTTTTGTTGGCAGGTCACTCCGTATACTCGCGGCTGGATAAATAGACAGTGTGCCGGCCTGGGGTCGGCTATGTGGAGCTTGCGGCGGCATGACCCTGATTCTTGGTATCGACCCCGGTTCACGTATCACCGGTTACGGTGTGGTCCGTGATACCGGGCGCGGCTGCGAATACGTCGCTTCGGGTTGCATCCGTACCGGCGCGGGCGTGTTGCACGAGCGCCTGCAGATCGTCTTTCGCGGCGTGAGCGAGGTCATCCGCTCCTACGGTCCGGTGACCATGGGCATCGAGCAGGTATTCATGGCGCGTAACGCCGATTCCGCACTCAAACTCGGACAGGCTCGTGGTGCTGCCATAGTCGCGGCCGCCGAGGCTGGACTGGAAATCGCCGAATACACCGCGAGCCAGGTCAAGCAGGCTATCGCCGGAACCGGTGGCGCCGATAAGCAGCAGGTACAGATGATGGTCATGCATCTGCTCAAGCTGGTGCAGAAGCCGCAGATCGACGCATCCGATGCCCTGGCCATCGCCCTGTGCCATGCACACCATCGGCAAAGTCTGATTCCTCACGGCCTGGTTACCGCCAAACGGCGGGGCGGTCGTCTTCGTCTGTAATCAATTCAAAGGACGCAATTCGTGATTGGACGCTTGCGCGGCAACCTGGCGGAGAAACAACCGCCGCATCTGATCCTCGACGTCAACGGCGTGGGTTACGAGCTGGAAGTCCCCATGACCACCCTCTATCGCCTGCCTTCGGTGGGCGAGCCGGTGACGCTGCACACTCATCTGGTCGTGCGCGAAGATGCGCACCTGCTCTATGGCTTCTTCGAGAAGCGCGAGCGAGAGCTGTTTCGTGAGCTGATCCGCTTGAACGGCGTCGGCCCGAAGTTGGCCCTGGCGCTGATGTCCGGCCTGGAGGTGGATGAGCTGGTGCGCTGTGTACAGGCCCAGGACACCTCCACGCTGGTGAAGATACCTGGCGTGGGCAAGAAAACCGCCGAGCGCCTGCTGGTGGAACTCAAGGACCGCTTCAAGGCTTGGGAAAGCATGCCGGCCATCGCCACCCTGGTGGTCGAACCCCGGGTTGGCGTGGCAGTCTCCAGCGCGGAGAATGATGCGCTCGCCGCGCTTATCGCCCTGGGATTCAAGCCTCAAGAGGCCAGCCGAGCGGTGTCCGCGATCAAGGAAGAAGGATTGTCCAGCGAAGAAATGATCCGCCGCGCCCTGAAAGGAATGGTGTAAGTCCGAATGATCGAAGCCGACCGCCTCATCACCGCCAGCAGCCGCGATCGCGACGAGCAGCTGGATCGCGCGATTCGCCCGCTGAAGCTTGCCGACTATATCGGTCAGCCGGTGGTACGTGAGCAGATGGAGCTCTTCATCCAGGCGGCCAAGGGGCGGAGCGAGGCCCTCGACCATACCCTGATCTTCGGCCCGCCCGGCCTTGGCAAGACCACCCTGGCGAACATCATCGCCAGCGAGATGGGTGTTGCCATCAAGAGTACGTCCGGCCCTGTGCTGGAGCGGCCGGGCGACTTGGCAGCGTTGCTGACCAACCTGGAAGCGGGCGACGTGCTCTTCGTGGACGAGATCCATCGCCTCTCGCCCATCGTGGAGGAAGTGCTGTATCCCGCGATGGAAGACTTCCAGCTGGACATCATGATCGGTGAAGGCCCCGCGGCCCGTTCGATCAAGCTGGATCTGCCGCCCTTTACGCTGGTCGGCGCAACCACGCGGGCCGGCATGCTGACCAACCCGCTGCGAGATCGCTTCGGTATCGTGCAGCGACTGGAGTTCTACAACACCCAGGATCTGGCCACCATCGTTGCGCGTTCCGCCGGCATCCTTGGCCTGCATATCGAGCCGGAAGGCGCGTTCGAGATCGCGCGTCGTGCGCGAGGTACGCCCCGTATCGCCAACCGACTGCTGCGCCGGGTGCGTGATTTCGCTGAAGTGCGTGGCCAGGGCGAGATTACCCGCGTCATCGCCGACAAGGCGCTGAACCTGCTGGACGTCGACGAACGTGGCTTCGACCACCAGGACCGGCGTCTACTGCTGACCATGATCGACAAGTTCGATGGCGGTCCGGTAGGGATCGACAACCTGGCGGCAGCCATCAGTGAAGAACGCCACACGATCGAGGACGTTCTCGAGCCCTACTTGATTCAGCAGGGCTACATCATGCGTACGCCGAGGGGGAGGGTGGTGACCCGTCACGCCTACTTACATTTCGGCCTGAACCTGCCCAAGCGCATGGCGGACAATCCGACCGCCGATCTTTTCGGCTCGGGTGACGAATAGGCGCTTTCGTGGTCGAAGCGCTCGGCAAGGGTAGCCATGAAAAAACAGTTGCCTGGCCGGATTGGCAACCTTAGGAGTAAGCACTAGAGTATGCGCGCGCAAAATGGGGCCCAGCCGTTTCAGCATCGTTGTCGTGTGTATTACGAAGACACCGATGCCGGTGGCATCGTCTACTACGTCAATTACCTCAAGTTCATGGAGCGGGCTCGAACCGAGCGTCTGCGTAGTCTGGGCTTTGCCCAGTCCGAGCTGGCCGGGGAGAACCTGCTGTTCGTCGTTCATTCGGCCGAGGCGCGCTATGTAGCGCCCGCGAAGCTGGACGACGTACTGGACGTCAGTGCCGAGGTAATGGAGTTGAACCGTGCCAGCCTGCGTTTTCGTCAACAGGTCAGGCGAGCCACCGATAACGCATTGCTATGCGAAGGGCAGTTCCTGATTGCCTGTGTACGTGCCGACAGTTTGAAACCCCGGGCGATCCCCGAAGCGCTGCGTGAAGCCTTCGCCGCCGACCCGGGTCTATTCCCAGCAGGAGATTAAGCGTGGAAGCCAACGTCGTCGACCATACCTCCATGTGGAGCCTGATCAGCAACGCCAGTATCGTGGTGCAGCTGGTCATGCTGACCCTGGTGGCCGCATCGGTCACCTCCTGGATCATGATTTTCCAGCGCAGCAATATGCTGCGCGCCGCCAAGAAGTCGCTGGAAACCTTCGAAGAGCGTTTCTGGTCCGGTATCGACCTGTCCAAGCTGTACCGTCAGGCCGGCAGCAACCCGGACCCGGACTGCGGCGTCGAGCAGATCTTCCGCGCCGGCTTCAAGGAGTTCTCCCGTCTGCGCCAGCAAGCCGGCGTGGACCCGGATGCGGTAATGGAAGGTGTGGCTCGTGCCATGCGCGTCGCCATTTCCCGTGAGGAAGAGAAGCTCGAGCAGAGCCTGCCGTTCCTCGCCACCGTGGGTTCTACCAGTCCGTACATCGGCCTGTTCGGTACCGTGTGGGGGATCATGAACTCCTTCCGCGGCCTGGCCCAGGTGCAGCAGGCGACCCTGGCAACCGTGGCGCCCGGTATCGCCGAGGCGCTGATCGCCACCGCGATCGGCCTGTTCGCTGCGATCCCCGCGGTCATCGCCTACAACCGCTTCTCCGCTCGTGGCGAGACCCTGATCGGTCGCTACTACACCTTCGCCGACGAGTTCCAGGCCATCCTGCACCGCAAAGTGCACACCAGCGACGAGTAAGTCGCCGGGCCCCTGAGAGGAAAGGTTTCAAGCCATGGCCAGAATCCGCCACAAACGCAAACCGGTCGCTGAGATGAACGTCGTGCCTTACATCGACGTCATGCTCGTGCTGCTGGTGATCTTCATGGTCACCGCGCCCATGCTCAACCAGGGCGTCAAGGTCGACCTGCCGAAGGTTTCCAGCGAGGCCTTGCCACAGGACAACAACGCCCGCGTCCTGACCATCTCGATCAAGGCCGACAAGTCCTATTACTGGAACATGGGCGAAGAAGTGCAGCCCGACCAGAGCCGCAAGAGCGAGACTTCGGTCTCCCTGGAGGCTCTGGTTCAGGCAGCCTCCGGCATCATGGCCGAGAACAGCCGCCAGGGTAAGACGGTCCAGGTCTTCGTTCGGGGTGACAAGACGGTCGACTACGGCGCCGTGATGGCGGTGATGGGCGGCCTGCAGAAGGCCGGCGTGGCCAACGTCGGGCTGATCACCGAGGCGCCCTGATGCAGCAGCAGAGCGAACGCTCCTCTTCGGAAAGTTACTTCTGGCCGACTGTCTGGGCCGTGTCTCTGCACGTCCTGATGTTCGGCATGTTGTTCGTCAGCTTCGCCTTCACCCCGGAACTGCCGCCGTCCCGACCGATCGTGCAGGCCACCCTTTACCAGCTCAAATCGCAGAGCCAGGCCACTACACAGACCAACCAGAAGATCGCTGGCGAGAAGAAGCAGACCACGGCTCCTCAGTATGAGACCGAGCAGCTGGAGCAGAAGAAGGCCGAGGAACAGAAGGTAGCGGCTGCGGCCAAGGCGGCGGAACAAAAGAAAGCCGAGGAGGCTCGAAAGGCCGAGCAGGCCGAGCAGGCGGAGAAGAAGGCCGAGGAAGCCAAGCAGGTAGCCGAAGCCAAGAAGGCCGCAGAAGCGAAGAAGGTCGAAGAGAAGAAGCAGGCTGATTTCGCCAAGAAGAAAGCCGAAGAGGAAGCCAAGAAGCAGGCCGCCGAAGAGGCGAAGAAGAAAGCCGCTGAGGAGGCCAAGAAAAAGGCCGCTGAAGACGCGAAGAAGAAGGCGACTGCCGAAGCCGCTAAGAAGAAAGCTGCCGAGGATGCCAAGAAAAAGGCTGCCGCCGATGCCGCGAAGAAGAAAGCGGCTGAGCAAGCCAAGCGCAAGGCCGCTGAGGACAAGAAAGCCGCCGCCCTGGCCGAACTCCTTTCCGAGGATGTGGGCCACCAGCAGGCTCTGGCCGACGAAATCGGTGACCAGGTGGCAGGCAGTCTCGACGACCTGATCATCAAACTGGTCAGCGAGCAGTGGCGTCGGCCGCCATCGGCACGTAACGGCATGAGCGTAGAGGTCATGATCGAGATGCTGCCGGACGGCACCATCACCAACGCCAGTGTCACCCGCTCCAGCGGTGATTCGCCCTTTGACAGCTCGGCCGTGAGTGCCGTGCGCAGCGTGGGGCGTATCCCAGAGATGCAACAACTGGATCGCGCTACCTTTGACCAGATGTACAGGCAGCGCCGCATCATCTTCAAACCGGAGGATTTAGGTCTGTGAATACCCTCATTCGTATCGTCCTGCTCGGAGTGGCCATGCTGGTCGGCTCCGTCCAGGCCGCCGACCCGCTGGTGATTACCAGCGGTACCGACCGGGCGACCCCGATCGCCGTGGTGCCCTTTGGCTGGCAGGGCGGCACTGTGCTGCCCACCGACATCTCTGAAGTGGTCGGCAATGACCTGCGCAATTCCGGCTACTTCGAGCCGATTCCACGCCAGAACATGATCAGCCTGCCGACCCAGGCCAGCGAAGTGATCTACCGCGACTGGAAAGCCCTGGGCGCCCAGTACGTGCTGGTAGGCAGTGTCATTCCGTCCGGTGGCCGTCTGCAGGTGCAGTTCGCCCTGTTCAACGTCACCACCGAACAACAGGTCATGGCTGGCAATGTCAGCGGTTCGACTGACCAGCTGCGCGACATGGCGCACTACATCGCCGACCAGTCGTTCGAGAAGCTCACTGGCATCAAGGGTGCGTTCTCCACCCGCATGCTTTACGTGACTGCCGAACGTTTCTCGGTGAACAACACCCGCTACACCCTGCAGCGTTCCGACTACGATGGTCAGCGCGCGGTAACCCTGCTGCAGTCCCGCGAGCCCATCCTCTCGCCGCGCTATGCACCGGATGGTCGCCGCATCGCCTACGTGTCCTTCGAGCAACGCCGTCCGCGTATTTTCATCCAGCACATCGACACCGGTCGCCGCGAACAGATCACCAACTTCGAAGGCCTGAACGGTGCGCCGGCCTGGTCGCCGGAAGGCAATCGCCTGGCATTCGTGCTGTCCCGCGACGGTAACCCGGAGATCTACGTGATGGACCTGGGCAGCCGCCAGATTCGTCGCGTGACCAACAACATGGCCATCGACACCGAGCCGTTCTGGGGCGCTGATGGCCAGACCATCTATTTCACCTCGGATCGCGCCGGCAAGCCGCAGATCTACAAGGCCAACATCAATGGCGGCGAGCCGCAGCGCGTGACCTTCGTGGGCAACTACAACGCCAACCCGAAGCTCTCGGCTGACGAGAAGATGCTGGTGATGATCCATCGTCAGGATGGCTTCACCAACTTCAAGGTGGCTGCACAGGATCTGACCCGCTCGGGCAGCGCTCCGCGCATCCTTTCCGGCACCACCCTGGACGACTCGCCCACTGTTGCGCCTAATGGCACCATGCTAATCTACGCAACTCGCCAGCAGGGGGGCGGCGTGCTGATGCTCGTGTCTACAAACGGGCGCGTACGAGTCCCGATTCCCACAGTTCAGGGCGACATTCGCGAACCTTCCTGGTCGCCGTACCTGAACTGAAGCGGTCTTTAAAAAAATACCTTTGCTAAACACACCTGGGGTTCATTAGGAGTTACATGATGGAAATGCTGAAATTCGGCAAGTTTGCCGCTCTCGCTCTGGCCATGGCCGTTGCTGTTGGTTGCTCGTCCAAAGGCGGCGAAGGCACCGGTGAAGGCGCTGTTGACCCGAACGCTGGCTACAACGCCGGTGGCAGCGGTGTAGACGGCAGCATGAGCGAAGAAGCCGCTCTGCGCGCTATCACCACCTTCTACTTCGAGTACGACAGCTCCGACCTGAAGCCGGAAGCCATGCGCGCTCTGGACGTACACGCCAAGGACCTGAAAGCCAACGGCAACCGCGTTGTCCTGGAAGGCCACACCGACGAGCGTGGTACCCGCGAGTACAACATGGCTCTGGGCGAGCGTCGCGCCAAGGCCGTTCAGCGCTACCTGGTTCTGCAGGGCGTTTCCCCGGCTCAGGCTGAACTGGTTTCCTACGGCGAAGAGCGTCCGGTTGCCACTGGCAACGACGAGCAGTCCTGGGCGCAAAACCGCCGCGTAGAACTGCGTAAGTAATTCGCGATGCGCAAATCCAGTCGTGCTCTGACCATCATGGCCCTTTCCAGCCTGCCGTTTGCGGTGCTGGCTGAGGTTCCCGTTGTGGATAACGACGCCGGTTACGGCGGCAGTTACCCTCCGGCCGGTTACGGCACGACTGGGGCCGCCTACGCAGGAACGGGGGCTCCCGCAGCCCCCGTCTCCGCGCAGGGCGAGCTGTTCATGCAGTTGCAGCAGATGCAGGAAGAGATCTCTCGCCTGCGTGGCATGCTTGAAGAGCAGCAGTACGAAATCCAGCGCTTGAAACAGGAAAGCCTGGAGCGATACCAGGATCTGGATCGCCGTCTTTCCGGTGGCGCCGCAGCCGGTGCACCGGCAGCCCCGAATTCCCCTGCCGCTGGCGCCCCCGCTGCCAACGGCGCTCCCGCCGCTCCCGCGCAGCAACCGGCTGCCAGCAGCGAGCCGGGCGATCCCGCGAAGGAAAAGCTCTACTACGACGCTGCCTTCGACCTGATCAAGGCAAAGGATTTCGACAAGGCCAGTCAGGCCTTCACCGCTTTCCTGCGCAAGTATCCGAACAGCCAATACGCCGGCAATGCGCAGTACTGGCTGGGCGAGGTGAATCTCGCGAAAGGCGATCTGCAGGGCGCCAGCCAGGCTTTCGCCCGGGTGGGCCAGGCCTATCCTCAGCACCCGAAAGTGCCGGATTCCCTGTACAAGCTGGCGGATGTCGAGCAGCGCCTTGGCAATACCGACAAGGCCAAGAGCATCCTTAAGCAGGTGGTCAGCCAGTTCCCTGGCAGCTCAGCTGCCCAGCTGGCTCAGCGCGATCTTCAGCGCCTGCCCTGAGGCCAGACCTCCGAATCACGAAAACCCGCGCCAGTCGCGGGTTTTTTCGTTAGAATCGCCGCCCCTAACCTTCATTCCCGCAACGGAGGCGGATGGCCTGTTTCGCCGTCACGCCCGTGGCTGATATGCATCAAACCCTGCGAATTACCGAGATTTTCTACTCGTTGCAGGGGGAAACACGTACCGCCGGCCTACCGACGGTTTTCGTGCGCCTGACCGGCTGCCCCCTGCGTTGTCAGTACTGCGACACCGCCTACGCCTTCAGTGGCGGTGAGCTCATGACGCTCGACGCCATCCTCGAGCGCGTCGCCGCCTACAAGCCGCGCTATATCTGCGTCACCGGCGGTGAGCCGCTGGCCCAGCCGAACTGCATCCCGCTGCTGCAACGTCTGTGCGATGCCGGCTACGAGGTGTCCATCGAGACCAGCGGCGCCCTCGACGTGTCCGCGGTGGATCCGCGAGTGAGCAAGGTGGTCGACCTCAAGACCCCGGGCTCGGCGGAAGTGGGCCGCAACCGCTACGAAAACATTGCCCACCTCACGGCCAATGATCAGGTGAAGTTCGTCATATGCTCCCGCGAAGACTACGACTGGGCAGTGTCCAAGCTGATCGAGTATCGCCTCGAACAGCGGGCCGGCGAGGTGCTGTTCTCTCCTAGCTACAAGGAGATCAGCGCGCGCGACCTGGCAGACTGGATCGTCGCCGACAACCTTCCGGTGCGCCTGCAGCTGCAGTTGCACAAAATTCTCTGGAACGACGAACCAGGTCACTGATCCGGGTCGATTGCGTACCTTGCCTGCCCACGCCCGATGTGCGGGGCGGGCCGATTTCGAGGGATATCCCATGAGCGAGAAGAAAGCGGTCATCCTGTTGTCCGGCGGCCTGGACTCGGCCACCGTAGTCGCGCTGGCCCGTGCCGAAGGCTATGCCTGCTACACCATGAGTTTCGACTACGGCCAGCGGCATCGCGCCGAGCTGAACGCCGCCGAGCGTGTAGCCCGCCAACTGGGTGTGGTGGAGCACAAGGTGATCGGCCTCAACCTGGACGGCATTGGTGGTTCGGCCCTGACCGACACCTCCATCGATGTGCCTGAAAGCCCGACCGAAGGCATTCCAGTGACCTACGTGCCGGCGCGAAACACCGTGTTCCTGTCCCTGGCCCTGGGTTGGGCCGAGGTGCTGGGTGCGCGGGATATCTTCATCGGCGTCAACGCGGTGGACTATTCCGGCTACCCGGATTGCCGCCCAGAGTTCGTCGAGGCGTTCCAGCGCATGGCCAACCTGGCTACCAAGGCGGGCGTGGAAGGAGATGGTTTCCGTATCCAGGCACCGTTGCAGAACCTGAGCAAGGCCGAGATCGTCCAGGCAGGCCTGCTCCATGGCGTCGATTATGGGCTTACCGTGTCTTGCTATCAGGCTGACGATGACGGCCGCGCTTGCGGCAAGTGCGACAGCTGCCGGCTGCGTGCGGCAGGCTTCACTGCTGCCGGAGTAAAGGATCCGACCCGCTATCAGTAATTTTTTTTACGAGGGGTGTTGAATTCCTGAATAAAATCAGTATCATGCGCCTCGCGTTGGGTCGTTAGCTCAGTCGGTAGAGCAGTTGGCTTTTAACCAATTGGTCGTAGGTTCGAATCCTACACGACCCACCAACTTCAAAAGCCCGCCTTTCAAGGCGGGCTTTTTCGTTCCCGGGCCTTGAGTCGCTCGGAAGCTTCCTCGGGGCGCAGCTGATGGATGGCGCTTGCCAGCCTTGTCCCAGCGCCGCCAAATCTGCGTTATCATCCGCCGCCCCACGTGGCCCCTTGGCTACAGAGGCGGATGTATAATCGTCTTCGCGCCGTCGCGCTCGCAGGTCCAGTTCCCATGACACAGCTTTCCGAACGCTTTCTGGTCCAGGCCCACCTTGCCGCCAAACAGCCCAAACCGCTGACGGCCGAGGAGGAGGCGCATTACCGTGCCGCCATCGCTGCTGAGCTGAAGGCCCGTGACGCGGTTCTGGTCGCGCACTATTACTGCGACCCGGTCATCCAGGCGCTGGCAGAGGAAACCGGTGGCTGCGTCTCAGATTCCCTGGAGATGGCCCGCTTCGGCAACCAGCACCCGGCCAAGACCGTGGTCGTCGCCGGTGTGCGGTTCATGGGTGAGACCGCAAAGATCCTCAACCCGGAAAAACGCGTTCTGATGCCGACCCTGGAAGCGACCTGCTCCCTGGACCTGGGCTGCCCCGTCGATGAGTTCTCGGCCTTCTGCGATCAGCATCCGGAGCGCACCGTGGTTGTCTACGCCAACACCTCCGCAGCCGTAAAGGCGCGCGCCGACTGGGTCGTGACCTCCAGTTGCGCGCTGGAGATCGTCGAAAGCCTGATGGATAACGGCGAAACGATCATCTGGGCGCCGGACCAGCACCTGGGCCGATATATCCAGCGTGAAACCGGTGCCGACATGCTGCTTTGGGACGGTGCCTGCATCGTCCACGAAGAGTTCAAGGCCAAGCAGCTGCAGGACATGAAGGCTCTGTACCCGGATGCGGCAGTGCTGGTGCACCCGGAATCCCCCGAGGCTGTGATCGAACTGGCCGACGCGGTTGGCTCCACCAGTCAACTGATCAAGGCGGCGCAGACGCTGCCGAACAAGATGTTCATCGTTGCCACTGATCGCGGCATCTTCTACAAGATGCAGCAGTTGTGCCCGGACAAGCAGTTCATCGAGGCCCCGACCGCCGGCAATGGCGCCGCCTGCCGCAGTTGCGCCCACTGCCCGTGGATGGCCATGAACACCCTGGAACGCACCCTGCAGTGCCTGCGCGAAGGCACGAACGAAATCTTCGTCGATCCGGCGCTGATTCCGAAGGCGATCAAGCCGCTCAAGCGCATGCTGGACTTCACTCAGGCGGCGCGCATGAAGCAGGCCGGTAACGCCTGATTCCGCTCCATGAAAAAGCCCGGATTAGTCCGGGCTTTTTTGTGTCTGGGGCCAATCGAGGCAGCAGCCTCCATCAACGCATCATCTGTTTGAGCATCCTCTGCTGGTCGGCCATTTCCTGTTGACGGGCATCGATGCGCGCAGCGAGGGGGAAGTTGCCGCCGGCACGACGTTTGGCGAAGTCCAGCTGTTCGATGGCCTGGTCGTAGTCACCCACCAGAGCGAAGTACTCGGCACGCGCCTGATGCAAGCCGATAGTATTCCCAGCCAGTCCGCGTACTTCCGCCACCTGGTACCACACGTCCGGGTCGTTCGGTCGACTCTTCAGCAGCCCGTCGAGTACCTTCTCCGCGTCCTTCGGCTTGTTCAGCTTGATCAACAGGTCGCTGCGCATCTGCCTCAGCGGATAGTTGTTGGGGTACTGGGCGAGCAGGCGGTCGACGCGTTGTTGCGCATCGGGCAGGCGATTGGCGGTGATGTCGAGGTCAACCTGCGCCAGGTTGTAGATGATCTCGTTGGGCGCCTTGGCCAGCAGCGGTGCCAGATTGTCGCGTGCCTGGTTGAGCTGGCCGCCCTTGATCTGGGCGATCGCCAAGCCATAGCGGGCGGCGTCCAGCTTCGGATCTTCCTCAAGCTGGGCGCGGAAGCGCTTGGCGGCAATTCCCGGAGTTTCTTCGAACATGAGCTGAACGCGGGCGCGCATCAGCTGATAGCGCAGGCTGTTCTCAACGCCACCTGGCGGCAACTGCTCAGCGCGGTTGCGGGTATCGGCGATACGGTTTTCGGTCACCGGGTGAGTCAGGAGGAATTCCGGCGGCTTGGCATCATAGCGGTACTGGCGCATCAGGCGTTCGAACATGCGGGGCATCGCGCGAGGGTCGTAGCCGGCCTTTTCCAGATTGAGCAGACCGATGCGGTCGGCCTCCTGTTCGTTCTGCCGGGAGAAGCGGCGCTGTTCCTGGATGGCCGCGGCCTGGGTGCCCATGATTGCCGCCATGCCCGCATCGCCGGCGCCGGCTGCGGCGGCGACGATACCTGCAAGCATCGCGGCCATCACCGGAATCTGCATGCGCTGCTGGGCTTCTACGCCACGGGCGAAGTGGCGTTGCGACAAGTGCGCCAATTCGTGGGCCAGTACCGAGGCGTACTCGGCTTCGGTAGGTGCATAGATGAAGAGGCCGCCGTTGACGCCGATGATCCCGCCCGGAGCCGCGAAGGCGTTCAATTGCGGGCTGTTGAGCAGGACGAACTCCAGGCGGCGGTCCTGCAACTGGCTGGTTTCGGCCAGTCGATAGACGCTGGTTTCCACGTAGTCTTTCAACTGCGGGTCATTGAGTTGCGGCACCTGGCCGCGCAGCAGGCTCAGCCAGGCACGACCAAGCTGATGTTCCTGTTCCGGGGAGACGATGGAAGAACTGGAATCCCCCAGCGACGGGAGATCATCGGCGATGAGGGGTGGAGCGAGAAAACAGGCAAGCGTCAGCAGAGTGGGGCGCAGAAGATTCATGCACTGGGCTCGTTGGCGGCAAAGGCTTAACTGTAGCCTCCAGCGCTGCTGGCTGGCCAGCGGCGCTCTGCCTTCGGTATTCTAACCGCCCGCTCAAGTATTTCCGCCCTGCGACCTTCCCGAACGATCCGCCAGGCGCCTTTTCGGAGACTCCCATGACTGACACCCCCAGTCGAACCGACGATTTCGACGTCGAGCTGGATGCCAGCGGACTGAACTGCCCCTTGCCCCTGCTCAAGGCCAAGCTCGAGCTCAATCGGCTGGGCAGTGGCGCGGTGCTCAAGGTGATCGCTACCGACGCCGGGTCCCAGCGTGATTTCCGTGCTTTCGCGCAGTTGGCCGGGCACCAGTTGGTGCGCGAAGAGGTCGAAGACGGCGTCTTCCGCTACTGGTTGCGCAAGGCCTGACCCGGGCCCGCCTTTGCGGGCCATTCAAGGAATTCTGATGTTCAAGGTGCTTCGGGACTGGGTCCAGCGCTACTTCTCTGACGAAGAAGCCGTCGTGCTGGCCGTGGTCCTCGTTCTCGGTTTCACCGTCGTTCTTACCCTCGGCGACATGCTGGCGCCCGTACTGGCGGGAATGGTCCTGGCTTTTCTCATGCAGGGCCTGGTCAACCTGCTGGAGCGCCTGCGACTGCCACAGTCGCTGGCAGTCTGGATCGTCTTCGCCCTGTTCATCGGTGCGCTGGCCCTGATTATCGGTGTCCTGGTGCCGTTGCTCTGGCAGCAGTTGAGCAAGCTGTTCCAGGAACTGCCTGGAATGCTTGGCGAATGGCAGTCCTTGCTGCTGCTCCTGCCCGAGCGTTATCCCCATCTGGTGACCGATGAACAAGTGCTCAAGGCCATCGAGGTTACCCGCAGCGAAGTCGCCAAGTTCGGCCAGTGGGCGCTCACCTTCTCTCTGTCCAGCCTGCCGTTGCTGGTCAACATCATGATCTACCTGGTCCTGGTGCCGATCCTGGTGTTCTTCTTCCTCAAGGATCGGGTGCTGATCGGGAGCTGGATCAGTGGTTATTTGCCCAGCGAACGCGGTCTGATGACCCAGGTATGGGACGAAGTGAACATCCAGATCGCCAACTACATTCGCGGCAAGGTGATCGAAATCGTCATCTGTGGCGCAGTGACCTACGTGGCATTCGTCTGGCTCGGCCTGAATTACGCGGCGCTGCTGGCGCTGCTTGTGGGGCTCTCGGTGGTCGTGCCTTATATCGGTGCCGTGGTGGTGACCGTGCCGGTCGCGCTGATCGCGCTGTTCCAGTGGGGCTGGAGCGACCAGTTCATCTACCTGATGGTGGTCTACACCGTGATCCAGACCCTGGACGGCAACGTGCTCGTGCCGCTGCTGTTTTCCGAAGCGGTGAACCTGCATCCGGTGGCGATCATCTGCGCCGTGCTTCTGTTCGGTGGGCTCTGGGGCTTTTGGGGAGTGTTTTTCGCCATTCCCTTGGCAACCTTGTTCAAGGCCGTGCTGGATGCCTGGCCTCGAGTCGGCCCTGTAAATGCCGCACTGCAGTGAGGAAGCCCGGACCATGCATTCCCGGGCCGGATAAACGAAAAGGCCGCGATTGCGGCCTTTTCGTTGGGGTGGGATCAGCCCTTGTTCAATGCCTGGGCGGCGGCGAGCACGGCATCGACGTGGCCGGGCACCTTGACGCCTCGCCATTCCTGGCGCAGCACGCCGTCCTTGTCGATGAGGAAGGTGCTGCGATCAACGCCCATGTATTCCTTGCCGTAGAGCTTCTTCAGCTTGATCACATCGAAGAGCTGGCAGAGCGATTCATCCTTATCGGAGATCAGCTCGAAGGGGAATTCCTGTTTGCACTTGAAGTTCTCGTGGGACTTCATGCCGTCGCGGGAGACGCCGAAGATGACGGTGTTCGCAGCCAGGAAGGCGGCATGCTGGTCACGAAAACCCTGGCCTTCGGTGGTGCAGCCGGGGGTGCTGTCCTTCGGATAGAAATAAAGCACGACCTGCTTGCCCTTGAGCGAGGACAGTTTGATCTCCAGGCCGCTTGTGGCCTGGGCGATGAAATCGGCGACGGATTGGTTCAGGGAAACGGCCATGTCTGCTTGCTCCTCAGGGGTGTTGCGGGCGCCAGGGTTCGATCAGGGCGTCGAGGTTCAGGGCATCGGCGAAGTCCAGGAACTGGTCGCGCAGCCAGCTGATCTGGGTACCGGCGGGCAGGGTCACGGTGATCGTGGCATTGAGCATGGTGCCGCCGGTCTGAGGCGCCTGGTAGGTATCGCAGGTGAGATTCTCCAGTTCGACGCGGTGATCGATGAAGAACTGGCACAGCTCGTTGAGGATGTCCGGGCGATAGGCGGCGCTGATATAGGCCACGTAGGGCAGTGCCTGGGGACGGTTTTCCATGGCGCTGCTACGGGTGACATTGGCGGTGAAGCCGTGGCGCTTGGCCAGTGCCGCCATACCCGCTTCCAGACGTGCCAGGCCGTCCCAGCTGCCAGAAACCTGCAGCACCAGGGCGCTGAATTCGCCGTGGCGGGTCAAGCGGCTGCTGACCACGGCGCAACGGTTTTCCTGGCTGGCGCGGCACAGCACGTTGGTCAGCTCCATCGGGTTACGGCCGAGGGCACTGATCAAAAGGAATTGTTCGCGGGGCGGGGTGGTGGACATGCAGCATTCCTAAAGCGAGGGGAGGGCGGCCGGAGCCACACTATTCAAACGGGGAAGGTTAGCGAAAAGCGTCGCCGAGGGAAATGCCGTAACCGCCTGACGGCGCTTGCGTTCAACTTGTGCAAGGCCAGAGCCGACAGTACCATTACGGCTCTCTTTTTCCGGCAGGAGCGGTTGCATGATTGCGGGCAGTATGGTGGCACTGGTTACGCCCATGGATGCGCAGGGTCAATTGGACTGGGACAGCCTCTCCAAACTCGTTGACTTCCATCTTCAAGAGGGCACCAACGCCATAGTCGCCGTCGGCACCACGGGCGAGTCCGCCACGCTCGACGTCAATGAGCACGTCGAAGTGATCCGCCGCGTCGTCGATCAGGTCAATGGCCGCATCCCGGTCATCGCCGGCACCGGGGGCAATTCCACCCGTGAGTCGGTCGAGCTGACCGCCGCTGCCAAGCAGGTCGGCGCCGATGCCTGCCTGCTGGTGACCCCGTACTACAACAAACCGACCCAGGAAGGCCTGTACCAGCACTTCCGCCACATCGCCGAAGCCGTCGCCATCCCGCAGATCCTCTACAACGTGCCGGGCCGCACCGTCTGCGACATGCTCCCGGAAACCGTTGAGCGCTTGTCGAAGATCAGCAACATCATCGGCATCAAGGAAGCTACTGGCGACCTGCAGCGCGGCCAGGAAGTACTGAATCGCGTCAGCAAGGATTTCCTCGTCTATTCCGGTGACGACGCCACTGCCGTCGAACTGATGCTGATGGGCGGCAAGGGCAATATCTCTGTTACCGCCAACGTTGCCCCGCGCGCCATGGCCGACCTCTGCGCTGCCGCCATGCGTGGCGATGCCGAAGTCGCTCGCGCCATCAACGACAAGCTGATGCCGCTGCACAAGGCACTGTTCATCGAGTCCAACCCGATCCCGGTGAAATTCGCCCTGCACGAAATGGGTCTGATGCCCGACGGCATTCGCCTGCCGTTGACCTGGCTCAGCCCGCGTTGCCATGAGCCTCTGCGCCAAGCCATGCGCCAGTCCGGCGTTCTTGCCTAATCCAAGGAAACATTCCGCATGAAGCGACTGGCCGGACTCTCCGCTCTCGCCCTGATCATTTCCAGCACCAGCGGTTGCGGCTGGCTCTGGGGCAAAGATGGCTATTTCCGTGACCGCGGCAGCGATTACCTGGAATCTCGCCAGACGGCTCCCATGCAGCTTCCGCCGAACGTTGATGCCAAGCCGCTCGACCCGCTGCTGCCGGTACCGATGAACGTTGCCGACACCCGCGCTGAAGGTGAATACGAAGTACCCCGTCCGCAAGCCCTGCAGGGCAAGGGTGAAGTCAGCGATTACAGCCTGCAGAAGAGCGGGGACTCCCGTTGGGTGGTTGCCCAGCGTGTCCCGGCTGAAGTCTGGCCCGTGGCCCGCCAGTTCTTCGAGAGCGGTGGTTTCCGCATTGCCGACGAGCGTCCGCAGACCGGCGAGTTCAGCACCGACTGGCAGCGTCTCGACCAGCTTTCCGGGTCCCTGGCCCGTCGCCTGGGTAGCCGCGTGAGCGGCGTCGAGCCGGACAGCGAAGTCCGCGCTCGCGTACGTATCGAGCCGGGCGTGCAGCGCAACACCAGCGAAATCTTCGTGACCACTGTCAGCCGTCCGGCCGGCAGCACCGCCGATACTAGCTGGCCCAGCCGTTCCGACAATGCGAGCCTGGAAGCCGCACTGCTGGACGAAATGCTCGCCAGCATGGCCCGCAGCTCCGAGCAGGGCGGATCCGTGTCGTTGCTCGCCGCCCGCGACTTCGACGCCCCGAGCCGCGTGACCCTTTCCGAAGACGGCAACGGCAACCCCATGCTCAGCCTCGGCGCCGACTTCGACCGTTCATGGTCCAGCGTCGGTCGCGCCCTGGAAACCGGCGATGTCCGCGTCGACGACATTAACCGCAGCCTGGGTGTGTACTACATCAACCTCGCCGAAGGCGCCGAGAAGAAGGACGAGAAACCCGGCTTCTTCAGCAGCCTCTGGGGCAGCGACTCCAGTGCGGAAGAAATCGAAGCCCGTGCCGAACGCTACCAGGTCCGCCTGACCCGCGTTGGCGATACCGTTCAGGTGACCGTGGAGAAGGACATCAACACCGTGGCCCCCGCCGATGTGGCGCGCCGCGTGCTGACCCTGATCCAGGAAAACCTCGGTTAATAGCAAGAGGTACGCCGCTCAGCGGCGGATCGTGGAAACAACAAGGCGAAACCCCCGGGTTTCGCCTGTTTCGTTTGATAAAGGCGGAAAACGACATGAGCACACCCACCACCCTCAGCCTGAAGAAGATCTACTCGGGGAAGGTTCGCGACCTCTACGAAATCGACGACAAGCGCATGCTGATGGTCGCTACTGACCGCCTTTCCGCGTTCGACGTGATCCTCGACCAGCCGATTCCGGAGAAGGGCAAGATCCTGACTGCCATCTCCAACTTCTGGTTCGACAAGCTGTCCGACGTCGTCCCCAACCACTTCACCGGCGACAAGGTGGAAGATGTCGTTCCCGCCGCTGAACTGCCCCTGGTGGAAGGCCGTGCCGTCGTCGCCAAGCGCCTCAAACCCGTCGCGGTCGAAGCCATCGTGCGGGGCTACATCGTTGGCTCGGGCTGGAAGGAATACCAGAAGACCGGCACCGTCTGCGGCATCCAACTGCCGGCCGGCTTGAAGGAAGCCTCCAAGCTGCCGCAACCCATCTTCACCCCCTCGACCAAGGCCGCTGTCGGCGACCACGACGAGAACATCTCCTTCGAACAGTGCGAAGCCATCATCGGCAAGGAACTGGCCGCCAAGGTCCGTGACACCGCCATCGCCCTTTACAGCACCGCTGTCGAATACGCCGCCACCCGCGGAATCATCATCGCCGACACCAAGTTCGAATTCGGCATCGACGAAGACGGCACCCTGACCCTGATGGACGAAGTGCTGACCCCCGACTCCAGCCGTTTCTGGCCGGTGGAAAGCTACGTCGAAGGCAAGAACCCGCCGAGCTTCGACAAACAGTTCGTGCGCGACTGGCTGGAATCCACCGGCTGGAACAAGGAACCGCCGGCCCCCGCAGTGCCCGCGGACGTCGCCCAGAAAACCGCCGACAAGTACCGCGAAGCGCTGACCAAGCTGACTTCCTGATCGCTCCACCCGAAATTCGCCCCTCTCTGTTGGGGCGAATTCATTGGCCGCATTAAGTGTTGCAAGTGGCTGGATTGCCCGTAGGAGTTGGCTTGCCAGCGAATGACCCCGTTTCGCTAGCAAGCTACCTCCTACAAGGCCCCTCGACCGATGGCCGATCTCTGGCAACAGCGTAGCGATCCCGCTCACCGCAACCATCTGAAACCACGCGAAAAAAACTCGCCACGGGCTTCGCCAATGGCCGATGAGCTGGTATCATGCGCGCCGTTCGGGAAGATGCCGGAGTGGCCGAACGGGACGGATTCGAAATCCGTTGTGTCAGCAATGGCACCTAGGGTTCAAATCCCTATCTTCCCGCCATATTCAATAGCCTAAACCCCTGAAACTCTTAGAGTTTCAGGGGTTTTTGCTTTCTGGCTTCTGCCAAGTGCCGAAAGTCTGCGATCAGCCATCCTCGGTTGGGCGCAACCTTAGCGATGCGTAGCGAAGGTTGCCGTCTCTTCCTCTTCGCTGCGGCCGAGTGTTTCTCCGGACAGCTTTCGAATCACCACATAGAAAATCGGCGTCAGGAACAGTCCGAAGAACGTAACCCCCAGCATTCCGGCGAATACCGTTATCCCGGTTGCTAGCCGAATCTCTCCGCCTGCGCCCTGACCCAGCAGTAGCGGCACGGAGCCGGCGATGAACGCGATCGAGGTCATGATGATGGGGCGCAGACGCAGGCGGCATGCTTCGATCGTGGCCTCGAGGGTCTCTCGTCCCTGCATCTCAAGTTCGCGGGCGAATTCCACGATCAGAATGGCGTTCTTGCAGGCGAGTCCCATCAGGACCACAAGACCGACCTGCACGAAGATGTTGTTGTCGCCACCAGCCAGCCAGACTCCAAACAGCGCCGAGAATATCGAGGCCGGTACGATCAGGATCACCGAGAAGGGCAATATCCAGCTTTCATACAGCACGGCTAGCGTGACGAAGACCAGCAGGATCGCCACCGGGAAGATGATGATTGCCGAGTTGCTCTGGGTAACCTCCTGATAGCTGAGGTCCGTCCATTCCAACTCGATCCCCTCCGGCAGCACTTTTGCGGCAATCTCGGTGATTTTCTCGATTGCCTCGGACGAGGACAGGATGCTCGGGTCCGTTCCCCCGATGAGGTCGGCAGCGGGGTAGCCGTTGTAGCGGATGACCGGATCCGGCCCGTAGCTCTGCACCACGCGCACGACAGAGGCGATCGGCACCATCGCTCCGCTACTGTTCCGCACACGCAGGTTCTCGATGTCGCTGACCTTCTGCCGGTATGCGGCATCGGCCTGGACCATGACGCGATAAACCCGACCGAACTTGTTGAAGTCGTTGACATACACCGTGCCCAGGTAGGTCTGCAGGGTCTCGAATATCTCCTTCACCGAAACCCCCTGGACCTTGGCTTTCACCCGGTCCACAACCACTTCGAGTTGCGGGATGTTGGCCTGGTAAGAGGTCACCGGGTAGAACATCCCCGGCGTAGCGGCGATCTCCGCCTGAAGCTGGGTCAGGGCGTCGTTGAGGGCGGAGAACCCGAGTCCCCCGCGGTCTTTCAGATACAACGAATAGCCCGAACCATTTCCCAGCCCCTGGATCGGTGGCGGCATCAACGCATAGGTGTACCCGCCTTTGATTTTCGAGAACTTCTCGTTCAGTTCCGCGTTGATCGCTTCTGCGCTTCTGGTGCGCTCGGCGAAGGGTTTGAGCACCACGTAAGAGGCGGAAACGTTGGGCGTATTCACCGTCTGCAAGGCATTGAAGCCGATGTAGTCGGAAACCAGTTCGACGCCTTCGGTGGAGCGTGCGGCATCGCTCATTTGCTGTGCAACCTCCGCTGTCCTGGAAAGGGACGCGCCACCGGGAAGCTGGGCGCCGCTGAACAGATAGAGCTTGTCCTGAGTTGGAATGAAGCCGCTGGGTACCTGGTTGAACAGCAACGCCGTGCCGCCGAGAAGTACCCCATAGAACGCCAGGAACATGCCGCGCCGCCCCAACGATCTGCCCACCGCGGCGCCGTAGCCGTTGGAGCTTTTCAGGAAGAAACGGTTGAACGGGTTGAATAGCCAGCCGAAACATTTGGCGAGCAGCCTTTCGAACCTGTCCTTGGGCGCGGAATGGGGCACGAGCAGCTTGGCCGCCAAGGCGGGCGAAAGGGTGAGGGAATTGATCGCGGAGATCACGGTGGAGATGGCGATGGTCACGGCGAACTGCTTGTAGAACTCGCCCGTTATCCCGGAGAGGAATGCCATGGGAACGAATACGGCACACAGCACCAGCGCAATCGCGATGATCGGACCGGAAACCTCCTGCATGGCCTTGTGCGCAGCAGCCTTTGGCGCCAAGCCTTCGGCTATGTACCGCTCGACATTCTCCACGACCACGATGGCGTCATCGACGACGATGCCGATTGCCAGCACCAGGCCAAACAGCGTCAGGGTATTGATGGAGTAGCCGAGCAGAAGCAGGAAGACGAATGTCCCCACGACGGACACTGGCACCGCCGCAAGCGGGATGAGCGAAGCGCGCCAGGTCTGCAGGAAGAGAATGACTACCAGGATGACCAGCACAACCGCTTCGATCAGAGTGGCCTTCACCGAACTGATCGAGTCCCGGACGAACGTCGTAGGGTCCCACACCGCCTGATACTTCACGCCTTCGGGGAAATCGGCGGATAGTTTGTCGAGCTTTTCATATACGGCATCGGCTACATCCAGGGCATTGGCCCCAGGAGAAAGAAACACGCCGATGGTCGTGGCATTCTTTCCGTTCTTCTGGACGCGCATGGTGTAGTCGCCAGAACCAAGCTCGACTCGAGCCACATCTGCAAGCGTCACGACCTGGCCGTGCTCACCCACCTTGAGCACGACTTCCTTGAACTCGTCCTCGGTTTTCAGGCGACCGCGCACGCTGATGGGTACCAGGAAACTCGTCGATCTGGGCGACGGTTCCGCACCCAGTTGTCCGGCCGAGGCCTGGGCGTTCTGCTCCCTGATCGCACTCACCACATCGGCGACCGCGAGCCCCCGCGATGCCAGCTTGTCCGGATCCAGCCACACGCGCATGGCGTAGTCGCCTGCCCCGTACAACCCGACGTCGCCGATGCCCTGGATTCTCGAGAGCTCGTCTTTGACATTCAGGGTCAGATAATTCCGCAGGTACAGCGAGTCGTACTTCGGGTCTTCGGAGTACAGGCTCACGTACATCAGCGGGGTGGGCGATTGTTTCTGCGTGGTCACGCCGTACTGACGCACTTCTTCCGGAAGGCGACTGAGAGCCTGGTTGACCCGGTTCTGCACCCGTACCGCAGCGGTATCCGGATCAACCGAAGGTTGAAAGGTGGCGATGATCTGCAAGGTGCCGTCCGAGCCGGAAACCGATTTCATGTACATGATCCCTTCCACCCCGTTAATGGCTTCCTCCAGGGGGGTTGCGACGGTCTCCGCGATTTCTTTCGGGTTGGCGCCGGAATAGACGGCCTTTACGACGACGCTCGGAGGGACCACTTCCGGGTACTCGCCGACCGGCAGCAAAGGAATGGACACTACGCCAAGGGCGAAGATCACCAGGGAAAGCACGATTGCGTATATGGGCTTTTCAATGAATATCTTTGAGAAGTTCATCTTTCTGACCACCGTTCTTTCTGTGATTTACATGGTGACTTCAACGGGAGTGACAACTGCACCGGGGCTGGACCTGTGCAAGCCGTTGACGACGATGCGGTCATCTTTCGAAAGCCCTTTGGCGACGATACGAAGTCCTTCTTCGGTCAGTTCTCCAAGGACGATGTCTTTGCGGCTGACGGTATTTTCTTCTGTAAGGACATAGACATATTTCTTGTTCTGATCGGTCAGGATTGCCTTGTCGTCAACGAGAATGGCGTCCGTCTTTTCGATGTTGGCCAGTTGCACTCTGGCAAAGAGACCGGGCGTAAACTTGCGATGGGAGTTATCCAGTGTTGCCCTTGCGCGTATCGTGCCTGTTTGCGGGTCGAGAGCGTTGTCGAGGAAATCGGCAGTACCTGAATGGGGAAAGCCTTCTTCGTTCGCCAGGCCAATGCGCACGGGAAAATCGGTCTTTTTCGTTTCCTGGCTCTTTTGTGCGTAGTTCAGGAAGCTCTTTTCATCCGGGTCGAAGTAAACATGGACAGGGTTGATCGATACGACCCTGGTCAATACCGACCGATCGGCAATGGCCAGGTTTCCGAGTGTCAGCAATGCGTTGCTCACTTTGCCATCGATCGGGGCACGGACCTTGGTGAATTCCACATTCAACTTCGCAATGGCGACGGCGGCCTTCGCTTCCCGTGCTGCCGCTTCGCTTTGTACAAGCGCCGCACGTTTGGTATCGGCGGCGTCCCTGGAAATGGCACTGGTGGGCAATAACCGCTGTGCGCGCTTGTCCTGCGCCCGGGCCAGTGTCAGTGCCGCCTGAGCCTGTTCCAGACGCGCCAGCGCGCTATTCAGTTCTGCTTCGAAAGGACGTGGGTCAATCTCAAATAACAAATCACCGCGCTTGACCTCGCTTCCGTCTTCGAAAGCGATATGACGGATATAACCGCTTACGCGGGGACGAATATCAACGGCGTCAGTGGCGGCGATTCGTCCGTTGAATTCGTTCCACTGCCGAGTCTCCTTGTGCACGACGCGCGCGACGTCAACGCTTGGCGCCATCTTTGGTATGGCGGTATCCGCTGCGCCTTCCTTGCATGCACTGAGCGCGAATGACATTGCTGCAACCAATGCCAGCGCCGGCGCCTTATTGCTGGTTAATGAGCAGATCGCCCGATCGGTTATTTTTCTGTAGTGCGGGAGGGGGGTCATGAAAAATCTCCGCCCGCATCTTGCCTGCGGGTTTCGGTAGAGGTTGCGGCCAGTTCTGCTTATCGAGTTGCAAGGAATTAACTCGAATTCCTGAAGCTTGAAGCCATCCCTGGCGTTCCGACTGATTCGAAAATTTTGAAAACGGCTGGAAGCAATTTCGATCTAATTACGAGCTGCGCCGTGGACTGATTCGATTCGTTCAATCAGTCGATCACTGCCGCCTTCTGCAAAAACAGGAGCTGCGATTCCAATTACTGCGCAAAGAACGACAAACTTGATAATTTTCATGGCGATCTCCAGGCGAAAGTTGGCCAAGTAGCAATCTTCCTCGGATGTTTGCCACTCGGAGTGCAGGGGTCGTGAGTACGGGGTGATTAACGTTTAAACGTTGCCACTGAAACCATTACTTGCTTTCTGGATAACCAGTAAATAGGCGGCGTTCACTCCGGCTGCATTGCGAAACCCACACCAAAACGGTTCCAGGCATTGATTGCGGCGATGACGAAAGTCAGTTCCGCCAACTCCTGGGCGCTGAACACGGCGGCCACTTGGTCGTAGATCTCATCCGGCGCATGGGCGGTGGCAACCAGGGTCAGCGTCTCGGTCCACAACAGGGCGGCACGCTCGCGTTCGTCGAAGAACGGTGTTTCCTTCCAGTTGCTCACTGCCATCAGGCGCCGAAGGGTTTCGCCCTCTTTGCTCGCGTCTGTGGTGTGCATGTCGACGCAGTAGGCGCAACCGTTGATCTGCGAGGCCCGAATGCGCACCAACTCGCGCAAGGAGCGCGGGAGTATGGATTCGGAAGCGGCTTTCTCCAGACCCATCATGGCTTTCATGGCTTGAGGGGCGGCTTGGTAATAGTTGAGGCGTTTCGAGCTCATCTTCATTCTCCAGGTGACCGAAGGACTTCGGTGTTGGAGTGACTTTATTGGGGGCTAAGCTCTGGATAAACTGGGTCTGATCGTTTTCATTGTGCGGAAAGTCGGACAGTCATGGCGTTTGATCGATTGGAGGCAATGCGCGCGTTCTGCCGCATCGTCGAAGTGGGAAGCTTCACGGGCGCAGCGGAATCGCTGAGCGTGGCGAAGACGACGATTTCGGGGCAGATCCAGGGACTCGAATCGCTTCTGGGCGTGAAACTCCTGCACAGGACCACCAGAAGGGTGACGCCGACCACCGATGGCGCCGCCTACTATGAGCGCGCGCGTGCGGTTCTGGATGACCTCGACGAACTGGAAGCCTCGGTGGCGCAAAGCCGGAGCGTGGCGCGGGGAAGGGTGAGGGTCGAGATGCCTTCCGGGGTCGGTACTTGCCTCATCATCCCATCGCTGCCCGACTTCGCCAGGCTGCATCCACAGATCCAGTTGGACATCGGTTGCAGCGAACGCGTGGTCGACCTCGTGCAGGAAGGTATTGACTGCGCGTTCCGTGGCGGGCCGATCACCGATCAGGGGCTGGTGTGCCGCCCCGTCGGGCAGATGCGATTCTGCTTGTGTGCGTCACCGCTTTACTTAAGTGATTCGGCGCCGATACTCGACCCGGTCGATCTGCTGCAGCACCGGTATCTCGGGTTCACCTTCCCGGGTTCGGGCAAGCAACTGACTCCTGTCCTCCGGCGGGGCGACGAAAGTTTCACGGTCGACCAGTTGCCGGCGATGCGTTTCAACCATGGTGGCGCGTACCTGACGGCGGGATTGGCAGGGCTTGGCATTGTTTCAGTGCCGCTCGCGGAAGCCAGTCCGCACCTTCAGGCGGGAAGGTTGGCCGAGGCGCTGCCAGGCTGGGCAATGGGCGGCATGCCGATCAGTCTCGTGTATCCCTACTCACGGCATCTGTCGGCCAGGGTGCGGGCATTCGCTGACTGGGCAGCGGCATTGATGGCAAACGACCCACTCTGGCAGTTGTAGCCTCAATGAATGAAAACCCCGCAGACCTCTGGCCTGCGGGGTTTCTGCTTTTGCTCTTGAAATATCGCCGTCACGCACTGGAGCACAGGCGCGCGGCGTTGATCAGCCGGCCTTTGTCCTGCCAGGCATTGCGCTGGTAGACGGAGTATTGGTTCTGTCCCTGACCGCTGGAGAGTTCGACCAGGCCAGAGGCTTTGGCGGGGTCGGTGTCGCCTACGAACAGCAGCGTCTTGCCGTTTTCTTCCGCGGTGAAGGTCTGAGCGTCCGGGCGGATTTCGCCTTTCACGCAGTTCAGGTAGTCGGGGCTCGCCTTGTTGGTGAAACCGGAGGTTCCGTCTCGGCTGGATCTGATGTCGGGGTTGTGAGTGCTACAGCCTGTTGCAATCAGCAGAGTGGAAAGTATCAGGATGCTGCCGCTACGAATGGATGCTGAACAGAAACCAGGGGATGTGTGGTTCATGGCTGTTGCTCCAGGCTGGTGCAATTGGCCAGTCGGCACGTGGCTGGCTGGCCGTTGAGGCAGGGCGCCTGGAGCGTAGGCCACGACAGGAGAGGGCATCCTTCGCCCAGGTGGCCACTGCCTGTCCCGGATAAGTGTATTCCCGTTTTTCCTTGAGCGACGGGAGGAAAGCGTGTGATTTCGAGGGAGGAAACGCTCCGTCAGAATTTCGCCGGCCTCCTGGCACATCGGTGCCAGCTGCGCTATTGCTAATCAAGTGCATCTGGTTATGTGATGCACCAGGAGCGATTCGTGATCGAACCGGTTTACTGGGCGGAACTGCGTCAGCTCTCGCTCAATGTATCTGCCGCGCACATCGCCATGGTGGCCTTCCTGGAAGAAGCCGTAGTCCCTTGGTCGGATGACCAGATGGTGGAATTCGAGCGCCTCATTCTCTGCGAGCGTATTGCGATCAGCGCATACGCGACGCTCTCTTCATACATCGACAGCCAAACAGCGGAGCCCGTGCGATTGCGACTGGTGGTTGGCGGGTAACGCCCCTTCAGGACTGCGGTTCGGTAATCGCCTCGATCAATCCCTCATCATCGTTCTGGGCACTGTTCACGCGTGTGGTAACCGCGTGGCCGGTGAAGTCTTCCCGCGCCTGGGCAATGGCCTGCTGCACCTGTTCTGGCGCTGTGTCGGGCGCGAGCCACGACCTGAACTGTTCGGGGGGGAGTATCACGGGCATGCGGTGGTGGATGGCGCTGATGGAGGGTGCGGCATCCCGGGTGAGGAGAGCGCACGAGGTGACTTCCTGACCATCCGGCCCTGTCCAGGAGGCCCAGATGGCGGCGATCGCCAGCACCGGGTCATTCGGACTGTAGAGATAGTAGGGCTGATGGACCAGGCGACCGCTGGCATTGCGTACCTGCTCCTGCGGATTCCATTCGTACCAGCCCTGGGCGGGCATCAGGCAGCGCTGGCCGCGCAGGCCCTGGCGCCACAGCGGCTTGCCGGCGGCTTCTTCACTGCGAGCGAAGAAGGCATGCAGCGGTGGCTTTTCCTCTTTCCACCAGGACGGTATCAACCCCCAGCGGGCATCTATCAGTTCCAGTTCGCCCTGGCGGCCGAGCCGCAGCACCGGCACCCGGGTGGTCGGGGCCACGTTGAAGCTCTGGATCCAGCGCCCTGAGTCCCGGGCGCCGATGTGCCAATAGTCTTCGATGGCGCGCTCGGAAGGGCTGACATAGCGTCCACACATGGCGGGGTCTCGTGCTCGAACTGGTTAACAGCATAGAGGTTGTGGGGAGTTTTCCATGGGGTGGGTGATGTGAGGTAGATGGCGATTTAGTGGCTAAGTGATGGCCTAACTCCGGCGATCTTTCGTTAAAAAGGCGACAAAGTGCACGTTTTCGGCACGAAGCAGTAAGAACCGAATGACCTTGCACCAGTCTGTTCTCCTAGGTCTGCCCCAGAGGAAGCCGTACAGGACAGTGGCGCAACGCCATGGCAGGCCACCTACAACCACTTCACAAGGATTGAAGTCATGACCCACAAGTACAACGTCAGACGTGTTGTCGGTTCCCTCGTTCTTGCTGCTTCCACCTCCACCCTTGCTGCGCCGGCGACTGATGCCGATGCCTTTGGCGAGTTCTGGAGTCCCGGTAAACCCAACCCCGCCATTTGCAAATCGCCGTTGCTGGTCGGCACGCCCCTGGGCCTGCCGCGTTGCCTGGAAGCGGGCAATGTGATGCACCGCCTGCAGGAGCTTCAGGACATCGCCACCTTGAACGATGGCAACCGCGCCGCCGGCCTGCCGGGCTACCAGGCGTCGATCGACTACGTGAAGCAGACCCTGGAGCGCGCCGGCTACCAGGTTCAGGTTCAAGCCTTCCCCTTCACGGCCTTCTTCCCCAAGGGACCGGGCACCCTGCAAGCCCTGGCGCCGCAGCCGGTCGATTACGTCTGGGAGGAGGACTTCAACTACCTGTCCCAAACGGACCCCGGTGACGTCAGCGCCCAGGTGGTGGCGGTGGACCTGTCCCTCGGGGCGGGGAACACCTCCACCAGCGGCTGCGAGGTGGAAGATTTCGCCGGCTTCCCCAGTGGCGCCATCGCCCTGGTCCAGCGTGGCAGCTGCAACTTCGAGGTGAAGGCGGAGAACGCCGCTGCCGCCGGTGCAGCGGGCGTGATCATCTTCAACCAGGGCAACACCGAGGACCGCAAGGGCCTGGAGAACGTCACCCTGGGCGACACCTACGAGGGTGGCATTCCGGTGCTGTTCGCCACCTATGACAACGGTGTGGCCTGGTCACAGACCCCAGGCCTGCAATTGCGCATGGTGGCGGATGTGATTCGCGAGAAGACGCAGACCTTCAACCTGGTGGCGGAGACCCGGCGTGGCGATCCGAAGAACGTGGTGATGGCCGGCGCTCACCTGGACTCGGTATTCGAAGGGCCCGGCATCAACGACAACGGCTCGGGCAGTGCGGCCTTGCTGGAAATGGCCGTACTCCTGCGCAAGGCGCACCCGCAGAACAAGGTGCGCTTCGCCTGGTGGGGCGCTGAAGAATCGGGGCTGGTGGGTTCGACCTTCTACGTCAACAGCCTGAGCGATGAGGAACGGAAGAAGATCAAGGCCTATCTGAACTTCGACATGATCGGTTCGCCGAACTTCGGCAACTTCATCTATGACGGCGATGGTTCCTCCTTCGGCCTGCAAGGGCCGGCCGGTTCGGCTGCCATCGAGCGCCTGTTCGAAGCCTACTTCACGCTTCGCAGCGAGCCGTTCGAAGGTACCCAGATCGACTTCCGCTCCGACTATGCGCAGTTCTTCGAGGTGGGCATTCCCTTCGGTGGCCTGTTCACGGGCGCCGAAGACATCAAGAGCGAGGAGCAGGCACAAAGGTATGGCGGCGCTGCCGGCCAACCCTTCGACCCGTGCTACCACCAGGGCTGCGACACCATCGCCAACATCGACCTGAACGCCCTGGAGATCAACGGCGACGCGATGGCGTTCGCCACCAGTTGGCTGTCGCTGTCGACGAAGATCATCGACGACGAGATCGCTGCGGCAGCCGAACAGGCGAAAGGCGCTACCACCCTGCGTCAGCAGTCGGTGCGCCAGGCCGAGCGCTGGGGTAATCACTACGTGAAATGACGGAGAGGCGTCTGGCCTGCGGAGCGCTCGCGTTTTTGCAGGCCTTCCGTCTTATCTGAATTGACCGTGGGAAATCTCTGCGATTTACTGTATATAAATACAGTATTCGTAGGATTTCCCCCAATGGCCTTGATGATTGTTCCTGGCCCTTTCGGCAGCCCCGCCCCGGGGCTGCCGTTTTTCTCTTCTGGCAGTGAGCAGGACTGATGGGTGCTGTCGTTGCCCTCGATGCCCTGCTCAATGAGCGGCGGGTCTGGAAAGGCCAGCCCGGCGCATTGCCGTCCAGCAGCGAGCAGCCTACTGGCCTTGCCGCCCTGGATCGGGTCTTGCCGGGCGGTGGTTGGCCCGAAGCCGCACTCAGCGAAATCCTCACCCCCGCCACGGGCCTGGGTGAATTGCGCCTGCTCTGGCCCACCCTGGCGCGGCTGACCGCCAGTGCCGAGCGGGTGGTGCTGGTGGCGCCCCCGCATATCCCTTATCCACAGGCCTGGCAGGCGGCTGGGGTGGACCTGCGCTGGCTGGCGCTGGTGGAGGCGAACGGTCGCGATGCTCTCTGGGCGGCCGAACAATGCCTGCGTTCCGGCAGCTGCGGCGCGGTGCTCTGCTGGCCGCAGCAGGTCGATGATCGCGCCCTGCGTCGTTTGCAGGTGGCCGCGGAGACCGGGCAGACACTGGCCTTCGCCTATCGCCCTCTCGAGGCCGCCCTGAACCCCTCGCCGGCGGCCGTGCGCATCGCCGTCGATGGCTGGCCGGCGCAATTGCGGGTGCTCAAATGCCGGGGCGGCCTGCCACCCGCCACCCCCATCGCCCTGGCCAGATGACCTATGCGCTGGGCTTGCATATTGCTGCCGCAGTTGGCGCTGGATGGCGTACTGCGCGGCCACCCCGACCCCGAAGCGCCCCTGGCGCTGGTAGCCGGCACGCCGCAGCGTCGCGTGCTGCGCGCCCTCAATCCCAAGGCCCGGGCATTGGGTTTGCGCCCTGGCCAGTCACTCACCGCCGCCCATGCCCTGACCCGTGATTTCGCCCTGGTCGAGTACGACCCGGCGGAGGTCGAGCGCTGGCAGCAGTTGCTCGCCGCCTGGGCTTATCGCTTCAGTTCCCAGGTCAGCCTGCGCTACCCGCGCTGCCTGCTGCTGGAAGTGGAATCCAGCTTCGGCCTGTTCGGTCCCTGGCCGCGCTTCGAGGCACGGCTGCGACGGGAGCTGGCGGCGCTTGGTTTTCGCCATCGCATCGTCGCGGCGCCCAATCCGGCAGCGGCGCGGATGCTGGCCAATGCCTACGACAGCCTGGCGGTGACGAGCCAGGATGACCTGCGCGAAGCGCTTGGGCGCATGCCGGTGGATCGTGCGGGACTGACGCGGGAGACCGCCACCGCTTTTGCCCGCATGGGGCTGCGCAACCTGGAACAGGTGCTGGCGCTGCCACGGGATACGGTGGCCCGCCGCTTCCCGGGAGACGTGCTGCAGCACCTCGATACCCTGCTCGGCGAGCGTCCGCTGGCGCTGGAGTACTACCGTCCGCCGGATGAGTTCGACCTGCGCATCGAGCTGAACTTCGAAGTGGAGTCCCATCAGGCGCTGCTCTTCCCCCTGCGCCGCCTCACCGCTGACCTGGCCGCCTTCCTCGCCGGGCGCGACAGCGGTGTGCAGCGTTTCACGCTCTCCCTGGAACACCGTGATCTCGCCGATACCCTGGTACCAGTGGGATTGCTCAGTGCCGAGCGTGAGGCGGCCATGCTCTTCGAGCTGGCACGTGGACGCCTGGAGCAGTTGCAGGTGCCGGCCCCGGTGCGCGCCTTCCGTCTGCAGGCGCGGGACTTGCCGGCTTTCGTGCCGGAACGGCGCGAGCTGTTCGACGAGCGTCCGCAGCAATCCTTGCCTTGGGAACAACTGCGTGAACGCCTGCGGGCACGTCTGGGAGACGATGCGGTGCACAGCCTGGTGGCCCGTGCCGATCACCGCCCCGAATGCGCCTGGCAACTGGATGCCGAAGCACCGTCGGCACTGCTTCAGCCCGGTCCGCCCCGTCCCGGCTGGCTGCTGCGCGAGCCCGTGGTCCTGCGGGAATCGTCCGTGCGCATTCTGGCCGGCCCCGAGCGGATCGAATCCGGCTGGTGGGATGGTGGCGATGTGCGCCGCGACTACTACCTGGTGGAAACCCGCAACGGCCAGCGCGGCTGGGCGTTCTGCAGGGTGAACGAGGAGGGGCCCTTGCTGTTGCAGGGCTGGTTCGCATGAGCGCCTATGCCGAGCTGCACTGCCTGTCCAACTTCAGCTTCCAGCGCGGGGCCTCCAGCGCCAGTGAGCTGTTCCAGCGCGCCAGGAAGCATGGCTACGAGGCATTGGCGATCACCGACGAATGCACCTTGGCTGGCATCGTCCGGGCCTGGCAGGCCTCGAAGGAAACCGGAGTACCCCTGGTGATCGGCAGCGAAATGAGCGTCGACGACGGCCCCAGGCTGGTGCTGCTGGTGGAAGACCTGACCGGTTACCAGCACCTCTGCCGTCTCATCACCCAGGCCCGGAGACGGGCGAAGAAGGGAGAGTACTGCCTGCTGCGGGATGACCTGGCCGACCCTATGGACGGTCTGCTGGCCCTCTGGATACCCGAACGGGAAAGCGATGATCGCGATGGCCTCTGGTTGCAGCAGTGCTTCCCCGACCGCCTGTGGCTGGCGGTGGAGCTGCACCAGGGCGCGGACGACGCCAGCCGCCTGGCGAACCTGCTTGCCCTGGCCGAGCGTCTCGGTATTCCGCCCGTGGCGACGGGCGATGTGCATATGCATGCCCGTGGCCGCCGAGCGCTGCAGGATTGCATGACCGCCGTGCGTCACCACTGCACGGTGGCGGAAGCGGGGTACCGATTGTTTCCCAATGGCGAGCGGCACCTGCGTCCTCGCGACGTGCTGGCCAGCCTCTACCCGGACCCTCTGCTGGCCGAGTCGATACGCATCGCCCGCCGCTGCGTTTTCAACCTCGGGCAACTGAATTACCAATACCCCCGCGAGTTGGTGCCGGAAGGCCACAGCCCAGGCAGTTGGCTGCGCGCGGAAACGGAGAAGGGCATGCTCAGGCGCTGGCCGGGCGGTGTCCCGCAGAAGGCGCGAGCGCTGGTGGAGAAGGAACTCGCACTGATCGTCGAGCTGGGTTACGAGAGCTATTTCCTCACGGTGTACGACATCGTCGAGTTCGCCCGCAGCCGGCACATCCTCTGCCAGGGCCGGGGCTCGGCGGCCAACTCGGTGGTGTGCTTCGCCCTGGGGATAACCGAACTGGACCCCTGCGTCTTCACCGAACTCCTGTTCGAGCGCTTCATGTCACGGGAGCGCAACGAGCCGCCGGATATCGACGTCGACTTCGAACACGAGCGTCGCGAAGAAGTCATCCAGTACCTGTTCAACCGCTATGGTCGGGGCAGGGCGGCGCTCACCGCCGTGGTCAACACCTACCACGGTGCGGGTGCCGTGCGTGATGTGGCCAAGGCCCTCGGCCTGCCTCCGGACCAGGTCAACGCGCTGGCCGATTGTTGTGGCGGCTGGAGCGACAAGCCCCCATCGGCGGAGCGCCTGCGTGAGGTCGGTTTCGATCCGGAGAGCCCGGTGCTGCGCCGCGTGGTGGCGCTGACCAGCGAGCTGATCGGCTTTCCCCGCCACCTCTCGCAGCATCCCGGCGGCTTCGTGATATCCGAAGCACCCCTGACCAGCCTGGTTCCCGTGGAGAACGCCACCATGGCCGAGCGCACCGTCATCCAGTGGGACAAGGACGACCTCGACCTGGTGGGCCTGCTCAAGGTGGATGTGCTGGCCCTCGGCATGCTCAGTGCCCTGCGCCGTTGCTTCGGCCTGATCGAGCACTACCGCGGCATCCACTGGACCCTGGCCACCTTGCCCAAGGAAGACCCCGCCACCTACGAGATGATCGGCCGCGCCGACACCATTGGTGTATTCCAGATCGAGTCGCGGGCACAGATGTCCATGCTGCCGCGCCTGAGGCCCAGGACCTTCTACGACCTGGTGATCCAGGTCGCCATCGTCCGGCCGGGGCCCATCCAGGGCAACATGGTCCACCCCTATCTGCGCAGGCGGAAGGGCGAGGAAAAGGTGACCTATCCCAAGAAGGAACTCATCCCCGTTTTCGAGCGAACCCTGGGCGTGCCGCTGTTCCAGGAGCAGGTGATGCAACTGGCCATGGTGGCCGCCGACTACAGCCCCGGCGAGGCGGACGAGCTGCGTCGCAACATGGCGGCCTGGAAGCGTCACGGCGGCCTGGAGCACCACCGCCAGCGGCTGACGTCGCGGATGCGCGCCAAGGGTTACGAGCAGGCGTTCATCGATCAGATCTTCGAGCAGATCAAGGGCTTCGGCAGCTATGGCTTCCCCGAGTCCCATGCCGCCAGCTTCGCGCTGCTCACCTATGCTAGTTGCTGGTTGAAATGCCATGAACCGGCCGCCTATGCCTGCGCCCTGATCAACAGCTGGCCCATGGGTTTCTACAGTCCGGACCAGGTGCTGCAGGACGCCCGCCGCCATGGCCTCGAAGTGCGCCCGGTGGATGTGCAGCATTCCGATTGGGATTGTTCCCTGGAGCCTTTGGTGCAGGGGAGCGAACTGGCCATTCGTCTCGGCCTGCGGATGGTGCGGGGTTTCCGTGAAGACGATGCGCGGCGTATCGAAGCGGTGCGGCAGGCGAGGGCGTTCAGCAGCGTGGGCGACCTTATCCAGCGTGCCCGTCTGGATGCCCGCGCCCGCGAACTGCTGGCCGATTCCGGCGCCCTGCGCGGCCTGGCCGGGCACCGCCATCGGGCGCGCTGGGCAGTCGCCGGGGTGGAAGTGCAGGCGCCGCTCTTCGCCGATCTTCCGGAGCAGGAGGAAACCCAGGTGCCCTTGCCGCTGCCCAGCGTGGGTGAAGACATGCTGACCGACTACGCCACGCTGGGCACCACCCTCGGACCGCACCCCATGGCCCTGCTACGGGGCGAACTGCGCAAGCGACGTTGCCGCAGCTCGCGCGAACTGCTGGCGCTGGAGCATGGACGGAACACCCGCGTTGCCGGTCTGGCGGTCGGACGCCAGCGTCCGCAGACAGCCAGCGGGGTGATCTTCGTGACCCTGGAAGACGAGTTCGGCATGGTCAATGTGGTGGTCTGGCACGACCTCGCCGAACGCCAGCGCCGGGTGCTGCTGAGCTCGCAACTCCTGCAGGTGGAAGGCCGGATGGAATCGGTGGACGGCGTTCGCCATCTCATCGCCCGTCGCTTGAGCGACCTGACGCCATTGCTCAGCGGGCTCGATGTAAGAAGCCGGGATTTCCACTAGGCAGACGTCCCAACCGTAGGATGTGGTTGAGCAGAGCGATACCCATCGGTGCTGGGGTGATGGGTATCGCAAGCTCCACCCACGAAGAACCACATCTACAAGGGTTCAGCCATATTTCGCCGCAAATGCCTACACATTTTCGCATTTTGTAGGGGCGAATTCATTCGCCAAGGGCGCATGGCGCCCCCTTGGGCGTTACAAGAAGTTCAGTGCGGAGTAACCGGCGTGGGCTTCGCCTTCTGCCGTCGGAACGAACGCGCGGAGTGGGGCGGGGAAGGCCGGTTGTGATGATGATGGTGGTGATGGTGGGAGATCCTGAGCATGGCCCACAGCAGCGCGATCGCTGCCAGCAGCCAACCCATGACCATCAGGGCTATGAAGATTTCGGGACCCATTGCAAACCGCCTCTGGCGCCAAAGTGGAGAGCGCACGCCCTGAGTCTAGCCGGGCCAATGTGACGGCCGCTTGAACCAGACTGCCTTTGGTCGGCTTGAACCCGGGAACTGGACGAGACGCCTAGCCGCACTCCTGGTCCATATTGCGCTTGGCCTTGGCGGTCGGTGCGTTGCGGTACTGCTCGGTCCAGAACTGGCACTTGGCGTCATTCAGCCGACGCTGTTCCTCCAGCCGTTCCTGCCGCTCGTTGTCCGCGCGCTGGGTGGCGTTGTAGTTCTCCTCGTACTTCTGCAGGCGCTCTTCACTCGAGCCTTGCGGCACTGGTGCAGGTGCGGGGGTTGGTTGCGGCGGGGCGGGCGGTGGTGTGAACACCTGGGCTGCCGGGGTCTCGTTATCGGCCATGTAGAGCTGATAGCCGAGGTAGGAGGTCAGGCCGATGGCGATGAAACCGAGCCATACGCCTAGGGCGACGCTGAGGGTCAGGGCCAGTGGATTGAACGTGATGCGCAGGATGCGACGTGGGCGAGCCATGGAGCCTCCGAAGCGTGGGGCGGCAGGAATCAGTGTACCTCCAGCACTTCGAAGGTCTGCTGACTATTGCCGATGGTCAGGGTCACCTCGGCGCCTACGATCTTGCCCAGCAAGGCCTGACCCAGTGGAGAGCGGGGGCTGATCACCGTGATTTCCTCGCCCGCGTCCACCACCTTCAGGCCGGCCGCCTCGGGACCGAGGAACAGCCGTTGTTCGCTGCCATCCTCTGCCGCCAGCAGGACGAGTGCACTGAGCTGGATACCGCGCGCCGGGTCGAACGGGCGCAGGCTGAGATTCTCGAACAGACCCAGCGCCTGCTTGATCTCGGCGGCACGGCGCGCCTGGCCGGTGGCCAGGTAGGAAGCCTCGAGGCCGAGGGTGTCGTACTTGTTCTCGGCGATGTTTTCCTCGTGGGTAGCCGCCTCGTAGGCGGTCTGAGCCGCGCGTTGCAGCAGTTGCAGGTCGACGGCGAGCTTGTCGAGGATCAGGCGATGGATGCGGATCTTGTCCATGGGGCAGGCGCATTCGAAGGGGAGGCGAGCATTCTAAAAGCCTTCATGGGGCTGCGGGAAAGGGTCCGTACAAGTCAGCGATGAACTTGTGCACAGAGTTGGCGCAGAAGTACGTCCGTACCATCTTTGGAAAGGACCCCACAGACCCTTTTTTGTGCCATTCGTCGTCGCCTGGAACGCCCGTGCAACACCGGCTCCAGGCGCTTTTCAGAAGGAAATGCCCCGCAAAGGGGCAAGCCAGGTATTGACAGGTTGAAGTTGTGCACAGTCGAAAAGCAGCCTCGCAAAACCTGCTCAAAAAGCTCCGTAAGCGCTTGATTCTCAGTGATCTATTCGTAACTACATGAAAAATAAGGAGTTTTATAATTGGTGAAAAAATCATCAGTTTGAACGGAGCCCACGATCCATGAGCACTTGGTGACGTTTCGAGCATCTTCTTCACAGAGTTATCCACAGGTTCTGTGGATTGTCCCGAGCAGTTGCTCTAGAACGCGACCTGCGGCAATTGCAAGACTTTACCTGCCAAAAAAAAGGAGTAGAGTTGCGCGCCTTTCCGGCCACCCTGCCTCGTTTCATGAAGTACCGCGTCCCCGCCCAAACCGTTTCCAACCAGCAAACCCTGCCGACCCGCGTCGCCCTCTGGTTGCTGGACAGCCCGCGCCTTGGCCAGGCGCCCAGCGTGAAACGCATCGCCGGGAACCTGCTCAAGCAGCCGGCGCGAGAAGGCGTGGTCGCGGCGCAGAGCCGCCTGGGACAAATGCTCTGCCGCGATTGCGGCAACCAGCGTGACCGCCGCATTGGGCTGGACCTGCTGCGCCAGGCCGCACGTGCCGGCGACCGACGCGCGCAACTCGAACTGGGTCGCCTGTGCAGCCAGCCGCGCATCAACGAGCCGGAACAGGCGCGCCACTGGCTGGAGCAGGCCGCCGCCCAAGGGTCCCACGAAGCCAAACGCCTGCTCGGCAGCCTCTCGCTTTAACCCTGATCGCACTGCCCTGATCGCGCCCCGCGCCGCTGGGTATACTCCCGGCATTCCAGCGCGGAGCCGCTCATGCCCCTAGATATCCCCAACCTGTTGATCGGCCTGTTGGCTGCCGCCGTCCCCTTGCTGGGGCTGGCCTGGCAACAGCAACGCAAGCTCACTGCCCTGCAAACCGAACAGACCTTGCTCGAAGAACGACTGGCTAATGCCCAACTGGCCCAGGACGGCCTCGCCGTACAACTGGATGACAGTCGCGACGAAAACCGTGAACTCAACCACCTGAATGCCGCCCAGCAGGCCGAGCTGGCGGCCCTCCGGCGTGAGGCCGAATTGCTCGGTGTGGAACGCCAGAGTGCTCGGGAAGCGCTGCTGGCCTGGAATCAGGAACGCGAGCGCAAGGATGCCGAGTTGCGACGCCTGGATGCCGACCGCGCTGGCCTGGAGGCCGAACTTCGCGAACAGCGCGAAGCCCATGAGCAGCGCCTTGGCGACTTGCAGGCGGCCCGCGACGACCTGCGCGCACAGTTCGCGGAGTTGGCCGGGAAGATCTTCGACGAACGTGAACAGCGTTTCGCCGAAACCAGCCAGCAGCGCCTCGGCCAGTTGCTCGATCCACTCAAGGAGCGCATCCAGGCTTTCGAGAAGCGGGTGGAAGAAAGCTATCAACAGGAAGCCCGCGAGCGATTCTCCCTCGGCAAGGAATTGGAGCGCCTGCAACAGCTCAACCAGCGGCTGGGCGATGAAGCCACCAATCTCACCCGCGCCTTGAAGGGCCAGAAGACCCAGGGCAACTGGGGCGAACTGGTGCTGGAACGGGTGCTGGAACACGCCGGCCTGGAGAAGGGGCGGGAGTACCAGACCCAGGTCAGCCTGAAGAGCGCCGAGGGCGAGCGCTTCCAGCCCGACGTGCTTATCCAGCTGCCGGGGGACAAGCAGGTCGTCGTGGATGCGAAAGTCAGCCTGACGGCCTACCAGACCCTGATCGCCGCCGAAGACGAAGCAACCCGCAGCCTGGCACTGAAGCAGCACGTGCTGTCCTTGCGCAGTCACCTGAAGGGTTTGTCGGTGAAGGATTACCAGCGCCTGGAGGGCCTGCACAGCCTCGACTTCGTGCTGCTGTTCGTGCCCATCGAAGCGGCTTTCGCCGCCGCCTTGCAGGCTGATCCGGGTCTGTTCCAGGAAGCCTTCGAGCAGCACATCGTGATTGTCAGTCCGACCACCTTGCTGGCCACCCTGCGGGTGATCGACAGCCTGTGGCGCCAGGAACGGCAAAGCCAGAATGCCCGAGAGATCGCCGAACGCGCCGGGGCGCTGTATGACAAGTTCGTTGCCTTCGTCCAGGACCTGGACGAAATGGGCAGCCGCCTGCAACAGCTCGACAAGGCTTACGCCAATGCCCGCAACAAGCTGGTGGATGGCCGCGGCAACCTGATCAGCCGCGTGGAAAACCTCAAGCTGCTCGGCGCTCGCGCCAGCAAGAGCATTCCCACTGATCTGCTGGAACGGGCGGCGGGTCTGCCGTTGCTGGATGAGCAGTTCGAGGGGTGAGCCCTCACGGGGCCCGACTGTTGCGCTTCGTGTAGCTCAGCCACAACCTACGATTCGCGAATGAATTGCTCCCACAGGATGATCTCTCAGTCAGAGTCACGCACGTATGGCCGCCTCTCCCTCCGGGAGAGGGCTGGGGTGAGGGCGGTGACGGTTTGCACGAACTCCGGAAGGCAGCCCTGCGGCCTGCTTGAGTTCGTCCCTACAGGGCATGTGCCAGAGAAGGGTGCTTGCAGGCGCGAGTCTCCCCTCTGATCAGCTCGCCTCCGCCGCCGCCCTTCGCGCCGCCGGCGAACTCGCCAGGTAATCCAGCGCCACCGTCAGGTCCCCTTCAGTGCGTGGATGGAAGCCCGGCCGAAAGTAGCGCAGCACCGCCATGCCGATGCTGCCCATCGGCGGCAGCATGTCGCGCTTGCCCAGCGTGCGCCAGAGACGCAGGAAACCACGGTGGTTGCGGGTGGCCGGGTCCTGGCGCATCAGCGTGCGCATGGAGCGGCTGAACAGGAAGATCAGCGCGCCGCTGGCCACCAGCATGTAGAACCAGCGCATCAGCAGGCTGCCCTTGAGATGCACGTGCAGGTCGTGGGCCACGCAGCGGTGCTCCACTTCCTCGGCGCCGTGCCAGCGCAACAGGTCGAGCATCACCGGATCGGCAGCGTCCAGGCTGCGGGTGGTGATGATCCAGTTGCCCAGCACGCAGGTGAAATGCTCCACCGCGGCGATCAGCCCGACCCGTTGGCGCAGCCACCAGGGTTGCAGCCAGCGGGTGAGGGCGTTTTCGCCCAGGGGGTAATCGCATAGCACCTTCTCGAACAGCCAGTAGATGCCTCGGGTGAAGGGCGTGGGGTCGATGCCGTGGCGTTCCAGATAAGGCGCCAGCGCACTGTCGTGGGCGCGGGCGTGCTGCGCTTCCTGGCGCACGAAGCCGCGCACGTCGTCGCGTAGCTGCTCATCGGTAATCAGCGGCAGGGCCTTGTTGTAGACCCGGCAGAACCAGAACTCCCCCGCCGGAAGGATCAGGTGCAGGGTGTTCATGATGTGCGAGGCCTCCGGTTCACCCGGCACCCAGTGCAGCGGCGTGTCGGCGAAATCGAAGCGCACCTTGCGCTGTTCGAGGCGATGATGCGGTGGGTTCACGGACGGCTCCTCAGGCGGACAGGCCCAGCTGTACGACGCGGCTGGTGTCACCACTTTCCAGGTGGCTGACGAATTCACGGAGCCAACCTGCCAGGCGAGCGGGGTCGGCCATCAGTTGCCAGTGCCCGGCGGCCACTTCGCGGCGCCACAACCGCGGCGCCCAATGCTGCAGGTCCTGGAAGAGCTGTGGGCGCACGAAACGGTCGCGGGTGGGCACGATCAGTTGCACCGGCAGATCGGTGCGACGCAGGCGCGGGCGGAACAGGCTGGTGATGAAGTTGGCGCGGTAGAGCTTGACCCCATGCTGGCCATCGGACGCCTGGGTCGGATTCGGGCGCGATTCACGCACCCCTTCCAGCCGCTGCAGCAGCCTCGGCCAGGCGCGGGCGAGTCCGCTACGCCAGAGCAGTTCCGGCACCAGCGGTGTGTGGAAGAAACCGATGTACCAGGAGCTGACCAGTTGCCCGATCACCCGGCCGAGCGCGCTCACGCGCCGCTCTTTCAAGCGTGCACGCATCCAGTGGCCCACATGGTCGAGGCAAGGGCCGGAGATCGTCGTATATGACGCCAGCAGCGGCTGGATGCGCGGTTCGGTCACTGCTTCCCATGACTGGATCGAGCCCCAGTCATGGGCCACCAGATGCACCGGGCGATCCGGGCTGGCAGCCCTGATCACCGCCTCCAGGTCATTGGCCAGTCGGGCCAGCCGATAGTCGCGGGTCCGGCGCGGGATGTCCGAGGCACCGGCGCCGCGCACGTCATAGGCGATGATCTGGTGATCCACCGCCAACTCGCGGATCAGCGGCAGCCAGACGGCGTGATTGTCCGGATAGCCATGTACCAGCAGCAGGGTCGGACCGCTGGCATTGCCCCAGCGGTAGGCGGCCAGCTCGACGCCGTCGCCCGTTACGGCGAAACGTTGGGGTTCCAGCACCGGGGCGTTCATCGGGTCACCTGCCGGAAGGGTGCGGCGCGGTCATGGGCAATGAGGATTGGCATGGGGATCTCCGTGGCGTGACTGTTACATCACTCGATGTCACGGTCATTCTTGAACAGCCCATCCGCCCCTGGCCAGAGACCGGCCGCCGTCATCGGCAGGGCTGTTACCGCGTTACCGGATGCTGGAGATGCCCGGATCAGAGCGGTTTCGAAAAGGTTGATGGCGTTATGTGGTGCAGTTCGGCATGGCAAGTCCAGCCAATGGTTGGGCGATTTCGGACGTTGTTGTTGGGGGAAGAGGGGCGGCGATATGATCCGACCCATGAAAAACGTCCCTTCCTTTTTCGCCAAGCTTCTCCACCCGTCCGCCGAGGCCCATGGCGCCCTGGACGCCGAGTACACGGTGGATGAACTGGCCGTCGAGGCTGGCACCACGGTGCGCAACCTGCGCGCCTACCAGGATCGCGGCCTGCTGCCGCCGCCGGAGCGGCGCGGAAGGGTGGGCATCTACAACGGCGAGCACCTTGCCCGGTTACGGCTGATCGGCCAGTTGCTGGAGCGCGGCTACAGCATTGCCAGCATCCGCGAGCTGCTGGACGCCTGGGAGCAGGGCAGGGACCTGGCTCATGTGCTGGGGCTGGAGCAGGCCATCGTCGGCGCCTGGAACCTGGTGGAACCCACTCGCCTGGGCTTCGACGAAGTGCAGGCGCTGTTCGGCGCCGACCTCACCGACGCCAACATGGACCGCGCCCGCGAGCTGGGCCTGATCGAGTTCGCCGGTGATCACTTGCGGGTGCTCAATCCGCGCGTGTTCAGCGCTGGGGTTCAGCTCTACCGCTCCGGGATTCCGCTGGACGTGCTGCTGGCCCAATTCGTCGCGATCCGCCGCCAGGTGGAGCCGGTGTCGGCCGGCATCGTGCGAATGATCGTCGAGCACCTGGTCAACCCGCTGCTGTCCGGCAGCCTGCCCCATGTCAGCGAACTGGACGAACTCAATCGCCAGCTGCTGGCGCTGCGTCCGCTGGTGGAACAGGTGGTGGACAGCGAGTTGGCCAGAGGGCTGCAACTCTCGGCCAACCAGGAACTGGGCGAGCGCGTTGGCGAGCTGTTGAAAGGCTTCCTCAAGCGCTGAATCCCTAAACCATCAGCAAGGCCACCGTACCCGCCAGCAGGCCGCCACCGATGAAGGGGAAGGTGCGCAGCGCCAACCCTTTGCCGCCAATCACCGCAATCAATCCGGCCTTGACCAGGCTGTTGCTCAGCACCGCGAGGAAGATGCCGCGCACGGCGACTTCAGCCTCCAGTTCACGGTTCGCGCCCCGCGCCAGGGACAGGGTGATGGCGTCGACGTCAGTCAGGCCCGAGAGCAGCGACACCAGGTAGACGCCTACGTCCCCGAGGTAACGCCGGGCGGCCTCCACCAGAAGCAGGATCAGCGCCAGCAGGGCCGCGAAGCGCAGGGCAGGGCCCAGCTCGAAGGGGTTCTTCAACGGCGGCTCGGCGTTGGGCGATTCGCGGTTGGCCGCGACTCGCCAGAAAAACAGTGCCCCTGCTGCATAGACCAGCGCCGCGATACCCAGCGGCCAGGCCAGGCGCGACAGCAGGGCCGGGTTCACCAGCCCGACTTCCAGCAGCACGCGGGGAAACATCAGCGCCGAGGTGGCCAGCAGGCCGGCCGCCAGCAGCGGGCGCAGGGCACGGTGCTCCTGCAGGTGGGACAGGGTGATGGTCATGGCGGTGGAGGACACGGTGCCGCCGAGCAAGGCGGTCAGCAGCAACCCGCGCTGGGTGCCCACCAGGCGGATGGCGAAGTAGGCGGCGAAACCCAGCGCGGCGATCAGCACCACCATCCACCAGGTGGCATAAGGATTGAACACTTCCCACGGGCCGTAGCCCTTGTTGGGCAGGATCGGCAGCAGCACCACCGAGATGAACAGCAGCTTGAGGGCGGCCAGCAGCTCCTCCTCGCTGAGCCGTTGCAGGGCGTGGTTCAGGGCGTCCTTGAGACTCAGCAGCAGCGCAACCACCACGGCACCGGCCCCGGACAGCACGTGGTGGCCGGCAACCGCCAGGCTGCCGAGCAGGAAGGTGATCAGCAATGCCAGTTCGGTGGAGAGCCCGAGGTCGCCGATATACACCAGTTCGCCGAAGTAGGAGGCGATGACCAGCACGGCGAAGCAGGCGAAGATCGCCACCCAGACCGCCGTACCGAACTGCTCGCCAAGGAAGGAGGCGAATCCGCCGAGCAGCCCGGTGAGGCCGAACGAACGGATGCCGGCAACCAGTCGCAGCGCTTCCTTGTTGCGCTCGCGCCAGCCACGCTCGGCGCCTATCAACAGGCCGACGGCAAGGGCGCTGGCGAAATCGAGCAGGACTTCCGTGGCCTCAGGCATGGCGCTTCCTTTCGATGGGAATGGAAGCAGTCTAGACGGCGGCACGAACCTGCAGGTTGTGGCTGAGCTACGCGAAGCCCAACATTTTCCGGGCGCCGTTCCTCTGATTCGCTGCGCACGCCGATGCGGTGCGCGCAGCGCACCCTACCGGCTACAACCCCAGGCTACCTTTCACCGCCGCCAGCGCCTCCGCCCCGTCGTAGGTGGTCACCCCCGCAAGCCACTGTTCCAGCACGCTGAGCGAGTGGCTGGTGAGCAGGCATGCAGCGAGCAGGCACAGGATATTCTTCGACATGGTTGACGCTCCTATCGGGCGGCTACGGCAGAAGTCAGCGGGATGCTGTGGGGCTCTTCAGGCCCCTTCGCCTGCCCGAGCATAGGAGGGGTAAAACCGGCGACTTGATGGGAAACGACATCTTCTGCCGCAGCCAGGAACGGCGGGGGAGGGTGTTGATCTTTTGCGCTGGCAACTCGTCGCTTGACGTCAATTCCGCCTATTTTCGCTCCCCTAGATTGGCTCCCGAAGCAGGCCGCCGAGCCGCACGAACATCACCTGGGAGGAGTACCGATCATGCAATCCGTCGAAGCCATCAAGCTGCAAACCTCCATCGAAGGCTGGGCCCAACAGGACCCCGAATCCGCCTTCACCCTGCCGTCGCGCTACTTCTTCGATGAGAGCCTGTTCAAGGCCGAGCGCGACCGCATCTTCATGCACGCCTGGCATGTGGCCGGGCACAAGAGCGAGTTCCGCGAGCCGGGCCAGTACGTGGTGGTGGACCTGTTCGACCAGAGCGTGGTGGTGGCGCGCAGCATGAAGGGCGAGATCCGCGCCTTCCACAACGTCTGCCAGCACCGTGGCAACCGGCTGCTGGAAAGCCGTCGCGGCACCACCGGCGGCGTGGTGCGCTGCGCCTACCATTCCTGGTGCTACGAGATGGACGGCAGCCTGCGCAGCGCGCCGCGTTGCGAGCGGATGAAGGACTTCGAGCTGCAACAATTCAACATCCCGCAGGTGCGGGTGGAGGAACTGGGCGGCTTCATCTACTTCAACCTCGACCCCAACGCGCCGTCCCTGGCCGAGCTGTTCCCCGGTGCCGACGAGGAAATGCACCGCGTGTTCCCGGACCTCGAACGCATGCGCCTGATCGAGGAGCAGGACGTGATCGTGCCGGCCAACTGGAAGGTGATCATGGACAATTCCATCGAGGGTTATCACTTCAAGCTGTCCGGCCCCTGCCACATCGACCTGGCCAAGCTGATCGACTTCAAGGGCTACCGCCTGACCAAGCGCGACAACTGGTGGACCTACATCGCCCCGGCCAACCTCCAGGCCGGCGAAGCCTACGGCGTGAAGTTGCGGGAAGACCTGAACCCGAACGAGTGCTTCTTCAACATCGGCATGTGGCCGAACAACACCTTCTACACCTTCCCCTTCTCCGAGTTCCTCGGCACCTTCATCATGATTCCGCTGGATGCCGAGCGTTCCCTGTTGCGCTTCGGCTACTACAGCTCCAACGAAGAGACGGCCGAGGTCAGCAAGGCCTGCATGCGCTGGATGAACGAAGAGCTTGGGCCGGAAGACATCGAACTCAACATTACCGTGCAGAAGGGCCTGCATTCCCTCGGCTACGACCAGGGCCGCTACATGATCGACGCCCAGCGCAGCAACGAGAGCGAACACCTGGTGCATCACTTCCATCGCCTGGTGTTCAAGGGCATCCATGGCGAGGAGCGGGCCTGAGCCCGCTTACGGAGGACGTGCCATGTCCGAGTTCGATTACCTGATCGTCGGCGCCGGCTCGGCCGGCTGCGTGCTGGCCAACCGCCTGGGCGCCGAGCCCGGCGTGAAGGTGCTGGTGCTGGAAGCCGGGCCGCTGGACCAGAGCTGGACCATCGACATGCCTTCGGCCGTGGGCATCGTCGTTGGCGGCAGTCGCTACAACTGGAACTACAGCACCGAGCCCGAGCCCTGGCTGGACAACCGCCGTATCGGCACGCCACGCGGTCGTACCCTGGGCGGATCCTCGTCCATCAACGGCATGGTCTACATCCGTGGCCATGCCCGCGATTACGACAGCTGGGCCGAGCAAGGCTGCCACGGCTGGAGCTACCAGGAAGTGCTGCCCTATTTCATCCGCGCGGAGAACCACGAGCACGGCGCCGACGACTACCACGGCGATACCGGACACCTGCACGTGACCGCGGGCAATATCGACACGCCGCTCTGTTCCGCCTTCGTCCAGGCTGGCGTGGAAGCGGGCTATGGCGAGAGCCGCGACCTCAACGGATTTCGCCAGGAAGGCTTCGGCCCGGTGGATCGAACCACCCGCAAGGGCAAGCGCTGGAGCACCGCCCGTGGCTACCTGGCCGAGGCACTGCAACGCGGCAATGTCACCGTGGCCACCGGTGCTTTGAGCCTGCGCATTCTCTTCGAGGGGCGTCGCGCCTGCGGCATCGAGTACGAGCAGAACGGCCAGGTACACCAGGCCCGCGCTCGCCGCGAGGTGATACTCGCCGCCGGGGCGATCAACTCGCCGCAGTTGCTGCTGCTGTCGGGCGTTGGCCCGGCCGAGGAAATCCGTGCTCATGGCTTGCCGGTCGTGCATGACCTGCCCGGTGTCGGCCGGCGCCTCAACGATCACCCGGATACCGTGGTGCAGTACCTGTGCAAGCAGCCGGTGTCGATCTACCCCTGGACCCGTGCGCCGGGCAAATGGTGGATCGGCGCGCGCTGGTTCGTCAGCCACGACGGCCTGGCCGCGAGCAACCATTTCGAGGCCGGCGCCTTCATCCGCTCGCGGGCGGGCGTCGAGCACCCGGACCTGCAACTCACCTTCATGCCACTCGCGGTACAACCCGGCAGCGTCGACCTCGTGCCATCGCATGCCTTCCAGATCCATATCGACCTGATGCGCCCCACCAGCCTCGGCAGCGTCACCCTGCGCGGCGCCGATCCACGCCTGCCGCCGCGCATCCAGTTCAATTACCTGAAGACCGAGCAGGACCGCGCCGACATGCGTGCCGGTGCGCGGCTGGTGCGGGAAATCATCGACCAGCCGGCCATGCGCGCGCTGAAAGGCAAGGAACTGCTACCGGGGCCGGAGAACCTCAGTGACCAGGCCCTGGATGCCTGGGCCCGGCGCGTGACCGAAACCGGCTACCACGCCAGTGGCACCTGCAAGATGGGTCCGGCCAGCGACCCGGAAGCGGTGGTCGATCCAGAGCTGCGGGTGCACGGTCTGGAAGGGCTGCGGGTGGTGGATGCGTCGATCATGCCGATCATCGTCAGTGGCAACACCAATGCGCCAACCGTGATGATCGCGGAGAAGGCCAGCGATATGATCCGGGGCCAGTCATCCCTGCCTGCGGCCCAGGTGCCGGTATGGACCCATCCGGACTGGCGTGGACAACAACGATAACCAGAGCACTGACGAGAGGTGCCGAACGTGGAAGGCCTGAACTCCCGGGAACGCCCGCTGGGTGGCGACAGCACGCTGCGCGTCGGCCTGCTGCTGTTGCCGTCATTCCCCAGCCTGGGATTGGCGGCGGTCGCTGAGCCGCTGGCCATCGCCAACTGGCTGAGCCAGAAGCCGCTGTTCCAATGGACCCTGCTGTCGCTGGATGGCCAACCGGTACAGGCCAGCAATGGCCTGTCCAGCCAGGTGGAGGCGGGCATCAGCCCCGAGCAGGAATTCGACCTCTGCTTCGTCATCGCCAGCTTCGATGTGCACCGACACTGCCGCAACAACCTGCTGAAGAGCTGGCTGCGCAAGCAGGCGTTGTTCGGCGCCGTGCTGGTGGGCGTGGAAACCGGCACCGAACTGCTGGCCGCCGCGGGCGTGCTGGACGGCTATGACGCCGCGGTGCACTGGGACAACCTGCCCGGCTTCCAGGAGAGCTATCCCAAGGTGCGCTCCCGCGCCCAGCTCTATTGCCTCGACCGCCAGCGCCTGACTTGCGCGGGTGCCGCCGCCATCCTGGACATGATGCTCACCTGGCTGGGCAGTCGGATCGACGCGGACCTGGCCCGGGAAATCGGCATGCACCTGCTGGTGGGGCAGGTGCGCGCGCCGACGGAGAGCCAGTTGGACGACGGCCAGAAAGGAGAGCCGCTGCACGAGGGCAAGCTGCGTCGGGCTGTGCGCTTGATGGAGCAGACCCTGGAAGAACCCCTGGACTGCGAGGCCATCGCCAGCCGCGTCGGCCTGTCGCGCCGGCAACTGGAGCGCCAGTTCAAGCAGCACACCGGGCTCTCGCCGCTGAAGTACTACATCGCCCTGCGCCTGGCCCGCGCCCACAACCTGCTGCAACAGACCAACCTCAGCGTCGCCCAGGTCGCCGCCAGTTCTGGCTTCGGTTCCCTGGAACACTTCTCCCGCGCCTACCGCGCCCGCTTCGGCTGCCCGCCCAGCGAAGACCGCAGCCAGACCTGGACCGCCCCGGTGATGCGCCAGCCGCTGACAAGGCAGGGGGCGTAGGGAAGGGCGGATCTGCGATCCGCTCAGCGATTGAAATCGCCCCCACAGAGATTCCAATCCGAGCGCGGACAGCTCCCTCTCCCTCCGGGAGAGGGTTGGGGTGAGGGGAGTAGGCCCCGCTCGAACTCCCAAGGGCAAACCTTCGGCCTGCTTGGCGAATGAATTCGCCCCTACAGGGAAAAGCCCCGAGTTAGGGATAGCTATTTTCCTGCTCGATGTTTCCGTAGGTTGGGCAGAGCGAAGCGAAGCCCAACAATCCTGGGCACATTCCCTGTTGGGCTTCGCGGAGCTCAGCCACAACCTACGGCAGCACCGAGTTCTACTGGGCTACAACCGATACTCCACCTCTTCCCGATCGAGAATGCGCCTGAGCGCCGCAAAGTGCTTTTCTGCGAAATCCGGATACTCCAGCCACTGTCGCGCCGTCTTGCGCGCCACCTCGTCGCTGGCGATGCGTAGCGGTCGGCCGGTGGCCAGTGCGGTGATGTAGGTCTCGCAGGCGCGCTCGAAGTAGTAGAGGTCGTCGAAGGCCTGGGCCACGCTGGTGGCGGCGACCATCACGCCGTGGTTGCCCATCAGCAGCACGGGCTTGCCGTCCAGCAGGCGGCTGACCCGTTCCGCTTCATCACCCAGCCCCATGCCGTCGAATCCTTCGTCTATCGCCACCCGCTCGAAAAAGCGCATGCAGTTCTGCTCGATGGGCGGCAGCCGCGAGTCGGCCAGGGAGGCCAGGGCGGTGGCGTATTTCGAGTGGGTGTGCAGCACGCAGCGGGCTTGGGGATGGTTGCGGTGCAGGGCGCCATGCAGGGCCCAGGCGGTGATGTCCGGGGCATCGGGGCGGTCGAGGGTGCTCGGGTCATCGGCATCCACCAGGATCAGGTCGCTGGCGCGGATTTCCGAGAAGTGCTTGCCGTAGGGGTTGATCAGGAACTGCCGGCCATCGGCGGAGACCGCCAGGCTGAAGTGGTTGGCGATGGCCTCGTGCAGCCCCAGGCGGGCGGCCCAGCGAAAGGCGCAGGCGAGGTCGACCCGCGCCTGCCAGTGATCGAGTTTGTCCATGGGGACTCCATGCGGGGTGGGTTGTTGGATTCGAGTCTAGGGAGCCGGAATGGGGCGACTTGATGTGGAGCGACCTTCCCTGGCGCGTTCGTTCAAGCGACGCAATGCGCCAGCGATTCGCCGCAATCCATCAACCGCACGCCAGTGGGCTGGCCGACAGTGACGCCACCTTCAACCCGAACCCAGGAGATGCCCATGGCGACCCACCAACTCTTCATCGACGGCCAGTGGCGTGACCCGGTCGAACCCCGGCTGCGGCCGGTGATCAACCCGGCCAATGAGGACGTGCTGGCGCAGGTAGCGGTCGCCGCTGCGGCGGATGCCGACCTGGCGATCGATGCTGCGCGCAGCGCCTTCGACCAGGGTGAATGGCCCTGGCTGGGTGTCTGCGAGCGGGCCGCGATCCTGCGGCGCATCGCCGAAGCCATCGAGGTCGATGGCGAGCACCTGGCACGTCTGGAAACCCTCAACGCTGGCAAGACCTTCGGCGAAAGCCAGGCTGATGTGGCCAATGTGGTGGCGACCTTCCGCTTCTATGCCGCCTTGCTGGAGGGTGAGGGCGGGACCGTCAACACTCACGCGCCGGCCCATGTCATCAGCCTCAACCAGCGTGAGCCGGTGGGCGTTTGCGCGCTGATTGCGCCCTGGAACTATCCGTTGCTGCAACTGGCCTGGAAGGTCGCCCCGGCACTGGCGGCGGGCAATACCCTGGTGGTCAAGCCGAGCAGCCTGACGCCGCTGACCGCCCTGCGCCTGTGCGAGCTGATCGAGCAAGTGGGTTTGCCGGCAGGCGTGTTCAACCTGCTCACAGGACCAGGCGAGATCGGTGAGCGGCTGGCCGCAAGCCCCGATATCGACCTGGTGTCCCTGACGGGAGGCGCAACCGCTGGCGGCAAGGTGATGCGCGCGGCCAGCGGCAACTTCAAGCGGGTGGCGCTGGAGCTGGGGGGCAAGAACCCCAACATCGTCTTCGCCGATGCCGACTTCGAAGTGGCGCTGGACCAGGCGCTCAACGCCGTGTACTTCAATGCCGGCCAGGTCTGCTCGGCGGGCTCGCGGCTGCTGGTGGAAGCCGGCATCCACGATGCTTTCGTCGAGGCACTGGCAGACCGGGTCCGGCGGATTCGTCTGGGCGACGGGCTCACGGAAGGTACCCAGATGGGGCCGGTAATCTCTGCCAGCCAGCGCGATCAGGTTCTGGGCATGGTGAGCGGTGCGCTGGAGGAAGGCGCCCAGCTGCTGGCCGGTGGGCGGATTCCTCAGGGCAGCGGGTTCGAAAAGGGCTTCTGGCTGGAGCCGACCCTGCTGGGCAACGTGCGTGCATCGATGCGCATCGCCCGCGAAGAAATCTTTGGTCCGGTAATTACGGTGGAGCGCTTCGAGGGCGAAGCCGAGGCGCTGCAACTGGCCAACGACACGCCCTTCGGCCTGGCTGCTGGTGTCTGGACCCGCGATCTCGCCAAGGCCCATCGCGTGGCTCGCCGGCTACGGGCCGGCACGGTGTGGATCAATGATTACAACGCAGCTTTTCCCCAGGCACCCTGGGGTGGCTACAAGTCCAGCGGGATCGGTCGCGAGTTGTCGCGAGCCGGGCTGGAGGAGTTCAGCGAGATCAAACATCTCTACCTGAACACCAGCCCGGCGGCGTTGAACTGGTTCGGCGTGTGAAGCCTCAACCGGCCAGCGCTGCGCGTCGCCCGCGCTCCAGGCGCACGCTGGCCAGAAGCAGCAGCCCGAGGACGAAATAGCTACCGGTGATCAGCATGGCCAGTCGGTGGTCGCCGCCGGAAATCCAGCTGGCCAGACCATAGGTCATCGGGCCGAGGATGGCGGAGAGTTTCACCGCCTGCCCCCAAAGCCCGTAGAACTCCGCCAGCCGGGTGGGCGGGGCGAGCAAACCGACGATGGCACGTCCCGCCGACTGGCTGGCCCCCATGCACAGGCCGGCGATGTTGGCGGCGGCCCAGAACAGCGCTGGGCCGCTGGCCAGCCAGATCATGCCGACCATGGCCAGCCAGCCCAGCAAGGTCAGCGCCAGGGTGGGGCGATGGCCGATGCGATCCTGCAGCCAGCCGAACAGCACCGCCCCGATCGAAGCGGTGATGTTGACGACGAAGATCAGCAGCAGGGTGTCCTGGGTGGTGAATCCCATTACCTGGTTGGCGTAGATGGCGGCCAGGCTGATCACCGCAGCGATACCCGCCTGGTAGCAGACCGTGCAGGCCAGGAACCGAACCAGGTCGCGGTAGCGCCCGGCCTCGCGCATCGTCCGGGCAAAACGTGTCCATGCGCCGCCGGCCGAAGTTGGTTGGGGGCGGCTGCGTTCCTTCAGGTAGAGGAAGGTCGGCGTGCTGGCGAGGGCGAAAAGCAGGGCGGTGATGATCACGCACACCGGCACGAACTGCGCCGCCGTCTGGCCCTGCCCCTGGGCCCAACTGACGTATCCGAGGCAAGCGCCCAGGCTGACCAGTCCGCCGATATAACCCAGTCCCCAGCCCCAGCCGGACACCCGGCCCAACGCATCATCGCGGGCGAGCTCGGGGAGGAAGGCGGCGATCAGGTTTTCCCCGGTACCGAAGCAGAAGTTCGACAGCACCACGAAGAGCACCGCCAGTGCCATGGCGCCCGGCCCGGCCAGGGCCAGCGCGGCGGTGAAGATCACGCAGCCGAGGGTGCTGAACAGCAACAGGCGTTTCTTGCGTGCCGTGGCGTCGGCGTAGGCGCCGATCAGTGGCGCGGTAAGGATCACCAGGGCATAGGAGAGGGCGAGGGTGCTGGTCCAGGCCAGGGTGCCCCAGGATTTGCCTTCGGCCACGACGGCGACGAAGTAGGCATTGAAAACAGCGGTGATGATCACCGTGGTGTAGCCGGAATTGGCGAAGTCGAACATCGCCCAGGCCCAGATTTCCCGGCGTGTCACACCGGTGGCGAGACTGGATCGCATGGCGCTTTTCCCCCTGTCGAGCGTCCCGGAGAGCCTAGCCCCGCGCGGGCCATCCCGCGACCGGAGCGCCTCGTGTCACGTCCTGGGGCGAATGATTGGGGCTGTCGTAGGGGCCCGGAATAACGCCGATGGTGGATGAAAAAAACGCCATCCACCCTACAGGGCCGGGCTTTTCTGTAGGGGCGAATTCATTCGCCAGGCAGGCCAACGGCCTGCCCAATGGGTTCAGGGGCAACTGCGTTGCCCTTGGCGAATAAATTCGCCCCTACATGTTTTCGGAGCGAAGTTCTGTTCCCTGGGAACTTCAGCCCGCCAGCTCCACCACGCGGCTTTGCACCACCCGGTAGCAGGGCACATAGGCCGCGCCGCCCGGGAGTTTCATCCGGTGCTGGCGGACGAAGGCGTTGAGCAGGTCGTCCAGCGGCTGCATCACCGCGGGGTCGCCGTGGATTTCGTAGGGGCCGTACTGCTCGATCAGGCGAATGCCCTTGTCCTTCACGTTACCGGCGACGATGCCGGAGAAGGCCCGGCGCAGGTTGGCAGCCAGCTCGTGGGGCGGCAGGTCGCGGCGCAGTTCGAGGCTGGCCATGTTCTCGTGGGTGGGTTCGAACGGGTGCTGGAAGCGTTCGTCGATCTTCAACAGCCAGTTGTAGTGGAAGGCGTCGTTGCGCTCGCGGCGGAACTGCTTGACCGCCTTCAGGCCGTGGGCCATTTCGATGGCGACCGCACAGGGGTCGTCGATGATGATCTTGTAGCGACTCTGCGCGGCTTCGCCCAGCGTGGCGCCGACGAAGGCGTGCAACTGCTCCAGGTAGGCGGCGGCGCTCTTCGGCCCGGTGAGCACGAGAGGGAAGGGCAGGTCCTGGTTGTCCGGGTGCATCAGGATGCCCAGCAGGTAGAGGAATTCCTCGGCCGTACCGGCGCCGCCCGGGAAGATGATGATGCCGTGGCCGACACGCACGAAGGCTTCCAGGCGCTTCTCGATGTCCGGCAGGATCACCAGTTCGTTGACGATGGGATTGGGTGCCTCGGCGGCGATGATGCCGGGCTCGGTCAGGCCCAGGTAGCGACCGCCGTGGGTGCGCTGCTTGGCATGGCCGATGGTGGCGCCCTTCATCGGGCCCTTCATCACGCCCGGGCCGCAGCCGGTGCAGACGTCCAGGTGACGCAGGCCCAGTTCGTGGCCGACCTTCTTGGTGTACTTGTATTCCTCGGTGCTGATGGAGTGGCCGCCCCAGCACACGACGATCTTCGGCTCCACGCCGGCGCGCAGGGTGCGGGCATTGCGCAGCAGATGGAACACGTAGTCGGTGATGCCTTCGGAACTGTCCAGGTCGAAGCGGCGACTCTTCAGTTCGTTCTCGGTGTGGACGATGTCGCGCAGGGCACTGAACAGCATCTCGCGGGTGCTGGTGATCATCTCGCCGTCGACGAAAGCGTCAGCCGGGGCGTTGATCAGCTCCAGGCGCACGCCGCGGTCCTGCTGGTGGATGCGGACTTCGAAATCCTTGTAGGCGTCGAGGATGGTCTTGGCGTTGTCGCTGTGGGCGCCGGTATTGAGGATGGCCAGGGCGCATTGGCGGAAGAGCTGGTACATGCGGCCGGAGCCGGCTTCGCTGAGCTGCTGCACTTCCAACTGGGAGAGGGTGTCGAGGGCGCCTTTGGGGCTGACCTGGGCATTGATGACTTGTCTTCTGGGCATTCGGAATTTCCTTGCAACGATGCCGGAGGGCCGGTCGACCCGACGCGGCGGAATGCTGGGCGCCATGGTCCTTGACGCAGGTTGAGGCGGTGTTTCTTATCTGGGCACTACGAGGTTACGAATTTATTGCGGGACGGTTTCGGCAGACATGATTCAGCGTAATAGCGAGATTAGTGGCTGTCTGACAAGGACTTTCTTGGAGATGTTCCGGTTCACCGGGAGGTGGACGGCGGGGGCGCCGTCCACCGCTCCCTTCACTTGCGCGCTTCCAGGATGAGGTTGAAGGGCGTCTCCGTGGCTCGGCGGAACTGGGTGAAGCCGGCCTCTTCGAACACCTTGCGCAGGCGTGCCTCGCCGGCCTGGGCGCCGAGGCCAAGGCCCACTTCCTGGGACAGCGAATTGGGTGTGCAGATGAAGGTGGACGCCGAGTAGAAGAGGCGGCCCACCGGGGTGGCGTTGTCGTCGAGCTGATCGTTGGCGTAGGGCTCGACCAGCAGCACGGTGCCATCGGGTTTCAGCGTCTGCCAGGCATGCTTGGCTGCACCCACCGGGTCGCCCATGTCGTGCAGGCAGTCGAAATAGCAGATCAGGTCGAAGCCGTCGCCTGGATAATCCTTGGCGCTGGCCTGGGTGAAGGTGGCCCGGTCCGCCACGCCCCCGTCCCGGGCCCGTTGGGTCGCGGTTTCGATGGAGGGGCCGTGGTAGTCGAAGCCGATGAAGCGCGAGGCGGGGAAGGCCTGCGCCAGGATTACCGTGGAGGCACCGTGACCACAGCCGACGTCGGCGACCTTGGCACCGGCCTTGAGCTTGTCCACGACGCCTTCCAGCGCCGGCAGCCATTCGTTCACGAGGTGCGCGCGGTAGCCGGGCCGGAAGAAACGCTCGGTGCCGCTGAACATGCAGGGATGGTGATCGCCCCAGGCCAGTCCGCCATCGCCGCGCATGGCCTTGACCAGCTTGTCCTTGTCGTGGAAGAGGGCGGCGATGACCGAAGCACCACCCGCCACATACACCGGCGAGTCTTCCACCGCCAGGGCCAGGGCCTGTTCCTCGGGAAGACGGAAACGCCCGTTGTCGTGCTCCATGTAGCCGGAAGCGGCATGGGCGCTCAGCCATTCACGCAGGAGGCGGGCGTTGCAGCCGGTGCGGGTGGCCAGTTCTTCCGGGGTGACCGGCTGGCTGTCGGCCATGGCGCGATAGAGGCCGAGTTCGTCGCCGAGGATGATGTTGGCGAGCATCGCCGCGCCACCCATGTCGGTAACCAGCTTGCCCATGAAGTCGTTGAGTTTGGATTCGTCCATCGCCTGTCCTCCTCTGGCAAGTGGGCAACCCTCTGGCCGGAGCGACAGCGAAAAGCGGCGACGGGAGCCGTAGGGGCGATGGAAGGAGCCGCGGCAGCCGGGTTGTGATGGCTGGAGAGGCTCCTTCCGTGTCCCGCAATCGCAGGACACTTTCAGTCTAGTGGCCCGCCAATGGTCCATTGCGGGCCGAGGGGGTGCAGCCGATAAGCGGCGCGCGTATCAGACGTAGATACTGACCCCGCCCTTGGCCTGCAACCAGTCGCGGTACGTCGCCAGGGACGTGGTCTGCTTGTCGCCGTCGTAACCGATGAAGCCGATGTCGCTGTCTTTCTCGTCGAAGCCGGCATCGATCAGCTTCTGCACCTTGTCTTTCAGCTTCAGCGCATCGTCGCGTTCCAGTTCCGACACGTCGGGAAGCTGGATTCTGTTGGCATCGGTGCCGGGCTGCGTGGTTTCCGTCGGTCGGGTACTGCCAGCCGGGGTGCCGCTGATGGCGTTGCCGCCGCCGCTCATGGCGCGGAACAGGCCGCCACGACTCTGGGCGATCAGGGCGTTGGCATAGCGCCGCAGGTCGCCGACCGGGTCCTGGGTGGTGGTCGGCTTGTCTTCGCTCTTGGCGGCACCGGTGCTGGTGTTAGCGGGGCCGGCCGTGTTGCTGGCATTGCTCCTGGAGGCGAGCCCCAGGTAGCTGGCCAAGGCCGAGTTGCTGGAAATGGTGGTCATGGCAGTTCCTCTGCGCGATCTGACCGCCTGTTCAGCATTATTCGGGCCAGTTGGCCGAAAGGCCCATGCTGGCCGGGTTTCGAAGGACAGGCGTGCCATTCGTCCGGCAGGCCCTTGCCGCCTGCGGGCAATTGGCTGCCGCGGCGACCGGGCGACCATCGGTCCGGCCTCCTTGAGTCGCTGCCGGTCGACCACCATAGTGGGTTCCATGACTTCGACTCGCCGATCCGCACCGGCCGCGCTGGAGGTTTTCCACCCCGCCGTCGCCGCCTGGTTCCGCGCCAGCTTCCCCGCTCCGACGCCGGCCCAGGCCCTCGCCTGGCCGGCCATCCGGTCCGGGGCGAGCACACTGGTGGCTGCCCCCACGGGCTCGGGCAAGACCCTCACCGCCTTTCTCTCGGCCATCGACGAACTGGTCCACGAGGGGCTGGAGCACGGCGGGTTGGCGGATCGCTGCACGGTGGTCTACGTCTCGCCGTTGAAGGCGCTGTCCAACGACATCCGCATCAACCTGGAAGAACCGCTGGCCGGCATTCGTGCCGAGCTGGCGCGCCAGGGCCTGGCGGATGTGGATATCCGCACCGCCGTGCGCACTGGCGATACGCCCCAGGCCGAGCGCGACGCCATGCGCAAACGCCCGCCGCACATCCTGGTCACCACGCCGGAATCGCTCTACATCCTGCTCGGTTCCGAATCCGGCCGCGCCATGCTGGCCGGGTGTCGCAGCCTGATCATCGATGAAATTCACGCCATCGCCGGCAGCAAGCGCGGCAGCCATCTGATGCTCAGCGCCGAACGCCTGGAATCGCTGTGCGGGCGCAGCGTGCAGCGCATCGGCCTGTCGGCCACGCAGAAGCCCATCGAGCGCGTGGCGGCCTTTCTCATGGGCCAGGGGCGCGACGCCTGCACGCTGGTGGATGTGGGCTACAGCCGCGAGCGCGACCTCGCCATCGAAGTGCCGCCCGTGCCGCTGGAAGCGGTGCTGAGCAACGAAGCCTGGGAGAAGGTCTACGACCGGCTGGCCGAGCTGGTGGCCGAACATCGCACGACCCTGGTGTTCGTCAACACCCGCCGGCTGGCCGAGCGCGCTAGCCGCCACCTCTCGGAGCGCCTCGGCACTGCGGCGGTCGCCGCGCACCATGGAAGCCTGGCGCGGGAGTTCAGGCTGGACGCGGAGCAGCGCCTCAAACGGGGTGATCTCAAGGTGCTGGTGGCGACGGCGTCGCTGGAGCTGGGCATCGATATCGGCGATGTCGAACTGGTCTGCCAGCTCGGTTCGCCACGCAGCATTGCCGCCTTCCTGCAGCGGGTCGGCCGTTCCGGGCACAGCGTCGGCGGCACCCCCAAGGGCCGGCTGTTCCCGCAGTCACGGGACGACCTGATCGAGTGCGCGGCGCTGCTGGATTGCGTGCGCCGTGACGAACTGGATGCCCTGGTGATACCCCATGCACCGCTGGATGTGCTGGCGCAGCAGATGGTGGCCGAAGTGGCCAGTCAGGAGTGGGGCGAGGACGAACTGTATCGGCTGATGACCCGCGCCATGCCTTATGCGGACCTGGCCCGGGCGCAGTTCGACGCGCTGGTGAAGATGCTCTCCGAGGGCTACAACGGCCGCCAGGGTGTGCGCGGCGCCTACCTGCACCGCGACGCGGTGAATCGTCGCCTGCGTGGTCGCCGCTCGGCTCGCCTGACCGCCATCACATCTGGCGGCGCCATTCCTGAAACCGCCGATTACGCGGTGCTGCTGGAGCCCCAGGGGATGCCGGTGGGCAGCGTGCACGAGGACTTCGCCGTGGAGAGCCTGGCGGGCGATGTGTTCCAACTGGGCAACCAGTCCTATCGCATCCTCCGGGTGGAGCCGGGCCGCGTGCGCGTGGAGGATGCACACGGCCAGCCGCCGAGCATTCCGTTCTGGCTGGGAGAG